>Ga0307379_10007232_pt1 | contig 15123 bp, 9 predicted proteins | sample UN2MG_FD_202237 | JGI IMG/M metagenome (GOLD analysis project Ga0307379, IMG submission 202237) | Soil microbial communities from Risofladan, Vaasa, Finland - UN-2 | ecosystem: Environmental > Terrestrial > Soil > Coastal area > Acid sulfate soil | place: Finland: Risofladan, Vaasa | collected... | reverse complement strand
GTCGACCCGCTCAAACTCACTGGACACCTTAATGCCGTAACACTCGTCAATGCAACACATCCCGTTCACTACTTTGATCCGGCAGGCCCCGGACAGTTGGTAGCGGCGGTCAACGACGGTGACGTGCGGCGCCTGATAAAGACCAATCTGCAAGCCCAGATCGAGAGAGTCGGGACTAACGACGCCACAGGTTCCGGTCCGATAATTGCCCTCGTCGGCAAATGAGAGCACTGCCGTTTCGAAATTGCGTTCGGGATCGTCCTCCGGCTCTTTCGCCCAGTCCCAGAAGTTCTCCACCGTGACCGGGCCACGATAGCCACCAATGAGTGCGCCGTGGAGGACATTGTATAGCGCCCCCTTTTTTAGATCGTGCTTGCGGGCCTGGAGGATGGGATCGGACCAAATATCAGGCACATGACCTTTTTGAAAGTCCCAACAGACTTGTTTCACCAGCTCGCACGATTCGATGATGTCTTCCGCCTTGGCCTCGTGGTGGGCTTCAGGGAAGGACACGACGTGCAAGATATCAGGTTCCATATAGAGTTGAGTGTAGGTTCCGAAGGCCAGGTGACCTTTGGCCTGGTGCAGGTTGGGTGGGAAGCTGGGTAAGCCGGAGCGAGTTTCGCGGATGATGTTGAAATTAAAGTGCCGGGTCAATGGCTCGACCAGCTCGTAGGCCGCTTTCATTTTGGCCAGATCGTCCATGGCACTGATTTCGGGGGGTAACTCAAACATCATCTGCATCACGTAATGTTTGACCCCCAGCTTGAGGGCAATGAGGGCACACAGTACGTGGTCAGTTACCTGCATGTCGTCGGAAGCGTAGCGCAGGCCCCACTGGTGCGGGTCATTGATCTCCACCGGCTTGCCCTGCTCGGCCCACCAGCGAATGACGCTGAAATGCTCGGTGAAGCTGTCCCGAATGGAAATGGGGCCACGACCGTCCAACTCGTTGTAGAAGAAGACTGGCACGGCCGGGAAGCAACTATTGAGGTACTCTTGCCACAAGTGGGCAAGGGCCAACAATTCATCGGTGCCGGTGTAGATGCGTGTCATTGGGAAGTTGCCCCGTCTGCTCGCAGCCTTGAGCCGAGTCAGGTCTTCCAGGGTGCGAATAGGCGCGCCACCCTGGCCACGCAAATATTTATCGGGATCTTCTTCACCGCGGATGAACTTGGCCAACATTTCCTGGGATGGTTGGTCAGGCGCCAAAGATACGATCTCAAAGGTATGGGCGTCAGCCAGTTTTTCGACAGCCTCTACCGTTGGCTCAATCGTGTCGGCGGCGATGCCAATGTGAGCCCGGAGAATTGGTCGATCTTCCAGTTCTCGGACCTGTTTAATACGCTCTACCAGAAAGTCGGACCATTCAATAGCTTGCTCTTGCCTGCTCAGCGCCCTTCCTTGAGCGAAACCCTCCAGCTCCTCCATCGTGATGAAGTCATCGGCGACAAGTTGGAAGAATCCCTGGAACTCTTCCTGGTCTCGGTAGGCCAGGGCGACTGCGTCGAGGTCAAAATGGCGTTCATCTTCAGGTGTGAAGGGATCCGGCTCCAGTTGGACGCCAGTCATCGCCCGAACCACGTTAGCCGCAGGACGCAGTCCACTGAAGGCGTAGCGAATGCCACTTCGGCTGGGATGCAAACCATGTTGCGTAGCCAGCTCGACGAATTCGCCGATGAGCTTGTCCACATGCAGGTCACCCAGGCGCATCGAGATGCCAACCACTTCCGGTCGCGCCTCACGGATCTTGCTGACAAGTTCGGGGATGGGCACAGCCGGCCCCAGCTTGACGGCGATGTAACCTAGATCCTTATCTTCCATCCATTCAGCAAAGCTTTCGACACCCAGGTTGTGTACACAGGCGCCAATGGCGGCAACCATCACTCGCCGCTTATGGGCATCGCTGGGAAAATCCTTCGCTTTAGGGGACATTTTATAATTACCTCATAAACACAGTCGCGACATCCTGTTTACATGTATCGCGAAGAAACTAGTCCAGCGAGTGTGTGGATACCATAGACTTGCGGGGCGCGGGTTTCGGCCAGATCGCGACCAGAGAGCGTCCCATTGGCCACGTATTGTCTGCCCAGCCGTGCTTGCGCCCAATCAATAACTTTATCAATAGTAGGTGTGCGCACGTCTACCAGTTCGGCCATGCCGCGAATCACAGCCAGGCCATACGGTACGTCTTCCGACAGGTATCGGGCCTTATAATCTACCACAAACGTATCCGGACCTGTTGACCTGGTGGGGAATCGCAACCCAGCATATGCCCGGTTGGTATTGAAGGCCCGTTGCAATGTACTTCCGTCGGATATGTAGTTGGGGTAGGAGCGGAGAAGCCAATCGTAGATAGGAAGAACATCATTCGTTTTGAAATCTGATAGGCGGTCGGCCAGTTCAATGGTTATTGCCTGAACTTCATCGCTCATGGCCTGAAGGAGCTCAGCCGTGGTTGGATCGACGCCCTGATAGAAGAGGGGAATCTCGTTCTGGCCAAAGGTTTTGCTTTCTTTATTGCGTGATAGGCCATACATAATGCCGGGGTGGATGAGTTGACCGGTATTGGCCAACGTTAACGTCAGAAACGAGTCTACCGCGACCAACTCCAGGCCGAAGAGAGTGGTTAGTTGTCGGGTCCAATCAGAGCTCTCGTCAGGAGGAGAGATGGCAAGCGCTGTTTCAGCTTTAGTCCCTAAAATATCTACTGTTTGCCCGTAGATGGCGATGCGACAGGCCCAGGGCAAAGTCTGTAAACCAAAGATGCGTGGCGACAATCCCCTTTCGTTCAATATGGAACGGGCCTGGAAATCAAAGCCACTCCTGGCTGGCACAGCGCCCAGGCAAACATTGGGTTTTATAAAGCCAGCAATGGCTTCCAATGTGGGACCATGGGCAAAGGCAGGCAGGGCCAGCAGGATAACGTCCGACTCTGGGATAACCTCGGCCGGATCGGCGCTGATGTGGTGAGGGATGCCAACGATGGATTCGCCTGCGAATCTAGCTGTTATCCCTCCCGCAGCCGTTATGCCTGCCCGCAGCCGTCTAGCTTCGTCAGCCAATGGAGCATAAACATCAACTTCCCAGCCGGCTTTTGCCGCTAAGGCGATGAGTACGTGGGCAGCATTGCCGCCGCCGCAGATGGTTAATCTGGGCATCGGTCAGTCACTTAGTAGCATATCGTTCTCTAGATAGAATGTGTCGATCCGCTGCAGCGCTTCCAAACTCTCTTGGGGCCTCTCGGCAACAATAGCGGCACTGATCAGATCGATGAGCGACAAAACACCGCTGAGCGAACGGCTGTGAACCGCGCCCTCGATGTCCGTTATGAAGACATGGTCGGCTAATGTGGCTACGGGTGCCACCGGGCTATCCGTGATGGCGATACAAGTTGCGCCAGCAGCGCGTGCAGCTTCAGCAGCCTCAACCGTACTACGAAGATAGCGCCAAACGCTGATGACGATGACTAGATCCTGGTCCGTAAGCCGCGAAATCTCCAACAGTTGGCCCATCCCGCCATCGGTGCAAGCCCGGACTGCAAAGCCAAGCACCGATAAAGCGTACTCGGCTGAAATTGCTGCTGCCGCCGATAGCCCATTGCCAAAGATACTAACGTTTCGGGCGTGAATAATCGCATCCACGACATTAGTCAGCTGCGAATCGGAAACTTGGCTCAGAGTCTTCTGGGTATTATTGATATTGGCCTGGGCTATTTGGGCTGGAAGATGCTCCGTGAGATTACCATCGGTGATACGCTCGGCAAGTTTCTGGACGGCCGTCCGATATTGGGGAAGTTGAGAACGGATGGCCGCTTGGAGGTCCGGGTAACCTTCATATCCTAATGCCTGGCAAAAACGAACCACGGTGGCTGCACTCGCCCCAGTTTGCGCTGCAATCTGGCCCGTCGAGGCAAAGGCGACCACGTCCTCATGGTCGATGAAGTAACGGGCCAACCGCCGTTGCTTGGGGGGTAAATTCGGAAAGTTGGCCAATATTTGATCGCGGGGACTCGATGCCGAGGTCATTAGTCTTCTTCGCTCCGCCAATCTAAGAAAATACCACACAAATTATAGGACAATTTGATACGGAATGCAATAAAGTTTTCATATATAAATAGGATGAGAAGATAGTTACATCAATGGGAGACGGGGTGACAAGTCACTTCACAAGGCATATAGCGGTACCAACCACTGCATCATCGTGTGGACAGCTTACCCAACCTGCGGGCTGAAACTTGGAAAAGACTCTCCCATCAACGCCAGAGTGCTATCGGCCATTTTGGTACGAGTACACCTTATGCCTAATATTGAGGGAATCAGGACGAAACGCGAGTTTTTCGCTAAACGGGTTTCATCTGAATAGGCAAGGTCTGAAGGAAACGATGAAAACAACTCAAATGTCACCTTTATTGCTCCATTACCGCTGATGGTCAGAAGCTCAATCCCGATGTGCTTATCCGGCTTGATGGGACAGTTCAGAAGCGAGAGGCGCATAAAAATGAGCGCGGACGGACTCGAACCGCAAACTGAGTCTTCTCAGCACCTCACGGATGTGAACCTAATTTAAGTGTCGCTAGCTGTTCGTCGTCCAGAGGTCAACAAAGATAATTTCACTACCTACAAACTGCAAATAGCATTACTGTAACGTTGTAACTCGCTGACACCTCATCATTTCTGCCTAAATAAAATCCCGTGTCTTGACTGCTTCTGCCAAACGGTATTAAAACTCATTTAGCAAACGAGGTTTCTTGGCAACTTCACCAGAGGTAATAGAGTGGGCGACGGCTTGGTCTGAGAGTTCAATAAAACTGAGGATCTCTTGCATGTGTTCAGGTGCCGATCGGCCTGCATTAGCAAGGACATTTTTTAGATGAAACACCAGAGGTTAGTTGAGTTATCTAAAACAAAATTGTTAAGAAACTCATGCGTTAACTTTACTTTGGTGATCTTCGCCGATTTTTCTTATCAGTGTCCTGTTTGGGCGTAGGCGATGGCTTCTTCGATACCCATTGACTCGCCTCGGACCCAGAGGGTCTCGAATTCGTCGTTGAGCGCGGCGCGCATGCGCTCCCGAGCCCGCTCGATCTCGACCCGGTCGGCCGGCCACCAGGCCCCACCGAAGGCTTTCAACTGGCTTTCGGCAGCGCTCAGGAGCGGAGTGGCCCATTGGTGATTACCTTGTTCCGCAGCGAGACCGGCCAGGCCGGCGAGACATTCGGCCATACCTCGCTGGTTGCCCAGCTCACGGAAATCGGTCAGGCTTTCCTGGAACAGTGTCCAGGCTGTTTCATAATCGCCTTTATGCTGGGCGATGTATCCAAAAGTGTGTACCAGTCGGGCCTGGTCTCCTTTGGCGTCGGCCTGGGCATAGAGTTCCTCGGTCTGCCGGTAAAATCCCTCCGCCTTTTCAAATTCGCCTTGAGCCCGGGCAACTTCACCATAGTTATTCAAGGCAAAGGCCATTGTCCATATGTCACCGCTTATCTTGGCCAGGGGCGTAGCCATGTCCAACCATTGGATAGCTCGCTTCGGTTCACCCATGCCTAAGGAGACATTAGCCAAATGGACCAGGGTCACGGCCTTGGCCCAAGCTAGATTCTGCTGGTCATAGAGTTCGACCGCATCGACCAGTTGGGGATAGGCTTCCCTATCTCTGCCCTGGTTGATCAAAGCTGTGCCGTAGCCGAGCTTGGCCTGGGAGATGGCTTCATCAATGCCCAACCGCTCAGTTAACTCGACGGCTTTCTGGCCGCATTCGACTGCTTCGACAAGATTACCTGACCACAAACACATATAGCATCTGCCAACCAACGCCGCTGCACGGGGCAGCGAATTTCCCAGATCGGCTGAGGCGTTCAAGGCCCGTTTTGTCCATTCGAGCCCCTCCTGTAGATGGCCATAGCGATACCAAAACCAGCCCAAAGGAAACATCATGGCCGTGGCCAAGAGGATACCCTCGTCGTGTTCCAGGGCCCACTTGAGCGCGACCCGCAGGTTGTCATGTTCCTCGTCCAAGCGCTGCAGGACAGACACGGATTGTTCGCCCATAAACTCCGCACCCAATTCAACTCCGGCCAACTGAGCGAAGTACCGGCACTGAGCCTCCTGCATTTCCGACAGCGCGCCAGCTTCTACCGCTTTTTCCAAAGCGTACTCGCGGATGGTCTGGAGCATGTCGAACCTGGGCTCGTCACTTACCGACCTAACCTGGCGCAGTAAGCTGCTGTTTAAAAGGGTCTCGATACCTGAATAGACATCGATATCTCCCGTTGGATTGCAGACATTTTCGGCTGCCTCGAGGGTAAAGCCAGCGGCGAAGATGCCCAATCTCGCAAAGAGGATCTGTTCCTCCGGTTCGAGCAGCTCGTAGCTCCAGTCTATGGCCCCGCGCAATGTTCTTTGGCGGCTGGGTAGGTCTTTGGCTCCACCAACCAGCAGCTTGAGACTCTGGTCCAGGCGTTTCATGAGGGCCGCAGGTGGTAGCATCTTGATGCGGGCGGCGGCGATTTCGATGGCCAAAGGAAGCCCGTCAAGCCGGCGACAGATTTCGGTCACGGCCGCGCTGTTTTCATCTGTGATTTCAAAGCGTGGATTGACCATTCTAGCCTGCTGCCGGAAGAGGGAAACCGCCTCGTACTCTTGGATTTCCGCTAATGATTGTCTCGTATCCGGAGGCGTGGCTAGCGGGAAGACAGGATATTCGTGCTCGCCTCGGAGCTGTAGGGTGATGCGGCTGGTGACCAAAACCTTGACTCCCGGCGCCGCAGATAGCAGCTCGGTCACATCCTTCGCCGCTTCGGCTACTTGTTCGAAATTGTCGAAGAAGAGGAGCGTTTGTTTGTCGGCCAGGTAATCTTTCAGATTCTCTAAAGGTGGCCGGCCGCCTCCTTCGCGGATATCGATGGCATGAGCGGCGGTGGAGGCGACAAGGTCAGGATCGGTAATGGGCGACAGGTCGATGAAATAGACGCCTTGAGGAAAGTCTTCCAGCACAGCCCTGGCAGTTTCCAGCCCTAGGCGAGTCTTGCCCGTCCCACCAGGACCAGTCAAGGTAACCAGGCGTACTTCTGGGCTGAGCAGTAGTTCGGTCATCTCCGCCAGTTCGGCTTCGCGTCCGATGAAATGGGTCGGCGGCGCTGGAAGGTTATGGGGGCTCTTTACGGCTGGCGATGCCAGAGCAGCGACGGTATCTGTTTTGTCTCCGAACCGGCCCTCACTATATAGCTGGCTGGCCTCGGCTGGCATCGATAGACCGAAAAGAGTGAAGTATTGTTTCAGGTTGGCAGCGGCATAAATCAGCCCAGCCAGTCGTATTTCGTCTGCCTGGCTCGCCTTGTGGCAATAGCTTAGCCCGGCGGCCGCTCCCGCCAGCCAATATTGGCCCCACAGGTCGTCATGTAAGCTTGGGTGGTTGTCGCGAACCCAGTTTTCGAAGGCGATCCGACCAGCGCCAATGGCGGCGTTGACACCGGCCATGTCAATGGGAACCTGGTGGATATCTAGAATGTCGTGTTCCGCCAGCCGGACGATTAGGTCTATAACACTGGCCATCGATCCTTGCGTTCCGGCATGGATCAGGTAAGACATTTCCAGGTAGCGCTGGTCGTATAGGAGCGGCATATCCTCTTTGAAGAGGGCGAAATCGATGAGATTGTAGCCTTCTAGCGCGTCTCCCTGGCGCGTAAATTTCGCCAGGATATTGTTTGTGTTCAGATCGCTGTGCTGCAAGCCAACGATGGCATCGGCCGGTCGGACTCGGCCCCAGGGATCAGGGCTGCGGGCGTAGTTCAATGGGTTGGGAAAAATGTTACCCTGGATGATGAAGCCGGGAGTTTCCGGGTGAATTCGGCACACATCGCGCAGAAAGCCTTCGATCTTCTGACCGGGATTAAGGCGGAAGCCCAGCCATCTCTTCAACAGGGTCTGGGGGTGATCAACGGATTCGAAGGTCAGGCGTCCGTTCCAACCGTCCAGTATGTAGTCGTTGGTGGCGGAGAAAAGCGTTTCGAGCTGGCTCTGCCGCCGGTATTTGGACAGGGTGCGGAAATTGAACAATGAGTGACCGGCAATGGCGTAAAAAATGGCCTGGGCATTGTCGGCTTCGGCCGGTTCGTAAACCATCTCAGGGATATGGTCTTGGGCAAAGTTGGCTGGCGACTTATCCCGCGCGGCCTGGTGCCGGGAGACTTCGTCGGAAGTGGCCATGGGTCGTTTCCGGTCAAGTTTGAGGATCAGATGCTCGACCTGACCGGAGGCCAATGAGGATACACTGACCAAATAGATGAACGCGCCTGACCAGCCACCGACCAGCTCTTGGAGAGGCTTGATGGAGATGTCGTGCTGTTCTTGGGCTAATTGGATGACGTGCTGGTAATCAGCGGGCAACGATTGGAAGCTGAGGACAGATTCTGGCATATGGGTCTTCTTCCCCTGGAATTCATGTCTTGCTGGTGATTATAGCATCGATACACTATCCTGCGCTGTTCGGAAGAGCTTAGCTTTGATGTTGACAGGCGCTCATGATCACCGGAATATTGAGGTACGTGTGTTTAGAACTTGAAACGTTAACCCGAATTACTCTTTGGTTGGGTAGGTGAAGGTAGAGCGATAATGAGCTTATTGGGAAGGATAGGATTTTGAAAAAACGCCGGCTTGGTAAGAGTGATATTGAGGTGACTCCTGTTGGTTTAGGTGTGATGCAGTTTTCTGGGAATGGGCTGCCGTACCGGCTGATGTTGTCGGGGGTTCGCGAAGGCGAGACCAACGACATCGTTAAAGCGGCTCTTGACGGAGGCATCAACTGGTTCGATACGGCCGAGATGTACGGGCTGGGCCGGTCAGAGAGGAGTTTGGCCGCGGCATTGTCTTTGGCAGGCATGGAAGACTCGGAGATCGTAATCGGAACAAAGTGGAATCCATTGTTCAGAACAGCCCGCAATATTCCGCGGACCATAGGGAAAAGACTTCGCCATCTCAATGGGTATTCGATTGACCTCTATATGGTGCATATGCCGGTCAGCCTATCCTCGATCGAGAACCAGATGAATGTCATGGCCGATCTCGTAAATGCTGGCAAAATCCGCTCGGTTGGCGTGAGCAATTTCAGCGCTGACCAGATGCGGCGGGCCTACAAGACGCTGGAAAAACGAGGGCTGCCTCTGGCGGTCAACCAGGTGGAATACAGCCTGCTCCAACGCGAAATTGAAACGAACGGCGTATTAGAAACTGCCAAAGAGTTGGGGGTCACTATTGTTGCCTGGGGTCCCCTGGCATCCGGGTTGTTGACGGGTAAGTTCCATAACGATCCCCAAATCCTGGCCAAAACACCTGTTATGCGCAGGCGGAGATTCAGGCGGATGCTGGAAGATTCGCATCCCTTGATTAAGGCATTGGAAGAAATCGCGCTCCGCTATAATGCCACACCAGCGCAGGTGGCCTTGAATTGGCTAATCAATTTTCACGGGGATGCTGTCGTGGTTATACCGGGAGCGTCAAGAGTGAAACATGCCGAGGAGAGTGCTGGCGCGATGGCGTTCCAGCTAGCCGATGACGATCTAGTCGCCCTTGATCGGGTCTCGGAAAGTTGTTGATTTAAGAGTGATCGGAGTTAGGTTTGGGGATTGGGGGTCGGGGGGAAGATTAGCATGCAGAAGGTGTGAAGATTAGCACGCAGATGACGCGGATCAAACGCGGGTTTTCGCTGATAAAAAACCGATCTGCGTTTATCAGCGGTAGTAGATTCTTATCTGCTCTATCTGCGTTATCTGCGTTCGGTTTCGCAGGCTAGGGAAAGGAATAGCTTGCTGATCAAAAACTAAAGGCCTCCTGGGGTGCGAATGCAACAGCTACCAGCGATGGTCCTGTATGGGCGCCCAATACGAGGGAGATGGTCTCCGTTGGAAGCCAGGTGCAATCAAATCGTTTGTCCACTTCATCATGCAAGACGGCCGCTCCCTCCGGATTATTGGAGTGCCTCACCTGCACTCTCAGGGCACTGCCATGCCCGTGTTGTTTGACCATTTGCTCCGCTAAGCCAGCCATCGCCCGCTTGAAGGTCCGGACCTGGCCAAGCTGTACGTATGTTCCGCCCTCTTTTTCAACCCCTATTAAGGGTTTGATGTTCAGCAAGGAGGCGATTAGTCCTTTCATGTGACTTATGCGCCCGCCGTGGATCAGATATTTGAGCTCTTTCAGCGTATACAAGCTGTCGCTAGCATTGCTGATGTTTTCCATCAGGCCCAAGATTTTTTCTTTCGACCAACCGGCCTTGGCTGCTCTCGCGGCCGCCTCTACTTGCCAGCCGGCAGCGGCCGACAGAGTCTTGGTGTCTATGACGGTGATTTTTGCCTCTGGCACTAGTTCCGCCGCGAGTTGGGCGGCGTTAACCGCGCCACTTAGACCCGAAGAAATGTGTATGGAAATGATTTCGGGATCGGCTGCCAGCTGCCGGTATACGTCAACGAGATCGCCTGGAGAGGGCTGCGATGTGACAGGTAAGCTGTCCGAAGCTTCTAACAGACGATAGAACTCCTCCGGCTCGATGTCCAAACCTTCTCGATACGATTGCCCATCAAGCGTGACGGTGAGAGGCACCACATGGATATTCAATTCCCTCATCTGCTCGCTGGTTAGGGAGAGATCCGTTCCACTATCCGTTACAAATTGCATATCTACCCGCCTTTTCCTTGTAATCGCTTTCTGCCACCATCAGGCCGATCACGAGTTCATTATTTATTCGGATTCATGGTGAGTATACATTCAAAATATCGGAGCACCCATAAGCGTTCATGATAAATTGCCAGAATAGCTGGCTGAAATAGGGTTGGTTCGTGTAATCGAATTCAGGCGGGGCAGACAGCCGGCGCGGCCGATTATTTAGTCTCCCCGCAAACTCCCCTTAGCCTGTAACCGGTGTCTTGCCGCCGGCGCGATTTACTATCCCGCCGTCTGGTTCACCTTCACCAGCCAGCGGTGGAGCGGAGCAGTATTCTCACTGTGGTCCATGCAAATGTCTACTAGAGCCGGCGTGCTGAATTTAGCCAGATCGATCCTGGGCGAAGAGGCGTAGATGGCATTGTATTTCAACCGATCCGCCCTTGGATGGTCCGGGTCGAAACCTCTGGGGGCTTTTTTGTAGTGCTCGCCGCCGATTTCGTAGGCCCCGGCCGAGCGGACCGCAGCGATGGCCGATTCCAGTTCCGACCCAAGCTCGTCGTCCACAACCGCTTCCCGATAAGCCGTCAGCAGCGGTTTTGGGAAACCGTGCATACCGGTGTAAAAACCGGCGGCGGCCGATTCGAACCAAAGGAAGAAGCCAGGACACTCGGTCTTTTTGCCGGCCCCCTCCCAGAAGCGGATCCCGACCCAGGTCTTGTATGGGCTCTTGTCCTTGGAGAAACGGACATCCCGGTAGATGCGCATCAGGGAGCCCTGTCCGTTGGTCTGGGTGTCGTACTGGATGTGGGGAGAGAGGTATTTCAGCCGTTCGCCTAGCGCTTCGGTGAAGGCCACGGCTGGAGCGACGATACTATTCTGGTAGACCTGTTTATTGTCGTTGAACCAGTCGCGGTCGTTGTTCTCGGCTAAATCGGCCAGGAACTTCAGACTGTCCTGGGGAAAACCGGTGAATGGTGTGCTGCTCATTGGAAATCTCCTTTATATATGGGGATCGGGGATCAGGGATCGGGGGCTGGGGACTTGGCCAGAAGACTGGCCAGGGACTAGGGACTAGGGACTGGGGACTGGGGATCGGTCCCCACATCCAGCAACTAGTACTTGAGAATGGATTTCTGCTCGCAAAGCGACCGCCTCGCGAGCGGAATTTTGTTCCCTGGCGATGAACTCGCTTCTGTTCAATGCTACTGATCCCTGTTCTCTGCTCGCGAAGCGGTCGCTTTGCGACATCCCTAATCCCTGGTCCTTGATCCCAGATCCCTGGTCCCAGATCCCTGTTCCTTGATCCCTAAGCCCTAGTCCCTAGTCCCTGTTCCCTGATCCCTAGGCCCCAGGCCCTAATCCCTAATCCCTAGTCCCCCTCTTACCCCATCGAATGCAGGCCGACGCGGTTTCCTTCGGAATCCATGAAGAAGGCCACAAAGCCGTTTTCGCCAATAGCCATCTTGGCCAACATTACTTGTCCACCGGCCGCTTCCACGCGATTGAGGACATCGTTCAGATCCTCTCCGCCATTCAAATAGACGACGCTGCCCTTGGTGCTTGGAACGTATCCTTCGCCGGCGATGACAGCACCGCTGACACCGTCTTCAGTGGGGAACATACCCATCGGAGAGCTATCGGATCCTTCCATGTATACTAGCTCGGTCTCGAAGACGGTGTTATAAAAATCATTTGCTCGCTTGAAGTCCGTCGCGGGGATCTCAAACCAATTTACTGCGTTTGCCATTCTATACTCTCCTGTTGTGTGCGTATTGGGTCCAATATCGATTCTCAATGATAGCACGCATGTTCTATTAGAGCAAAGCTTGGTCATGTCTTTTTAGAAACCGTGTTTTGTCGAGTGAAGCTCGCCAGAAATATCGGTTTCTTCTTTGACGGATCGAACTTAAAATAAGTATATTGATAGGTTGTTGAATATACTAGGACAATTACGATGCTGTATGTCGATAATGACAATATAACTGATCCCAGGGTGAACCTGGCTCTTGAGGAGCACTTGCTGCGCAACGTGCAGAGCACGGAGCCTATGCTCCTCTTCTATATAAATGAGCCGTCGGTGATTATCGGCCGCAATCAAAACACCATCGAGGAGATCGATCCCAAGTATGTGGACCGGCGGGCCATTCATGTTGTTCGCAGGTTATCTGGAGGTGGGGCCGTCTACCATGATCTGGGCAATCTCAACTTCAGCTTCATCACCCCAGGCAGAGAGGACCTGCATAATTTCGCCCAGTTTACCAGCCCTGTCATCCAGGTCTTAGGGGAGTTGGGGGTCGATGCCGAACTTCGCGGCAAGAGCGACATCTTCGCCGCTGGCAAGAAGATTTCGGGCAACGCCCAGTATGCCACCGCCGGTCGCATGTTCAGTCACGGCACACTTCTCTTCGATACCGATATCAGGGAGATGCTCAGGGCGTTAAATCCCAGACTGACAAAGATCGAATCGAATGCGGTCCAGTCGGTCCGGAATTTCGTGACCAATATTCGCGAACTTTCACCATCTGATATGAACGTGGCCGAGCTAAAACAGGCTTTATTGCGGGGCATCTTTGGGACGGATGATGTTCCTACATACCAGCTAGGTGATTCCGACTGGGAGAAGATCCGAGAGATCTCGGCTAATCGCTACGGCACCTGGGAATGGAATTACGGGCATTCGCCCAATTTCAATATCCAGAAGAGCAACCGGTTTTCTGTCGGCGTGATCGATGCCAGGATGGACGTGGAGAAAGGTATCATTCAGGGGATCCGGATATATGGTGACTTTACTGGAAAACGGGATGTGATCGAAGTCGAAAAGCAGCTGGTTGGGACTCGCTATGACCCGGTGGCGCTGGCCCGCGTCGTCGCCGATATCGATCTCCGGCTTTATTTTGGCGAGCTGGAGAAGCCGGCTTTTATCAATCTGCTATATTGAGAACGCTTAATTTGTTATATTGTTGAAGAAGAGCCGTTCGCAGTCGGGGCCATTTGCAGGACGACCGCACCCCAAGTCAATCCGGCGCCGAAGGAAACGAGCAGAAGCGTGTCGTCGGGCTGGATCCGGCCGCTGTCCAGGTACTCGGACAGGGCCAGAGGGATGGAGGCAGCCGACGTGTTGCCGTACTTCTCAATGTTGATCACGAAACGCTCTATTGGGACCTTCATCTCTCTTGAAGCGGCCTCGATGATGCGCAAATTGGCCTGGTGGGGAATGATCCAGTCCACATCATCCATGGATATGCCGGCTTTGTCCACGGCCTCGCGGCAGGCTTTGCCGATAACCCGGGAGGCAAATTTGAAGACTTCCCGGCCGTTCATGTGGACAAAGTGCCTTCCTCCGGCGAGAGAGGCTTTGTCGACGGGTTCGGCCGTCCCTCCGGCGGGAATGATGATCTGCTGGTGCTGGCTGCCATCCGACCCCAGGACGAATCCCTGCAAGCCGCATGGTTCGTCCGTGGCCTGGATAATTACTGCTCCGGCGGCGTCGCCGAAGAGCACTGCCGTGGAGCGATCCTGCCAATTTACATGACGGCTGATGATCTCAACCCCCACAACCAGGATGTTCTGATAAGCGCCGGTAGCGATGAATTGATAGGCTGTGGCCAGAGAATAAATGAATCCTGTGCAGCCCACCTCCAGGACAAAGGCCGGCACGTTATCGGCGCACAAGCTGTACTGCACCTGGCTAGACACCGGAGGGGTCAGGTAATCGGGCGATGATGTGGCTACGATGATGAGGTCCAGATCGCATCCCGCCAGACCTGCCTTGTCCAAGGCGGCCTGGCTGGCATTTACAGCAAGGGTAGCTGTGGTTTCGTTGGGAGCGGCGATATGTCTCTCCTCGATGCCGCTGCGTTGGACGATCCACTCGTTGCTGGTTTCCAGGCTTTTCTCGAGATCAAAATTGGAAATGATCTTCTCGGGAACGTAGAACCCCCACCCCGTCACACGGCCGTATATAGCGCTCATCCCTACATCTCCTCACACGCTCTCTCGTCTGCACAAACGCGTCCGGCAGTATAGCCCGTATCAAATCCAGCCGCTAACTGGTATTCTAGCTCCAGCATGGCTGCTGGTTTGATCCTTAAATTCTTGAATCGCCCCCAGCGCACTAACCGAGTATGTCGATTGCCTATCTCGATGTTCTGTGATGCAGGACGATATGCCGGGCTGATACCCGGCATATGTTTAAAGTAGGCTTAGAAACTGAAAGACCTCGTCTTGATGCCCGGGCGGAGACTCATGGCCGTAGTCCGGGTAAATCAGCAGCTTCTTTTTGGCCTTGATCTTGTTATAGGCCGCGAATTGGGTCGAGGGCGGGCAGACGGTGTCCATCAGGCAGACGCTCCATAAGACCTCTGCCTGAATGCGGGAGCTAAGATGCTGGACGTCGATGTATCCAAGTTTCTCGAAGGTCTGGTTTTCTCGCTCGTGCAAGGGATCGAAGCGGCGAAAGTACTCC
>Ga0307379_10007231_pt1 | contig 15126 bp, 24 predicted proteins | sample UN2MG_FD_202237 | JGI IMG/M metagenome (GOLD analysis project Ga0307379, IMG submission 202237) | Soil microbial communities from Risofladan, Vaasa, Finland - UN-2 | ecosystem: Environmental > Terrestrial > Soil > Coastal area > Acid sulfate soil | place: Finland: Risofladan, Vaasa | collected... | reverse complement strand
TGAGGTTCATTATCGAGTCCCAGGCCCTTTCCTCCAGCTCAAGCGCCGGCATCCAGACGACACTGGTACCGGCGTTGTTTACCAGGACGTCAATCCTGCCGAATTCGGCGACGACTGTATCGACCAGATTCTGTATCTGGTCCATGCGGCCTACATGCGTTGCCACGGCTATCGACTTCCTGCCCAGACCCCGTATCTCTTCGGCCACCAGCTCCAGGTCAGGCAGTTTCCGGCTGGTCACCGCTACATCGGCACCGGCTTCGGCGAATGCCAGCGCGGTGGCCTGACCGATACCACGACTGCCGCCGGTTACCAGTGCGACTTTACCTTCGAGAGAGAACCGGGTAGAAACCATTCGTATGCCCTCCATATTATTCAATGGGAAATACCGTGTCCGGTGGGAGCCCCCTCAGAAGGTGGGAGCCCCCTCAGAAGGGGGGTGTCACTTAGACGGGGTCATTATAACACACTGCCGCGGAGAGCGGTTCAGTCTTGTCGTGCGGCCCCGGGCAGCAAGGGTATCAGTACTGCCGGTACCATCCCTCGGAGACGCCGGCCAGTTCGGTGGTGCTGATGTCATATCGCTGGTACCACGGCGTACCGTGCCTGGTGGCTATCTCGGCCAGCTTCATGGTGCGGTCCACGGCGACTGTCGAGAGGAACCTTATCCTCTCCGCGGTATCGCCAATGTCCATGGCCTCCTGCCAGATGGCGCGCCCCCCGAGGAAGCCGGAAGCACCGGCCCGGCAGGCGATTTCCACCTGTCGAGCGAAGGTATCGAAGTCCACGCCGGCACTCAGGATGACCCAGGGAACACGGGAGGCCTTATCCAGTCGGCGGCAGATATCGACAAGTTCGAGTGTGTCCTGCCGGTAACGCAGGTCAGAGGGGAACTCCGCCTTGAGGACATCTATCGGCAGTGACGAGATATCGCGGGCGGTCTGAATGACGATTTCTTCCTTCCGCCGGGCGAATTCAGCGGGATTGTCAGCTTCGTTGCCTACCGGATAGCTCACCGGTTCGACCAGGAAGGGGAGGTCATATTTGATGCAGTCTTCGGCCACGGCGTTGACGGTCTTCAGTTGCTCGCCGGCAAGAGGTTGGATGTCGGGCCGGTAGTAGACCAGTATCTTCGCCGCCGAGGCCCCCATCCGCTTGATTTTCTCCACTCCCCACCCTTCCAGCAACGTGGTTACGCGGTGTTCTTTACCGCCTTCGTAGCCGGTAGCCTCGGTGCTGACCAGCAAACCGGTGCTCCTGGGCAGGATACCCTGACCGATGCACTGGGCGGCACCGAACAAGGGGTCAATCAGCAGGGCGCTGGCGTGCGGTCCCAGGGTAGAGCACAACTCCATCTTGCGGCTGACCATTTCATCATAGGTGACGGCCTGCGGATTCTCCCGGTTAATCATATTGCGGAAAGACCCGCGATGGTCGAGGGCACAGATGGTGAAGATGCCCTCCGGACCGGCAATCTGCTGCAACCCTCTGAGCTTACCGACAGATAGACTCGTCATAATAAGCTTATTATGACGCAAGTTACGGCTTTGTTCAAGGAAATGTATTTGCCCGTTACATCAGTGACACTCCGGTACAGCCGATGCTGCTTCCTGCACAAGAAGAAGAATTCTCCTCTCGCCAGGGAGTTGTGTCACCCTTCTATCTGAACGGGAGCAGGGAAGGTTCTCCGGGTATTCGGGATTATTCCCCGTGGTATACTCCGCAGACCATGCGCTGGCGGACCACTTCTACTTGCTTCTCAATGATTGTTGACACCAGTCAGAGTAGTGTGATAACATTACTATTTGTGCATTCTGATTCAGCCTAGAGTCGGCAAGTTGGGATACCAGTCTCGATCTGCTAGCTTTGTTGTTGAATGGATGAGCATTAGCTCATCCATTCGGACTGTGCAGGATAGGAGCGAATAAGTGCCAACCGTTAATCAGCTGGTCCGAAAAGGACGCAAAAGAAATACTGAAAAGACCAGGACACCGGCGTTGCATTATGTCTATAATGCCCTGAAGAACCGGATGGTCTGGGGGGCTGGCGCTCCCCAGAAACGGGGTGTCTGTGTTCAGGTTAAGACAACCACCCCCAAGAAGCCTAATTCTGCGCTACGCAAGATAGCCAGGGTCAGGTTGACCAACGGGATAGAGGTGACCGCTTACATTCCCGGAGAGGGGCACGAGTTGCAGGAGCACTCGGTGGTGCTCATCCGCGGTGGGCGGGTAAAAGACTTGCCTGGTGTCCGCTATCATATAGTACGGGGAACACTGGATACTGACGGTGTCAACGGCCGCCGCAGGGGTCGCAGTAAGTACGGTGCGAAACGACCCAAGGCAGCCGCCGGGATTTAGCAGGAGGCAGATTAGAGCGAAATGTCTAGGCGAGCTCGAGCTATTAAGAGACCAAAGATTCGCCCTGATGCGAATTATCAGAGCATTGTTATCGCCAAGCTCATCAACAAGGTAATGAGGGATGGCAAAAAGAGCAAGGCGGAGAGCATAGTTTTCGGTGCTCTGGATATCATAGGACAGCAGGGGTCGAAATCCCCGCTGACGGACATGGAACTGGCGATAAGAAACGCTACTCCCCAGCTCAAGGTCAAGTCACGCCGTGTCGGTGGGGCCACTTACCAGGTGCCGGTGGAGGTTACTTCGGATATCGGTCAGTCTCTGGCTTTGCGCTGGCTGGTGGATTCGGCCAGGGCGAGGACCGGCAAGTCAATGGCGGAGAAACTGGCCGCCGAACTCAGTGACGCCTCCAAGGGGCAGGGGGTCACGGTCAAAAAACGTGATGATACCCATCGTATGGCTGAAGCCAACCGGGCTTTTGCCCATTATCGGTGGTGAGAGGTGGTCTACCATTAACCGTAGTCCGATTATTGTGACAAAGGATAATACTGTGTCCAGAATCTTTCCGCTGGAGCGGATAAGAAACATAGCTATCATCGCTCATATTGACGCTGGCAAGACCACCGTCACTGAACGTATGCTTTATAATACCGGACTCACCTACAAAATTGGTCAGGTGGACGAAGGCACCGCAGTGATGGACTGGATGGAGCAGGAGAGGGAGCGCGGTATCACTATCACATCGGCCGCCATTACCTGTTACTGGCAGGAGCACCGTATCAACATTATCGATACACCCGGGCATGTGGATTTCACTGCTGAGGTTGAACGTTGCCTCAGAGTACTCGACGGTGGTGTCGTCGTTTTCGATGGCGTGGCCGGTGTGGAGGCGCAGTCGGAGACTGTATGGCGGCAGGCGGATAGATACCAGGTACCCAGGATATGCTTCGTTAATAAGATGGAACGGATGGGTGCCGATTTTTACCGTACCATCTCAATGATAAAGGGAAGGCTTCACGCTCAACCGCTACCGGTACAGATACCGCTGGGCAGCAGTGAGTCATTCACTGGCGTCATTGACCTGATTGAGAACAAGGCCTGGACCTATAAGGATGACCGTGATGCACTACCGGAGGAGACCGCCATTCCGGAATCAGAGCAGGCGAAGTGTAGTGAGTTTCGCCAGGCAATGATTGAGAAACTGGCTGAGCTTGACGACCACATTCTGATGGCTTACCTCGAGGGTGAAAGCATCAGTGCTGATGACCTGAGAAAGGCAGTAAGAAGGGCGACCCTGGCGAATGCGGTAGTACCGGTACTGTGCGGTAGCGCTCTGAGGAACATGGGGGTCAGTCTGCTGCTGGATGCAATCTTGGACTACCTGCCGTCTCCTCTGGACATGCCACCGATACGGGCAATCGATACCAGAGCGGGTGGTGAGGTAACCCGACCTGCCAGGGATGAGGCACCATTCTCGGCATTGGCCTTCAAGGTGGTGACGGACCCATTTGTGGGCCGGCTGGTCTATTTTCGGGTGTATTCCGGCAGGGTGAGAGCCGGTGCTCAGATATTCAATTCGACCCGTGGCAGAACGGAGCGCATCGGTAGGCTGCTCCTGATGCATGCCAATCGGCGCGAGGAGATGGATGCCGCCGATACCGGGGCTATCGTGGCCACGCTTGGCCTCAAGAACACCTTCACCGGGGATACTCTATGTGAGGCTACGCAGCCGGTGCTTCTCGAGTCCATACGGTTCCCCGAACCGGTGCTGTCGATTGCCATTGAGCCGAAGACCAGGGCCGACCAGGACAAAATGGGAGAGGCCCTGCGGAAGCTGACCGAGGAAGACCCCACCTTCAAGGTGAACTACGACGAGGAGACGGGTCAGACGGTTGTCGCCGGTATGGGCGAACTTCACCTGGAGATTATTATTAACCGGATGCTCGTCGAATTCGGTGTAGATGCCAAAGTGGGCAGGCCGAAGGTTGCTTACAAAGAGACAATTACTGTTCCGGCACGGAGTGAAGGCAGGTTTGTACGGCAGACCGGTGGCCATGGGCAATACGGGCATGTCGTTATTGAGATGGAGCCCATGGAGCGAGGCAGCGGTTTTGAGTTTGTCAATAGTATCCGGGCGGGGACGATTCCGAGGCAGTACATTTCTCCAGTTGAGACTGGTATAAAGGAAGCCATGGGGACCGGGGTCCTGGCGGGCTATCCCATGGTTGATGTCAGGATAACTCTCACGGATGGCAGCTATCACGAAGTAGATTCATCGGAGCTGGCCTTTCGGATAGCGGGCTCGATGGCATTGAAGAATGGTGTTAAAAAAGCCCGGCCGGTACTGCTGGAGCCGGTAATGAAGCTGGAGGTAGTCACACCCAAGGAATTCCTCGGTGATATTATCGGTGACGTAAGTGCCCGGCGAGGGCATATAGAGCTGATTGAAACACACGGCGAAACGTGTGTTATCCAGGCCATTGTCCCCCTGGTGGAGACTTTTGGCTACACAACCAGCCTTCGGTCGGAAACCCAGGGCAGGGCAACCCACTCCCTGGAGTTTCACAATTACCAGGAGTTGCCGGATGGGTTGGTTGATAAAACTACAGACAAAGCAGGAATAGCGCGATATGCCTAAACAGAAGATTCGTATCAAGCTCAAGGGTTTCGACCATAAGATAGTCGACCAGTCTGCACAGCAGATTGTGGAGACGGTGGAGCAGACCGGTGCGGTTGTTGTCGGACCGATACCGCTCCCGACTCACATCCAGAAATTCAGCGTCATCCGGTCTCCCTTCATCGACAAGGACTCGCAGGAGCAGTTCGAAATCAGGACGCACAAGCGCCTGATAGACATTGTCGAAACCACGTCAAAGACCATCGATGCCCTGACGAAGCTCAATTTGCCGTCAGGGGTTGAGCTTGACATCAAGTTATAGAACACATAGAGGCAAAGGACGAAATGATTCCGGGTATCATCGGTAAAAAGATAGGCGTGAGCCAGATATTCAGGGAAGGCGGCAAGATGGAGGCTGTAACCGCTGTCGAAGCCGGACCCTGTTGTGTGATTCAGGTCAAGACAGAGGCGAAAGAAGGATACGGCGCCGTCCAGCTCGGATTTGGGGAGGCCAAGCGGGTTAACTCGCCCCAGCGAGGGCATCTTAAGGAGCTGGGGAAGTTTCGATACCTGCGGGAATTCCGGATTGAAGACACCGGGGATATCCAGGTAGGGGACAAAGTGGATGCCGGCCTGTTCGAGGCTGGCGAGCTGATAGATGTCACCGGGATATCCAGGAGCAAAGGTTTTGCCGGTGTGGTGAAACGGCACCATTTCAAAGGTGGTCCGAAGACTCACGGACAGTCTGACCGGCACCGTGCCCCCGGCTCGGTGGGTGCAGGCACCACTCCGGGCCGTGTGTTCAAGGGAACACGTATGGCGGGACGTATGGGTGGCGACAGGGTGACGGTACGTAACCTGGAGGTGTACCGGTCTGACCCGGAGCGTAATATTCTGCTGGTCAAGGGCGCTTTGCCCGGACCTAAAAACGGATTACTACTGATAAAGAAAACAACCCTGGTTGAGAAATCGGACCTGGTTACGGAATCAGGTGAGGGGACGTAGAGATATGCAGGCCCCGGTGTACGGTTTAACCGGCGAAGTAGTCGACAACATAGAGATAAGTGACCGGGTCTTCGGTGTGCCGTTTAATGAAGGCGTGGTGCACCAGGCGGTGGTCAGGCAACGTGCCAATGCTCGCCAGGGGACAGCCAGTACGAAGACCCGGGGTGATGTGGCAGGCAGTTCGCGGAAGCTGTTCCGCCAGAAAGGCACGGGCAACGCCCGGGCAGGCAGCGTGAAATCGCCATTGCGACGGGGAGGGGGCATCACCTTCGGCCCCAAACCGAGGAGCTATCGTCAGGCAATGCCGAAGAAGATGCGACGTCTGGCCCTGAGGTGTGTACTCTCAGCCAAAGCCAGGGACGGAGAGTTAACGATTCTGGAAGCATTATCGCTCGATGAACCGAAAACCAGGGAGATGGTACGTATTCTGAAGACCCTTAAGGTGGACTCCACGGCGCTGATAGTTACATCCGAGCCGAAGACCAACGTAGTCAAGTCGGCCCGCAACCTCCCCGGGATTAAAACCCGGCCGGCCAGTGTACTCAACGTACTGGATATTATATCCAATAAGGCACTGGTAATGGAGGTGGGTGCTGTGAGGAAGGCGGAAGAGCTCTGGGGTGAGGAATCGGCTGAGGAGGGAGATTAATGCATCTTTATGATGTGCTGCGTCGCCCTCTGGTAACCGAGAAGAATGCCATACTCCAGATGGCAGGCAAGTATGCCTTCGAGGTAACCGGTGTAGCTACCAAGCCGCAGATAAGGCAGGCTGTGGAGCAGGCCTTCAAGGTAAAGGTTACCGCAGTAAACGTAATGACCGTACCGGGCAAGGAGCGAAGAATCGGGAGACGGCAGGCCCAGACCCCGTCCTGGAAAAAGGCGATAGTAACGCTCCAACCCGGAGACAAGATAGAGTTCTTCGAGAACGTATAGACAGGAAAAAGGGATTAGAGAGTGGCACTGAAGATATATCGCCCCACATCACCCGGCAGGCGGGCAATGACCGGCTCCAGCTTTGATGAGATAACCAAGACGAAGCCGGAGAAATCGCTGCTGCGGCCGCTGAAGAAGAATGCGGGGCGAAACAACCGGGGAAAGATAACGGTACGTCACCGGGGTGGTGGCGCCAAGCGTCGGCTGCGCATCATTGACTTCAAGAGGGACAAGATTGGCGTGCCTGGTAAAGTAGCTGCTATCGAGTATGACCCGAATCGTTCGGCACGTATCGCGCTTATCTATTATGCAGATGGCGACAAGCGCTACATACTCGCTCCCCAGGGACTCAGTGTCGGCGATAAAATACAGGCTGGCGAGGATGCCGAAATAAGGCCCGGTAATGCACTGCCATTGAAAGCACTTCCCACAGGAACGATGGTACATAACATAGAGATGCAGAAAGGTAAGGGGGGCCAGATGGTCCGGAGTGCCGGTGGCGCAGCGCAGTTGATGGCCAAGGAAGGCGGTTATGCCCACATCCGGTTGCCCTCCGGTGAGGTGCGGCTGATTCGGAGTGAGTGCATGGCTACCATCGGGCAGGTGGGCAACGTCGAGCACCAGGGCATTAACCTGGGTAAGGCGGGCCGCAAGCGATGGATGGGATGGCGGCCTACGGTTAGAGGCTCGGCAATGAACCCGAGCGACCATCCTCACGGAGGTGGGGAAGGCAGGAGCCCGATAGGCATGCCTGGACCGAAGACGCCCTGGGGCAAGCCGGCTCTGGGCTACAGGACCAGGAAAAACAAGTCTTCAGATAGACTGATAATCAGACGGCGGGGGAAGAAGTAAAGTGTCAAGGTCTACAAAAAAAGGTCCAGCCGTTGATCCCAAACTGTTGAAGAAGGTGGAGGCTGCCAATCGCTCGGATGAGAAGACAATAATCAGGACCTGGGCGCGTTGGTGTACCATCCTGCCGGAGATGTTGGGACTCACCATCGGTGTACACGACGGCAGAAGACATGTGCCTATCTTCATTACGGAGAACATGGTGGGACACAAGCTGGGGGAATTTGCCCCGACACGTACCTTCAGAGGGCACTCCGCCAAAGCGGAGACCACCGTACAGAGAAAGCGAAGATAGGCCGGGTAGGGAGATTCAGTGCAGATTAAGTCCGTAGCCAAAGATACCGGTGTGTCAGCACAGAAGATGCGCCGGCTGGTAAACCTGGTGCGTAACAAGCCGGTGGAAGAGGCGTTGACGATACTCAGGTTTGCTCCTTCGCCGAATGCCCGGATTGTGGCCAAGGTGGTGAAGTCTGCCGTGGCAGATGCGGAGAGTGTTTACCAGATACCGTCTTCCGACCTGCGGGTCGTCGGTATCGCTGCGGACGAAGCACGGACGCTGAAGAGGTATCGCGCCGGTGCCCGGAGACGGGTCAAGCCGATACTGAAACGGTCCAGTCATATAACGGTCATTGTAGCTAACCAGGAGGGCTAATGGGACATAAGGTTCATCCCACAGGCTTCAGACTAGGCGTCATCCGTGACTGGGAGGCGAAATGGTACGCTGACCGGCACTATATGGAATACCTTCAGGAAGACCTGGCGCTACGGAAGGTTGTTGCAACAATGTATCCGGAAGCCGGGGTCTCACGGGTGGAGATTGACCGGCAGGCGAATAACGTTTCAATGACGATTCACACTGCTCGCCCCGGTATTCTCATCGGGCGAGGTGGTCAGCGCGTTGACGAAATGAGGGGTCGTCTCGAATCCCTGATAGGTAAGAAGGTCCAGCTAAACATCCGGGAAGTGCCCCAACCTGAGCTTGATGCCCAGCTGGTGGCCAAGAATGTATGCGATCAGATTGAACGTCGTATTGCTTACCGGCGGACTCTGAAACAGACACTGCTCCGTTCAATGCAGGCCGGCGCAAAAGGGATGAGGATAAGTATTGCCGGTAGACTGGACGGTGCGGAGATAGCCCGGCGAGTGACGATGCATGAGGGACAGGTACCCCTGCATACGTTGAGGGCTGATATCGACTATGGTTTCTCCGAGGCACGCACTAACATGGGATGCGTCGGGGTGAAGGTATGGCTGTACAAGGGTGATATCCTGCCTGCGCCACGGGAAGTAAAGCTTGAGGAAGTTATCACCGAACCGGTGGTCGTTCCCGGTGCGGCAGCGGAACCTGAGGCACCTCCGGCAGGACCGGTCAGCGAGGTGCCGGTTGCCGAGCCGGCTGCTGAGATGGAGGCACCTGCTGAGGCAGTGGCAGAGGCAGTCGTTGAAGAGGCACCTGCTGAGGCAGTGGCAGAAGCTAAGGCCCAACCGACAAAGAGAAAACGGGCCACGGCAGCAGCAGTCGTTGAAGAGAAGCCGCCCGAACCAGTGGCAGAGGCCGTCGTCGGAGAGGCACCTGCTGAGGTCGTGGCAGAGGCCGTCGTTGAGGAGGCACCTGCTGAGGTCGTGATAGAGGCCGTCGTTGAAGAGACACCTGCTGAGGCAGTGGCAGAGGCTAAGGCCCAACCGACAAAGAGAAAACGGGCCACGGCAGCAGCTTCCGTAGAAACCGGAGCGAAGGCAAGTGCCAGGGCTGCGCCTAAGGCCAGGGCTAAGGCTAAGGATACCAGCACAACGGAAAAATCAGGCCCGGAGTCCGAGGACGCTGCTTCAGCAGACGCTGAAGCAGACGCGAAACCGCGTCCAAAGAGGCACACCAAGGCTGCGTCTGATACAAAGGCTGAGGTCAGGAAGCCGAAGAAGACCTCAAAGGAGCCGGTAGCCGAGGCGGAAACAACTCCGGAAGCTTCTGAAAACCAGGGAGAAGGCGATGCTTCAACCTAAGCGAGTAAAATACCGTAAGACGCATAAGGGGCGGCGACGCGGCAAGGCACAAACCGGGAACAGGGTTGCCTTCGGTGACTACGGACTGGTGGCCGAGCAGGTAGCCTGGGTTACTGCCCGCCAGATAGAGGCGGCAAGGCGCGCCATGACGCATCACGTTCGTCGTGGTGGTAAAATATGGATACGTATCTTCCCGTCTAAGTCGGTTACCAAGAAGGCTGCAGAGACGCGGATGGGTTCGGGCAAGGGTGCGCCGGACCACTGGGTAGCCGTCGTAAAGCCGGGGAGGATTATGTTCGAGATGTCCGGTGTCGACGAGGACGTAGCCAAAGAGGCGATGCGCCTGGCTTCGCACAAACTGCCGATAAAAGTAAGGTTCGTCACACGGCAGACACACGGTACTGATATGGTCAGTCAGGCCAAGGAGCTGGTAACCGTTGAAGGTTGAAGAGATTCGGGCCCTCAGTACAGGTGAGATTGTCAAGCAGGTTGAGGCAGCACACCAGGAGTTGTTCGACCTTCGTTTTCGCTCTGCTACCAAGCAGCTGGTAAACCACCGTGAAATACCGAGGGTAAGAAAGAATATTGCCAGGATGGAGATGGTGCTGAGGGAGCGGGTGCTGGCCACGGGGTGATGTTCCCCGACCTATATCGGGTCTGAAGAGGGATTATAACTATGCAGAGAAGGCGCAAAATAAAATTCGGCCGTGTGGTGAGCAATAGCATGGACAAGACTGCCGTGGTAACGGTAGAGACGTTTCGGCATCACCCGGTATACAGGAAGACGATTCGAAGAGTCGTCCGGTACAAAGTACACGATGGAAAGAACGAGTGCGGGCTGGGCGATACTGTCAGGCTGGAAGAGACCCGGCCCCTCTCTAAAGAGAAGCGGTGGCGAGTGGTGGAGATAATTACCAAAGGAGAGGTCGTGGAAGTAACACCGGCGGAGCTTGAGGCCCAGCCGGAGGAACCGGTGCTGGAGCCTGAGGGGATAGTGGCGGAAAGCGAGCCAGAGGAAACGAACGAAGAGGAATCTACAGGATAGAGCGAAGTGATTCAGTCCAATACCAGACTCAAGATAGCAGACAACACGGGGGGCCGTCAGCTGATGTGTATCGGCGTACTCGGTGGCACCAGGAAGAAATATGCCCATATCGGGGACGTCATCGTCGGCTCCGTGAAACGGGCCATTCCGGGTGGTGCGGTGAAGGGGGGAGATGTAGTCCGGGCGGTCATTATCCGTACTACCAAGCCCTACCGGCGTCCGGATGGTTCCTACATCAGGTTTGATGAAAATGCGGCCGTGATTCTCACCGACAAGAACAATCCCCGGGGTACCCGGATATTTGGGCCGGTGGCCAGGGAGCTGAGGGACAAGAACTTCACCAAGATAATATCACTGGCGCCTGAGGTCTTGTGAGGACGACGGGACAATGAATATACGAAAGAATGATAACGTGCTGGTAATCGCCGGCAAGGACAAGGGTAAGAAAGGCAAGATCCGTTTCGTCTATACCAAGGGTAATACGGTGCTGGTTGAAGGCGTCAACTTCATAAAGATGCACAGCAAGGCGCGAGCGCAGGTCAAACAAGCAGGGATTATTGAGAGAGAGGTACCCATTAGCATATCTAACGTGATGTTTCTCTGCAGTAAGTGCAATAAACCGGCCCGGATTGGTTACCGTGTGCTGGGGGATGGCAGGAAGACCCGCTTCTGTCGTGTTTGTGATGAGGTGGTCGACTAGATGGCAGGACTGAGACAGAGATATCGAGATGAGATTGTACCCCGCATGATGGAAGTCGGCGGATACAAGAATGTGATGGAAGTGCCCCGCCTGGAGAAGGTCGTGGTGGGTATTGGTGTCGGGGAAGCCATACAGAATGCCAAGGCTCTTGAAGCGGTGGAGAGAGACATACCCGCAATTACCGGACAGAAACCGATAATAACCCGTGCCAAGCTGTCGATAGCCGCCTTCCGACTGCGGACCGGGATGCCTATCGGGGCGAAGGTGACTCTGCGCAAGGACCGCATGTATGACTTCATGGAGCGGCTGGTGAATATTGTCCTGCCCCGCATCCGGGAATTCCGCGGCGTTCCCCGTAATGCGTTTGACGGCCGGGGCAACTACACTCTGGGTTTCAGAGAGCAGATTGTATTTCCGGAAATTGACTACGATAAGGTAGACAAGGTACGGGGATTGGGGATATCGATAGTAACCACCGCAAAAACAGACGAGGAGGGCAGGCAACTTCTGGAGTTTCTCGGCATGCCCTTCAGTAGGGATTGAACGGAGTTAGATGGCAAAGAAGTGCGAGATTGCAAAGTGGAGGCGTCCTCCCAAGTACAAGGTGCAGTACCATAATCGGTGTCGTGTTTGTGGCCGTCCCCGGGCCTATATGCGCAAGTTCGGGTTGTGCCGGATTTGCTTCAGGGAGCTGGCCCTGGCGGGAAAGATACCGGGAGTGAGAAAATCAAGCTGGTAGTGAGGATACTCATAGCCAGAGGGGGCAAGGGGTGACTGTAACTGATCCGATTGCAGATATGTTGACCCGGATACGCAACGCCGTTATGGTGAGGCACGATTCGGTGTTAATACCTTCCTCGAAGATGAAGCTGGCCATCAGCCGAATCCTCAAGGATGAAGGTTTCATCAACGATTATGAGGTAGTCCGCGGTAAGCCGCAGCGGATGATAAAGATACGCCTCAAGTACCAGGATAGAAACGAACCGGTACTTAGCGGGCTGGAGCGCGTGAGCAAGCCCGGGTTGAGGATGTACGTTCAGAAGACAGAAATACCCCGTGTCTACGGGGGACTGGGGGTCGCCATTCTATCCACCCCCAAGGGACTGATGACCGGCCAGCAGGCCTGGCGGCAGGGGACTGGTGGCGAACTCCTGTGTTATGTATGGTAATAAGGCCGGGGAGCAACTTCTATGTCTAGAGTGGGCAAGATGCCGATAGGGGTACCGCAGGGCGTTTCGGTAATCATCGATGATAGCGAGGTTACCGTCAAGGGGCCCAATGGCGAGCTTCGGCGCCAGTTTAATCCGGATATGCAAATCGCGCTGGGTGACAATACTCTAACGGTGTCGCGGCCCAGTGATGACCGCGTACATCGGTCCCTGCACGGCCTGACGCGGAGCCTTCTGGCCAACATGGTGGAAGGGGTAACCAGCGGTTTCGTGAGGACACTGGAGATTGTCGGCGTTGGTTACAGGGCCCGAATGGAAGGGGATAATCTGGTTCTTAATATAGGTTTCTCACACACGGTAGAAGTGGCACCTTTGCCGGGGATTACGCTTTCCGTTGAGGGAAACAACCGGATGAAGGTCTCCGGGATCGATAAGGAAGTGGTCGGCGAGATGGCTGCCCGAATCAGGAGGATTCGCCCCCCTGATTCTTACAAGGGTAAGGGCATCAGGTACAGCGGGGAAGTAGTGCGCCTCAAGCCGGGTAAAGCCGGGAAGGCCATCGGGAGATAGCGAATGGCGAGGGAACAAAGAAGAACTGCCCGCATCAGGCGACATGCCAGGGTCCGGGCCAAGGTAAAGGGTACTCTTTCAAGGCCGCGTCTGTGCGTTTTCCGCAGCCTGAACCACGTTTATGCCCAGGTCATTGACGATATCGCAGGGCATACACTGGCGACGGCTTCCACCATTGACCCGGAGCTCAGGGGCGAACTGGGTGGCAAAGCAAAGACCGAAAGGTCTGCGCTTGTCGGTACCCTGATTGCAAAGAGAGCGCTGAGCCAGGGGGTTACACAGGTGGCTTTTGACCGTGGTGGCCGTCAATATCACGGCAGGGTCAAGGCGCTGGCTGAGGCGGCGCGCGAAAGTGGACTGAAGTTCTAAGGGAGACGGTTCCAGGACGAATCATGCGTATAATAAGTAGTATAGACCCGACAGACCTTGTGCTGAGCGACAAGCTGATAAACATCAACCGTGTGGCCAAGGTTGTGAAGGGAGGCAAGCGCCTCAGCTTTAACGCATTAGCCGTAACCGGCGATAATGAAGGACATGTGGGCCTCGGCCTGGGCAAGGCGAATGAGGTGCCTCTGGCGATAAACAAGGCCAACGCAAACGCAAAGAAGAGCCTGATACGCGTGCCTCTGAAGGGGACAACGATTCCGCACGAAATCACCGTTAAACTGGGGGCGGCCAGGGTTATGCTCAAGCCGGCCTCACCGGGGACGGGCATAATTGCCGGCGGCAGTGTCCGCGCAGTGCTGGAGATGGCGGGAATCAAGGACATCCTGACCAAGTCACTGGGCACCGCCAACAAGACGAATGTCGCCAGGGCCACGATATTTGCGCTGAGTAAGCTCCGGGACCCGGCCACAGTGGTCGCCCGGCGCAAGGGACGGCCGGTGCCAACGGGACTGCCGGAGCCGGAGGAGGCGGTCACCAGTGACTAAGCTGAGAGTTACGTTGGTTAAAAGCGGCATTGGCTATGCCCAGGACCAGAAGAGGACACTGAAGGCGCTTGGCTTTCGGCGGATGAATCAGAGCGTTGTCCACGAGGACTGCAGTTCGATTCGCGGTATGATTACCAAGGTCAGACACCTGGTTAAGGTGGAGGAAGCAAAGTGAGACTGGAGACAATTTCTTCGTCCCCCGGTTCCAGAAAGGCCAGGAAGAGAGTTGGCCGGGGAGATGGTAGCGGGCACGGCACCTATTCCGGTCGCGGCTGCAAGGGGCAGAAGTCACGAGCCGGTTACCGGATGAAGCCTGGTTTTGAGGGCGGGCAATTGCCGTTGATAAAACGCTTGCCGCGTAAGCGGGGTTTTACCAACATCTTCCGTATCGAGTATTCTGTTGTGAACCTGACAAGGCTCAACGTATTTGAACCGGAAAGCGAAGTGGACCTGGAGAAACTAATAACCGCCGGGATAGTTAAGTCCCTGCGGCGGCCGGTCAAGATACTGGGCGAAGGTGATATTGACCGTCCCCTTTCCGTGAAGGCACACAAGTTCTCCGCTGCTGCCAGGACCAAGATTGAGGCGGCAGGAGGCACAGTTGAGGAGGTAGTGAATGCGAGCCCGGCAATCTAGGCCACGGCTCATTCAAGCAATGCTTGACGCCTTTCGTCTTCCTGACTTGAGGCGGCGAATCCTGTTCACTGCTGCTATGCTGGTGGTCTTCCGTCTTATTGCTCACGTACCTCTTCCCGGAGTGGACCCGGTCAAGCTGGGCGAGATATTCCAGCAGAATGCCCTGCTGGGTATGCTGGACATGTTCAGCGGCGGGGCGATGAGGAACTTCAGCGTGGCCGCGATGGGGGTCTATCCCTATATTACGGCTACAATCATCATGACGTTGATGACACCGGTGATACCGCGCTTGCAGGCGCTGTCCCAGGAGGGAGA
>Ga0307379_10007229_pt1 | contig 15127 bp, 8 predicted proteins | sample UN2MG_FD_202237 | JGI IMG/M metagenome (GOLD analysis project Ga0307379, IMG submission 202237) | Soil microbial communities from Risofladan, Vaasa, Finland - UN-2 | ecosystem: Environmental > Terrestrial > Soil > Coastal area > Acid sulfate soil | place: Finland: Risofladan, Vaasa | collected... | reverse complement strand
CCGGTCGCCCAAAGCGTTCCGTCGCCCGAGAAGCTGATGGAGCGACTGAAGCCGACCCATCCCCGGCTCCTGATCGACGAGCAAGGCTTCCAGGAGCTCCGCCGCCGCGTCAACACCGACCGGGCGCTGAAGGAGTGGGACGACGAGGTCAAGCGCGAGGCCGACAAGATCCTCGAGGCCTCGCTGCCCCGCCACGTCCTGCCCGACGGGAAGCGCCTTCTGAGCACCAGCCGCCGCGTGCTGGGGCGGACCTACACGTTGGCCTTGATGTACCGGTTGCACGGCGAAGATCGCTACCTCGACCGGCTTTGGCAAGAACTCCAAACCGTTGCCCAATTCCCCGACTTCAATCCCCGCCACTTCCTCGACACGGCCGAGATGACCCATGCCCTGGCCATCGCCTACGACTGGCTGTACGACACCTGGACGGAATCGCAGCGGGCGACGATCCGCGGGGCAATCGTCGAGCTCGGCCTGAAGCCGGGGCTCGAGGTCTACCGCGACGGGGGCTGGTGGGCTCGCTCGATCCACAACTGGAACCAGGTCTGCAACGGCGGGATGACCGCGGGCGCACTGGCCGTCGGCGACGAAGAGCCCGAGCTGGCCGGCGAGATACTCCGCGGCGCCCTCGTGAGCTTGCCGCTGGCCATGAACAGCTACGCCCCCGACGGCGCCTGGGGGGAAGGTCCCGGCTACTGGGGCTACGCCACGCAGTACAACGTGGTGATGCTGGCCGCGTTGGAGTCGGGCTTGGGCACCGACTTCGGACTCTCGGAAATGGAAGGCTTCGCCGACACCGGGCTGTTCCCGATGTACATGACCGGCCCCACCGGCCGGACGTTCAACTTCTCCGACAGCGGCGACCGATTCGGGCGGGCCGAATGCCTGTTCTGGCTCGGCCGGCGATTCGACCGGCCCGTGTATGATTGGTTTGCCCTAAGCCGCGGCAAGCCCTCGGCCGCCGCGATGGTCTGGTACCGGGATTCCGGCCAGGACCCCGTCGCCGCCGGGTTGCCGCTCGACAAGCATTGGCGCAACGTCGACGCCGTCACGCTCCGCAGCCACTGGACCGACCCGGGCGCGATGTTCGTCGGCGTCCAGGCCGGCAGCAACGAGGTCAACCACAACCATCTCGACCTCGGCTCCTTCGTGCTCGACGGTTCCGGCCACCGCTGGGCCGTCGATCTCGGCGGCGACGACTACAACCTGCCCGGCTACTTCGGCTCGAAGCGCTACACGTACTACCGACTCCGCGCCGAAGGGCACAATACGCTCGTCGTCAATCCGGGCGACGGGCCCGACCAGGAGCCCCGGGCGACCGCCAGGATCAGCCGCTTCGCGTCCGCGCCCGAGTGGGCGTATGCGGTCGCCGATCTGACGCCCGCCTACGCCAAGCACGCCCGGCGCGTCGAGCGGGGCGTGGCCATGCGCGACCGCCGGCAGGTGATCGTCCAGGACGAGCTCGACGCGGAGAAGCCCGTCGATCTCTGGTGGTTCATGCACACGCCCGCCACGGTTGCCCTGGAGACCGACGGCCGCGTTGCCACGCTCCAGCAGGGAGACTCGAAGCTCCGGGCGCGGATCGTGACCCCCGCCGACGCCCGGTTCGAGGTCCGTCCGGCCGAGCCGCTCCCCAGCTCGCCCAACCCGGAAGGCCAACGCCGCAACCGCGATATCCGCAAGCTGGCCGTTCACCTGCCCCAGGTCCGCAGTCTGCGTCTGGCGGTAATCTTCACCCCGTTCGATCAAGAGCCGGAGCCTGTGCCGGCGTCCGAGGTCAAGCCGCTGGCGGAATGGTGAGCCAACCCCGCCACCTAGAGGTCGATGCCGGACTCCGGCGGCGCTGGTCGATTGAACGGCTCACCCGGTCGACCGCATCCTCATAATCGCCGCGAAAAAGCGTGCTTCCCCGTAGATGGTGCGTTTCACGCGCGCTACCAAGCTACGGAGCGGTTCTCTCGAGTTGCACTTCCACACGGGTGATCTGCCCGCTGATGACTTTCACCGGCTGCGAGTGGGGCTCGTAGCCTTTCAGCTCTACGGTCACGCTGCAATCGCCGGGCGGGGCGAAGAAGAGTCCGGGCGACGTGCCGATCGGCTGTCCGTCCAGGTGGACCTTTGCGCCGGGTGGACTCGTCCGGACGTAGAGTCGAGTGGTCGGCGTCTCGGCCTTGGTCACGGGAGGCTCGTGAGCTTTGAACTCCGCGGAAGACCCGCCTTCAAACAGATAGACGGCCCCGCCGTCGATGCCGGCCGTATCGTCAAAGGGAGCTGTGATGACGAGGTTGTTGCCAAGTGCGGCCACCGTAAGTCCGAAATGATCGTCCCACGCGGGCGTTGGGTTCAAGAACGTATGCAGCGGCTTGCCGCTGGAGCCGTCGAACAAGTAAGCGGCGCCGACGTTGAAGCCGTTGGCGTTGGCGTGATTTGCGCTCACCAACACGTTGCCGCCCACCGCCGCGACGGATTGGCCAAAACCGTCCTCTATAGCCGGCGCGGGGTTGCAGAAGGTCCGCATCAACTCCCCCGTGACACCATCAAAGAGATAGACCACTCCGCCGTGAGCATGGGTAGGATGGAAGCTCTTGTCGACGACAAGGACGTTGTTGCTCAGCGCGGCCACGGCAAAAGCGAAACCGTTCTTTCTGCCCGGCTCCGGATTGTAGAAAGTGTGGAGGAGTTCGCCCGTGCCACCATCGAACAGGTAGGCGGCTCCGGCGTTCGGTCCCTTGGTGTCGTCCCGGTAGTCGCCGACGATTAGATTCTCGCCGACCGCCGCTATGGCAGAGCCGAAACCTTCGTCGGCAACCGGTTCGGGCCTGCGAAAGGCCTGCAATAGCTCCCCCGTAGAGCTATCGTACGTAAAGACGGCTCCGGCGTCCTTGGCACCCGTGTCGTCCCATTTCGAGCTCACCACGAAGTTCTCGCCCAGCACGGTTGCGGGCCACCCAAACCGGTCGTCGGCAGCGCGACTGGGCTTGACGAGGGTGTGCAGAAGCTTCCCCGTCGACGCGTCAAAGATGTAGGCGTTCCCCGCCCGTTTGACGTGTTCCGTCGGCTCATGGTACGCGCCGATCAGGACCCGGTTTTCTACGGCAGCCACGGAGCAGCCGAAATTGCCGTCGACGGCCGGGTTTGGACTCTTGAAGGTACGCAGGACCTCTCCCGTCGACGCGTCGAACAGGTAGGCGATTCCCGCATCGGCGCCGAAGGTATCGTCAAAGGGAAAACCGACCAGGAGGTTTTCGCCGACCGCGGTCACGCCCCCGCGGACCCAAAAGTGCGAGCCTGACGGGTAGGTGGTTCCCCGCGGGTTCAAGAAGGTCTGCAAGAGATCCCCGGGTTCCGCCATCGCGCACCTCGGGGCAATTCCCAGCAAGACCACCAAAGCCAGTAGAGTCGTCTTCTTCATTGCAGGCTTCTTTCGAGCGCAGAACCTCTCCCGGGCCATCCAAGATGGCGTTCCTTGCACGTGACGGTATGAGTCCACGAGTGTTCCTGAACGGGCCATCCCGTGTCGGAGTGCCCAATCCACTACTGAGTATTTGCGCGAAGGCGCGGAAATCTGTGCGGCTTTCTTGAGATTATCTGAGTCTGCCGTAGAATAGGACCAATTCGTCACGTCCGCCACAGAACAACCGGGAATCGACGCCTTCGGGCACGGCCGGCATGAACGACGAAACCCGCGCGACACTCCTGGAGCGACTCCACGACGGGGCCGACCCGCTTGTCTGGGACGAGTTCTTCGAGCGCTACGGGCGCCTGATCTACGCCGCGGCCAGGGCCCGGGCCTGCTCCGAGCACACCGCCGAGGAGATCGTCCAGGACGTGATGCTGACGCTGTTCCAGGGCCGCGACGTGTTTCGCTACGATCCTGCCCGGGGGCGTTTCCGCGACTGGCTCTGCGGGGTGGTGCGAAACAAGGTGTACGAGTTTCGCCGCCGACCGAGTGAGCGGGTGCGAGCCCGCGGGGGCGACTCGGACGTCGGCGTCCTGGACGTGGAAGCCGAAGACGCCACGCCCGACGAGGCGTGGCAGGCGGTCTTCGAGGCGTCGCTGTTGGCCGTGCTGTTGGACGTGGTCCGGCGGGAGGTCAACCCGCGAACCTATCAGGCGTTCGAGCTGCTCACGCTCGGCGAAATGTCGGGCAGTGAGGTCGCCCGGATTACGGGGCTCAGCCGTAACGCCGTGTACCAGGCCCGCCGGAAGGTGTTCGCGCGGCTCAAGGAGTTGGGCGCCACGTATCGGGAGAACGGCCGGCTCCGCGACGGCGTCAAGCAGGCGCTCGAGTTACTACCCAGCCCGGCTGCCCAGCGATCATTGACCACCCGAATCGCCAAAACCATGCGATCGAGATAGGGGCTTGCTACCCGTGAGCGATCACGTCACGAGTTCCTCGTACGATCAGACGCGGCCGCCCGACGTTCCGGACTTCGAGCTGCTCCGCTCGGTTGGCGAAGGCGGCTTCGGCCGGGTGTGGCTGGGGCGAAACCAGACCACGGGCAGGCTCCGGGCCGTCAAGCTGATTCCTTTGCGCGGGGGCGGGCGCGTCGATCCGGCCGGTCGCGAGATCGCGTCGCTCACCTATCTCGAAGGCCGCGTCGGCACGGAGCATCCCAACCTGCTGGCGATCCACCACGTGGGCAAGACGGCCGACCACCTCTTCTACGTGATGGACCTGGCCGACGACGCCTCGGGCATCGCGGATCCTTCGGACCCGAGCTATCGACCGGCTACGTTGGAAAGCCGCCTCGAAAGCGGCCCGTTGGCGCCCGAGGCATGTCTCCGTCGCGCCCGCGAGTTGCTCGCCGGCCTGGCCTGCCTCCACGCGGCGGGTATGGTCCACCGCGACGTGAAGCCGTCGAATTGCCTGTTCGTGGACGGGCAGCTCAAGCTGGCCGACTTCGGGCTTCTGACCGAGGCCGACCGGCAGGCGTCGCGCGTGGGAACGCGGCTCTACATGCCGCCCGACGGTCGCATGGACACCCGGGCCGACGTCTACGCCGCGGGCCTGGTGATCTACGAGATGGTCACCGGCTTGCCGGCCGATCGCTTTCCCTGCTTGGTGGGGGAGCGGGTCCGCCAGATTGGCGACAACCCGGCGTTGGCGCGATTGAACCGGCTCGTGCTTCGGGCATGCCAGCCCGATCCGGACCAGCGGTTCCGCGACGCCGGCCACATGCTCGCCGGACTGGAGACGGCCGAAAGGCCCACCGCGACGGGCCGATCGCGGTCGCGGCGCCGGATCGCGGTTTCGGTTGCATGTCTGGTGGTTGCCCTGGTCGCCGTGGCGTGGGCGCTCTGGCCGACCCCGCCCGAGCAGGCTCACGTCGACCCCGCACGGGCGGGACCCCCGGAGCGGGTCCACGTCAACTTCGTCACCGAGCCGTTCGAGGCGACCATCTCCCTGGACGGCAAGCTGCTGTTGACGCCGGACGGAACGCCGTACCGAACGCCGTGCACCGTGCCCGACCTGCCGGCCCGCGTCCATCACGCCGTGCTGAAGCGCGAGGGTCTGGCCGATCAGGAGGTGGGGCCCGTCGACTTCGCCCAAACACGCGAGATCGTGGTCCGGTGGGAACGCGAGCCGTCGAGGGACGAGGGGGGAGACCTGCCCGGTCCGAACTGATACAATTCGTTTTTCATCTCGCGCCGGCTAGCGCTTCCCCCGAGAGATCGCGAGATACGGATGACGGAGTCGACCAAATCAGGCACCGCGGGCGAGGCTCGGAGTTCCGCGCAAGCAGGCCAAGTCCGGCGGGTGACGCTGTGGGGCCTGGTGGTGAACGTGCTGCTGGCGGCGATCAAGTTCGTGTTCGGCGTCGTCGGCGCCAGCCAGGCCCTGGTGGCCGATGCGGTCCACAGCCTCTCGGACCTCGTGACCGACGTGGCCGTGGTGATCGGGGCCGGTTTCTGGTCGGCGCCCGCCGACGCCGAGCACCCGTACGGCCACGGCCGCATCGAGACGCTGATCACCTCGGCGATCGGGCTCGTGCTGGGCACCGTCGGCGTGGGGCTCGGCTACCGGGCGATCCTGACGCTTCCCCAATCGCACGATTCCCGGCCGGGCTGGACCGCGTTTGCCGCCGCCTGCCTTTCGATTGTGGCCAAGGAGCTTCTCTATCGGTGGACGGCGAACGTGGGCAAGCGCGTCAAGTCGTCGGCCGTGGTGGCCAACGCCTGGCACCATCGCTCCGACGCGCTCTCGTCGGTTCCGGTGGCGATCGCCGTGTTGGGCACGCACATCTGGCCCGACTGCGGGTTTCTCGACCATATCGGCGCGGTGATCGTGTCGGTGCTCATCCTGCACGCCGCCTGGGAGATCACCTGGCCGGCCCTTCGCGAGCTGGTCGACGCCGCCGCGAAGGAGCACGAGCGGCAGGCCATACTCAAGATGGCCCAGGACACCGAGGGCGTCCAGGCCGTGCACAAGCTCCGCACACGATCCATCGGCGCGGGCCTCCAGGTCGATCTCCACGTCCTGGTCGAGCCGGAGCTGAGCGTCCGCGAGGGCCACGCCATCGCCAACGTGGTCAAGGAGCGCCTGCTCAGCCAAGGGCCCAACGTGATCGACGTGCTGGTGCACGTCGAGCCGTACGACGCCGATCACCACAAGCCGCCGACGGGCGCTTCGCAGGCTGACGAAAGCACCTAGTGGTCTGTCCAGATTGACTTTGCCGGTCGGGTGCCACTGGCGTCTCGCCAGTGCAGCTACGAGAGCACGAGCAAGATGCCCGTGGCACCCGTAAACTCGAATTGGACAGACCACTAGGCCCGCCCCAATCACGCCTCCCGTCAACCGCCCCTCTGGCATCGGGGACTTGCATGCCGCGCGGTTCCCGGTATGGTGATGGGCATCCGAGCGAAGGCCACGAGAGGGCGGATCGGCTCGCGATGTGCCGCCCTCCGCGTTTCCAGAAGTCCTGACGCGAAAGGAAAGACACGATGACGAGCAGTAATGGGTTTGGCAAGCTCCTGGCCGTTGCGATCGCGGTGACGGTGTTGGCCGCGTGGACCGCGACGGCGACGGCCCAGCAGGCGGTCGACGTGGTCCACGAGCCGTATCTTCTGGACACGGGTCTCACGTCGCGGTCGATCTCGTTTGAGAACCCGACCGGTGCCCCCGGCGAGGGCGGCAAGGCGGCCAGCAACCTGGGCCCGACGCGCAAGGGGGCGCCCAGCCGGAAGATCGAGCCGGGCCAGACGGTCCAGCTCTGCGACGTCGAGGGCCCCGGCACGATCCGCCACATCTGGCTCACCACCGCCCGGGACCCGGTCGCCCAGCGGGCGTTGGTCATCCGCGCCTGGTGGGACGGCCAGGAGCACCCCAGCATCGAATCCCCGGTCGGCGACTTCTGCGGATTCGCCCACGGAAAGATCATGCCGTACGATTCGGCGGTTCACTCGGTGGGGAGCACCGGCGGAAGGAACCTCTGGCTGCCGATGCCGTTTGTGAAGCGGGCGAAGCTCACGTTCACGAACGAGGGCGAGAAGGCGGTGCCGCTCTACTATCAGATCGACTACACGATCGGCGACCGGCTTCCCGAGGACGTGGGCCGGTTGCACGTGCTGTTCCGCCGCGAGAACCCGACCACCACCAAAAACGACTTCGAGCTGTTGCCCGAGCGGAAGCAGAAGGGCCGGTTCATCGGCTCGGTGATCGGGATCCGCAACCTGCACCCGAAGCAGTGGTGGGGCGAGGGCGAGGTGAAGGTCTACATGGACGGCGACACCGACTTCCCCACGATCTGCGGCACGGGGAGCGAGGACTACGTCGGCCTGGCGTGGGGCATCCAGCAGACCCCGTTCTTCTACAACGGGTGCAGCCTGAACGAGAAGGACTTCGTCTCCATGTATCGCTGGCACCTGCCCGACCCGGTCGCCTGGCGCGAGCGCGCCCGGATCACCATCCAGCAGATCTCCTGGAAGAACGGCCTGGCGGAGACCGAGGACGACTGGTCGTGCGCCACGTTTTGGTACGAGCCCGTGCCCAGCGCGCCGCTGCCGGAGATGCCCAACCTCGAAGCCCGAACGGCCGACGTCTGGCAGGAGTGATTACGGCAACTCATTGATCCCCGCATCAGTGGAACGTTACTCGGGTCCCAATCCCAGGGGTTGCAACCCCTGGGCTTCGCACCTGTTTCATTCACAACACGGAACTCAACAATTGCGGGCGTTCCGCCCGCCCACGCTTGAGGAGTCTCCAGCCATGCACGCCCTAACCCTCTCCCTCGCGCTATCCCTCCTGGCCGCGGCTCCGCCCGCTTCCGACAACCCCTGCACGAACGGCTCTTTCGAGCGGCTCGCGCCCAGCGGCTTTCCGGCCGACTGGGGACCGATCGGCGCGACGGTCGAGGTCTCGTCCGACGCTCACTCGGGCGAGCGGTCACTTCGCTTCTTGCGCACCGCGGACAACAAGACGGTGGAGACCGGGCTCAACCGCGGGCCGTTGATCGACCGGCTCCGGGGCGGCATGGATTTCTGGTACAAGGCCGTCTCGGCCAAGAGCACCAAGCTGAACGTCTACGTGATCCCGATGAACGACGAGCCGCGCGAAGGGACCGGCTCGCCCCGGGCGACGTTCACCGTGCCCGAGAGCCGCGTCGGCGACGGCCGCTGGCACCACGGCCGGCTGAAATACGACTTCACCGACAACCCGAAGGTCAAGTCGGTCCACTTCGCCGTGCGGATCCTGGGTTCCCAGGGCGAGTTGCTCTTGGACGACGTCTCCTACGTGGAGCGGGTGGGCCCGCTCTTGCGGCTCGGCAAGGTCCGGCTGGAGGAAGATCCCGAGCGGCCGGGCGAGCGGTGCACGGTGCGAGCGGCGGTCGAGAACGCCGGCGACGCACCGGCCCCGAACGTCCGCGCCACGATGATCGTGCCCGAGGCGCTTGCGGTGTCGCCCGCGGAGGTCCCTCTGGGAAATCTCGCCCCCGACGAGAAGACGTCGGCCGTCTGGACGCTCGAGGGCAGCCGGGAGAAGGCGTGCCGACTCCAGTTTGCCGCGGCGTCGGGCGAGGTTCAGGCCGAGACGTCTTATGCCGTCGCGCCCGAGCTTGTCCTGCGGAGTTTCGGACCGACGGCGCCGGTCGCCATGCAGAAGATCCCCGTCACGCTGGAGTGCGTGCTGGAAAACAGGGGGAGCGCTTCGGTGGTGAATCCGACCGCGGTGTTCCAGCTTCCCACGGGCCCGGTGTCGAGCGCGGCCGAGCGGCTGCACCCGGGGCAGACTCTATCGCTCACCACGCGTCAGGTCTTCGATCGGCAGTCGCCGGCGTTGCCGATTGCGGTCCGCGTGGGCGCCGAGAACGTCGACCGAGAGCTGACGGCGGAGACAACGCTGGTAGTCGGGGCGGCCACGCGGCTGGTCGCGCCACCCAGCGAGATCAAGGCGGCCGCCACCGACGATTTCGCCGTGCTGGAGAACGAGCATGTCCGCCTCCTGTTCCGGCGGAACGAGTTCGGCTTTGGGCCGGCCGAGCTTTTCGTGTCGGGTCGCCGGGGGCCGCCGGTCACGGTCGCGTGGCTTCCGCGCCTGGGTCGCGTGGTGCTTCAGGGAGCGGACGGATCGCGTCGCGAGCACGTCGTCTTGACCGATGGCCCGCCGAAAGCACAGACCGGCGACCGGGCGAGTCTCGAGTTCGCGTGGACCACGCCCGAGGGCGAAGAGCCGGGCTGCCGGGTGCGGGTGCGGTTTGGACTCGGCGAGGATGAGAAGACGATATCCGCCGACTACGAGCTGACGTGCTCGAAGCCGTGCAAGCTCTTGGCCTTCGACGGCCCGATGCTCTATGCCCTGGACCGCGACGAGGCCGTGCTGCCCGGCCTGGAATGGCTGGTGGACGACGAGGTCTCTTCCGGCACGCTCGACATCGCCGAGGGGCATCCGCACCAGCTCCGGTACGTGGTCCATCCGAACATGGTGACGATTCCCGCGGTCGGGATTCACGGCAAGCACGGCACGGTCGGGCTCGTGTGGGACGTCCATCAGAAGTGGGACGGCCGGCGCGACCGGCCGAGCCTTGTCTTCGCCTCGCCCGACCGGTTCGAGAACCAGCGGACGCACCTGATGGGGCTTTTCCTACCCGGCGTGCCGGAGTTCGTCGAGCCGAACCAGCGCGAGGCGACAACGCCGTATCCGCTCGAGCCCGGCAAGCCTCTTCGCCTTTCGGCCCGGATCTTTGCCGACGGCGCGGCAACCGACGCGCTGGCCGCGGTAGACCAGTGGGCCCGCTTGTACGGCTGTCCGGAGCCCGAGCCCTTGCCGCACGGCTCGTACGACCGCGAGATCGAGTTCTCCATGCAGGCGTATCTCCAGTCGCTCTGGGAAGAGGAAACGAAAGACTGGTGGACGACCAAGGGGGGCGGGATGATGTCGCAGCAGGGCCGGCCGCAAAGCTTCGTCGCCGATCTCCTGCTCGGCGAGATCCTCAGCCCCAGCGAAGAGGTCCGGCGTGCATGCCGGGCTCGGGCGCAAGAAGTGTTGGCGATGATCGGAGGCGAGGCGCGGATCGACGTCCAGCGGTTCTCGGGCCGCGCCGACCTGGCGATGGCCAACCCCGGCCGGGCAGCGGGAATCCTCGCCAGCCGCGGCGAGGACGGCGCCTGGCGGTTCGACGCCGATCAGCAACACACCACCGGGCCGTTCGTCGGCAAGGACTACCACGAGCTGGGGCCCGACGACGCCGTCGAGCTGGGCACCTGCGCCCGGCGGGCTTTCGAGGTGCTCAACTACGCCCGAATCGCCGGCGACCGCGAGGCCTACGACGCGATGGAGAAGACGCTCGTCCTGATGGAGTCGTTCCGGGTGCCCCGGGCGGCGCAGGTGTGGGAGGTGCCGGTGCACACGCCCGACGTGCTGGCCGCCGCCGACGCGGTCGACGCCTACGTCGAAGCCTATCGCTTCAGCGGCGACGAGCGCTGGCTCCGCGACGCGGTGACCTGGGCCCGGCGGGGGTTGCCGTTCATCTACCTCTGGGACGATCCGGAGAAGCCGTTTCTCGTCGGCGGGAGCATCCCCGTGTTCGGGGCCACCTGGTACCAGGGCTCGTGGTTCGGCCGGCCCGTGCAGTGGAACGGGCTGCGCTACGCCAACTCGCTGTTGAAGCTTTGCGACTATGACGACAGCTACCCCTGGCGCAAAATCGCCGAGGCGATCATCCGCAGCGCGATCCACCAGCAGGACCTCGACGGCGAGAACGTGGCCCTCTGGCCGGACAACGTCAGCGCGATCGACTGCGAGAAGTGCCCCTGGGTTTTTGCACCACGCCAGATCATCCGCAACGTGCTGAAGCTGACCGGGCGCGACGAAGACCCGGCCACGGTCATCCTGGGCGAAGGCGAGCGCCGGCTCCACGTCACGGCCGCGGCGAAAATCTCCGAGCCGGCCTGGGACGGCGGCCGGCTCGCGTTCGGAGTGGCCTATCCTCAGGGCGAGCAGGGGGTGGTGCTCGTGGCGAACGTGGCCCGGCCCAAGTCGGTGCTCGTCGACGGTAAGCCGATCCCCGAGCGGGAGGACGTGGAGAGCGGGCCCGAGCCCGGCTGGCGCCACGACGTGGGCAGCGCCTATCTGGCGATCCGCATCGCCCGGGAAGGCGAGTCGCGCGTCGAGGTGCAGGGGGCCGAGCACCTGGCGGTTCGCCGGCTGCCCTGGCTGGCGGAGCGGATCGCGTTCGAGTTCGACGAGTCGTCGGAAGGATGGACAGGGGCGCACCACGTCGCGTCGATGAACGTCGAGGAGGGCGTGCTCCGCGGCCGGATCACCGGCGGCGATCCCTACCTGGTCCGCATGCTCGTTCGCGTTGAAGGCGACGAGTGCCCGGTGGTCCGGCTTCGGATGCGGGTGAGCGCGGGCCAAGGCGGGCAGCTCTTCTGGACGACGGCGGCCTCGCCCGGCTTCGCCGAGGACAAGGCCGTGCCATTCGCCATCCAGGCAGACGGCCAGTTCCACGAATACCGCCTGGAGCCGGGCCGCGACCCGATGTGGGCGGGCCAGACGATCACGGCCCTGCGGATCGATCCCGGCAACGGGGCGGCCTCCGGCGAGTTCGCCATTGATTACGTACGCGGCGAAAAGCGATAGAATCGGTTGAGCGGAGTTGTTCTCCCGGGAACGCGTCTCATGGAAGGAGGACGATCATGGCGGCCAAATCCATCAAGAAAACGGCCACGAAAAAGAAGGAGAAGACGAAGAGCCCGGACAAGGCGGGCATTCGCCTCTACACGCTCAACGTCGAGCTGGTCGCCGGCCGGGTGACCGAGGAGTACGACGATGAGAACCCAGTCGTGTCCCGCGCAATCCAGATCCGCGGGGACCAGACGCTCGAAGACCTGCACTTCGCCATCTTCGACGCGTTCGATCGTTACGACGAACACCTCTACGAGTTTCAGTTCGGCAGCCGTCCCCAAGGGCGGAAGAACAAGCGATACGTGCTGCCGATGGACATGGAGGACCCGTGGTTTGAACTCGACGGTGCCGAGGAGCCCGCCGAAGATCTTACTCGCACCACCATCGAGTCCCTGCGATTGAGACGAAGGATGAAGTTCTGGTACTGGTTCGACTTCGGCGACGACTGGTGGCACCGCATCGAGATGGTCGACGTGGGCGAGCCGGCTCCACGCCACAGATACCCCAAGGTGGTCAAACGGGTCGGCAAGAGCCCGCCGCAGTATCCGAACTGGGACGAGGAGGAATGACGCCCGGCGTCCCCGCGGAGACCGTCATCGCTCAGTGCTCGTAGCCCGGCGGTTCAAGAATCGAACCGCGCCGGGTCGATCGGCCGTCGGTCATCGAGCATCGCCCGATCTTGGGCGTCAAGAAACAAGAACACGCGTCCCCCAGCGCGACCCAAGATCCGGGACAACTCCAGGCGGAAGATCTCCGTACAAGGATACCGAGATCTCGCCCGACTCGACACGCTTTGAGGGTTCCTAGCTCCCCAAATTGTGCGCCTGTCCCCTTTGTCGCTTCCGCCGCCACCGTGAGGCGGCAAGCCCGACTGCTCCGAGGCAGCACCAAATGGCCAAACTGGACGGCTCCGGCACGACCCCCAACTGCCCCTGCTCTCCCGAACCGACGAGAATGAACTGATCGGCGTCAGCCGAATAGGCGTACAAGTCGAAACGGTTCGGTTCGGTCTCGGGCACATTGAAATACGTCACGTATCCGGGAGCCGGGGCCCCGCGACCGGCGTACTGCCAAGAGCCGAGCCACATCGTGCCGTTCCATTGCGGAAGCCACGCGATTGGAAGACCCTCACCGGAACTATCCGCGAGGACCCCCGCTGCGAACCCGGAAGTGGGGCACTCCGTCATCCCGAACACCTGCTCGTAGTCCGCGCCCAGCGGGGACACAGAAGCGTCGCTGAACGCAAAGACCGGCTGGATTTCGCCGCCCACGTCGCAAATGCCGCCGAACGACCACTCCCACCACGGAGCCATCTGACACTCGACCGTGATCGAACCGTGGGCAGGGATCGTTAGCCCTGGCAGGAATCGGTCTTCGTACAGGCGTATCACACCGTCCGTAATATCATAGTCTGAAGAATTCTCAAGGGTAAAAATGCTTCGTGCGATCTCCGGCTCCATGTAGTTGATGTGCGTGTTTATCGTCGCGCCGGCGCCGACTGAAATCCCGCCGCCCGTCGCGGGCCAAATTCCGCGGACAAGGGTCCTGCCCGGCTGCGCCTCGGTGCCGGGCGGCGTATCGCCGACGTAAACGAGAATTCCCCAATTGCCCACTGGCCCACCGGGCCACATCTGCTCGATACTTGATATTTCCACAAACTGGTCGAACGACTGGAAGAGGGCCGGTGAATGATCCTCGAATTCCGCGTAGAATCCAAGAATGTCCGTATCGAGGGAGCCGCAGCTGAACCCTCCCACAGCCATGGCCGGGTCGTTGGGAAACAAATCGAACGATAGGGACCCCCCGACACCGAAACTGACACCCTGAGCCGTCTGCGAGCCTGTGAGCCCCGCAAGCAGAAGGCCGAGAACCGCCCCTAGGTATCGCAGTCTTGGAAATGCGAAGGACATGTGAGCACCTCCCAAAGCGTTCCGCTACGGAGTCCGGATGCCACAAGAGGATCGCCCCGCGCACCAGTCCGCCCTCCGAGTGGGGCGAAGCACGCGAGCGCCAGACGTTCACCGAATCCCCACCATTGTCACGCCCCCCCCGAGCGGCTGGTTGTGGCTGACGAGTACGATCGTAATCCCGCAACTTGGGGATGTCAAGCGCACACCCTGGATTTTTTCTGGTGGACGAACAACGCTGCACATACCATCCTAGTAAGCCATTTCCCGCCACAAACCAGTGGTGTCTTGGTACGTCCGCGTCCAACGGTGACTGCCCATTAGGTGGACTCTCTGGAATTCCTCTTCGGAAAAGACAAAAGGGGGGCTCTGTTCTGCGTAATCATGCCCACAAATAAGCCCTAACGTCTTTGCAGTAAACACTTTATGCCGCGCGGCGACGTGATCGGGAACGCCGGTCGCAGGGGCCGATTTGCCAAGACAGCACAGGATTCTTGCCCAACCCCTGCTCTTGTACGTTCTCGACGGAGTCCCCTCGGGAAAACTGCGTAGAAAGAAATGAGTCTACCCTTGGAAAAGGGAAGCACAAGAGGACCGGTATGCGCGCTTGTGTCCACAGGTGGAAGCCCATCCGGCTTCTGTACGGGCGCCTCAGGACTCTTTATGCGAGGGGGGAAACGGGGCAGTCGCAAACAGTGGGGCCTGTGCGCAAACTGGTTGCTTTGCTCGCGATACGTCAATCGGCCCAAGAGAGAGGCTGGCTGGTCTTCCCCAATCTGCCAGTCTAGCGACTGAGTCCCGGACCGACTCTGTTGCTTACTTAGCCTCGCCGACTCGGAACGCCGCCCCCATGTTGCGGAGCAGGTTGGCGTAGATGGTGAGCTTCTTCTGGACGTTCTCCTCGGTATCGCCCTCGGTGCAGTCGAGCTGGTTGAGGAAGATGCCGCCCTCGCCGAGGGGGTATTTGACCAGGCCGCCGGGCTTGGTGAGCAGGGCGAGCTTGCCGTCGCTCTCGGGCGGCATGCGGCGGTCGATCTCGACCAGGTCGATCCCCACCAGCTCTTTCGGGGACTCGCCGGGCCAGTGGCTCTTG
>Ga0307379_10007228_pt1 | contig 15127 bp, 21 predicted proteins | sample UN2MG_FD_202237 | JGI IMG/M metagenome (GOLD analysis project Ga0307379, IMG submission 202237) | Soil microbial communities from Risofladan, Vaasa, Finland - UN-2 | ecosystem: Environmental > Terrestrial > Soil > Coastal area > Acid sulfate soil | place: Finland: Risofladan, Vaasa | collected... | reverse complement strand
GGTTATGGTTTTGAAGCTATCCAAAGACAAAGAGAATATCTACTATTCTTGCGACAACTTCCCCGCTTGCTCCAATTTCCACCCTGCTTGGCCCAACGGGGAAGCCCAGGGAGAAGTCGTCTCTAGGGCGGTGACGCTGGTGTCCGCTACCCAACCACCGCCTTCGAAGCTTTTCAATTTAGATTATTCAGTGTATGTAAATTCGAGTGTCTAATGGAATATAGGAATAGGCTATGAATAAATATTGTTTACTTCTGGGGTTAGTTTTTGTAATCGGTTGCGGGAAAAAGGAAGCTAAAAGAATTTATTTAGTCGCCCCAGATAAAGAGGGTGAAAACTTAGACGGGCCTCCCGCCGGGCCTGATGGGCCAGGGCCTGGCGAACCCGGTGGATCAGGCGAACCTGGTCCTGGCGAACCTGGTGGATCAGGCGAACCTGGTGAACCCGGTGAACCCGGTGAACCCGGTGATCCCGGAGATCCTGGACCTAAAGGGGACAAAGGGGATAAAGGAGACAAAGGGGAACCTGGCGATCCTGGTCCTAAAGGTCCCAAAGGCCCTAAAGGTCCTAAAGGTCCTAAAGGTCCTGGGGGTAGTTCCGGTGACCCTGGGAGCCTAGGTGCCCGAGGTTACCCTGCATTAGATAATGCGGATTTTTATTGCCTAAAGACCAAATCCGGTTTGGTTTACTATCCGTATTGCGATGTGTTGTCGGATTATGCGATTAATAAGTCTCGTGGTTGGGGATGGCTGCCAGGTACCGAAATTTGCGAATTCTATAATGTAACGATCATCTCTTTGACCGGGTGTTCGTGTAAGTTGAGATAGCCGCTTTCCACACACCCTATTGTTCTGTCGGTCGCCAAACCATTTGTCCAAGGTGTATTTAGCGCCTAGCTTCCTATTATTCGAATTAGTCTTGCAAGATATCTGCGACCGTGTTTTAAGTAGGTTTTCTTCCTCCGCTAAAGCAGCCGTACCCTTACCACAAGCGGATTTCCCCAGTTTCTTATTTCTTTTCTTCATATAATTCCCCGCCCCCTTTTAAACTTACCTACGGCTGTGCTTTGCCGCTTCCATTTCTTTATTTTCTTCAATCCCACTCCTTAGTACACTCGTCGCTACAATACAAAATTCGCCCCGGCACCGGCTTCCGGCAAGTCCCACATATAAAATCTTCGTTTATATCCCAGCTAAAGTCACAACCCCAACACCTGTATTTTTGATGCCGGTAATACCAACCATCATTCCGATCATCCACCGGATCGGCTTGCTTTTCACAACAAGGACACAACCCAAACCTAACCCGCTCCGGTAAATCAGCCTCGGTGTTCACCCAAAACTCTTCTTTCAACAACAAACCCCAACTACTCACTCAACACCTCCATCTTTAGCTTCGTAAGCCTTCACCCTAGCAATCAAGAATTTCTTGTTCCTTTAGTGTGCTGCGTCTAAAATGTTTCAGTGTTTGAAATAAGGCTGGCCTGAACGTGCAAAGCCGCAGATAGCTTCAGGTGATTGAATCCTTAACTACCCACGGCCTCAAACAGAGTGTGTACATTCTTTTTACTTATGGGAGCCTAGGGTGTCAAGTAAAAAATCTATTACACATTGACTGATCGTCATATTTTATTAAAATGCACCAAAGCTTTTAACAATCGGAGAAGTGTGATGATGTCTTTAGGCGATCGTATGAAAGATTACGAGAAGGTTTGGGCTAACAAATTACCGCGCAGGTTGCCTGTGATGGCTAGGCTCGACGGGATTTCGTTTTCGAAACTCACCAAAAATATGACCAAGCCCCACGATGACTTATTCCACCGAGCTATGGTGGATGCGGCTACGGCGGTGGTAAAGAAATCTGCGGGTTCGGTGTTAGCCTACACCCAATCCGACGAAATAACGATCCTATTGCGGAACAATCAAACTTTTGGCACCGAACCTTTCCTCGGAAATAAGGTACAAAAGTTGGTGTCTCACCTAGCCGGGTACGCGACCGCAGCTTTTTGCGCCTCTTCGGGCCAATCAGCTTCTTTCGATTGTCGTGCTTGGGTGAACCCGGAAGCCGAGATCGTGAATCAATTCCTATGGCGTCAAAAGGATGCTTTTAAGAATTGTGTTTCGTCCGTAGCTATCCACAAGCTAAGGGAAAAGTACGGAAGGAAAACGGTAGATGAAATGTTACACGGCAAAACTACTGACGAACGCCAAGAAATTATCTTTAAAGAGACTGGGTTGAACATGAACGACTACCCGGCGAAGTACCGTCGTGGATCTTGTATTGTTAATGAGTCCTATCTTCACAAGGAAGTAATCGAAGATCTTGTTTGTACCCGAAAAAGGTGGGTGGAAGATACCGACATCCCGCTCTTCAGCCAAGACCCTGGCTATATTATGGATCGATACTGTGAAGGGGTTGAAGAGTGAAAGTTGAGCTATACAACTTCAGCGATTTTTGTTGGGATATCTTTTTGGCGGTGGTTTGCGCTTGTCTAGTATGGTTTTTCAACGGCAGAATGTTTTACACCTTTGTAATAGAGTTTGTCTTGGCGTTAACTTTGTTTATGGTGCTGGGCGTGCTTTTTAACTATTGGAAAAAAGAAAGAGGAAGATAATGGATAATGTCACGTTGAAACCTGGTAAGTACTCTTTGCGGGATGAGTTAGGTCGGGGGGATTCCGGGCCACGTTTGCACCCTGTAAATGACACGGGTGTGATGGAAGGCGGTCACGGTCAAATTGTCGTTGGCTTGGGGGTAAAGTGTGGGTCGATCAACGGGCGGTCTTATGCTAACCAAGATTGGTGGCAGACTTCCCCGGTAGCCGAAATCCTAGAAATCGCGGATGACAAGTCGATGGTTAAATTTAAAACAGAATCAGGTTCGGTCTACACAGCGAAAACCTTGTAGAGGTATGGATGCTAGTCAAAAAGTGTTTGTGCGGGGATAAGATAGACTACGCCTTTGAATTTTCCAAAATTTACGGCCTTTCTATTTTGAAATGCCCTCGGTGCGGGGTGTTACATCAAAAGGTTAATCTTACGGTAGAAAAGTACTATAAGTTTTGTCAAAGCCTTAGCCCGAATACCGGAGACTATTACAAAGAAAGATACGATTACGATAAGGAAATCGCCGAACAAAGGATGTTCAAGTACAATTCTTGGTTTAAAGGCAGCAGACTTTTAGACTTGGGGGCGGCTACCGGAGCTTTTGTAGACGTGGCGCGGGAATACGGCTTAGACGCTTGGGGGGTTGAAACAAATGAAAATTTAGTTCAACTAGAAAATTCTTACCTGGGCACCTTGGCCGATCAATTTTTCGAATCCCAAGAGTTTGATAATTTCACTATGCACGATGTTTTACAATACCTGCCCGATCCCGTAGCGGAACTAGAAGAGATTCACCGGGTGATGGCGGTGCAAGGGATTTTGATCGTGGACATCCCGGACTACTACAATCCTGCGGGGGTTCAATATTGGCAACCCACCGAGCCGTTGTGGTTCTTCGACGAAGTTCAGTGCAAAACCTTACTTCAAAGTCGTGGCTTCGCTGTGTTGAAAGTCGATCGCTCCACCGTTTCGAAAATCGTTTTGTACGCGGAAAAAGACACAGTTTAATTCCTGGTGGGCTTCGGTAATATGTAATAGTATGTCGAAGTGAAGAAAACTACGTACAGCCTTGGTGGAAACGCCAGGGCTTTTTTGCTGCTTTATCATCTATCTAGCGTCCGATAAGGATCTACTACAAACTACGTTGGCTTCTGAATCAAGATCCAATGACGAATCAAGATTGGTGAAAAGCAAATAGTATTGTAAGTTATATTTTTATTATTTCAACTTTAGAGAGATTTTTACGATGAAGAAACTAATTTTGTTAGCCAGCTTATTTGCCGTGCCTGCTTCTTCTTCTTCCGCTTCTTCCCCTAGCGCGGAAACCCGTCAACCTATTTCACAAGATGCACAAGATGCACAAGATCTTGAGGATTTTGACCTGGCCCAGCAAGGCCGATGTGTCCGAATTCAAAACGGTAGAATACAAATTAGAAATCAACGCTGCAATAATAGTGTTCAGTGCCGGGACGGTAACCGAAACACTACGGATTTATGCGTGATCTAAAGCCAAGCCGGGGAAAGTACTATGTGGATTTTAGCTGTGTTTGGTGGGTACCTATTGCTTTGTCTCGGCTTGTTCCTTCACGCTGTGTACTGATCAAACAGTCATGGACTGGATTCCCTTCGTCTTAGTAGCTTTACCGCTGATCTACCCAGCTTTGTGTTTGCACCAATTCTGGGAAGAACACTTCTAGCTTCTAGGGCGCTTTGCGTCTGCGGATCTTGGTCTTTGGCTGAGTTTCCACCCGTACTATTATTTCTTCAGCTTTCGGAGCCTTAGCGGGGGCACCCCATAGTTCGAGAATGATTTTATCTTTCCACCCGTTTTCCGCCGCTTTCCGGTAGCTGGCGGTGTGTGCTTTTTTCCAAGTAGTAGGTGAGTGCTTGCTAGCTTCTCGCTTACAGGTCTTTTCGACCCAATAGCCGTTAGGTTTTTGGTCTTGGAATCCCCACCCTAATTCTTTCGCAATTTGCTTTTGGTTCTTTTTCTTAAGGGCTTGCCGGTAGCTATTAGGTTCGCCCTTAGCCCAAGAATATAAACCCGAAAATTTGGCCGCTTCGGCTTTGATCGTATCGTAATTCCAATACCCCCCACACCTTTGCTCTTGGACCTTCCAGCCTAATTCGGCAGCAATCTCTTTGTGCCAACCATTATCAAAAGCCGCTCTGTACGTAGCGTGATCGTCTTGTTTCCAAGATGTAAGAGACCTAAAGGGTCTGCCACCTTCCTTGCAGATCTCAAAGGTCCAATAATCAGCCGGAATGATTTCTTTAACTTCCCAACCTAACTCGTAAGCGATCTCTTTTTGAACCCCCATATTTAAAGCTATCCGGTACGAAGGGCTGTGACCGTCACCCCACGCTAGCAAAGAATTGAATTGTGAGGCTCTGCGTTTACACGCCCGACGCAAGAAAGCCGGTGGCGCTTTTTCTAGTACGGTTTTTCTTTTTTTCATCACAGCACCCAGTCCATGTCTTGCGAAATGAATTCCAGCCAACTCTCTTGGGCGGCGAAGCCATAGCTATCCGGGTACTTCACAGCCCACCTATTTAGATCTAAACACTCTTTAGCTTCTACCAGACATTCATCGTACAGCCAAGGCTCGTTGGTTTCCCATTCTAGCTGCATGGCTATAGGCCTTATCCATTGCCTGTAGTAAGCAAAGTTGTGGCTGATCCTATGTTGGCTTCGCCAATCCGCGATGCTGGCAAAGTCGGAAGCTGTTATCTTACACCCTTTATAAGTGATCCAAGGAGTTCGGTTACGTATCCGTTTGAGGGCGGTAGCCAAATCAATAAAGGCATGTTTTTGATCTTTGCTCTTTTTAAAGATCGTACAATAGCCGCTGAAAGTTTCCATGTACTTGTTGTAGAATCCGTCACGTTCAACCTCAAGGCTGTCCCCTTCGTTCTGGGACAACCATTCCGTTTCCACCAATCTCAAAGTGGCGTCCCTGCCGTCCCAGCTACGGTAGATCTCGTCTACCCCCAAAGCCAACACCCCAGACATAATCACCTTAAACTCAGCTTCGTGGATCTTAGGAACGATCTTGTGGTAAGTCTTGGGGATATCCTTTTTGGACTTGCGACACAACCGCCCGTAGATTTGTTCCAACCTTTCGATGTTTTTAGAAAAGGTCAGATCGATCACCGTCCCAAGTTCAGGGTAATCAAAGCCAATGCTGCCACGGTCTATTACAATCAAAACGTGCATCTTCGAAGTTTTAAAATGGTGTAACAGAGTACATTTAGCATCGCTGATATAGTGACTCACCGCACACTCATAAGTTTCCTTTAAGATACTTTGCAAATGGTCTGCGCTTTTGACGCTATGGCACATGATCATCGTTTTGTCTTTGGTGATCATTTTCTTTATAGCCGTCAACAAAGATTTCGGGATCTCTTTGCCTTCTTTCAACGAACCCGCTACGTAGTCTTGGTAAAAGTCCGGGCTGAATTTGGTAGGTACGATACAAAGGCCTACGTTAGCGACCTCACCGTCTTCAACCAGATTTTCCCTGGAACAATAAACTTTTGGGTACGTCATTCCGTAGTGACTGTTGGTCAAGAGCAAATGTTTTTGTATGTTTAGTTGTTCGATAATGTTGGTTACTGTCGCAGCGGAATAGTATTGGTGGGCTTCGTCGCAAACTAAAAAGTCAAATTGACCTAAATACGGTAAATAATTGCTCACCGTTTGCGGCAACGTGATCACCAAATTAGCGGAATAAGCTTTTTTGATATCAGCAGGCCCCTCGACAACGGTGTGTTCACACTGGGCTGCTATCGAATTGGTGAAGTTTTGCCGTAGCTCTTTGCGCCCGTGGGTCAAAACCAAGATACGGACATCCTGTTTATTTCCCAGGATCTGTTCTATGAACTTCCAACTGCAAACCGTCTTTCCGTAGCCCGTGCTGGCAGCCCATATGACAATATCATGGTACGCAAAGGATCTAATAACTTCTTTCAAATCCTTTGTCTGTCTTTTTTTTAGAACAACTTTCAAGCGATACCTCATAAAAAGTTTTCTTTTGAGGTACCTTAAAAGCCTTACCTAGTCTAATCCTTTTAAGTAGTGATCCACTAGTTTGTTAGCCAAAGCTGTAGCTTGTGTGTTCCTAATGTATTCCCACTGTGGAAATTTGCGGTTGCTGTGGCTTGGTGGCCCCATGAATACTTGCGGGGGGGCTTTCCTGGCCAGTCTAGCCCAGCCAAAGATTTACACGCTTCCGGCCAATGCTTGGTAGTCAAATCTACGTACTGCCCACACCAAAGATTCCAAATGTGGATCTCGGGCATAGCAATTTCCAAATCGACGGAACCTGACTTGTCCTCTTTAACTTCTAGTAGCGTAAAATCAGGGTCGTCCTTAGTCTCGGTATACAGATATTGGAAATGAGTACCCGTTACACCATCGTCTACATCAACCATTCTCCATCCTGCGGTACCGGCCAAAACCTGAGCACCAAGCAACTTCTTAGCCCAAGCTGCATAATACAAGCATCCGCCTGCTCGCGCTCTTGGGACCAGAGCTTCTATTTGTACCTGCACCTCAAGTAATTTTTTCTGTTTACTCATATATTGTTCCTTTCATGTACGACCAAAGGAATGCAAAATACAAACCATTTAGCGCAAACACCGCATGATCGAAGAATCTTTCCACCCCGAATCGCTCGGATATTTGAAAACCAAACCTTCCACTTTTTCATCGTCCTTATTCAAAACACGCATACAATCACGAACCGACTTATACACAGGTAAAAATTCTATGTGAGGCCCTAAAAAGGCATAATTTTCCCGAAGCAAATTGTGGCGCTCCGCAAAATTCAACCTTCGCAAAAGCTGCCCCTCTTGGCGATAGATATCAAACACGAATAGTTTGTTTAATTGGATTTGCCATTCGGCATCGAAAACGTTGATCCCGGATTCGGGGATAAGCTCTTCCAAAGCTTCCTTGATCTCGTCGGTAACTTGACGGGTGTGGATGCGGCCTTGGCGAGTGTAAAAGGTCATCTCACCCTTAGCCGTGATATGCGTTTGGCAACGGAACCCGTTAATCTTTTTTTGCCCCCACCAACCCATACGCAGCAATTCAGCCACGGATTCTTTATCCGGGGGAACGTTTTCGTTTGGATGTTGAAGTCTTATAAACACAGGATGCCTTTGTTTAAATCGGTTTAGTTTACGTATCTCTTTGAGAAATTCCACAGTCAGCATAAAAGGCCCCTTCCGTTAGAAGGGGCCTACAATAAAGGAAATCACTTTAAAAGTTTAGTCGTAAGTTCTAAAGCGGAATATATTTGTTCTAACTCGCTGGCATCCGCAGCAAACTTTTTGGCCCTGGTAAGGACATCGTCCACAGCTTTTTTGGTACGCTCTTTAAACAAATTCTCGAAGTCCTCTTCGGTGAGGGCTTCCATTAGCGCTGCGATAATCCGGTTCCAGTTAGCCTCAAGATAATCACCGTTAATTTTCAAAGAATTGTCATCCGTAAAAAGCTCTTTCGCTGCGTCTTCACCGAACTCTTCGGTGAATATAGCAACATCATCATCGCTGCGAGATTTGCCGGTAGAAGTCATTTGAAATTGGCAATTAGTGGTGTGGCCTTCGATGCGGAAATTTCCTTCGATGCCAGCCATTTGCCGTTCAGCATAAAGCTGCATGGCATAAGCTTTTATCGGTTTACTTGTTAGCACAATATCTTTTTTGGCTTTAGCCTCGGCCACCTTGGCAGCTATAAATTTGTCTACAGCATCTCGGACTTCTTTGTCGGCTGCTTCGAGTGTTGGCATCGAAGAGCCGGAACCCTTGCTGCTGGTTTTTTTGGTTTTGAAAGGATCTAACCTTTCTTCTTCCTTTGGTTTTTTTGCTTTTGCTTTAGCTACCATTTTGTAATCTCCTTTTTTCCTTTTGTAAGTGCTTAGTCTCCTCGACCACAAATACCTTATCGGTGGAATTCCAAAAAACTTTATACATTATTTTGTTTGGCAAACAATTCAGTAGGTTGAGAGGCGATAATTAGGGGATCTAATAACTGGCCCATTGGCCAAATAACCTAAGTAATTGTAATCATTTATGAAATAGGTGTTGACGTACCTAATCGGTTTGCCTATAACCCGTTTGTGTTCGAAACAATCAATAAAAAGGTTTATAAATGCGGCAGACAACACCAAAAGAAATTTCCCGAAAAATCAGCCGGTGGGCTTCCAAGATCTCCAAGGCTCGCCTGGGCTATGTTTCCGTAAACCCGTGGAAATTCGGCCACCCTGGGATGTGTTTCCTTAACTGTGCTAAAATGGCGTCTATCCGTGGCGGTCAGGTCGTCCATGGCTGGATAATTTGGGAAGGGCCGGGAATTTTGGAAGCCGAACACCACGCAGTTTGGGCGAACCCGGAAGGTCGCTTTTCCGATCTCACCCCCACTTTCGACGGTGAAGAACAGATCCTTTTTCTTGTTGACGAGTCCTTAAAGGTAGTGAGCCAGGGCACCGAGCTTGAAAGAACTAAAAATATAATCTACCCGGCCACAACCAAAAAGAAGATCACCGCACCGTGGCTCACGGAGCCCGCATATTTCGAGATCACTTCTAAAGTGAAATGCGAAAAAGGGTCCGAAGAAATAGTGGAAAGGCTATTCTACGGGTTGTACTCCTAATTTTTGAAACAGGGGGCGAAAGCCCTACCCTGGTTTTTGTATGGTAGTTTTATCGCTAACGCCAAAATCCCCACCTGGGCCGATTTAAAGATTTTCTACTTTAACTGATTGATTTCATAGTCCGTAAATTGATGTTATTTGATTCAGCTTTGTATGGTACTTTAGTCAACCTTTTGGTTCATCCTTTTCTTTATCTTTATTTTCCGGGGTAAAGCTGATTTCCCATTCAATTTCTGTGGGTATTATAGGCAAACCAATCTTGGTCACCAGCTTTAAAGCTTTAGCTGTTTTGGTGTCAAAGAACCAATCCCCGTCCTTCGCCTTCTTGGTGTGTGCATGGATTTTGGCTGGTGTAAGCTCTGTGCGATCTGAGATCAGTTTAAAGTATGTTGTAGTAGACTTTTTAAGTTCGTTCATGGTGTGTCGGTAAGTATCGACGGTACGCTTATCGTTAGACTCGTCATCGTGGTAAGGTTCGTGGATCATAAAAGCTGAGAAATTATGAGCGTACCGTTCTTCCCCTGCTAGAAAAATGGTTATCGCGGCGGAAAAAATGTCTTGCACCGCGTAGGTGATAATCTTTTTACCTGACAATCTTAACGCTTCGTAGATAGCGTAGTCACACTCCCCTTCACCCCCAATAGAATTGATGTACACAACTATGGTGTCTTCGTCTTCAGGGCAGTTTATAATGTCGTACAAAACGCGGTTAACGGTATTGTTGTCTATAAAGCCTGTGATGAAAATGTTCATAAGCCAGCTCCTACACCGGACAACGTTCTAGGTTCGAGAGGGTTCTTCACGTCTTCGGTTAGGTAAAGCCTTTGGGTGATATCGAGTCCGACCCTGGGGGTAAAGACATACATAAGTTGGACTGCGGGGGTGGAAGCTACAAGCTGCGTAGCCGAAAAGGTGCTGGTGCCTATAAAAGATCCGTTGATCAGAATCTGGCTGATGTTAAACGCCCAATTCACTGGGGAGTGGAAATGCCCGCAGTGCAAAAAGTGAACTTGGTTTTGAAACATCTGATTGTATCTTACAAGCCCTTTTTCCAAACCGTTGACAGTAGGCCTACCGGACCAAATCTTCGACATCCCTTGATCGCCGTGTAAGAGAAGGTGGTGCCACCCGTAAATTTCTAAGAAGTAAAACCACGCTTCGTTTTGGTGGTAGGTGAAATTGGAAAGTTCCGGGACACCTTGCAAACGAAGTTCCAGCATCCTTTGGTAGATTTTGTCCATGGAACAAGAATGCGGGGAGTCCCCTTTAGCCCCGATCCGACCATGGTTGCCGAAGACTTCCAGGATGTCGAAATGGATGTCCTTGTGAGCCAACAGGATCTCCGCAAATGCCTTGGCTGTGTCGTCGGCCCCTGTGACTGCCTGATCGACTACGTGGCGATCTATCTGCCATTTTTGGCCCCTGAAGATGTCTTGGCCTTCGACCATGTCCCCCAAACAAGCCAACACGACCCGATCCAACTTGTAGACTGTTTTGTAAAAATCTATCTTTTCAATTACTTGTATCTTCCAAAGTTCCAACTTGTCTTGCCAAATTCCCCAATTGTGTTCCGCGAGCCCACCCATTTCTTCGCGGGTGATCAAAGTTCCTAGCTGTAAGTCGGAAAATTCAAACCACAAAGTTCCTGGGGGGCGGCCCTTAACGGCTTTCTTAGCTTTTTCTTTTTCTTTTTCTCGCTCGGGGGCGACCACAACCAAGGGTTCGATTTTAGCAAAAGACTCATCGAGCATTTCTTGTAACAGGTTTACTTTGTGATTTTGGTTCTTAAGCCACTTCACTTCATTTTGTTCGGCTCTTTCGACAAGCTTTTTCTTTTCTAGGGTCCAATTCTTTTTGACTTCTTTGACGGGATCGAATTCTCCGATTTCACCTAAGATCGTTTGGTGGTTGGTAAATTTCTTGGTCAGGCCTGATTCTTGTAATCCTTGCTCCCAAGAACCGAAAACTTCTGTAACGATATCTGATGTACATTTGCTGCTGCAAGCGTCATCGTACTCACCCATTTGGAATGGGCGGGCTAGCGTCTTATAAACAGTTTTTAGTTCGGAGATTAGAAGCTTTTTAGAAGGTGATTTCGTAGGGGTTGGGACTTCAGGCTTATTGCGCCTCTTCACGATGAACACCTCCTGCGTGGTAGTCGATAGAACATAGCTATCTTTAATGTAGTGCTGCAAACAGATTTTGATTTCATTATCTACTACAGATTAAGGGCTGTTACACATGACTAGGACTAAGTTGTTGCGGGTGCTGAAAAAGGCTATTGCCGTTGGTACTAAAGACATTTGGTATCACGGGCGCACCACCAAAGCGCAAGTGTTCGATGAAGAAAGGACGGGTAAGGGTAACGAGCAACAAGGACCTGGCTTTTATTTCTCTTCCGATTACAAAGATGCGGCTAGCTACGCTTACCCTGATGGGATCGTGATGACGGCCAAGATTGATATTGCGAATTTGACGCCAAAAGAGTTCGAAGAATCGGATTTTGAGGTTTTTGTGGCAAGGGCCGATCCCGATGATTTAGCTACGACTTTGTCAAATTATGCAGAAGATCCTGAAGAAGCCAAAGAAGCTATAAAGAAAGCTATCATCAACGACGACGATCCGTACTTGACGGTTTGGTACGAGCTTTTTAGACATGACCCGGTAGGTTACCTTAAGACTATGGTGGAACTCGGGTACGACGGCCACGAAGCGATCCCTAACGAAACGATAGCGATTAGGCATTTGATTGTATACAACCCTGATGTAATAGACATCCAAAAGGTAGATGATTATAAGAAGGAATAAGAGGCGTTTGTGAAAAATCTAGTAACAGCTTTAAGGCGTATCACCGCTGATGTTGAAACGGCGACGATCCCAGCGGGTAAGGTCCTTTTCCACGGCACGCTCGAAACTTTCGCCGGGGGCCTTAAAGGCGGTGGTTACGATAACATCATTTGGTTTTCGGATTCCCCTAGGATAGCTCAACTTTACATTCCACGAGCGGGGATGACCAGTCACCTCGACGCCGAAACCATTTCACGCCCTACCAAAGACGTGTACTTGCAAAACTTGCAAAAGCTGATCGGGATTGATTACGACTTGGAAGATGTTGAATGGGATCGGAATCGAGCTACCAGCTTCAGCGCCCCTAAAGGGTGGGACAAGCTCCCCAAAGAAGCTGACGTTATTCGCCTTATGAAAGAATCTGGGTGGGCCGACGAGCGTGGCCAATTCAAAATCAAATTCAACAAAGACAAACCTTTAAAGCCGGGTGAAGCTTCACCGGGTCGGTTGTTCATCGCTAAGGTCAAAGAGCCGCTAACCGTTTGGGTGAAAGCTACGGGTGACGGTGATTTACAAGATTTGCAATACCATGACCTTAAAGGTTTTAAAGCGGCGGAAGCCCAAGGGTTAGACGGGGTGGTGATCGACGACTTCGCCCAATCCGAAGTTGAAGGTAACTTCGGCCACCAATCCTTAGGGATGTTTTCCGACGACAAGCTTCAGATCCGTGAAGTCCCCGCCCAATACCGGGAGTGGGATCGGGAAGCTAAAGGCACCCCGGAATACCCCAACGAACCGCCAGGTTTTTTACACAAGCTATAGGGAATGATAATGAAACAACTAAAGTACCGTGCTTACATAGCGAATTGGCTCTCGGATAGTTTAACTACTACAGGAGTCAAAAATGGGATGGAGCATACCTTATCATCACGGAAAATTCCGGGAAGGTACCGCGTACCGTAAAAACGTTAACCACCAAAAGAAGCCTAAGGAATGGACAGATCGGAATTGTTGGCGGGAAATTCGAGGTGATCGAAATTCTAACCCACGTTGGTACTCGGGTCGTCGAAAGAAGCAGATCATAAAGTTCGACCACCGCCGCCACCGTCGGTACTCCAAGAAGATCTGCAAGAACGGGGACTGGGAAAGACTACACGATAGGGATTGGTTTTGGTTTAACAACCCATGGAATTGGGATTAAATCGCCAGTCGGGTAAGCCCGAATACCTTATCAAATTTAGAAGTTTACAGAAGCCTTGTGAAACCTACCCGGCGTAGATTTTCCAAGGTTTTTGTAACTCAGCGGAATGACAGAGCTTGGGATTTTCACAACGTTTATAAATGTTGTGCAATTTACAGGGAGGGTCAAGGTTAATTTAAAGGCATGATTTAAAGCATAAGGGGATAGCTGATGCCTAAGTACCAAGCCAACGTCGTAGCGGCTTTGAAAAGTATAATAGAACCCTTTGCGGTGGGTATTATCGGTACTACCTCCGGCGAGCATGATTGGCCTGTTGGGACCATTCTTTTTCATGGGGGCAGGGACTTTGATATCAACAAAAAAGGTTCTTTTTATAGTAAAGACGAAGACTACGCTAAAAAGTTCGCTTCCCAACGTGGGGACTCAGGGAAGGTGGTTAAAGTTAAAATAATAAGAAAGCCTAAAATTATGACGATGAAGGACGGCAGTGGTTGGTGGTGGCAAGACTACGAAGAAAGCAATTCTATTTTATTTAAAGGCTATGATGCAGTGCTTATTCAGGAGCCTTCGCTTGATAATTCCCTCGTCGTACTGAATCCTAGCATTTTAGAACAGATCTAAAAGCGGTAAGTTTTACAAGCCTTGAAAAATCGTAAGCATCCGCTTTCACTAGCCCTCAATTATTTTTCACAAGAATATGAATTCTGATCCTTGGAATTGGGATTGATCGGCTAATTTTCAAAAGCTTTACAGAAGCCTTGTGAAATCTACCCGACGTAGATTTTCCAAGGTTTTTGTAACTGGGTGGAATGATAAGGTAGGTCGTATTCACAACGTTTAGTCCTTGTTGTGAAAGTTTAGGTTAGTTTTAAGGCATCGCCTCAAAACCAAAAGGGAAGCTGATGCCGAAATATCAAGCCAATGTAGTAGCCGCTCTAACCAAAATTCTAGGTGCTGGTGATAAAGATCTTTGGTTCCATCTCACCGATAATTCTAAATTTCAGTTAGATGAGAGCTACTCCCCAGAAGATAATTCGTTCGCTATTGACGATCGCTCCGGCAGACCGGGGATTTATATATCCCAAGACGTTGAAGGTTGGTTTCAAGGTAAGGGTTATCAAAGGCCGTTTTTAGTAGAGTTCACTGTAGACCCTTCGGTAAAAGATGACCCTGGTATTCATGGGAGGTGGGGTGGTGAAATATTCGTCCCGGCTGCATCTTTTAAGAAACTCACCCTCAATCGAGTTATTCCAATTGATGCCTATATACGAGAAAAGTACGGGGATTATGGTTGGATAGAGTCAGATCGTGGGGAAGAGTTCGATACCGGAAAGCCTATTGAGACTGGCTCATGGGGCCGTCCGCTGGGAACGGAGCATCTGAGCGGGTATCAATATCCAGGGCCAGACGTGCGAGATATGCCATCCGCAGATACACGCCGATTGAATAGGCAGTTGAAAGAGTTTAAAGGTTAAGGAAAGCTGATGCCTAGAGCTATCAGACACGTCGCCGCCTCGTTATATTTAAGGAAAAACAGGCAAGACTGGGATGGGTTAGCGAGTTTGTTGAGAGATGATTACCAAACAGTCCGAAAAACCTATGCTCACTTGTCTGAAGTAGAAGAAACCACGAACCTGGAACAAAAAATGGAGCTTCAATTGGAAGCCCTAAATTCGGCTAACAAGACCTGAAGGAGTGATAGATGCCTAATCCAAACGATCCTAAACAACCGGTGCCTACGCCTAAGCCTATGACACCGGCCAAGCCGTGGCGTGAAGAATTAGTAGTGGAAAAGCAAAGATCCAAAGCAGCCAGTGCATCGCTTATGCAAGCCAACGTCATAGCCGCTTTGCGGAAAATCACAGCCGACAAGGT
>Ga0307379_10007227_pt1 | contig 15128 bp, 13 predicted proteins | sample UN2MG_FD_202237 | JGI IMG/M metagenome (GOLD analysis project Ga0307379, IMG submission 202237) | Soil microbial communities from Risofladan, Vaasa, Finland - UN-2 | ecosystem: Environmental > Terrestrial > Soil > Coastal area > Acid sulfate soil | place: Finland: Risofladan, Vaasa | collected... | reverse complement strand
ACGGCCGCCGCCCCCGCCATCGCATAGGCGCGAGCGCGCTGCACGACATCGTCGCCGGCGAGCGTCACTGTCGATGGTGAGCGCTGTTTCACTTCCGCGATGAGGTCGAAACCGTCCGGATGAAGACTCAACCTCGGTGCCGCCGGGAAGTCGGCGATCCTCAGGCGGAGGTCCCGAACGGGCACTCGTGACCGGGCCTCTCTTGCCCTGCGCTCCGACGACTCAGCCATCCTGGCCAGGAAGTCACGCACTGATCGCCTCCGCGTCATGCGAGGAGAACGGTCCGGCCAGATCGTCGAGAAGTGTCGCCGCCGCGCCGGCATCGATCGCTCGCTCGGCAGCGGCCAGTCCGTGCGCCAGGTCCGGTTCCTGGCCGGTGACTTCGAGTGCCAGTGCAGCGCCCAGTGCGATCGCGTTCCGATCCGGTCCACGGTCCCCGGACAGCGCTCGGCGAAGTCTCCGGGCGTTCTCGCGTGCATCACCTCCCGCCAGGTCCTCCGGCGCGCAGCGCGGGACGCCGAACGCAGCTGGATCCCGGACCTGTCTCTCGATCCGGTCCTGCCGGACATCGAACAGGACGAAAGACCCGACCGGTGTCGCCTCGTCCCACCCAGGTGTTCCGTGAATCACGAAGGCGCGGTCGACAGCCATGCCGCTCAGCGTCTCCGCCATCAGTCGCGCGGCCGGTTCGCTGTATGCCCCGGCCACCAGGAAGGGAGGAGCGGCGGGATTCGTCAGCGGGCCGAGCAGGTTGAACACTGTCCGGACACCCATGGCCCGTCGAACCGGCGCCAGCGCCCGCATCGCCGGGTGGTAGTGCGGGGCGAACAGGAAGGTGAATCCCGTCGCGTCCAGGCAGCGTCCGGCCCCGCGCTCATCGAGCGGGACTTCGAGCCCGAGCTCGCGCAGCACGTCGGCGCTCCCACAGCGGCTGGATACGGACCCGTTTCCGTGCTTCACGACGGGTTGTCCGCAGGCTGCCGCCAGCAGCGCGGCACCCGTAGAGAGATTCAGGCTTCCGGATCCATCGCCGCCGGTACCGACCACATCGACCGCGCGGTCTGCGGCGCCAGACAGCTTGGGACGGAGACTCAACTCCCGCATGGCGGAGGCGAAGCCGCGCACTTCTTCGGCCGTCTCCCCCTTGAGACGTAGCGCCGCGAGGAAGGCCCCGGCCATCGGGTGCGGCATCGTGTCCTCCGCCAGGGCCCTGAGCAGGTCGGCCGCCTCTGACTCCAGCAGGTCACCGCCGTCCAGCAGCCGATCCAGGAGCGACTTCATGCGGAGCTCCCATGCGGTGACAGCTCGAGGAAGTTGCGCAGCAGCCGGTCTCCCTCGGGAGTCAGAATGCTCTCGGGGTGGAACTGCACTCCCTCGAGCGGAAGGTCGCGATGCCGGATTCCCATGATCTCACCGTCCGAGGTGTAGGCCGAGATCCGCAGGTCCCCGGGGAGTGTGTCCTCCTGCACGGCGAGCGAATGATACCGGCCGGCGGAGAACGGATTCGGCAGCCCCTCGTACAGGCCCCGTCCGTCGTGGTAGATGGGCGAGGCCTTGCCATGCATCAGGCTGCCCGCGCCGGCCACGGAGCCTCCGAACGCGGCGGCAAGGGCCTGGTGGCCGAGGCACACGCCGAGCACTGGGATACGGGGCGCGGCGTCCGCGATCAGCGGAATCGAAACTCCCGCGTCCTCCGGCCTCCCGGGCCCGGGAGACACGACGAGGTGCGTCGCGTCGAGCGTGAGCGCGGTCTCGACCGTCACTTCGTCGTTCCGTCGCACCGTGACTTCAGCTCCCTGGCAGGCCAGGGCCTGCACCAGGTTGTAGGTGAACGAGTCGTAGTTGTCGACCACGAGCACGTGCCTCATGTCGGTTCTCCTGTCGAGCGCATTCACAGTCCCTCTCCCGCGAGTCTGAGTGCCGCGTCCAGGGCGGCGCCCTTGGCGACGATTTCGGCGTGTTCACGCTCCGGAACGCTGTCGGCGACGATTCCCGCCCCGGCCTGGAAGGCGTACCGACCGTCCCGGAACTCGATCGTCCGGATTGCGATCGCCTGGTCCATCGATCCACCGGCGCCGAAGTAGCCGACGGTCCCCGCGTACAATCCGCGAGGTCCCGGCTCGAGCTCCGAGATCAACTCCATGGCGCGGATCTTCGGTGCCCCCACGACGGTTCCGGCGGGGAAGGCTGCGGCGAACAGGTCGAGTGCGTCCCGATCCGGTGCGAGCACGCCCGTGGTGCCGCTCACCATGTGCATCACGTGGCTGTAGCGTTCGATCGACTTATAGGGCTCGACTTTGATCGTCCCCGGAACCGCGACCCGGCCGAGGTCGTTCCGTGCCAGGTCCACCAGCATCACGTGCTCCGCATTCTCCTTCGGGTCGGCGAGCAGCTCCCGCTCCAGAGCGGCGTCTTCGTCCGGATCGGCGCCTCTGGGCCGGGTCCCGGCTATCGGCCGAAGCGCCGCCTGCCGGCCCTCGAGCCGGACCAGCGCTTCGGGGGATGAGCCCGCGACGCAGCTGTCGCCGAGGTCGAGGAAGTACATGTACGGCGAAGGGTTCAGCAGACGAAGGGCCCGGTAGACCTCGAACGGAGCGACCTCCGTCTCTCCACCGAACCGGATCGACAGCACGAGCTGGAACACGTCTCCGGCGGTGATGTGACCCTTTGCCTGTTCCACCGCATCGAGAAAGGCCGCTCGCTCGAATCCGGCGGTTGGAGCCGAAACACGACCTCCGGAAGGACGATCCGGAAGCGGTCCTGCGAGGGCCCTGACGATTTCACGTCTGAGCGCCATTCTTTCCGCTTCGGACCCTTCGTGCAGCAGAGCCGCCCGGCGCGTGAGATGATCGAACACGATCACCGATCTGGGCGCGAGATACGCGGCCTCCGACGTGCCGGCTTCCGGGGCCGGGGTATCGAGCCGCTCGAAGCGCCGCATCAGCTCGAAGCCCGTGACTCCCACCAGCCCGCCGGTGAACGGCACGGGTGGGGCCGAGCCGTCGCGCGAACCGGCGGAGAGTCCGCCCGAACCCGACGGATCCGCGCTCAGGACTGGTGCCCTCGACACGGCCCTCCGCAGCTCGGCGAGCATCGACTCCCGGTCTTTGGGAGCCGGTCGGACTTCGCCATCGATCGCGAGCGTGTCGTCGGAGATCCTCAGCTCGAGCGCGCTTCCCAGACCGATGAAGGAGTACCGGGCCAGCCGTTCGGCGCCCTCGACACTCTCCAGCAGAAACCTCGGCCCGAACGGTGCGAGTTTGAGGAACGCCGATACGGGCGTGTCCAGGTCCGCCGCGATGTCGAATTGCCGTGCCATGCGATTCCGTGGTTGTCACCGCCGGATGCACGCAGGGGAGGGATGCAAGAAACCCCACCTCCGTGCGCCCGGAGGTGGGGTTCTCGATCTGTGTTCGGTTACGACCGGTTCAGACGGATTCCCGCTCCGCGCGCAAAGTCGTCCACCACCACCAGTCGGTGGCGTGTGCCTGCGCAACGAGGAATTCGGTCATCCGGTTCATGGCGCTAACTGATACGGGTCGGTCGCATGGGAGTCAAGCGGGGTCTGAACCCAGGCGTGGTCGGCACGCCCGGCCCCTGCGCCGTGGTGCGCCGCGTCATAGCTTCCGCCGGTCTGATCCCGGTCTGCCGTCGGGATACGGAGAATTCGATCGAGCGAAAGCGACTGATGAACGAGCAGAGTGAAGTGGGAGGGCTGTCCCGGCCGGGTGCCGCCGCGGCCCTGGGGATCGCGATCCTGAGCCTCAGCGCCTGCGGACCTGGTGAGGCCGGAGAACAACAGGCAGCACTTGCGATAGAGGCCTCAGACCTGGTCCAGGGAATCCAGGACCTTTCCGCTGACTCGATGGGCGGACGCGCGCCGTCCTCGATCGGTGAGGAGCGGACGGTCCAGTACCTGACCAGCCGATTCGAGCGGCTTGGGCTCGAGCCCGGGGCAAGTACCGGCTGGACGCAGGACGTGGCTCTCGTGTCGATCAGCGCCGACCCGGAAATGGGAGCCGCGATCGCGGGCCGCGGTACAGTGCATCACCTGCAGCACGGGATCGATTTCGTTGCCGTGCCGGGGGGTATCAGCGATACGGTTTCGCTCCGCCGCTCGCCGCTCGTGTTCGCGGGCTACGGCATCGTGGCGCCCGAGATCGGCTGGAATGATTACGAGGGTCTCGACGTGACAGGCAAGACGGTCGTTCTACTGGTCAACGATCCGGGATACGAGACGGGCGACGACCGATTCGACGGGCACGCGATGACGTATTACGGCCGCTGGACGTACAAGTACGAAGAGGCCGCCCGCCAGGGCGCAGCGGGCGTGATGATCGTCCACCGCACGGGTCCCGCCGGATACCCGTGGGCCGTCGTGGAGACCGGCTGGTCGGGACCGCAGTTCATGCTGGATCAGGCGGAAAGCGGCGCTGATCCGATCGTCCAGGGCTGGTTGTCGGAGGAAACCACGAGGACACTTCTAGCGCAGGCCGGCCTGGACCTGGACTCACTCGCCGCCGCCGCCGGGCAAGATGGATTCCGGGCCGTGGACCTCGGGCTCGATCTGTCGCTCGAGCTCAGGAACGAGATCATGCGATCCGACTCCCGAAACGTCATCGCGCGGATTCCGGGCCGTACACGACCGGAGGAGCATGTCGTGTACATGGGTCACTGGGACCACATGGGAACCGATCCGTCTCTGTCGCCCGACTCCATCTACAACGGCGCTCTCGACAATGCCTCGGGAATCGCCGGCCTGCTGGAACTGGCCGAGGCATTCATGGCTCTCGAGCGGCGACCGGAGCGCTCGGTCCTGTTCATCGCGCTCACCTCCGAGGAGCAGGGGCTACTGGGGTCGAAGCACTACGCCTCGAATCCCGTGTGGCCGCTCGAGTCCACGGTAGCGGCGATCAACGTGGATGGTCTGAACATCTGGGGACCGACGAGAGACGTCGTTATCGTGGGGTACGGCAAGTCGGAGTTGGATTCCGTGCTCGCAGAGGTGGCAGCGTCCCGGGATCGAGTCATCGAGCCCGACAGCGAGCCGGAAAAGGGCTACTTCTTCCGGAGCGATCACTTCGAATTCGCGAAGCAGGGCGTTCCGGCGCTGTTTCCAAATCCCGGTATCGAGGATCTGCGTTACGGCAGGGACTGGGCACGGGCGCAGCATGACCAGTATACCGCCGAACGGTACCACAAGCCGGCTGACGAGTACGACCCGAACTGGAATCTGGATGGCGCGGTCGAGGACCTCCGGCTGCTGTTCGAATTCGGATTCCGACTCGCCGACAGCGATGTGTGGCCGAACTGGCTCGAAGGCACGGAATTTCGAGCGGTCCGTGACGAAACGCGTGCGACTGGACGATAGTCCAATACCGCCTGGCTATTCGTGCGGATATGTTTTGAACCTACTGCCGGAATTGCGGGAACACGGCGTCAGTTCCGACATCCATTGAAAGGAACGGAGAATCATGGGACTGTTCGATTTCTTGAAGGACAAGGGTAAGAAAGTAGACGTCGGCGAGGACGTAGACGCAGAGCTTCAGGACCAGATGAGGGGCAACGCGATTGCTCGGACCGTGCTGGCGCTTGGTCTGCCGGTCGACGACCTCAAGGTCGAGTATGCAGACGGCCTCGCGACGGTGTACGGGACGGTGCCGAGCCAGTCGGACGCTGAGAAGGTCGTTCTGGCCGTCGGCAATACTCTGGGCGTCGCCCAGGTCGACAGCCGCCTCGAGATCGTCGTGCCGGCCCCGGAGTCGACGATGTACACGGTGCAGCCCGGTGATTCGCTATCGAAGATCGCGAAGGAGCTGTACGGCGATGCCATGAAATACCCTGTCATCTTCGAGGCCAACCAGCCGATGCTGTCGGACCCGGACAAGATCTATCCGGGCCAGGTGCTGCGGATTCCGGTCCTGGACTGACGCACGCCCTGAACGAGAACCCCGGGGGCTGAACGGCCCCCGGGGTTCTCGTATTCATCGAAACAGCAGTATGGCTCAGCCGGCCGCCTCCTCGACTCCCATCATCCCCTGCCAGGTCTCAGCCAGCCAAATCGCTATGGTCTGGATACCGAGGCTGATGTTCGCCCCGACCCAGTAAAGAATCCCGCCCACGGCCGTGTTGTCCACGAGACCGAGGAGCACCGCCGCGCCCAACACGATTCCGAATGTCAACAGCAGCTTGATCACCCACTTCGCGCCTTCGCGCAGCAGTGCCCACGCCACCAGGACGAAGGACAGGGTAAGCACAGCGTCGCCGATGAGCTCCGGCGGAATGGAAAAGCCGTCCACGCGTCAAATCTCCAGGGAGTCGAAGGGTCGCTCGATCGCAGAGAACAGTTCGATGCTCAACGCCTCATTTCTGACCGAACCTTTTTGCACTGCTAGAACGTAGAAACGGTCGAGGAATCGTCGCCAAGTCAAGGCCGTGGCGAAGGTGCGGGTAGTGGCGAGGTGGAGAATCGAGATCGGGCGCGGGGCCCGGGGTTGGATCCGCGCGCTGTCCTCGGTCTTCCCGCGCGCCTGCCGCGGCCCGTTTTCGTCAGCATTCAGTTACGGTCTGTCCTGCCTCATCCTCTCGTGCAACTGGATCCGGATCGAGTACTCGAAGATGTTGTCGACGTAGTTCACGGGTTCGGCTCCCACGGTGCGGGCTACGAGCGGCTCCACTTGACCGAACCAGATGTTGGGATCGAGTCCCCGGCTGGCGGCCTGCCCCCGGATCCGCGAAATCCGCGTCGGACCCGCGTTGTAGGATGCGAGCGCCAGGGCATAGGCCTGCTCATGGGCGGCCTCGGGATCGAGTCCGGGGTTGGTCTCCACCTCGCTGAAGTACGTGTCGATGACGTGGCGCATGTATTTCGCCCCGGCCTCGATATTGGACTCCACTGTGGAGACGTCGTCGAAACCCATCTCACGTGCCGTGGCCGGCATGAGCTGCATCAGGCCGATCGCGCCCCGCGAACTGCGGAGATTCTGGTCGAAGCCTGATTCCTGGTACGCCTGGGCGGCGAGGCGGCGCCAGTCCAGGTCGTAGCGCTCCGCGCTCGCCTGGAATGTCGCGATCAAGCCGTCCAGCCGGCGGCCGGCCTCGTATTCGGATACCTGCTCGACCCAGTTCGGGCTCTCGAAATATCTCCGCATGAGTACGTTACCGAGGTACGTACCCTTCCCGTGGGCCTTCGCGAACGCGTTGATGTGCCCGACGAGTTCGGGCGTCCCCTTCTGAACCGCGAAAGCGATCAGCGAGTTCTCGCGCGGCCGGACCGAGTCGTGCAGGTAGAGATTCGGATACACCTGCAACCAGAGTTGGGCGATATGGGCATCGACCACCGTCACCGGGATGTCCCCATCATGCACCATCTCCAGAATCGCCCCGTCATCGAGCAACTCGTTCACCTCGACGATTTCTGCACCAGGCAGGCCTTTCTCCTCCAGCACCCGATTCACCTTCTCGAGGCTCTCGCGATAGCTGCTGGAACGTCTGACGTAGACGGACCGACCGGACAGGTCCTCCAGGGCCTCGAGCGGCTCGGCGTCAGGGCCCGTGACCACGATCTCGTAGGCGTCCGAGACAAACGGCTCTGAAAAGTCCACTTCCCGCAGTCGCTCATCAGTAATCGTCAGATTTGCGGCGGCGATGTCACCGCGTCCGTCGCGAAGGAACGGGATCAGCTCGTCGCGGCGCACGGGCACGAGCACCACGTGGACCCTGTCGTCGGCCCTGCTGATTCCGAGTCGCTCGTTGAGGAATTTCTCGAATTCACGGGCGGCCTCGTAGGTGATGCCTCCCTGCTTCGGCCCGTCGACGGCGTAGTGCAACGGCTCGAAAACGGTCAGGAGCCGGATCAGGCCGAATCGCTCCGAGATGATGCCGTCAAGGTCACCGTGCCATTCTCGAAGTACGAACTGCAATTCAGGCGTCTGGTCGTCGAGCGAGGTAATGAGATCGCTCGTGGGTTCGCCAGACCCGTCCTGCCTCGCTTCCCGCGAGCTATCGCGCCCATCCGAACACGCTGTGGCCGGTATGGCCATGACGGCCAGGAGGACCAGCCGCATGAGGCCGGTGCCATGAGACCGGGGAATCCGTCTCCAGGCATACGCTCCGCACGTGACCATTCGCATCATGAACCTCCCTGTCCAGGCTCTTCGACTCGCCGTCGTTCCTCCCGCAGCTGCTGCTGCAGCTGCAGCTGGATCGAGTACTCCATGACGTTCTGCACGTACTTGACCGGCTCTGAGCCTACCTCACGTGCCACGATCGGCTCCATTTCATCGAACCATATTTTGGTGTCGATGCCGCGGCTCTCGGCAGTGCGTCGAAGCCGAGAGATCCGGGTCGGCCCGGCGTTGTACGCGGCCAGCGCAATCGCATAGGCTTCCTCCCTGGCGATCTCGGGGTCTACCGCGGAATTCTGCTCGATATCGCTGAAGTAGGTGTCGATCACATGGCGCATATACTTCGCGCCCGCCTCCACGTTGGCGTCAGCCGTGCTGATGTCATCAAATCCCATTTCGCGCGCGGTCGCAGGCATCAGCTGCATCAGTCCGACCGCGCCCCTCAAGCTTCGGCGGCTCTGGTCGAGCCCCGACTCCTGGAACGCCTGGGCTGTCAGGCGACGCCAGTCGAGGTCGTACACGGCTGCCTTTTCCTGGAACAGGTTCTTCAGACTGTCCAGCCGCTGGTTGACCACCTGGTCCTCGTTGCTCTCCAGCCAGTCGGTGCTTTTCATGTACCGATTGATCAGGACATTTCCAGCCAGCGTGCCCTTCTTGTGTGTCTTCACGAAGGCATTGATTTGTGCGAGCAGCTGCGGAGCATCCTTCTGGACCGCCCAGGCGATCTGCGCGTTCACCCTGGGCCGTACCTCGTCATTCCATACCAGGTCCGGGAACACCTCGACCCAGAACTCCGCAATGTGCGAATCGACGACTGTCGTGGGAAGCCGACCCTCGTAGACGAGCTTCAGGATCGCCCCGTCATCCAGGATCTCGTTTACCTCGACGATCGAAGCCGGTGGCAGGTCCCGGGCCTCCAGGTCGCGGTTGAGCCGCTGGAGGCTCTCGAAGTAGCTGCTCGAGCGCCGGACGAACACGGGTCGGCCGGACAGTTCGTCCAGACTGTTCACCGGATCGGCCGAGGGGCCGGTGACCACGACTTCGTAGGCATCGGAGACGATGGGGTCGGAAAACGTGACGTTTGCCAGTCGATCTTCCGTGATCGTCAGGTTGGCCGCCGCGATGTCACCGCGTCCGTCTCTGACGAACGGAATCAGCTCGTCGCGACGCACCGGCACCAGGATGACTCGGATCCGGTCGGCTGCCCGGGTTCTTCCCAGGCGCTTGTTGAGGAATGTCTCGAATTCGCGTGCGGCTTCGAACGTGACGCCAGCCTGCTTCCTTCCATCGATCATGTAGTACATCGGCTCGAACACGGTCAGCAGCCGCAGGAGACGAGCACGCTCGGAGACGATCCCATCAAGGTCACCGTGCCATTCGCCGAGCGCGAATTGCACCTCGACGGTCTGCTCATCCAGGCTTGTGAGGAGCTCATCCGGCGACGTGGCAGTGGTCGCCGCTGAGCCCTCTCCGGCTCCCGGCGCGTCAGTCGGATCAACATTTCCCGGGCTCGCGGCGGCCTCGGCTCCGTCCTCGCTCCCGCCTCGTGGATCGGAGCAACCCGAGACGGTCGCGGGGGCTGACAGCGCGAGCCAGATCAGGAGATACGTCCAGGCTCGGCGAGATCGCGGGACGAACATCGTCGAGGTCGCAGCATGCATCACAGTCTCCTCGTGGATCGGGTAGATCAGGAATCTACTCGTATCTCCCCGTTCGAGGTCAAACTCATCCTCGGATCGGAGTCTAACGGCGTGACCCTGTGGAGTTTTGAGCCGATTGACGGGGGATTCGAGCTCGTGCGGGAAGCGGCCATCGTTCCGGAAGCGCCGACCTTCCCGACGCCCGCCGTGCTCGACCTGGAGCACGACGGGGATCCCGACCTGTTTGTCGGAGGGATCGGGGCCGGCGTGGTGCTATACGAGAACCTGGTGCGCTGACCCCGTCAGATCTTCAGGACGAGCGAGGTCAGGAAGTACGTATCTAGCGGATCGAGCTGAGACGGAACGCTGACCGGGTCGCCGTTCCCGTCCAGTACCGGGTTCCCGGACTGATCGTACAGTGGAAGCGTTTCGTACAGGGGATCGTTCCGCCACAGGATCCGGAAGCTGGTTCTCAGGAAGATCAGCTCCGTGATCGAAATCTCGAGCGCATTGAACCAGTCCGCGCGCAGGTCCTTGGTCTCCTTGAGATTCTGATCGAGAACGAGGTTACTGAGAAACACCGTGTTGTCGGCGATGTGCTGCTCGAAGGCATACGCCAGCCGAACGCCGCCGAAATCATTCGTCTCGCCCAGAATCGGATTCTCGCTCGTGATCGTACCCGCGATGTCCAGGTCCAGCTTCGTCCGTTCCTTGTCGACGGCGATCCAGCCGACACCGAGGGCTCCCTGCCACCTGTCATCGAATCCGGCAAACGGATTCCGGGACCACCCACCGATCCCGAAGGTGTACCAGCGCTCCGACAGCGCGTAGTCGTAACGCAGGTTCGCGAAGTAATTCTCAGCCGTCTTCTGTCGGTCCGCCTCGACGACCTCGAATCCGCCGTCGCCCGTTTCGACCGCGACCCGGTCGTCCCTGGAGCGGGATTCGGTGCTCAGCCCGCCGAGATCGAAGCGCAGCGAGGACTTTTCCCAGTAGTACTCGGCGAGGTTCCGCAGCCCGAACGTGGTCGCTGCCGAATTCCCCCCGGTGATCACCAGCGACAGGTCGGCGGTGTCGTAGAACCCGCTGAGCGGCTCATCCGGATCATCAGCCGGCTTGAGCGACCCCAGGACGGTCTCGTCGACGGCGGACCGATCCTGTTGTGCAATGGCGATCCCGCTCCAGCCTGACAGCAGCGCAAGGGCGAGAAGAACTGACGATGGTGTGCGAATGGCGAGACGCATTTGATTCCCCCGAATACGGATTCCGAATTCTGTTTACTGGGCCGCCCGGCAGACACAGGCACGAACTCCACCTGTCGGGGAGTTCGAAGCGGGAACTCTAACGAAGGGATGGACGGCGAACAACGGGGTGTCGGAACATGGAACGAATGGAACTGCTACTCGTGAACCGCTTCGATGCTGACTCCTTCCGGCTTGCCGTCGAACTTCACCCTGAACCTCCGGCGGACCGAGACCTCGGGCGTGTTGGCTGTCCGCACGATCACGGTCAACCGGTAGATCCCGGCCGGGTACTCCAGCATGAAGCCGGACGAAATCTCGAGTGGGGTGACGAGGCGCAGCTTCGGTGCGTCCAGCCAGGTGATCAACAACGGGAGTTCGGGCGTCGTCTCACCCGGGAGCAGGTCGAGACGCGACTTCCCTCCGACGATTGACCAGGGCAGGGGAAGCGGATAGGCGAATCCCGGGTGCGGCCGCCACAGCGCGCCGTCGAAGAACTCGAGCCTGTCGATCGAAGCGTAACAGCCGACCGCCGGTTCCGGGCCACTGTTTTCCAGCTGAATCGTCCACACGAGTGCTGGTCGATTGCCGACCCTCACCTGGGTCGGACCCGAGCTGTCGGCAGGATGAAGACTCAGGCGCGGCTTCTGCCGCATCCGAAACAGCCGGTGCACCTGGAAGCCCGCGGCGCCGGATACGGCGAGTACCATGGCCAGGTCGGTCATCGCGTGCCTCCTTTCCGAGTCCTGCGGTTTCCGCAGACGCACTTGGCTCGATTCACGAGGATCACCGGGCAAGGAGTCTGCCGGATTGCATTTACATGTCGAAACGACATCAGATATACTCTGTAACTATTGTAATAACTATGGTTGTGTCGCCTTGTGCGCCGGGTGTCGGGATTGGAGGGCGAGCTCCGCCATACGTGGAATCCGAACTTTCGACGCATGTTCTGCATAAGATTCCGAACCTGCTGAGCCGTGATTCTTGCCGCAGGCAGCCGGGTACGCCGATCTTGCCGTCCCGCTTGCCGCCCGACGGCGCCGCGGAATCCGACCGGACAAGGAGAAGGACAGACGCATGCCCGTTCTTTGGCCCCTGGCCGCAGCGGCAGGAGGAATCGTGGCCCTCGATCGGCTGGCTCTCGCGACGGCCCGGCCACCACGCCGCGGCCTCGAGCGCACGGCGGCGGACCTCGGTCTGCCCCACGAACTGATCGAATTCCACGCTTTTGATGGAATCACCCTGCGCGGCGAGTGGATGGAGCCGGCCGGCGTGCGCCCGGACCATACGGTTGTCGTGCTCGTGCACGGTTGGACCGGGAACAGCGGCACGATGATGTTCGTGGCCGAGCCGCTGCTGGCGGCGGGATATCCCGTGTTCTCGGTAGACGTCCGGAGGCACGGACGAAGCGACGATGCCCCCTTCGTGACGATCCGCCACTTCCGTGACGATCTCAAACACGCTCTCGAACTGACCCGCGCGCGGCGGCCCGACGCACCGATCGCCGTCGTCGGACACAGTCTCGGGGGGTCGGCGGCGCTGCTCGCAGCCGCTGCGGGCGCGCCCGTCGATGCAGTGGCGCTCGTGGCCGCCCCGGCCGACCTGTTCGAGGTCACGGCAGGGATGTTCACCGACCGCGGCCTGCCGGGGAACCTGATGACCCGGGTGCTTCGCCCGTTCTGGCAGCGACGGGCCGGGGAGCCGTTCGCCGGCCTGGATCCAGCGGCTCGTACAGCCGAATTGAAGATCCCGATCCTCGTGGTACAGGGAGAGCTCGACGCCCGTGTCCCGGCGGAGCACGCGCGCCGGATCGCGAAGAACGCGGCGACCGACGTGCTGTGGATCGAGGAGGCCGCCCACAAGGACATCCTGGATCGACCAGAGTTGCATGACGCCCTGCTTTCGTTCCTTGGCGGGGTCAGCCGACAGGATTCCAGCACGCGGGTGGATGTTCTGGCTGCCGTGATCCGGGACGGGGACCGGTACCTCGTGTGCCGCAGGCCGGCCGGGAAGCGCCACGGCGGACTGTGGGAGTTCCCCGGGGGGAAGATCCAGGCAGGGGAGTCCCGATCAGAGGCGGCAGCACGCGAGCTGCGTGAGGAGCTGGATCTCCGCCTCGTGAGTCTTGGTGAGACCGTCTGCTCCCATCAGGACCCGGATTCGCAGTTCCTCGTGCACTTCATGGAGGCGACGGTCGAGGGTTCTCCGACAGCGCTGGAACACGAGGAAATGCGGTGGGTTACCGCGGAAGAGCTGGAGAGTCTGTCGCTCGCGCCGGCCGACCGGGAATTCGCCGACCGTCTGACCGGCCCTCCAGTCGGCGAGGTTCCGAGCGCCTGAGGGCGGCGCTCGGTACTGCCCCCGGCCCACCGGCCCACAAGCAAATGCGTCTGCTTCGAATTGCCTGGGCACTGCCCAACACTCTGGTCGGGCTGATCCTGCTTCCGCTGGCCCTCGTGCGTGGGGGTCGAGTCCGGCTGAACGACGGGGTGCTGGAGCTTTCGGGACCGGCCCTGTCGTGGCTGCTCCGCCACGGAGTTCCGATCCGGGGTGGGGCGCGGGCCATGACCCTGGGGCACGTGGTGCTGGGCCGCGATGAGATCTGCCTGGAAGACTGCGGCGCCCACGAACGGGTGCATGTGCGACAGTACGAGACCTGGGGGCCGCTGTTCCTGCCCGCGTACTTCGCGTCCAGCATCATCGCGCTGCTGCGAGGGGAAGACCCGTACCTGGGCAACCAGTTCGAGCGCGAGGCGTACGGGCTGGCGGTGCCCGCCGTTCGCGAGGAGGAAGCCCGGCCTGTTGACCAGGCCGGGCTTCCCGTTCCGCTCAATACCATCATCGCGTTCGCGGCGATCTACACCATCTGGGGATCGACGTATCTCGCGATCAGGTTCGCGGTCGAGACTCTGCCACCGTTCCTCATGCTCGCCGCCCGATTCGGGGTCGCCGGACTGCTGCTGTACTGGTGGCTCCGGCTGCGCGGGCTGCCCCGGCCGCCGAGACAGGAGTGGATCGGCTCTACGGCGGTCGGCGGATTTCTGCTGGTGGGCGGAACGGGAGCAGTGGCCTGGGCGGAGCAGTGGATTCCATCAGGTCTCGCGGCGCTGATCGTGGCGATCGTTCCCATGTGGATGGTCCTTTTCGACTGGCTCCGGCCGGGCGGACGTCGTCCGACGGCTCCGGTCGTAGCCGGTCTCGTGATGGGGCTCGCCGGCGTCGGGTTGCTCGTCGGTCCGATCGAGCTTGGTGGTGGAGGGCGAATGCAGTACTTCGGGGCCGCGGCCGTCGTAGCCGGGACCATTTCGTGGGCCACGGGCTCGGTGTTCGGGTCCAGCTTCCACGTACCCACCGTCCCCCGCATGGCGGCGGCGCTCCAGATGACCATGGGTGGGGCGCTTCTGTTGACCGTCGGGACTCTGAGAGGGGAATGGAGCCGGGTCGATCCGCTGGGAATCTCCATGCGCTCCGGCCTGTCGTTGTTGTACCTGATCGTCTTCGGTTCGATCATCGCGTTCGTCGCCTACGTCTATCTGCTTCGAGTATCGACGCCGGCCCGGGTCGGCAGCTACGCGTACGTGAATCCCGTGGTCGCCGTCTTCCTTGGTTGGGCGCTGGCGGATGAGCCCGTCACCGGGCGGACGCTCCTCGCCGCGGCGGTGATCATCACCGGCGTCGTGCTCATCGTCTCCGGTCGACGTCCGGTATCCTTGCCCGCATCAACGGGATCGGCGGACACAGCGCCATGAGGCGTTCAGCTTGCGTTCTCGCCTCCCCGCCGCGAAACTCCCGGCTCCGCGGATCGGTCGGTCCCCGGCCGCGGTCCCGTGCGAGGCGGGAAAGACGTCAACTCATGGAGACAATTCTGATGATGCAGAAGCGATTTGCATTTCTTGCCGTTACAGGCGCTCTCGTGCTGGCCGGCTGCGGTGGAGCAGAGCAGGACGACGAAGTGGTGGTACAGGAAGATGCCGCGGCACCGGCAAACCCGCACGCCGGGGTGCCAGGAGCGCCGGGTGGTACGCCCGCCGGTATGCCCGGCGGTCACGAAGGGGAGATTGCTACGGCCGAAGGCGTTGCGAACCCCCACGCCGCCGCGTCGTCGGCGATGCCGGGTGAGG
>Ga0307379_10007224_pt1 | contig 15129 bp, 12 predicted proteins | sample UN2MG_FD_202237 | JGI IMG/M metagenome (GOLD analysis project Ga0307379, IMG submission 202237) | Soil microbial communities from Risofladan, Vaasa, Finland - UN-2 | ecosystem: Environmental > Terrestrial > Soil > Coastal area > Acid sulfate soil | place: Finland: Risofladan, Vaasa | collected... | reverse complement strand
TCAACTTGCCTGTTTGGAAAAAAATCCCCAACGGGTTCACAGCATAACAGGCTGGCCTTGGATTGTTAATCTTAACTTGAACGCAAAATAGTATTAAACCTCTTTTCGGTAGTTGTAAAAGTTCTTCTCTCGGAATATTTCAATCGTAGTTACATAAAGTGAGCCGCATACGCCTAAAATTTAAAAATTGACACCTGGTAAATCATTCCTGCTTACTTGACTTTTATGAATAACCAAGGCTGAAGCATATAAACAATAATACAAATGGAAACTATTTAATGCTCCCTGTAGTAAATCTAAAAAGTACGCAGTTCCAATGAAAAAGGGCGGCCTAAAAGCCGCCCCCTGAAGCTGGTGATATCGGTCGTTTTCCAAAGCCGTCTTTTGATCCCTTACTCCTCTGCAGTAGCGGAGAGGTTGAAAGTCAAGCTGCCGATATCCGTGGTGGCAGTGATCTTGATAGCACCCGCGGCATTCGGTGTGACAGTTGTCGAGGCTAAGCCGTCACTGTCTGTCTGCACGTAAATATCCGAGAGCGAAGCCGAGCCCGCTGTAATGTCGAAAGCTACCCGGACATCGGGCACCGGGTTGCGGTACTTGTCGAAAACAAGTACTTTAAGCGCGCTCGTAAATGCTGTGCCCACTGTGCTGGTCTGGTTGTTGCCGCCGGCTGGCAGAAACTCGGCCGGATCATCGGCTTGCACCGTGATAGTGAAAGTCACCGGTGAGCCGGTGAGTGTCCCGTTCACTGCCGAGACTTTCATTTCGCCGGCCTTGGTGCTCAATGCGTTGATAGAAGCGCTTGCAAATCCATATATGTCAGTAACGCCGTATGGGTTAAGGAATGTATAAGGGCCGGGACTTTGGTCAACCACATAGGATACCGCGATTCCCTGGTTGGGGTTGTCGAATTGGTCGGATATCGCCACACTCAGTCCGCTCAGCGGTTTACCGGCTATACCGACCAGATTGGTGCCGCCGGTGGCTGCGATTTTGCTAGCTGCCTGGGGCACGCCGGTGGCAAAGAAAACGACACTGTCCTGGGACCCGTCGGCAAAGACCACCACGGCAATGACCTTATTGTTGTACAGCATTAAGTCCGGGTCGCCAATCTTGGTGCCCAGTGTCCAGCGCACGGCAGCCAAGCCGTCCTCGTCAGTGACAGCGTTAAGCCTGCCAGTGCCTGCGGGCTCGATGTTTGGCTGATCATTGAGTGTCCCATCCCCGCTCGGGCTATAGGCAGTGAACAAAACCGGGAAATTGGAGATCGGGGCGCCCAAGTTATCATCGGCAAAACCGATGCGCATGGTATCCACCACCCTGACTACCAGCGGCAGCGGGAGAAGGGTGTTCACTGCATAGCTGCTGTCCGAACCCTGCAAGTTCCCTGACATTATATACATCCGGTTAGCCGTATCCGGAGTGGGCTGGGCTTCCACATGCAGGGTAACGCTGTCCACCGTGCCATCCGCGCGGCGGATTTGGGCGACTACTTCATTGACCAGGTCCGGGCCGGGACCAAGCTTCCAGATGATCTCCGCCAGACCCTCGGCATTAGTGGTCTGGGTAATATATTCCATTGTGGGCTCTGCTCCCACAATAGCCAGGCTGCCGCCGCCCTGGGTCACGGTGAAAACCACCTGGGCTCCTGGCGTCAGGTTTCCTGCGGCATCGTACACAGCCACCACCAGGGGCAGGGGCAGGAGCGCTCCTGCCTCGCCTGTCTGTTGATCACCGGCAACAATTGCGATATTGTCCGCTCCCAGGGCCACGCTGCGCGCTGCGGCTGTTATTGTAACACTGGCCATCGAGCCGTCGGCCTTGACCACCATGGCCAGCGCCTCGTTGTCCATAACCGGACCCGGACCGAGCCGCCAGGTAAGCCTTAGTAGTCCCTGGCTGTCGGTGCTGCCGGTAAAGATTTCGGTTGCCAGGGGGTCCTCTCCCCACGAGCCGATCTTCCCGCCGCCCTTGGTAAGCATGACAGTTACCGGACTTTTAGTAATCGGATAGTCAAGAGAATCATAGACAGCCAGGATAACCGGCTGGGTCAGTAGTCCTCCCGGCAGGCCTGTCTGGCCGTTTCCGGAGACAGCAGCGATCGAATCCGGCCCGGCCACTGCCACTCCTGCCGCTTCACCTTCACAGCGGACTTCAAAAATCACCTTATGTACAGTACCCTGGTAATCGATAAAATGGGCCTGCAAACGGTTCAAGCCGGGCTGCCCCATAGTCCAGAAACCCAGGGCGAGCCCGTTATCATCTGTCGGGGTCAGGGAAATGCTGACAGAGCCGCCTCCCTGGAGCACGGTCCAGTAAACCTCCACGCCTGCGACCGGCTTGTTGTTTGAATCCAGCACCTGGGCGACTCTCGGTGTCACCAGGGGTTTGCCTGCAAAGCCCACGGTATCCTGGTCCGGGGAGGTAATGATAAGGATTGAAGTTGCGTGGACCTCTGTACCGTCACCAGTACCAGGCACAGTTCCGCCTCCGGTCGCCAGCCCTGTGGCAGTGAAAACAACAGGTGAACCCTCCAGCGGCTGGCCGGTAAGCCCCAATGCGGAGGCCTCCACTGTGTAGGCGCTGTCCGTTGTGCTTCCGAGCATCAGATAGACCGAGGTCATGCCGCTGGAGTTGGTTACAACCTCCTGCGTTTTTTCGCCGGTTCCGGCCAGGGTTCCTGAAAGGGAGGTCACCTTGAAAGAAACCTTGTAAGAGGGAACCGGGTTTCCATCCGTATCGAGAATCTGGACGCTGAAAGGCTGGGCGAGACGGGCCAAGCGAGCGCCGGTCTGGTCGTTGCCGGATAGATACTTGATCTTTTGCGGATGCGCCGAGCCCAGGGTCGGAGTGTTGTCATTGTCGCAGGCCGCTGTAAAAAGCGCCGTGAGGAAGAGAACAGCGGCGAAGATTATTTTTCCTGTGCGCAAGCTCATGGTCCCCCTCCCGGTTTTTTCGACCCATCGGGCTGGGTGGCCCCCCCCTCAGTGGGCTGAACAATTCGGGCCTGGATAATGATCACCAGTTCTTCTTCATCAGTCACATCCTTGTTGTAGCTAAAAAGTCGGCCTAAAAGCGGAATCTTGCGCATCCCGGGCACCCCGCTCTGAACCTTGGTGTCGCTCTTGACAGTCAAGCCGGCAATCACTCCGGTCTCGTTGTCATTGAGCATGAGTCTGGTGTTTGCCTCCTGGGTCTTGAAAAACACCCCATCCGGCCCGCTTTCGGCACCTGAATTTTCAGCCAGGATCTGGATCAGTATTTTGTTGTTTTCCGTGATTTGCGGTGTAACCTCGAGCTTGACCCCTGTCTCAACTAGCTGCGTAGTGGCGCGTGCTCCAGTGGCCTCGGTGCCTACAGTACCGTAATCCACCACCCTCAGGGGAGTACGCTGGCCTACAAGCACTTTGGCCGGCAGGTTGTTGAGAGTGGTGATAACAGGTCTGGCGACAGTTCTTGCTTCGTTCATATTCTCCAGGGCGTTGAGCACGGCGGCAAAGTTCACTCCATTGCGCACTGTTCCCACAGCGAGAGAAGCGTAGGGGGCCGTAACATTGGAGCCTCCACTCACCCCCGCACTAAAGCGGGTGTCGGTAAGCGGGTTGCTAATGTTGCCGCTTTTCCAGTCTATGCCGAGCTCGCGCAGCTTGCGGTTGTTGATAAAAGTGAGCTGCACGTGGATTTCCACCTGGCGGGTTTCGCGGTCGAGTTCGGCCAGAACATCGCGGATTTTATCGATGCGGTCCGGGATATCGATCACGAGCAGTGTGTTGCTGCCTTCATTGGCCTGGAGCTTACCACGCTCGCTGAGCAGGGTTTCCAGCGTGGGAGCCATTTCAACGCTTTTCTGAAAGTTCAGCCGGAAGACATGGGATACCAGGTTCTCCAATTTTTCCGTGGCCTGGATATTCTCGAGGGTATTCACAGTGAGGATACCGTCCCGTTTGCGAACAGCGAGGCCGTTGTTTTCAAGCAGCGAGTACAGGGCCTTGTCCCAGGGTTCATCGGTGATGCGGGCGGTAATAGTGCCGGAGACATTCTGGCTGGAGATGATGCTCACTCCGCTGAATTGGGAGAAAGCAAGCAGTACACTTCGAATGTCAGCCTCATGAAAATCCACACTGATCCGGCGTGCAGACTCCTGCAATTCCGGCATTTGGGCTCGCATGGAATTGAAGGTTGCCAGGAGCAGGATGGCCGCAAGGCAGGCGAATCTAACGACCCTGCCCGGGAGGCCCGTCGGACTCCTCATACTCTTCCCGGGTCTCCTGTTGCCGGCCACCGCTACCGGCTTATTTAGGAGATTTTTCATTTTTTAGCCTCCACAAGAGGTTTGAGTTCTTTGAGAATTGTAAATACCTGTCCATATTCTTTTATGACAAACTTTACGCTGGAAGGCTCTATTAGTACGACTTGGGCTGAACCAAGCATATCGCCTTCGCGCACCAGGAAGCTTTCGCCTTCAGGCAGATTCAGAATTGCGATACTCCGGCCCTCTATGCTGTAGAGCACTCCGGAGAGCTCGAGGCCGCCGATACCAGGACCCAGCTCACCGGCTCCAGCGGCTCTGCCGAATGGAAGATCGAAAGGGTCTTTCTGTTGCGTGGATGGGTAAAAGAATTGTTCGCGCTGTGATATGTAATCCTCGGCCGAGAGATTCTTTTTAAGGAGCAGTGTGCTGTCGGCCCGGGCCAGGGTGGAATCCGCTTTAGCGGCCGCAGCTGCCGAATCGACCGGGGCGCCGGCGGGCTTTTTCGTTTTCTCTTGAGCCTGAAGTGTACCGCTTAAGGCTGAAAAAACAGCCACTATCAATGTCAGGATTATGTATTTATGTGCCATACAGCACTCCTTATTTTCCTTTAACCTCTTTCTTAATCTCTTTCTGGTTTTCTATCATTAAAAAGGTGGACAATGCAAGCTTGGCGGTCAGGGTTTCGCCCGGTTCCGCTCCTGCCCGCGTGTCCCGTACCATGCTCAGACCCACAGGTTTTACTATTTGAGGAAGGCTCGCTACATCAGAAAGAAACATCGCTGTCTGATGATATCCGCCGCGCAGGGTAACAGAGTATGGCCGTTCCTGGTACAGTTCGTGCTGAATCGGGGTCTTGGGTTCAAAAAGGACGAATTTGACGCCGGTCTGATTTCCGATGCTTGTTATGCTTTCAAGGAGCTCAGGCAGGTTCTCCTTGTCAGGGAGCAGAGCCTCAGCCATGGCGAGCTGGCGTTCTCTTTTTTCCAGTTCCTGGATCAGAAGCATGGTATCCGCAGATTCTACCACCAAACGTGCAGTCTTGAGGCTCGATTCGATTTTCGCAAACTCAGCCTTTAATGTTTCCAGGCTTTCTTTCTTGGGCCCGTAGATATAAGAGAAATAGCCATAACTAGCGCCCAGTACCAGAATAATAACCAGCGCAGCTTTTTGAAATTTGGGATTGCTTGTATCTAAAGCCATTTTTCCTCGATTCCCTCTTTAAGCTTAAAGCCGAAAAGCTCCCTTACAGGCAGAGCAAGTTCACTATTGGAGCTCCATCTCTACGAAGTCTTCCAGAAACACGTCCCAGATATGATAGGTCTTTCCCACCTGTAAGGTAAAACCTGAACCGAGATCGAGCATGCGGGTCTCCGGGCTGACCATCAGGATCCGGATGCTTTCCTCCACGTATTGCGGAGTAATGTCCATTACCCCGCCACCGTCCGGGTAGCTCAATGTAAACTTCGCCTCCCAGCGACCGTTCTCGTCCGTGCGTACGAAAATGTCCGGAATAACTGCCATAGTGGAACTTTCCGTGGACTTTTCGATCACTACGGTTATACCCGGCACCCCGACACGCTTGGTGCGGGAGAAAAACACATGACCGTCAATCGTAACCAGGTTGCTCGCGTTGATATTTTTCTCAACATCGCAGGAAAGTAAAATAAAGCTGGTTGCTCCGGCGATAAGGATCAGGAATAACTTCCATATTTTTTTATCAGCCATTTTAAACCTCATACGTTTTGGTTCTCGGCTAGGGTAAAATGGGAGAGCCACTCTTACTTTTTAGCGACCACCTTGGTTGAATCAACCGGTTCGTTCAGTGCGCAGGCGCACTCGACGACAAAGTAGCTCGTATTCAAATTACTGCCGTATATTTTTTCAGTCGAGCTGATCAATTTGATGTCAGTCAGTATTTTGCAATTCTCGAGGTTTTCCAACAGGCGGCTCAGCAGCAGGTTCGACATGGTTGTGCCCTCGATGCGCAATACCAATTGGGGAAAGGGCTCGACTTCAGATATGCTTTCAAGCCAGCTGTATTGGGGCATCGCGGTGCTCAACTCATCCAGGATTCTCGGCCAGAGGAAACGGTTCTGATCCACTTTCAGGATCACCTCCATCCTATTCTTGACATTCAGTGTCTGAGCTTTCAGGTTATCGATCCGCTGGTTGATCTGGCCCAGCATATTCAGCTCAACCTGCATTTTGTTGCGCTGCCCTTTGATCGTTTTTTCCTGGTACCCGAGCCAGAAAAAAGAGCCGACAATCAAGACAACTGCCAAGATCGCCGCGGCAGCCGGGAATACCATGTAGGGGTCGAACTTGAATTCCAGTTTCAGCTTCAACCCAAGGGCTGCCTTTTTCTTGGTCGGTTTGACTTTCTTGAGCTTTTTCCGCTTTTCCGGCGGGAGTAGATTTATCTTTAGCATGGCAGGTTCTTGTAAGCCCTTTAATTATCGAGGTTGCCCGGTACTGGTTATTCCGGGAGACGCAAGCCGAGACCGATAGCCAGCATCAGGGTCGGGGCCACTTTTTCCACCGGCTCGACCTTGAAAAGGCTGGAGTTAAAAGAAACTTTCGTCAGCGGGTTCGCAATCAGGGTAGGAATGCCTACCTTTTCCTCGAAATGGCGATCCATTTTCGGGATACTGGTGCACCCTCCGCTAAGGTATATCTTTTCTATATTGCCGCTCTCCTCGGTACTTTCCAGGAAAGCCGCCGCCCGGTTGACCCCAATAGCCACATCATCGAGCAATGAACCGAGAAATGGCGTTATATCCGGGGCCGGGTTTTGGCTTTCCTCTTCCTCGGGGGTGCCCAGCAGCGCCATGTAAGCTTCGTCCTCGGATATACCGAGCTGTCCCTGGATTGTTGTCAACAGGTTTTGACCCCCGACAGGAAGGTTGCGTGTCAGCAGCGAAAGGCCTTTTTTCACCAGACCCAGATGTGTGCTCTCATTGCCGAAATGTACAATGCAGTAACAGTTGTCCTCCGGGGCCTCGTAGTTGGTTTCAAGAGCATTGGTCAGAGCGAATGTATCTACATCCATCAATACCACCTCGCAGCCTGCCTCCTCGAAAAGGGCAAGCTTCTCATCAATCAGATCCCTCTTGGATGCCACCAGCAGTACATTCATTTGAGGGGCGTCGCTTTCCGGATCGAGCACCTGGAAGTCAAAGCTTATTTCATTCAGGGGAAAAGGAACATGCTGTTCGGCCTCCCAGTTGATCACTTTTTGTAACTCACTAAGGTTCATCCGGTCGATCTGGATGGTTTTGATAATCACATCCGCTCCGCTTAAAGCCACATTTATCTGACGGCTGACAACCTGGCAGGTGTCAAAAAGCACCCCGATCGCCTCTACAACCGCGGCCCGTTCCACCACATGCCCCTCTTTGATCGCACCGGGAACCAGTTCAGTGATCCCATAATTGACAAGGGTGGGAGATTTGCCGGAATGGTCTATCTCAGCGATCTTGATCGAATAGCTGCCCAGGTCCAGACCAACCACGGTGGAAGCGCCGCGTTTTTTAAAAATCATCGCTTCTCCTTCAATAATAAAGGCTTTCGCCCATTTTAGGGAAAGTATACCATAGGCTTTTTTTTTTGTCAAGCTGGCATGGGATTATTAAACCAACGGTTTATTCTTTTAGTCGGGAAAAACCTTTTAACTTGATGAAGAATATACGGTTATATCAATATGAGGTTCGTATTTAAAATGAAAAAAAGTATGCCCCAATAGAACTTTTCGTGAAGCGGACAACATTTTTTTTAAAATTAGCCGGCTTTACTCATCTGTTATTCTAAATCACAAATTTTAAGACTTCTAACCCGGAGTATTCATAAAAATATGTTTTCTCGCGACAAAACTCTTAAACAAGCCGAGATACGCAGCTAGGTTTAAAAATGAATATATCCTGTAGGGGCGGGTCTCAGACCCGTCCCTACGAGGCCGGTGTAAATTTATGAATTATTCAGGCTAATACTGATTTGACTAAAGAAATGGGGCCATTTAAAAATCGGGAGCAGATTGTTTAATCCCCCCTGTATCCTTTTGCCAAGGAGCAGGATCATTTCCCCCCTGCCATGTGCGTTGTCAAGGGAGAAGGGGAAAAGATGAGTCGAAAATAACCGGTCAGAAAGTAAAAAAGCGGAACCGAAATTCCGCCTGCCGGAAAAGTCATTGTTTGCCAGAAAGCTCAGGAGAGGAAAGACTCGATAGCTTTGTTGCGGTTAGCTTGCCTGAGCTGCTTGATCGCTTTTTCTTTGATCTGGCGTACGCGCTCCCGGGTTACCCCGAAAATTTCACCGATTTCCTCGAGAGTCATCGGTTCGGTATTATCCAGGCCGTAATAGAACCGCAGAATTCTGGCCTCACGCTCCTTGATCGTGCTTAACATCTCCTCGATAGCCTCGGTCAAATCCTTCTTGAAAACGCCCTCTATCGGTCCGGGAGTCTTGTCATCCGGGATCGAATTCAGGAGAATTATATCATCCTGAGGGTTGGAACTCGAATCCAGCGAGTACTGAGGCTGATACAAGGGCATTACATCCTCGATATCGTCCACTGCCACATCGATCCCCTGCATTATCTCCTGGGTGGTCGGGTCGCGGCCCAGCTCCTGAGCCAGGTTGTTGAGCATTTTTTCCATTTTGAACATGGCGCTGGCTTTGTTCAGCGGGATGCGCACGATGCGGCTCTGCTCGCTCAGGTACTGGATAATGGCCTGTTTGATCCACCAGACTGCATAGGTGATAAACCTCACCCCTTTGGTCTCATCAAACTTATGGGCCGCACGGATAAGGCCGATGTTTCCCTCGTTGATCAAATCCGCCAGCGAAACGCCCAGATTCTGATACTTTTTAGCGATCGAGACCACGAAACGCAGGTTACAAAGCACCATTTTCTCGATAGCATTCGGATGGCCTTTTTTGTAAGCTTTTGCCAGACTTACTTCCTCATCCGGAGTCAGCAAAGGGTAATGGCTTATCTCTTTGAGATAGAGGGAGATCGAGTCCTCATCGAACCGGGCGTTCTTTATGGGCAGCCTGAACTTGCCTTTCTGTTTTTTAGCCTTCTTAACCAGATATCCCCCTTTAACGTACTCGTATTAATTCTCGATTCAAATCCACTGGCAAACTAGAGTAACCCTGAAAATATCTTTGGTTCCCTGCAGGGGCCGAGAAAAATGGGATTAACGATGAAACATGCCGAACTGCCTGAGTATGTCTGCACCCCGCACCAAAGGGATATCGCCTGGGCAGTTTGTGCACTGACGGAGATCCTCCCGAAACAAAGCGAAGATTATTTTGCAGTTGGTACAGGCGAAAAGCTGTGTATCCTCTTCCGGCACGTAATCCTGGTTTTCCTCAATTGATCTGATCTTCTCTGCCAGGTATTGCAAGGAACTGAACTCAAGAGTCTCCAATGCCGCTTTGTTGAGCCTCCCCGATATTTCATCTTCCATTTGCTGCCGCCGCTTTTCCATCTTGGCCTGGATGTCTTCTTGATCCGCTGTCTGGTCGGGCTGAGCGGCTTGCTTTTGCTCATCAGCGGACTGCTCTGCACCCTTTTCGGCAGTCCCGGCTTGGCTCACTGGAGCCTTTGAGGTTTCTGCCTCTTTTTTCTCTGCGCTGCTAAGATTTGAATCGGCACGAGGTTGTTGAACTTCAGGCCTGGTTGTTCGAGAGGCGGGTGACTTTTCAGGTGCAGATACAGCGGAAACCTCTTGTTCCGGAGGCTTGATCAGTATGCTCTCACCGCAGTTTCTGCACTTGGCACGCTTGGGTCTGTCGGTTACCAGACCATCTTTTATCATGTAGCGCGCCCCGCATTTCGGGCAGTGGATGATCATGGCTACCTCTTTGTTCAATTAATGAACTCACCGGCCGGATGGTTGTCTCGCTCAAACTTCATCTTCCGTAGGAAGAGACTCAAAACCCAAACAAAGCATCACGTTCACTTTCGGAGTAGTCTGTTTGCACGAGCGAATACAGTTTCTGCAGGTTTGGTTTATCTTCTCGTGAGCTGAATACCCGCATAGAGGAGACATTTGCTGGAAGTCTGGCCGCACGTTTTTTTCGTTTTTAGGGCAGAGAGACAGAATGAACTTATCGCCTATCTGCTTGCAGTTTTGCTCGCACTCGGAGCAAATCTCGTTAATTTCAGCCTCAGCGGATTTTTCCTCCTGATCAGTATCCTGCTTATCTTCTAGAACTACTCCAGCGTCCTCCTCCTCGCCCTGTCTTTCGATATCGCGCTTCAGTTCCGGTGAACCTGGAGCTGTATTCCCATAGAGCCGGTTCAATTTATCCCACAGGCTCAACTGGTCATTGGCCAATTGATCGTCCATGAACTTTATCCCACCTTTGTGGCTTACCCGGTTGTATTAAGCTTGAACAGAGTAAAACCTCTTTTCAAGCGATCTTGTAAAAAGTAGAATCTCCGGCGGGAACCCTTTATTTGAAAAGGTAACGTTTGTAGTGTCAAAATGTTTCACTCGCTTAGAAGAAGGGGTATACTCCCTTTTGGCGCCCTGGAGGACTCGGAACCGCTTTCCTTTACTTGTCCGACTTTTATTTTGGGCTTTCCTCGGCGGAATCGCTCTCAACTATGGCATCTTTGAGCTTAGAGAGATCTTGCTCGCTTATCTGAGAGGCGAGGATATTTTCCTGCTGAATCTTTTCGTATATCTCCTGGCGGTGAACAGCTATTTCCCGCGGCGCCATCACTCCCAGCTTTACCTGCTTTCCTTGAATCTCAACCACTGTTACTCTGATATCATCACCGATGGCAACTGATTCGCCCTGCTTTCTGGTGAGGATTAGCATCCCTGCACTCCTTTTAGTTGATTAAGGGCTGAGGAGCAGTCCAACCAAGCGGCCTGTTAAAAGATCCGGTGTTACACACTAATCGATTATTTAAAAAAAGTAAAGAGTTTAATGGATTTCAAACCAAATATTCCCGGATTTTTTAAGCGGAAGAATAAAAGCGCTCTCCATAGTATCAGCCTGGCTTGGGGGCCGCGGACTGGCAAGGCGGTCCCCTCAGAGAAGCTTGAGCTGACGGTCGGATGGTTTGTGGCGCACTGCCTCCTCTTGCTTGAGCAGCCGGGCGGGGATATCCTGCAAAAAAGGCGACCAGGAGCTTTTGACCGGCTTGCCCCGTACCATGCGATTTGCGGCGCTGGTTAAGTAAAGCCTTTCCGAGGCTCTGGTGAGAGCCACATAGAACAGCCTTCGTTCTTCCTGGAGATCGGTTTCCCGGTAGGTGAAAGGGATAAGGCCTTCCTCCGCCCCGGTGATAAAAACCACCTTGAACTCGAGGCCCTTGGATGCGTGCATGGTCATCAATGTCACTGCCTCGGAGGCGGCCCGCGGGAACTTTTGTCCTGCCCGCTCAATGTCACCGTGGGCCTGCACTGTCAGGCGGTTTAGAAACTCAGTGAGGTCATCGAACTGCTCCGCGGTCCGCAGGAGCGCTGAAACATGCTCCGCACTGCCCCCGGGATCAGGGATAAACTCTTCGACCAGCGCCCCGAGAAGACCGGCAGGAGTCTGCCCGGTTCGCCGACGGTATTTTTCGTATGCCAGCAGGAATTCGGCCGCGCGTTTACTCTCACGGCTCAACGGCACTTCCCGGCTCAGCCGGAACTTGAGCTCACTTAACAGAGCCCGGCCCGAGCGGTCTGCTGCTTCTTTCAAGGAGGTGAAATACTGATCCTCCGGTTTTAATCCGGCAAGGCGCAGCGCCCCTGTAAAGCGCAGGTCATCTTGGGGATTCACAGCCAGCCGGATGAAGGAGACAAGCTGGCGGACAGCCGGATCCTTAAGGAAAGATTTACTGCCCCGCAGCCGGTAGGGTATGCCTTCAGTGATAAACGCCTCCTCGAGCCCTTCACACAATCCGCCAGTCCGGGTGATCACCGCGCAGTCGGCAAAGCTGTAAAAGCTTTCCAGATCATCGTCTTCATTCTGCCGGGGACGACGCCCGCCGCCGGCTGAGAGCATCTCTATCCCCCCTACCAGGCGGCCTATTTCGTGCACCACGGCGATTCCCTCGCTCAGCTCACTGGGGCAGCGGAGGAGCCTGATCAGAGGCCCTCCGGGAACCAGCGGCCGAGGCACGGCTCCGGGAACCGGGCTTTTTCCGATCAGCGAACCCGAGGCCTCTGTAATCACTTGACGGCAGCGGTACCCGAGTTCGAGAGTGACCAGCCGGAGGCCGGGGTAGTCGCTTTTCAGGCGCTCGAATATCCGGTGATCCGAGCCCCGGAAACCGTAGATCGACTGGTTGGGGTCCCCGATCACAAAAAGCCCTTCCGCCGGGCTTCCGGCCAGGAGCTTGACCAGTTCGTACTGGGCCGGATTAACATCCTGGAACTCGTCCACCAGAACATAGGGGTAATGTTCCCTGAGGGTCTGAAGCCTTTCGGGGTCCTCTGCCAGGATTTCAAGGACATGCAGGATCAGATCGTCATAATCGCAGGCTTTCATCCTGTGGCACATGTCACGGTAAGCCGTAAAGGCGCGTCTGATATCTTCCGGGCCGTGGTAATTTTCAGGAGAGATTGCCTCGGCCTTGGCCCTGCTGATCGCCTCAGCGATTTGCCTGAGCCGTGAAACCGGCTCCCGCAAACCGACAGCCTCGCGCAGGATGCTCAAACTCTCTGCTTCATCGACCACCACCACGGGGGCGCCTTTGATTTCTGTCAACAGCCGCAGGCAGAAACTGTGGAAGGTGGAGACATGGACTGCCCCGCTATCCTCATCGCCGGTCCCGAGCAGCTTGAACAGTCGCTCTTTCATTTCGCGGGCGGCCTTATTTGTGAAAGTGACCGCGAGTATGTTTGAAGGCGGCACTCCGGCCTGGCGCACGAGATAAACCGCCCGGCTGGTCAGGCAGTGCGTCTTGCCGGTTCCGGGGCCGGCAATCACAGCCAGCGGACCTTTTTCCGCAGTTACCGCTTCGAGCTGGCGCTCGTTGAGCTCCGGAAATTTTTTATCCGTCACCGGGAGAAGGGCCTCGCCGGGCTTTTCGGTTTCTACCGAAGAAAGAACCCCTGTCGCGCTTTTTGTCGCCGCGTCTTGCGCCTGGGGGGAGGCTTTACTTTCGCCCTTTTCAGGCTGTGTTTTTTTCTCGGGTTCGAGTCTGTCAAAGAAAAACATCTGCCCACCGGAGGTTTCTCTTTCACCGGGTTCAAAGATACACACCGTGCCGTATTCGCCGTCATAGCCAGGGGCGATCCGCACCCTGCCCTCGCGGTTGCGGCGGATAGCCTCAGCAGCCAGAGCACCTGCTGCACGGCTAACTTCCTCGAGCGGAGCCTCTCTCAGCACGAAAAGCTCTGGGCCGACTTCCCGTAAGAGAATCTCGAGGCTGTGCGTTACTCCCTTGGTGGCCGGCCCGGTTCCGTATGATTCAGCAAGCACTTCACGCAGCGGGATGAGATGTTCGAAATGGCGGGCCGTCTCGGGTCTTGTTCCCAGCGGGCGGTCAGCAAGCTGTACTACGCGGTTCAGAACGCCCCGGGTGACCTTTCCTCCGCAGACCGGGCATCTGCCGTCAAGCCTGGCGGTCTCTTCCGGGGTCAGCCGTACTTTGCAGGCCCGGTGGCCGTCGTAATGATACTTGCCCTCCTCGGGATAAAATTCCAGCGTGCCTTGAAAGCGGGATCCGTTCCTTTCTTTCAGAGCCCCGGTCAGGCCGTGGTAGCTCAGCTCCGTATCGAAAAGGTTGGCTTCGCGACCCAGCTTGTCCGGTGAATGGGCGTCCGAGTTGGAAACAAGCCTGAAGTTGTCGAGAGCGGAGAGGCGCCAGTTCATCGGGGGGTCAGAAGAAAGCCCCGTCTCCACCGCATAAATTTTTTCTGTCAGTTCTCCGTAACAGTCTTCAATCCGGTCAAATCCGCTTTTCGAGCCGAAAACCGAAAAATGGGGAGTCCAGATGTGGGCCGGGATAAAGCAGGCTTCCGGGCAGGCTTCAAGACAGATTTCCAGAAGATTCCGGCTGTCAAGACCCAGTATGGGCCGCCCGTCAGACCTGATATTGCCGATTCTTTCGAGGCTCTCACTCAAACGCCGGGCGCTTTCCATGTCCGGCATCAACACCAGATTGTGCACTTTCCTCGCTTTGCCCAGCTTCTTGTAAATCGAGCTTATTTCGCCCGAGAGCAGGAAACGAACCTTTGTGTTCCGAACCGTGCCTGGCAGTCTCTGGCGCACGCTTTTTTCAATCCCGGGCCGCAGGCAAAAGAGACCGGAGCCTTCCTCCTCCACAAGCTTCTCCTCGAGCTCTCTCCGCCACCCGGGATGGGTCAAATCCCCGGTGCCGACAAGGTTAATCCCTTTGAGAGCCGCAGCCTCGAAAAGATGCTCGGGATCTGAGTTCTTGCTGGTGGCGATCGAATAATGGGAGTGAAGATGAAGGTCGGCTATGTATTGCATATTTTTTTCCAAAAGTGCGGAAACTAAGTTATCTCTAAGATAATCTGCTTATCTTTCCTGTCAAAATAATAATTTGGTGTACGCTCAAAAGACAGAAGTCAGGAGACAGGAGACAGGAGACAGGAGACAGAATACAGAATACTATTTCAGGCTTATTCGAATCCCGGCAGAATTCAGAGTTCCGGATTCCATAATAAATTTGTGATTTGTTTGACAAAAAAGGCCTGTCGCTCCTAATTTAGATTCTTACAAATTCACTCTAAGAGAATATCTCTTACATTTTTAACCACAAAGACACATAGTTACTTAGTGGTTAGATAAAATAAATTTCAAATATTTTTGGCTGGAATTTAGTTCTCCCCTTTTAACCACCTCTCTTCCGGAAAGGATAAAATGTAAAAATGAGTAACGAGCGCGCTGGAATGTTGAAA
>Ga0307379_10007223_pt1 | contig 15131 bp, 14 predicted proteins | sample UN2MG_FD_202237 | JGI IMG/M metagenome (GOLD analysis project Ga0307379, IMG submission 202237) | Soil microbial communities from Risofladan, Vaasa, Finland - UN-2 | ecosystem: Environmental > Terrestrial > Soil > Coastal area > Acid sulfate soil | place: Finland: Risofladan, Vaasa | collected... | reverse complement strand
AAAGCCACAACCTTTTTTACCGATGCTTCCGGTTAATGCCGGCAAGAGAGAGATAGCTCTTATCGTCTGCCCTGCATTAGTATACCTTTGAACCCCCATCCCACAAATAAGGGCGTATCGGGGATTTCCTTTTAGATAGTTTATTAAACTTTTAATTTTACCAGTAGGAATTTCGGTTATAGCTGAGACTTTTTCTAAAGGAAAATTTTTTACTAATTCCTTAAATTCAGCAAAGCCAAAAGTATGTTGGTCAATAAAATTGCTATCAATTATACTATTTTTAATAAGCTGGCAGGCTATACCCAGGGCAAGACAACCATCGGTTCCCGGTCGAGGATTCAAATATAAATGACTTTTGGCCCCCGACTCATTTTCCCTAATATCTATAGTTATTAATTTTGCTCCCTTATCCACTGCCTTATTTACATGATGCATCAAGTGAATATTGGTATAGGCAGGATTTGAGCCCCACAATATGATTAATTTTGAGTTTTCCAGGTCAGAAATCTCATTATGTTTTACTTCTCCATAAGTTAAAGTGATTGCTTCCTGAGCTGCAGAATCACACAGTCCGCCGTAAGTGGAAGTAAAACCGCCAAATTGATACCAGAAACCATAAGCACAATTTTTCACCACTCCCAAATTAGCGAATCTATTATAATATAAAACCGACTCCGGTCCATATTGTTCTTTTAAATTTTTAAGTTTTTCATAAATGATATCTAAAGTCTGCTCCCAGTTAAGTCTTTTAAACTCACCTTTGCCGCGCTTGCCAATTCTTTGCAAGGGATATAATAATCTTTCCGGGCTGTAGAGCATATTTGGATAGTGCATCCCTTTAGTACATATCCTGCCCTGATTTACCGGACTATTGCGATTTCCTCTAACTTTTATTATCTTCCCTTTTTCTACATCAACTTCTAACGAACAGGAACCAAAACAATCCTTAGGGCAAACAGAGTTTATGGTTTTAAACATATTTTGCTCCTTTAAACATCTCAATAATTTTGGCAGTTTTCCCAAAAAACAATATTTTTATCAATTAAATAATTAGTCGAGGATAAAAATTTAAAAAACTATTTTCTATTTTTTTTCTTCTAAAAGGATAGGGCTAAGCTTGGATTGGATAAGCTTCGAATCGGTAAAGTCTATTAAAACTTTTTCTGCTCCAAAATTTTTACTTAAAGCTTCCAGAGTTTGTCGAGCAGAATTCTGTACTTCCGAACGCATTTTTCGGACCAAAGTATCAGCCATTTGAGTTGCCTGATATTTTGCTTCTTCTATAAGTAAATTTTTATCCCCTTCGTTGAACCCTGACCCAAAAGCCCGATTCAGGAGGTCAGGAAGTAACCAAGGAAGAAATTTCGCATTCTGTTCATCATAAAAACTAATATCTCTGATATGAACTTCATAAAAACATTGGGGCATTTTTAAACGGAACTTCTTTTCCCCTTGTTCCTCAATAATAAAGTCTGGACTACGAAGATCATATCTAAAATCTATATCGAATTCAAAAATCATGGCCATCTTTTTAGTCGAAATTAGCCATTGAAAATATTTTTTCCCTTTCTCTCCTAACCAGTGCATTGAAGTGGTAACAATCTCTTTAGTAATAACTTTAAATACCACTAATTCTCCTACTGAACGAAGTTCTTCAAGAGAAGCGTGTATTGTTATTTCTCTCCCTGGTGCACTGTACTTTAATTTAAAAATCCAAAATAGAATAAATATAACCACTGCTATGCCGAACCCAATTAGTCCGGAAATAAATATCATTTGCATTTTATCAATCTCCCTATTTATTAAATTACCATAATCATATCATGGAACAGCTATCTCTGCTATGTTTTTAAGTATTGGTATTTATACAACTGGTTGTAGTAACCTCGTTTAGCGATTAACTGAGAATGGTTCCCCATTTCAACAATTTTACCTTTATGCATAACATATATTCTATCAACGTCCTGGATGGTAGACAAGCGATGGGCAATCGCAATACTGCTCCTGCCTTTCATAATCTTCTTTATGGCATCCTGGATAAGATATTCAGTTTCACTGTCTATACTGCTGGTGGCCTCATCAAGAATGAGTATTCGGGGTTCTTTGGCCAGTGCCCGAGCAAAGGCGATGAGTTGCCTCTGGCCAGTAGAAAGATTTGACCCTCCTTCAGAAACAATGTTCTCGTATTTTTTCTTCAATTTATTGATAAAATGGTGCGCATTAACATATTTTGCATATTCAATCATCTTATTATCCTCTATTTCATTATTAAGAATAATATTATATTTAATATCTCCGGCAAACATAAAAACATCCTGCAGAACTAATCCAAAATAGTTTCTTAAAAACTTTAAATCCATATCTTTTAGGTTAATCCCATCAATTAAAATTTCCCCTTCGGTAGGGTCATAGAATCTCAAAAGAAGGTTAATTAGGGTTGTTTTCCCTGCCCCGGTCGCCCCCACAAAAGCAACCGATTCATTCGGTTCAACGACAAAAGACACCTTGTCGATAACCTTTTCCCCTTCTTTATATTCAAAAGATACTTCTCTAAATTCTATTCTCCCTTCTATCCCGGTAGGATACTTAGCACCCTTGGGAGAATGTATTTTGTCATCCTCCTCAAAAAGTAGAAATATTCGTTCCGATGAAGCCATAGCGGATTGTAATATATTATATCTTTCAGAAAAATCGAATATAGGCCTGAAAAGCATATGGATATAAGAGATAAAAGCAATAAGTACTCCCAGGGAAATTTCTCCCCCCAGTACTCCTTTTCCCCCAAAATATATTATTGTACCCAGGGTAAAATAAGATAAAACATCAATTAATGGCCTGAATATGGCAAATATTAACAGTTGATGCATATTGGCATGATAATAATTTGTACCAGTTTTATTAAAATCATCCTCAGATCTGCCCTCTTGATTGAAAGTCTGAATGAGTAAGACCCCCGATATTGCTTCTGATAAAAAACTATTCACTTTAGCCAGGGCAATTCTTACTTTTCCGTAGGCCTCCCGGGCATATCTCTGGAAAAAGTAGAGCATGATAACCATGACGGGAATAAGAAGAAATATAGTCAGGCTTAAATGACTTGATAATCTGAATATAACCATGAGGATGCCTATTATCATAATAAGATCTTTGGCGGAATAAACAAAGACATCAGTAAACATTTCTCTTAAGGCATCAACATCGTTAGTTAACCTGGTTACCAGTCTCCCTATGGGATTTTTATTAAAAAAGTTCAGAGAAAGAGACGTCAGATGTCTTACCAGACTACTCCTTAGGTCATACATCACCCTTTCACTGACTACAGCCATCATAATTACCTGAAGATAATTGAAAACAAAAGATAGCAGAAGGAGCCCAACATATAAGAGAGCAAATAATTTTACCATTTTCAAATCATCGTATCTTAAGCCTTTAATATTATCCGAAGATATCTTCTGCATTTCTGAATAAGGGATAAAGCTGCCTTTATCTGTTTTGACGATATTAATTTGATATTGCTTCAACCTATCCAGCCCTTCTTCATCTCTAATCATTAAATATTTTTCCGGCATGATGAGCGAATCCTTCTGCAGTTCCAGGTATTCATCTTTACTTAGCAGGTTTGAAGGGATAAAAATAACATGATCAGAGCTTACCCGGTAGGCTATATATCGGTCGGTAATCTCAACCGTTCTATCATTAAGGATTAACTTCAGATAACTTCTTTCAATATAATTATCCACCACATTTTTAGTGATCAAAGGAAGAGCAATTTGTATGCCGCTGATGGCCAGAATAAGAATGAATATGATTAAAATCTTCCCACCGTAAGGTTTTCCATATTGCCACAATTTAGAAAATATCTTTCTGTCCAGACCAGAATATAATTTTTCTTCTTTCATCTTTATTCTTCCAATTTTTGAATTTTATAAATACTTTTATAGATATCAGATTTTTTAATCAGTTCTCGATGGGTGCCGCTGTTTTCAATTCTTCCCCTATCCAGAACAAATATATTATCTGCTTTTATAAAGGAAGATATGCGGTGTGATATGACAATAGCCGTAATACCTTTAGAATAATTTCCTAAATTCCGGATAATCTCTTTTTCGGTATTGGTATCCACCGCACTTAGGGCATCATCAAGAATAAGTATTTGGGGTCTTCTGATAATCGCCCGGGCAATACACAACCTCTGTTTTTGACCCCCGGAGAGGGTTACCCCTTTCTCTCCCACAAGTGTTTTATACTGATATTTTAATTCCATGATATTCTTATCTATGGAGGCAACCTTGCAAGCCTCTGTTATCTCTTCAAGGGTTGCATCAGGTTTGCCAAATCTTACATTGTCCTCTATGGTATCGGAGAAAAGAAAAGAATCCTGAGGGATATATCCTATGCTATCCCTTACCGCTGCGATTTTTATCTTTCTATAATCTATAGAATCATAAAATATTTTCCCCTTCCGGGGTTCAATAATTCGTAAAATTAATCTGGCAATAATACTTTTCCCGGAACCTATCTTCCCGCATATTCCTATATACTGCCCTTGTTTTATATCAATATTTACATTATCCAGAACAGCCTGTTCTCTATAAGAAAAGTAAATATTCTTCAGTTTTATACTGCCTTTTAAGGTATGATACTCTGCGCGGGGGGTATCGTAAATATCCGGTTTCTCTTCAAGGAGTTCTAATATACGTTTATAAGAAGCATTGCCCCGCTGGTATATATTAGTCACCATTCCGACTGCCATCATAGGCCAGACAATAATTCCCATATAGGAAAGGAAAGCAACTAATTCACCGGTAGTAAGCTCATTAAGAATAACTTGCTGACCTCCCACCCAGAGGATTATCGCCATACCAATCTCGGCAAATAAGAATATCAAAGGGAACATAGTACCCCAAATTTTAATAAGAGAAATATTTTTCTCCAGATACTCCTGGCTTAATTTATCAAAGTTCTTAGATTCCGACTCCTCTTGCTGAAATGCCTGGATAATCTTTATCCCGGATATCATTTCCCGTATTTTTTCAGTCAACAGAGAAAATGACTCCTGCACGATTTTGAATTTTCTGAATAATACCCTTACAAAGAATAAAGATATTAGCGAAATAACAGGAAGAGGAATCAGGGCATAAAGAGTAAGTTTTACATTAAGAGTTAACATAAATACGAGAGTGGCAGAAAAAAGAAAGACGGAATCAAAGCCGGAAATTACTCCGAAGGCACAGGCCCTTCTTACTGCGGTCATATCATTGGTCATATGGGCCATAATATCCCCAATCTTTGTTCTGGTGAAAAAAGAGTTGGAGAGCAAAAGCAGATGTTTAAACAGCCTGTTCTTAAAGTCCATTTCGATAAAATGGGACATTCCGATAATTATCATTCTCCAAAAAAATCTGAAAATTCCGATGGCTACTGCCAGGGCAAAGATTAAGAGAGTAAATTTTCCGAGATAAGAATAATCATTTCCAGCAGCGGCGTAAGTAGCAATAATATAATCTATTGCTCGTTGGACTATAAGGGGAGAAATAAGCTGGGCAATATCCACTGCCACCAGCATAAGAAATCCAAATAACATCTTAAGGGGGGCTTTTTTATAGTAAGAAATAATAAATTTAATTAACATGGTTTTATTATAATATACTTCAGCTAATGTCCTTGTCAATTAAACAAGATGGTGGAATAAGAAGGGGGAGAGTAATCCCCCCCCCCTCTTTTTTTATTCTTTTATAAATCTTCTAATAATCTTTGTGCCCATTTGCTGTAGTAGGGCTCATCACCGGCAATAGCCTTCTCAAGCAAAGGTCTTGCTTCATCCTTTTTTCTTCTATCTATCAGCAATTCTGCGTAATAAACCAAACCTTCAGGATCATCAGGAAAGTATTTATGGTGTTCTTCAAGGTATTTTTCAGCTCTATTTTTATTTTTAAAAGGGAAGGGAAGTTGATGCCAGAAACGTCCTATCGCTAACATTGGACCTCCTATATCATACATTTTGTCTATATCATAAGCTTTATAAAAAGCATCTTGAGTGCTTCCTTTTAATCCTTCTTTTAGAGCTTTAAGGATACTAACCCCGTCAGAGTAAGTTGCCGCGCTCAATCCATAATAATAGTGCCCCTCTACTTTATCGGGTTCAAGTTCCTTGGCTTTTTCTCCATACCCTAAAGCAATTTTTCCATATTCTTTACAGATGTCTTTCCATCCTTCCAATTCATGCTCAAGGCAATAATCGGCATACTCCCGATGGGCTCGGGTACATTTCCAATTGGCTTCATAACTGTCCGGATCGGCTTCCACTGCCTTTACGTAAAAAGGAATAGATTCTAACATGCTATTTACATCCCCTTTATTAAAAAGTGCATCGGCTTCTATAAGGGGATCCTCAGCCATTGAAACAAAGTGGAAGGAAAATAGCAACATACAAATAAGAACATACAAAAAACATCTTTTCATAATAACTCCTCCTAAATATAATATAGAAAATAGAAAACAATTTTCGCTTATTATAATACACTTTGGTAAAAAAGAAAAGAAATAACAAATAATCTAACTTGTCTCTATATAAACTGGAGATTGTTTCTAATCAAAAAAGAAAAAAGTCAGTTACCCCTTTTCCCTGTTCCAATGTGGAAAGTTCTATACTTCAACAACTTCCTTTATTTCAGGAACTTCCTTTTTTAAGGACCTGCCGATACCCATCTTTAAAGTCATCTGACTCATCGGACAACCATAGCAGGCACCGGTTAATTTAACTTTTACTATCCCCTCCGGAGTAACTTCTACCAGCTCCAAATTCCCTCCGTCGGCTTGAAGTGCCGGCTTTATCTTTTCTAAAGCGGTTTCTACTCTTTCTTTTAAGGTTTTCTTTTCTTGGGTCATATTTATATTTATCCTCCCTAAATGGTAAAATATTTTTGACTATCTTTGATGACAGTTCAATTTAATAATTTTTATCCTTTAATTCATAATAAGCCCGGGGATGCTTGCATACCGGGCAGATTTCGGGTGCCTCAGCCCCTTCATAGATATTGCCGCAATTTCGACATTTCCAGAAAGTTTTTCCTTCTTTTTTAAAAACTTGACCTTCTTCTATATTTTTAAGAAGCTTCTTATAACGCTCCTTATGTTCTTTTTCAATTACCGCGATCCCCTCAAACATCTTAGCAATCTTCTCAAACCCTTCTTCTTTTGCTTCTTTGGCCATACGGGGATACATTTCTGTCCATTCGAAATTTTCACCAGCTGCTGCTGCTTTTAAATTATCAATAGTGCTTCCGATTCCTGCTAATTCTTTAAAATGGAGCTTGGCATGTTCCTTTTCGTTTTCAGCTGTTTCTAAAAAAATAGAAGCAATCTGTTCATACCCTTCTTTTTTGGCCTTGGAAGCAAAGTAAGTATATTTATTTCTGGCCTGGGATTCCCCGGCAAAGGCTTCCATTAAATTTTTTTCGGTTTTTGTTCCTTTTAAATCTTTCATTTTTTTATTCTCCTCACAATTTTTATACAAAATATATTTATTTGACATTTACAAATTTTTATGTTTTTCTACTATTTCACCGGCTAATTTTATTAAAGAATTATAATCTTCTTCTTTGGGATAGCCCTTTATTATCACCGGAGAAAGAACCTCTACTTTTAAATTACCTATCATTGCACTAATATTTTCCAGCATCTTTCCTCCCCATCCATAAGAACCGATAACCGAGGCATATCTTAATTTTGGTCTTAAGGCATTAGCCAGGTAAACTGCTGAAATCACCTGAGGATGTGCGCCGGCTAAAACCGTAGGTGAGGCAATGACAATGGTGGCGGCATCTACTAAAGCTATCGCCAATGCACCTATATCGGTCCTGGAAAGATTAAAGAGTTTTACGGTTATCCCCTTTTTCATTAATTCTTCGCTTAAGATATACACCATCTCCTCGACACTACCGTGCATAGAAACATAGGGGATGATGACTTCATTCTCTACCTCATCAGAAATCCATTCGCTGTAAGCCGACAAAATAAATTCCGGATGAGAATAGATCTGGCCGTGACTGGGGGCAATAGCTTTAATCTCTAATTCTTTTAATCTCTCTAAATGTTTTTTGATATTGCTGCGGAAAGGCATCATAATCTCTGCATAATAACGTTTGGCGGCAAAATAAACTTTAGACTCATCATTCACCCATAAATCACTCTCCGCAAGATGTGCCCCGAACAGGTCACAGCTGAACAAAATCTTATCCTCTTCTAAGTAAGTTAACATAGTTTCCGGCCAATGCGTCCAGGGAGCAAATATAAATCTTAGAGTTTTTCCCCCTAAAGAAAGACTATCATTATCATTTACAGTCATAATTCTGTCTTCTTTAATAAGAAGATGTTCCATCAGCATATTTTTACATTTCTCATTAGTAACTATCTTCGCTTCCGAATATAGTTCTAACATGAGAGGAATAGCCCCGGAATGGTCCTGTTCGGCATGATTTACCACTATATAATCCAGGTGCTCTATTCCTAAATCATCTAAATTACCTAATAAATCATCTTCTTTGGTCGGGTCAACCGTATCGATTAAAGCTGTCTTCTCCCGCCCTCTTATCAGATAAGCATTATAACTTGTGCCCTCGGGAAGAGGAATGAGTTCATCAAATAGCCTTCTATCCCAGTCAATCGCTCCTACCCAGTAGATATCTTTTTTTATCTTTTTTACAGCCATTTCTAACTCACCTCTTCAAAATCATCTTTGCCAGCACCACATACCGGGCATACCCAATCATCGGGCAGATCTTCAAAGGGAGTTCCTGGATTTACCCCTGATTCGGGATCGCCTTTTTCAGGTTCATAAATATATCCACAAACCGTGCATTTAAATTGAGTCATTTTTTCTAACTCCTTTCTTTCTTTATTTATTTCTTTTTCCGATTTTTCCTCTTTCGGAATATAAGTAGGTGCGTTCTTGGGAGAGACACCTCTCTTTACTTGATGGTAATAATCATAAGTCAATGGTTTTGCCTTTTTAATATTTTCTGCCTCAACAACTTTCCCTACAAATAGAGTATGGGTTCCCGCATCCATTTCCATAATTACTTCTGCCTCCATATAAGCTAAAGTATTATCTATAATTATAGGAGAACCGGTTACCCCGATCTTATAATTTACTCCCTTAAATTTGTCTTCATCTCTTCCCGATTTAAAACCAAATCTTCCGATAAATTTCATATCGGTTTCCTGTTCTAATACCGAAACGGCAAAGACTTTACTTTCGGTAATAAACTCATGGGTTAAATTTTTTTTATTAATACAAACCGCAATGGTAGCCGGCTCGGAAGTTGTCTGAAAAACTGTATTGGCAATCTGTCCGTTTATACGGTCTTTTTTTTTCGAACTAACTATATAAATACCATAACTGATATTGTAAAGTGCTTTTAAATCCATTTGCTTATTCTCCCTTTAAAAAATTAAAAGTTGAAATGTAAAAAAGTTGAGAAGTAGGGACGTATAATAATACGCCCCTACAATTCCAGTACTATTTACCTTCTTTATGTTCCCATAATCCATGAACGCTACAATATTCTCTAATCTTTTCCAATCCTTCAACATCTTTAAAGAAAGATTCCGGCTTATCACCTGGCTTCAAAAATTTTCGGGAAGCTCCTTTTTCGGTAACAACTTCAATCCACTCGATATAGTGTTTCTCTTCCATGGGATGCAGGGTTGAACCGACCACCGCTTTAATCCCGGAAGGAATCTTCTCCATCACCGGCACATGTTTTTCGGTAGTCTGATCAGCAGTCTGTTCTTTCATCAGCTTCATTTCCTGCCCGCAGCAGACTAAAGCTCCCATCCCTTGGTGTAATACCTCAACAATATTTCCGCAAATCTCACATTTATAAACCTCTAACTTCTTGGTCATTTACCTTTACCTCCTTTTTTATTATAGACTCTATGGTTATGGCTTTTAATTTTGCAATAACCTCTTTTTCTATTTCGTCTATCTTTTTCTTTAAAATACAATCGCTTATATAAGGACAATCGCTTTTTTTAAATTTATGTTCATTTAATCTTATCGATCCCTGAAATATTTTCATTACATCAGTTAGGGTTATTTCTCCCGGAGACACAGCTAAAGCAAAGCCGCCGCCCTTACCCTTAGATGAATTAAGTAATCCTTCTTTATTTAAAGTTTGTAGTATTTTTCTTAAAAAGGGGCGGGGCATCTCTAAAGATTTAACTAATTGGTCACCTGAGATTACTTCCTGTTTTTGTTCGGCAATATAGCAAAGTGCCCTTACCGCGTAATCGGTGTTTCGGGTAATTAATTTCACCTATCGATTTTCCTTTATTTTTTTATTTTGATAATAATTTCTCTGGTTAAAATTTACTCTTTATTTTTTATTATGATACTATAATTGTATCATTTTGTCAACTTATTTTATAAATTTTTTTATTTCTCTCTTATATTTCCATGATAAAGGCTTCGATCACACTTCCCCTGACCGATTATTCTAATTTACTCCCATCAAAAAGATCGCCAGAAAGACCGGTATTGACTTTTATATCAACAGTGTCTATGCTAAAAGAACCCATTCCCGACATCATTGACTGCATCATTTGTATTGCTTGCTCTTGTTCCTTTTTTTCTTCCTCGCTTAAACCGGAGGTATCTATTTCCATTGCCATATTCATAATCAACTGATAGGGATGAAGCATGGTGCCAACTTGCCGATAGTCTTTAAAATCTGTAGTCACTTTCGTATTCATAGCCATTTCCTTCGCTCCTCCCTCTGGTTTTGCTTTCATTTCCATAAACATCCGAACAGGCATCCAGGTCTTGCTGCTAATCCATAACTTTCCCCAAGCTTCAGCAGATCCTTCCGATTGTCCTCCCTGTGGAGACATAGCTTGCTGGTTTCCCATCACTTGAAGAGCATTATCAATTTCTAAAACATAAGTTTTCTCTCCATCAATCTCTTCTTCTCCTAAATACTGGCTCTTGGTAAGATCTATATTTTTCCACATTTGCCCTGGATTATATTCAGATATTTTTTTCTCAATCTCCCCGGTCATCGGATTTTTTGTCCAATTATAATTTCCATCATAAATCGAAACCATGGCCATCCCCGTTACTTCTGATTCAGTGCGAGTTTTATATATAACTTCCCCTTTGATTTCTGCTTTTTTATAATAGGTAGTAGTCTCTCCGGCTAAGGCAGCCATTCCTCCAGTACCCTTTTGAACTATAGTATAATCATTAATTCCTTTCATCTGTTTTTCATAAGTTTTTTGCATATTGCTAATCACTTCCTGTACACTCATCCCAGCCACGCAAATGCTGCTAAGAAATAATATTAAGCACACAATGATAATCCCTATCAATATTTTTTTATTTGCTCTTAACATTTGACTTCTCCTAAGACTCCTTTTTTAATTTTAATCCAAACTATAAGCTCCACTAAAAATAAATTTATTTACATCATCGCCTCCCCTTACAATCCTTCTACCAACATGTCCCGGGGATGTTCAACGGTAAAAGTATAAAATATTTCCTGCTTTTGCTGAGGTTCTAATTCCAACTCCCATAACCAGATTCCTTTTCGGTCTTCCCAGTCTTTTATCCCTGGTTCGAGACTTATCTCATCTATCTTTATTTTAATACGGTCATCTTCTGAAACAGGTATGGCTTCATATAATTTTACTTTAATTTTTTTAGACTTGTAGTTCTCTACCGTAAGTTTATATTTAAAAGTCGTTTTCTTAGTTCGTGAGGGGATTCCGGCTATCAGGGTTTCATCAACTTTCTTTTCTAAAAGTTCTCTTTTTACCTTAACATTCTCGTCGATGCCTAAATACAGATCAAACTCCTCGCTGGGTGCAATATTACTAAGGCCAGAGAATCCCACATAATCTCCTTCTAAGAATATATTTACCCGGCCAGCGAGCAATTGAAGACCTTTACTGTTGGTAACACGGGAACCAAGATAAGCAAATGGACTAACCCGAGGGTAGCTTGAATACTCAAATTCGGCTGATAAAATTTGCGAAGAAATGGGAAATTTATGTTCCGATTTATCAGATTTTACACTTACTTTAGAAGGGAGATTATAGATTATAGCAATTCCTTTTTCTTCGGCAGTGGCATATTCCATCTCTGATTCTATCCGTTCTTCTAACGCTCCTACCTCTTTTTTAAATGCTTCCGTTTGATATGCGGGTGCTGGTACTGCTGATACTTTATCCCTCATTACTTCAGGCTGATATGGTCTTAAAAACCAGGAAGCTACATAAGGCATACTTCCCCCGATTCTTGGCTTAGCGGTTGATAAAGCGCAATTTACCTCCAACCAATCTTCACCGGTAACCTGTTTAATTACTCCATAGGAAACTAATTCAACCTCGGATTTTTCAAAATTTGCGCGGGCATCATATATCGGGTTCCAGGAAGCACCTCCTACCAGATAAGAAACTTTCAAATCTGTGGTCCCCTCTTTTAAAACTTCCAGTTCCACCATAATTGATCTTTTTAGTTTACTCTGTACTCCGGATACCTGGGACAATTCTCTTTTTAAAGTTTCAAGCTTATTATTTAAATCTCTCATCTCAAGTTCACAATCTAAAGCCTGGGTGTAGATATCTTTTAATTCTGTATCTAAAAAACTAAGAATATTCTCTAAATCACTTATTTGCGGCATACTGGTAATCAAATCTTGAGGAATTTGTGTATTGGAAAATAGAGTGATTGAGTTTAGAAATTTTTTCTTCTCCATAAGTATGGTTTCCAGGTTTTGTATCCGGGTTATCTCATCTTCTAATCTCTGAATTTCCTCTTTTAATTGCTGAATTCTTTCAGAAGGTACTTCTTCTAAATACTCTCTTTTAACCTGTGCTCCAAAAAGTTTGATTATCGCTGTTCCTTCTGTAGAAACCCTTAAAGAATTCTCGTCAACCTCGGGAATGATATTTGAGAAAATTGCCGTATAGGTTCCTTTATCAAGTTCAAGATGGGTGACCCTATTTATCAAAGCAGAATCAGTATAGACAAAAATCTCGCTAATCTCTGATTTCACTTCAATTTCGGCAGCATAACCATTAACACTAACAAACAAAATCAACCCCAAAAAAATCATCATTTTTATTATTTTATTCATCTTTGACTCCCTTTACTCTTTATTTTTCGCTCTCTGGTATAGGCCAATTAATTCTGCCGTAGCTAAAATATGCCCTTCCATGGCTTCTTCTAATTCCTTCTTCTTGCAGCCCTCTTCTATATGAAGTTTTTCATCGAGAGCATACAATTTAAAGAAATAACGGTGAGTCCCTGAAGGCGGGCAAGGGCCTCCATACTCTAATTTCCTGAAATCATTAGTTCCTTGAGTACCCGGAACTGTATTTTCCTCTATCACATCAGAAACGTGTATATTAAATACCAACCAATGTACCCAGGTCCCCATTGGGGCATCAGGGTCTTCCACAATAAGGGCTAATCTTTTAGTGTCTTCCGGTATGTCCTCAATAATCAAGCCAGGGTTGATGTCTTTACCATCACAGGTAAATTTTTCCGGAATAAATTCATTATTTTCAAATTCAAGGCTTTCTAATTTCATAATTTTTTCCTCCCTTTTTTATGACAGGGGACGATTCTCTGTCACGTTCTCCCTGTCATTTTTTTATCTTATTTTTTAAATTTTCTATCTCTTTTTCCAGCCATTTGGGATATTTAGGTACTGCGCCAGATTGGGAAACTACAAAATTACCTACCATTTCCGCGAACTCTGCCGCCTCATATATGCTGGTTCCGCATAAATAAGAAAACAGAAAACCTGCACTATAGCTGTCTCCACCTCCTACGGTATCGGCTACCGGCCCATTTATTCCTGGTACCTTTTCCAGCTTGCCATTACGATAAACAGATGAGCCATTCTTTCCATGAGTAATACATACAATAGAAGGGTCGTATTCCTGACAAATAAGCTCAGCAAGTTTTTCTTGTTTTAATGTTTGTCCGAAGAGGAGCTCAGAAACAATAAGAGCCTCTCTATCGTTCAGTTTCACTATTGAGCACTGACATAAGGATTTTTCAATCCAATCCTTATTGTAGTAATTTTGTCTCAAATTTATATCATAAAATATGTGATGAGGACGTGCCCAAGATATAATTTGGCTGAGCACTTCCCGATTTTCTTTGGTCCGTTGAGCGAGAGTTCCAAAACAGAATATCTCCCATTTATTTTTAGTTAAATTATCTATTAAATCTTGATCTAAAATAATATTATCCCAGGCAACATTTTCTTTTATTAAATAAGTAGGATGACCCCTTTCATCCAGACTTACCTCTACAATCCCAGTGGATAAATGGGGATGGACCCGGATAAAGGAAGAATTAATACCTCTTTTTTCTGCTTCTTTTAGTGCTTTTCTGCCCAGAGCATCTTTGCCCACAGAAGAAATGAGCGTTGATTTAAATCCCATTTTTGTCATATGAGCAGCAAGATTAAAGGGGGCACCGCCAATATAAGGTTTATTCTCTATAATATCCCAGAGAATTTCTCCAAAAAACAAAGCTTTCACTTTTTTGCCCCTCCTTTCTTCAAGTTTAAATTCAGTACGTATCTTCTTTATATATAATTCTACAAGTTTTTTAAAAATCCTCTTTTTTTATTAAAATTAGATAAAAATTTTTGTCTTTTATTGCAGAGGAGCACATAATATTAGTTGAATGCTCCTCGTAGCAATCTCGTAATTGAGATTGCTACGTCACTTCGTTCCTCGTAATCAGACAAAATATATTATTTTTTTGTAGGGGGCGGATTCATCCGCTCCGGGTTATTTGGTATTTTTATTAGCGGGTTCGATGAATCGAACCCCTACTTTAATTCAGAGACAGTCGAGAGTCTGTCCTACGGTTTTTATCCTATATCTTATAACTGACCAACCAGTAGTCTTTGTCCTAACCGGTAAACTGGATAACCGGGTAACCCGGATAACTAATGCCCCATGCGCTCAACAATCTTCCTCTTCACTATATACCTATTAGCTCATATGCCCCCAGGTCTATGCTAATATAATAACATATAGACTAAGGAGGTAATATGACATGACAATTATTATTTGTAATAATTTAGTTAAGTCACCAGAGGGTT
>Ga0307379_10007222_pt1 | contig 15133 bp, 4 predicted proteins | sample UN2MG_FD_202237 | JGI IMG/M metagenome (GOLD analysis project Ga0307379, IMG submission 202237) | Soil microbial communities from Risofladan, Vaasa, Finland - UN-2 | ecosystem: Environmental > Terrestrial > Soil > Coastal area > Acid sulfate soil | place: Finland: Risofladan, Vaasa | collected... | reverse complement strand
CCATCCTTCAAGATTACTTTTAACAGAAGCAGTATTAAACTGCAAGACTAATGGATTAATATTACCCATAAGTGATGGCTCTTTGTCATAACCTGGCTGAGCAAAAAACGTAGAATAAGCGTTCTGAAGTTCTCCTTCTTTGTTTGCTGTTCCTGTGACCGACGCCGCATTAGTCCAATTAGTGCGAGCGTCAAGCCCCCACATACTTTGACTAACTCTAAATCCTTGTGAATTAACTTTTATCGTATCTCTTGCTGCCCGATTACTTCTCCAATAAGGAACACTAAACGCAGTCCTACGGCGGGTTGTGTCTTGATACAAATTAACGGCCATTGGATAAATAGCTTCTTTATATCTTACACTATCTAAACCGTTTATTGGGGTACTAGGATCGTCATGTTCATCGTTATACATTGTCAAGAGTTTATGATAAATTTGTTTTTGTGTTGGGTCGAGCCCAAGTTTTTTATTCAGTCCCTCATTAGCAAAATTAACCAAAGCGTTTGAATAAGCACTCTTCATAGAAAGAGTGCCATCAGCAGTTTTAACAACCTGAATAATTGGATAAGTCCTAGTCGCTATAGGCTCAATATAATTTTTGTGAACTTGACTTCGTTGAGCCCGTACTTTAAACTGTCCCTGACTACTACTCAATACTCTAACTGGTTCTGGCTCCATCATAGAAATCGTATTATTCTTTCTCAACGAGCGAGCTACTGGATGTTCCCCCGTTCTAACTTGTTTCCAAGTTGGATGACCATATGGACCTTCTCTCTTATTAATCAAAGTGTTCAAAGAAGACGTACTATTTTCAAAAGCATTAATAAAATTTGTGTTGAATGCTCCATTGTTTAAATTTGCCCAATTAAGAGTAGTAGCATGTCCAAGAGTATTATCAGAAGCAGATACTGGTTCTTGAATAAAATAGTTCAGATTTACCAAGGTAGCTGGCATCCATTGCGTTCCTGCCCTATGTACAAACTCTGCATAGCTTACATTAAATTTTCTTTCGCCAGATGTTACGTCATAAAAGCTTCCAACGTCAGAAGCACTTAAAAACGTAATCTCTGATCCTGTTGCTCTAGAACTATCTGGCATAATCAAAACAGAAGCAGATATCCACGGATAGCCTCTATCGTCTTGAGGGATAGGATGTTGAACAAACCAGTTGTCTTCAAGAGAAGAAGTAGCCAGCCCCCATTTTCTTGAACCAGTTTGCTCAACGCGAAAAAGAGTATTTCTCTGTGTCTTATGATAAGAAGCAGATCCTTCGTAATTTTTTGAATTAGCCTTTGCTCCGAGATCTGAATCAAATCCAAATCGAGCAACAGGAGCGTTATACCAACCGTTTAATGCTGTTCTTACAATCAAGTTTCTGTAGTTGAGGCAATTATATGCGGAATACTCTGCCGCTTCCAAATCTAAAGATTCTTCTGCTGATGTTTCTGGACCTCCTGGAGCACTAAACCGTTCAACAAAGGAATGTTTATTGGCACCTCTATCCGGAACAGTGTAAGAAGCAATACCCTCAATAATATCTCCAGCGTCACCCAAATTATACGAGCCTGATTTTACCAAGGATGGATTGTTGTATCTTCTACCGCAAGTTTGGATAACCTCATAAGTGTTCTTATAGTTTTTATGAACGATGTTTCTCAAATTGACTGGGCGCTTAGCCATCTCATCTCGATAATATGAACCACGAGGCAAGTCGATACTTGCACCATTTAATCCTAGTGCTTCTGGCCCCTGAAGGTGTAGTTTTCCTGTTGTTACAAACAAACGCCAACCTTCTGGTCTAGTTGTTTCAGTAGCAGTAGTGGAACCTGATTCAATTGAATAATGACGGTATTGCCTTCCTCCAACATGAGCCTCCGTGAATGGTCCCTGTGCTGGAACTTCATAGTCTGGACCATATACATCCAGATGATGTCCTTCCAAAGCTATACTTGATGTAAATAATTCAAGATGTTTTTGATAACCCCCCGCAACTGACGAACTAAAAATATCAAACGGCATTATTTTATTTGCTTCTTGTTTTCCATCTATGCCACTAGGATTAGCTATATTCTGAATTTGAAAAGACCTTTTTAATTTTTTGTTTGGATCAATAATATCATTACAATCCTGCTCTGGTATTATTGTGCTCGCTGTGGCAAACAAAGTATTCTTTGTTAGGTTAGAATATGCTGTTGCTGCGTTATAGTAATCTGGTCTTTTTCCTCTCTCAAAAACTGGACCAAGTTGGTGAGACTCGTCTACCGTTAAACGATAAGGTGTCGTCCACTGTCGTTCTAACACTTGAGCTGAAGCTGAAAAAACTAACTTGCGAGTTTCATCAGTCCCATTTGATGTTACTAGCGGAGTTTTATCACGTTCGGCACGCTTGCTCCAATATAGACAGTTGTTTCTTTCTACAGCTGGGATAGAAGCATGACCATACTTCCAATTAAATAGATGTTTATTGATTCCTTCTGCGCCAGCTTCTGGATCTCCCGCTTTCATCTCTAGCGTTGGATATTTGGTCCAGTATTTGTTTCTCTCAAGAACATGACTCTCGACCATGTTGCGAACGTCTTCAGAAACGTCTGCTGTTGCTGGGACAAGCTGGCGTAGCATTTGGGATAGTGAAGAATCAATCCACTTATAAAACTCTATGTACCGTTCTAAATCTGGTACGTTTTGAACACGCTCATAAAAGAGCTGGCGCAGCTTCGACATGTCTTTATAGTCTAATCTATAGCGGTTTACCGGCTCTCCAATGAGATTATTGAAGTCAGTGATGGACGCAAAGAAGTTTATCATTTCTTCTGAAATGGTCTGATACATACTCTTTTCAATAGAAAGAAAATGGGTTATTGGTCTTGACTCTCTTGTGAAAATATCGTCATCGTCTCTGAGAATTTCAATCATGTCTGAGCTGCCAATAGTCTCTGGCAAGAGTTGTCTTGCACTACTGATATACTCCACATCAACTGCGTTTGTGCTATTCGCTGGAAAGTTATCGCCCCGACCAGGATACTGGTACTTCAAGATATTGCCCATAGAGCCATAACGAGCTAGGTCAGTAGTAGAGCCAGAAGAAAAATCATCTACAGTAAACCGCCCATTTGCGTCTGAACCAGTTACATTAGAAAAATCCCAGTTGAATAATAATGTATCAATACTAGGGACTGGCGTGCCGTCTGACGGTCCTTGGTTTAGAAAAGCGTTTCTATATGGATGAGCCCTTCCAAAGTTGTTCGCGTCATAGGCATGATGTTTGATAGTCTCATCTGAAAGGTAATCCATCCAACATCGGAAAGAAGAGATCTTAGCGTCTGTCTGCAGCACAGTAGAACCAGTATAATTTGTTCTATGGGCTCCAACAAAGAATCTCTTAGAACCTGATATGAACTGTTCAACAGAACCAGATGGAAGAGAAGACGATACAACAAACTCATTTTGGACTTCATCCAAAATAGCATTGACACCATAAAGCTCAATAGTATAATCCATGTTTGGAGAATGTGTTTGTGTCCCTGCTACTGCAGTGGAAAATGGATGCTTTGTATGTTTGACTCTAACAGCAAAATTCCACTTCTCGTTATTGTATACATCCTCATAGAAATCACTTGCGAGGTTAGGGAAGAAGCCACCAACAGTACCAGTCAGTCTAAACTGTACTCTTTTGCTTTCTAGCGAATCTCTTTCAGCTACAACAATAAAGTTTGCCGAGTCTGGTCTGCCGTTGTCGCCCCAGGTAGTTTCTGTGCCTGTTGGTCCAGCAGTATGACAACCAAACAAAGAAGCAGAAGTAAACGGAGTAAGGAAATACTGCTCGTTATCTTCTGCTAGCTTTTTAGGGAAGAACACTTCTGCTTCTACTGTCATCGCATAACCAGAAACCTCCGTTTTCAGGAGTGAGCCACTAATAAATCCGGCTGTATTTGAATCGCCTGATGTTGGATACTGGTATACAACAGAGCCAAAGCGGTCTGTATTGTTAAAGTCGGCATACTTCTTTTTGACTGAGGTTGCTCTATAATTATCCTTCAACTCGTATGTCTCATTATCAGCATACAGATTGAGTTTGATTAGTTCATCGTCTACTCCAAAGCAGCGAATCAAGTTTCTGAAAGACTTCTCTGTTCCCTTTGACTTATAGATGTAGGACAAGTTATTATAGATGTTCTGGTAGATTAGATTTTTGACATCTGACAGGTCATCTGAGAAGTTTCTATTTTCGTCTCTCGCCAACATTTTATTGAGCACGGTGGCGTCAACAAAGATTTCAGGAGTGATAAAGCCTGCTCCACGAAGCTGTCGATCAGCAAACGGGCTTGGCTTGAAACTTGCACTTATGTAGTCTGTGCTCTGTAAATTTGGAAGATTTTCTATCTGCAGATGCAGGTCATCAAAATATGACCCCATAATCTGTGTTAGCTTGAGCAGGTTCTCGCCTTCGTTGGCTCTGTCTTCGTCAATCATCCAACCTGGATTACTGTGGTACAGAGAGGCGTTATTGCGAACGTCGTGATAAATGGCTTTGTTAACAAGCGTACTATAAAGATTCGCAACAGAATAATGATGAGAATAAATGATTGGGTCTTTGAACTCTGACAAAGAGGCGGAAGACAAAATCATAGCAGAGCCAGTTTCACGAGCACCGGCAGCATAACCAAACCACGTACCGTGAGATAGGCGTCCAGAATAATCCAGCACCTTTGCGTCTACACTTGAGGTGAGTGTGATGCCTTCGTTGAACTTGTAATATACTCCAAGGTTAGTATTTGCTGGGTCTGTATTGGTACCACCTCCTACTTGAGTGAACCAGTATCTTCCGATCTGTTCTGAAGTTCTATTTGTTTTCCAATAACGAAACTCGTCTATGGATCCGGAAAGCTTCCCACAACCTTCAATGCCAGCAGGCAATTCAGTTGGTGTTGCTTTTGTTCGCAAGGCTCCAATGTTCGCAATCAGAGCGCCAGTCACTTCATTGATTGCTCCAGCAACTACTGTTCTGGTGTCATTCAAAGTACCATTAACGTAAAGCCGCAAAGTTAAATCAGCACCAGTGTTGTATCCACTAATCGCATAATGGTTCCAAGTGTTATTCATAACGGAACCTGTATCTACCGAACTATCGGCAACTCCCAAAATCTGATCAGTGCATGCACTAACTGTACCAGAGACACAAGTAACTTTAAAACAAGACAGAGGATCCACCGCTGCCTCCATGTATATCAAAAGCCGCCCGTATTCGCTCCCGGCGGCATGTGTTACAGTTGCCCCATTCCAAAGATCAAAGAGAACTTCATTGCCCAGCAACGTGCCAGGAGGTGCCTCTGGACCAGAACGAACTTCCAAAGTCCCTTTTTTTAACCAAAACTCAGTTGTAAAACCGTCATTTCCATCCAAATTGAGGTTGGCTGCGCGAGTTGAAGCAGTCGCATAGATGTTCGCTCCTACGCGAGTACCAGCTGGTCCAAGATTCATGGAACCAGTGATCTGAATGTATTCTTTTACTGCTGGCTCTGCGAAACCTTCGCTAGAGCTTACCGCCCCTTGCGCGCCCCATCCTGTACGAGAGAACATAATGTATCCATTTGTACGTGGATACTCGTTCTCAAAGATGTAGTTGTCTAGGTTGGATGAAGAGTTGTGGTATGCCTGCTTTTCGTATAGACTACCATCAAAGGGATAATCATTGTATACGCGAGCAAGAGCGTCTTTGTAATACATCTCCGCTGAACCGTATCTTGCGAAGTTGGTTGGGTCGGAGAAGTCCACATAGGGAACAAACCTTTTCTGGTCTTCTACTTTTGCCTCTACAAATCGCTGTGACTCAACGTCTCCGCCAACATCAACAACAGATTTTTTAGATAGAGGTTTATTTATTTTCGTTTTGAAAAGGTTTTTAACGCTCATTATTTGATCCTGAACTTGAACTTATCTGCAAGTTCTACATACTCCGTCGAAGTCTTTTTTCTCGCAAAGGAAATCTGATACATATAATCGCTCTCAAATAAGCTCATGTCCATCGTGAAATAAGACCCACTGGCATCGTAGCTGCAGCGAGTATGATTAGTAGAACCAGTTCCAAATTCAACTGCCACAACGCTGTCTGCAACTCGCTTGACCTGGTAATATAGGTCTTCCACGATTTCATGCTGGGGGGTTGCTTGTACCACGTCATAGATGTTAGGACTCCATCCCTTTGCTCTCGTGAACACCTGAAAGCGGGCAACATCGTCTTGGCTGTATTCTGTTTTCAGATTAGTGATTGAGACTACATAATCTGTGTTTGGGTTGTAACTGGACGCATTGATGTCTTTTACTGTAATCCTGGAGCCGGAATGAATACAGAGCGTCTTATCCTCATCAGTATACCATCTGTCGTATAGATATGAAGCACTAGTATTTAGTGCTACTGACGCTGAATAAATTCCTGTTGCTACCCATGATGCTGTCCATGCTGTTGGAAAATGAACGGTAGACTCTGGGAAATAATCTGTCGGGATATCGCGGTCTACAAAAAGTTTTACATAAATAACTTCTCCAGAACCCTTATCTGGAATATCTACTAGGCGTCCTCTAATCTGATTATACAATAACAATCCATTCGCGTTATCGTCTGCTGTCGCCAAAGAACTACTAGCGTAGAAGTTGGTCCTATCGTCTTTAGTTGAGTTGTCCCATCTAACTTCAATTGTCGGGCGACTAAAAAAGTATTCAGTGCCGCGAGCAGAAAATCGTTTTGTGTAGGATGAACTGGCAGCATCAGTGATGCTGGAAGACATATAGACGCCAAGTCCGTAGTTGGCTCTTTGAGCTACTCCGCCAGCGGCCATCCACTCTTCTACCAAAGATGTGATATTCAAGTTTATGTCTTCCGTTCCTTCTTTCATAGTCACAGTGTAAGCCGGAAGGGTTGTGCCTGGGGTATAAGAAGCAGTATGAAAATCTCCTCCTTCTGTTGTCCACGAAGTATAACCGCTTGAAGCAGAGGCAGCTTGGGTCCAGTTTGCAACACCGTTGTCAGTATACGCATCCAGGTCAAGTCCATAGCCTTCGTTCCATGAGCGAGAAACAGGCTGGACGGCTAAAATAAAATCTTTTGGAGTTGTGAAAGCATGTGCTACATTGTGCAGACGCAAGAAAAAGTTGCATGAGCCAGAGGCTGGGATTGTGCCTGCCGTGCGGTCAGTGGACATGGATGAAACCGGAAAGTCTAGAAGGATTTTGGCTTGCTCTTGAGAAGCAGATGCCTGCTGACCGTAGATAAAAAATGTTTCTAGGCTGTCGGCAAGTCCTACGTTAGAACCTGTGGCTCTCGTAGTCATGTCGGGCTTATAGGCATTGTATAAAACGGTGTCTTTGTTTGCCGTGTAGCGTTTAATAGCCATTATTTATTCCTCATCTCAATACCTTTACAATTTTTACGCCGGGAGGACCAATTAAGATTTCTTGTCTTTCAGAATCTAATGTACCGCCGCCAGAAGAAACTGATTTTCCTGCCCAATAATTATTAATTATTTCGTCCAGGGCTTTGTTGAGATATTCTTCCTCTTCTTCATCCTCCACATCTCGCATATCTGATAATACAACAGCAAATTGTCCTAATCCTCCTTGGTCAACAACAGTAATTTTACTTTTTGGAAGCGGCTGGACGGCATATACATGACGAGTTTCAACATCACCAGGACCCTCGTGCGCGAAAGCCCTACCAGCATCATCATACGCAAAAACACAGTTTAACCTACTAACTTTATTTTTAGGGCGAACTTTTTCAAATTCTTTTTCAATTTCAATAGGATTTGCCGCGCCGACTGCAGCAGCGGATCGTTGTGCCATTAATTCCTTTGTCCAATAGGGTTCAATAATATCTCCAATTTCCAATTCCTTAATGGACGCATGATAAAATACTTTTCCTAATCCTGAAACCTCTTTGTCTTTCAAACTTTTTCTATATGAATAAAATTGTTCTAACCTTTTTTTAAAAAATTCTAACGATTGTCCAACTTCTTTCTTAAAAAAATTCTTCATTAAGATATTTTTATCTGGGCCAATTTTAAGACCAGATATTTTTGCCTGGTCTTCCTCTGGTACTCTCCTCATATTTGCCCAATATGCAAAACCTCTTTTGCCAGTTTTTACATATTCCGCGATTTCTCTTCCAACATCTCCGCTAAAATCTACAAAATCGCGACGAAACTCACTCATATGTGAATTCGGCACCCAACCAGGAGTGTTGAGCTGCTCTGCTGTAAATGCTGGAAATTTTGAAAGTTCTTTTCCTAATGCCCACTTGTTAAATACAGAATTAGGTTGAAAATAAATATAATACCAACCTGGTCCAGTATACCCGCGAACAGCACTTGCAGGCAATTTATAATCTTCTAATAAAAGTTGTTCTTTAACAACCCAAAATCTAAAACTTTCAAACAATCTCTTCATTATTTCACGGTCCCCACGATGTCTGTCAGAGGATACTTCACTTCAAAAATTACATTCTTGGGGCAATAAATCATTCTTCCGCCTGGAGAAGTATTCATTTCAAGGTCGAACCTCGTGTCGGAATAAATCCCTCCGTTGTTTGACACTATCTCAACGTCTGTAACATCCAGCACTGAATCCACATCCTTTAATACGGAATAAACGTCGGTGATACTAAACTTCTCTCCAATGTCAAAATGCTTGATAAATGCCTCTCTCAAGGCAAAAGCAGAGTCATTCAGAGCAGAATACTTATCCGTTTCATCTACAGCAATAATTTCAAACTTGATTCCAATATTCACAATTTTCGCATCCAGAATATCAATAGTATCGTTTATCATTTTGTTCAGTGAAATCCAGCGACGGAGGTTCTTTTTTATTGTATCTGTCGCCGCAGTTAAAGTACCATCTGTATTCTCGGAGATTACATAAAGATTCAAGTTACGCTTGAAAGAATCAGGGTCACGAATAGCAGCACATCGTTTTATTGCTCCAAACTTTGGTGGCATTCTATAGACCATAGACATATAATCCTGGTCCGTTACTGCCCTGTTTTGAGTTGCAAATGAGTCTTTGATTCTTATCTTCAATTCCTCGGTGCTCGGTAGAGTTACATCACCCGTAATTGGGTCATCGTTTGTGACTTCAAGAGACTCTGCAATGTCGCTGATAGTCGCAGCACTCAAAGATGCTTGATTGGGAAACTCAAAGATTGGATTGATTGACTCAGTAAGAGTATCAACAGCAGCATTCACAATCTCGCTCGTGTTCTTTCTTGAAATAATTGTAAGCACTGTATTGGCTGGAGCTACTCCAAACTTATCAGTAGTCAGTAATTTTGCTGGATCAAAGGCTTCATCTGTTTCATAGTCCTTTCCATGCAGGCGAAGGACAACAGAAGAGGGATCAGCAACAGCGTTTGAGGTAAGCTCTTCGCTGGTTCCATAACCAAACTGAATAAAAGTATCATCTTCTCTTCTATCCACAATAAACCTGCGAGCTACAATGACCGGCTTCAAAATAGAAGGAGCCATGTTAGCGTCTGTGCCTCTATTCACGATGTCCTTGAAAATAATGTTTTGTGATAGGAATTCCACCTCAAAATATTCATGTCCTTCGCTATCAAAAACTGTTACAACTTCCGCAAGATTATCATCACCCAGACGAATCTTTTTAAACTTTTCAAAGTCCCCTACTGTGATTTGCTCTCTTACTAGTTCTCCGGATATAACTTGTCCGGTTGCCTTAATAGCATAAGATGTTGGTAATCCATTGGCTGTATTAATTTGGGCTACCACTACTTCGTTACTGGCACGAGAGAAATCTACATTCTCGTTTAGGATAAATATATTTCCCGAGGTAGTTCCAAACTCACTTCCTTTCAACAGCAAAGGAAGATAACTGGAATCTGGTCCGAGACCTGCTGCTGCGGCTGGAACTACGATATAGAAAGTTCCTGTGCCAAAGGAAGAAGGGTTGCCTCTAAACTTATATCCTCTATCTCTTCCGTGCTTCAGGACGTTTCCATATTCAAGTGCGGTATCGAGAAAACTTTCGTTAGCGGAGTAGTCAGTGTAAAAAGATAGAATGTCGCCAGTATAAGCAATTAAGTCAAGCATCAGACTTCCAAACGAAGCTTCATTCAAGTCTTTATATACATCTGGATAATATTTTTTAGCGTAGGTGATGAGTGCAGATTTAATACTATTAAAATCGCGATTCGTATAAGAAATAGGGACCTTCTTTTTCATTTATGGTATTCCTCGCTGCTATAATTAGTTTGTTGCTTGAGTTATAGATACAGCATCTTCAAGAGAGAGAGGCAAAATCGTATAAAAGAAAGTAATTGATATCGCGTTGTCTGCTATCTCTCCAAACTGAATGTCGTCAACTCGCACGTGAGGCATGTATCTGGCTACCTGTTCGTAGGTAGCAGTTGCTATATCATCGTATGTGTCTTCTGTATTATTCTCAAAGATGTATCGTCGTAAGCCGACGCCAAAATGCGTATCCATTATTCTTTCGCCTGGACAGGTTAATACCAGCATCTTGAAGTTCTGCTTTATCATCTCTGCATAGGTCTTGAGAAGTTTATAGGCACCATCGTTTTCATCTACTACTAAAGGTAGTTTTGCTCCTAATCCTGCCATTTACTTTTTCTCCTTGTCGCAATCTTCTGTTGTGCCTGCTGAAATATCCTTTTGGATTTTATTTGTAGCTTCTCTTTTTTCTCTGTCTTTTTTGTCTCCGGGTAGTTCTGGTGTCCCGAGAGCAAGAATTCCCCAAGAAGTCAAAGGTGGACCGAAGCCAAATGGACCAAAGATATTTACTGGAGCAACCTTGGGGATAGAAGAAAAGTCTTCGCTGTATCCAAGGTTCTTTATCAGCTTGTATGACTCGTCGTGCTTCTCTGCCATTCCCTTGATTATAAGTGGGATAGTCATCGCTGCCAAGCTTAGCAGATTTGGAGTTGGTCCGTCTACTTTTATGTTCTCCATTGACGATTGACGAAGACCGGCATTTCCTCCGACTGAATCAGTAAATGAATCTTGCTTCTTCCACCAGTCTTCTCCTGGAGTAAGTATGTCTAGCAGAGACCGAGCAACCTGTTTGGTGCCATCAAAAACATTATCTAGTCCTGGAATAAAATGTTCCATTGCTTGGATGTTGTAAATCATGCTCAGACTGATGAAGCGTTGGAGAGGAAAAATAAACTTGAAGAGCAATTTGAAATCTTCTGACTGGAGCATTGTTTTCTTTGCTATCGCAAGTTCTTTTTTCTCGTCCAGATCTTTTGATTCAAGAGTAGAAATGATGTCTTTGTTTTCAATTGTAACTAAAGGAAACGGATAAGCAAGCCCCAAGTGTAGATTGTATGCCTTTTCATCCGTTGCTGTTTTAGAAGGAACATCAATCTTTTCATTCTTCATCATTTTTGTAAAGTTGTTATTATCTTCGGTCGGAGGAATATACATTAAACGCAATCCAAAATAGCCACACTGCCCAGAGGATTTTTTAAACTCATTGGGAGTATATTTTTTGAAGTCTTCAACTGTCTGAATGTCGTCTACGTCCTTGCCATCCCGAGATGTAACTCGTATATATTTCTGTAAGTAGAGCTTACCATTTTTAAATGCTTCATCCTGCTTATACACAATCTTCTGAGTATTAATATTTCCGCCCGGACCGCCAGATATCTTGCCACCTGCAACACTATCAAGTTTATAGTATGCTGCATCTGCTGAAAGAGTTAGCAGCCAGATATTCAACATACGATTTCCAACATCGTAAATATCCGTCCCCAAAATCTCTTCTACCATATCTGAGATTGTCTCAATCTGTTCTCCAATCAATTTTTCCATAGCTGCTACGCCTGAAATCTCGTCGGGCAGCAAAGGATTTTCAACCTTATCTCCTCTTCTATCCACAAGAGCCTTGGCTGCTTTGGCTACTTGGTCGAAGAAATCGCTTCCGTCATCTCGCATGGAACGCTCTATCTTCTGGATTAGGTATTTGATTATTGTTTCATCTGCTAAAATATCTGCTGTTTTGAACTCTGAGAATACAAACATAGCTCGTAGCACATAGTCTACCACAAACACTCTCAAAATAACCTCAACAACACTGTCTTGCCCTGCTTTCTCAATTGGGTCTACCTTATCGTCCTTACTGCATACAGATGATATTTTCTTGTAATTTGAAAGTGTTTTTTCTTTGATGTCCGAAATATCCAGTAGACTTACATCCGGTTGCGGAGCGCAAGTACTGTCAGCAGCTGGTCCTGTAATATCTGGTAGAAACTTAACCTTCAAGAATTTGGCTGTTTGAAAAGTAGGAGCACTTGAAATTTGAAGAGCAAACCTATCCATCAAGTCATCCATAATCCTGTGGAAACCTTCGTCTCTAAAATAGTTGTAGAACTTAGAGCCCTGATTTATTTTGTTTTTGTCTGCTGGAACAATAACCTGCTTCCATATCTTTGAGACAAACGAAGCAAATAAATCTTGTCTTGCTGAAACTTTGCTGTCATATTTCACTCCAAGTTTTTTGATAGCATTAGATAGTTCTTTCGGCTCGTCTTTTGTTGAGAAGACAGAAATCGCTGGTTTGTCATTAGTCTCAACCACAAACTCATCTATCTTTGGTGCTGAGCCAGCATAGCGAGGAAGAGTGTATCGAACCGCTGTCGATGTTGACATCGCTAAGTAATCGAATGTTATTATCCCAAATGCATTTTTATTATCATCTTCGTCATCACATTTTTCAACAGTTGCCAATATAGAATCTGGAACTTCATCAGTCAATGATACTCCTGTCTTGACGTTTTTTCCTGGTGGCGTAACAATCAAAGTTTTCTGGGCTGCTGGTTTTTGAGGAGCTGATTTTTGAGAATCTTGAACGAGTTTATCTCCAGCTTTTTTCAACTCAGCTAATTTCTTTTGTCTCTCCGTTGCTGAAATACTGTAAGTATAAATCGCGTCTGAATCTTCAAACTTATTATTCTCCTTCCCAAAATTTTCGTTGTTGAGAAAGGATTGTTTTACTCCTTCAGCAACAGCAATTTTTCTCTTCCCTCTTCCTGCCCCAGAAAGGTCTGGATCTTCGAGGCGAGCATCTTTCATTGGCTTGGTTATTTTCGCCAACGGTAATCTTTCAGAAGCATATGCTAGTTCAAAACCTTTCATTTTTGTAATATCTTTTTCTTTTGGTTTCCACTCTCCAACTTCGTGTTCTCTTCTTTCGTTCAAAACGGCAGCTACAAAACCACGCATATCATTGTTGAATGCATCGTGAATGCTATCAAACATTGTATTTACTACCTGCTCGTTCAAAAATTCTACAGATGGAGGGTCACGAGGAATAATACTAGACATACCTTTGTTTTTCTCGGCGCAGGCGTTGCCAGCAATTGGTGGGAGCAGACCTTGAGCGAAGCCATCTGTACCAAGAGCTAAAAATCTTTCCAATTTTTCTTCATTCTCTTTCTGGACCTTGGCTAGTTGCTCCTTCAGTTGTTTGGATGATAGCTTGTCTGCTAGCAAGTTATTGCGTAGGATTTCGTCTTCATCAGTACAAAGGTCGTCGTTTGGAGTACGTAGACGGCTGTTTATTTCATCGCAGATTTTCGGGCTCAAAAATGAACCTAAATAAATAAAGAAGTCCTTCACGGCTGATGTTGTTCTGAGTTTCTTTTTTAGAGCAGGATATTTTGTTCCTATCAACTTCAAAACTAATTTCAAAACCATCGGTGTTGCAGTTCCGTCAAGCAGAGAACATAGCTCGCTCGGCAATAAAATGTTGGAAAGGTCATCTAGAAAATCAGTGAATTCGTCTGAGTCAAAATCATCACCAATGCCGTAGTCATCGAACGCACGCTTGCCAATTCCCTCCGGGCGACTGCCACTACCACGGAACATATCGTTTAGATTTTCACCCCCGAATACACCCTGTTCCTGTGGGTCTTCACTAGGATTGCACAGCTCGCAAATGGACGAAAAGATTTCTTTCAGGAGTGCCACTAGGACTTGAGTTAGGATTGTTCTTATAGCGTCGATGATAGCATCTCCAATGGCTGCGAGAATGTCTTCTGTATAGAAAATGTCTGGTATTTCAATGACCGGAATAAGGTGCAAAAGGTCGTCAAAGTCAGGCGGCTGTAGGGTAAGGAGAAAATCGCCTACTAAGTTAGGGTCTAAATCTGTCAAAGCCCTGCAAAGTTCTTCTTTTGAGACGACTGTTTTTATTGTTTCACGCAGTTGAGAAGCATTGCTGCCAATCTTTCCGTTGATAGGTGGCTCCTGAAAAATAGCCATCTTGCCTGTGATTTCTAAAATCTTGTCATCTGGGAGGAAGTCCAATAGTTTTTCTAGCCCCTCGATAGGAATACGACCAAGCACCATCCGGCAAGCCAAGAAAGCAAGATCTGGAGGAAGGAAACGAGCTGCGAGACACTGGATAATAAATGAGGTCACATCTTTGATATCTACCTTGTTTAAGATTTCTCCGTAAAGGTCTTCTATCGTTGAAATTCTGCCAAGTAGGTTGGGAATGTTTTCGCAGTCAAAGATAGAATCTCCTGTATATTCTGAAATCTTCTCTCTGGCTAGACCTATTCTGTCTTTAAAAGGTGGAGCGTGAATTATTTCATCTTCCTGATCCAACTCTTTTTTAGTTTTGATTGGCTTTTCTTCAAGCTTTTTTTCTGTCTTTTTGATTTCCTTTTTTACGAGTTTCTTTTTTGGTGCTCGCGAAGGTCGTATCTCTGGAATCGGACAAACATAGGTCTGAACGAACTTCATCCAGGAGAGTCGTTTAGCTTTTATGTCTGCTGCTATTTCCTTGAGATAAAAAATATAGCCCATTGTATTGGTGCCTAAAATAGCATCATCATTTCTGAAACATTCAAATCCAATACGAAGAGGAATTGCCGTCTCGCCCTGATTTATCAACACGTAAATCATTCTGAAGCACGGTCCTTCAAACCCAAATTCAAGAAGATCTTCTTCTGACTCTCTAAATTTTTTTCCGTTGCTCTCTATAAACTGTTCCAAAATGCCCCTGAACTTAAAAAGGTTGTCTGCTTCTGTCTTAAAATCAAATCCTACAATTTCTCCGGACCATTCATCTACTTTATCAGCAAACTTTTCTAACTCTT
>Ga0307379_10007220_pt1 | contig 15136 bp, 19 predicted proteins | sample UN2MG_FD_202237 | JGI IMG/M metagenome (GOLD analysis project Ga0307379, IMG submission 202237) | Soil microbial communities from Risofladan, Vaasa, Finland - UN-2 | ecosystem: Environmental > Terrestrial > Soil > Coastal area > Acid sulfate soil | place: Finland: Risofladan, Vaasa | collected... | reverse complement strand
TAATTTTCAGCTTCCCCTATATGGAGATTATGTTTACCTTATGCAGAATCATGATTCTATATGGTTTCCAGTTCAAAAGTATCTTGGTGAAACTGATTCTATTTATATGAAAACAAGGATACAATCAAATACGTGGGCAGGAACTATTGTACAAGGGTTTTTTATTGAGTCTAATGCATCTGCATTTGAGTTGCGTCCATCAGCTGAAGGCGCAATGGCATTTTATTGGCCATCCACAATAACAAATCCTACTAGAGAATCTTATGTAAGATTAAATCGTTTCCAATGGCATATTTTGGAATTATATTATAAACTTTCAACCAATTCCACTTCAAATGATGGAGAGTTTGAAATTAGAATTGATGGAATTGTAGCACGCAAGGAAACAAATTCAAATACAAATTCTAAAACAACTCCCCAACTTTTTAATATATTAAGACTAGGATATGGCACAAGTTCTGTTTATACGTTATTTGATGATTTAGCATTTGATACAACTGCTTGTTTTGATACTAAATCAGATGGTAGAGTTGTTAAATATAAACCAAATGCAAATGGATCAATTAATCAGTGGACTGGTGATTCGATTCAGGTTCCAGCTGGATCTTTTTATGCCAATTATGACTCAGATATAAATGGTACATATGGGGATGGAGTATTAACAGGAACTCCAACTGGTGGGGCCACAGTAAGTGGAAGTAAACTAGATCTTGCACATAGCGACGTCCGATATGTTGATTATGCAGGTGCGAGTAACGTTTCAGCTGCAATTCAAACAGGTTGTATACGATTTAAATTAACCCCTAATTACACAAGTAGTCCAGCAAGTGAACAATTCTTTTTTATGATAAGTCAAGCGTCAGGAAGTCTTGTTAATTCAATAACTTTATCTCATCAAATTGATAGAGATCTAAGATTAAGAATGTATGATTCCGCTGGGGTAATTAAGGTGAATTATGATACTCCTGATTGGGTTGCTGTTTCAGGGCAAGAATATGAGTTTGAACTCAATTGGGATTTCAATACTGCTGCCCATCGTATATTTATTGATGGTGAACAATTTGGTTCAACAAACACTACCGTTGGGACAAGAAGTAGTAATGTTGCCCTATTCAGAATTGGTTCAAATCAACTTGGTTCAACATCATCTAACTTCATAATTGATAAATTAATAATTTTCAATACACCTCAGCATGTATCTACTGAGTATCCTATGTTGAGATATGGAGAAAATATCACTGGAGATAATTATAACTTTGTTGATGATAATGATGTTGCTTCTGCAATTGATCGTTCTTGGGTGGAAACTAACTCCACTGGGCAAAAAGAGACATATGATTTAACTAAGGCATCAGCTGCTACAATTTCAAGAATATATGGTGTTCAATCTCATTATCGAACTAGGAGATTTGGTCAATCACCTGTTACAGAAATAACACCATATGTATATATTAATTCAACGGAATATGATAGTACACCACATTCACCTGTTCCTTTTACTATGGTTACGCCACTTTTAACCCCTATGTCACAAAATCCAGATACCGGAGTTGATTGGACTGAGACTGATATTGATAATATGGAGTTAGGAGTTAAGACATAACCCCTTGCTGCGCACCCTCTTCAATTACTATATTAAGCTACTTCAGTGTAGTTAGTTCATCTTGTAAATAGATAATTATAATGGAGGGAATTTACATGGGTTGGTTTAAGTACCCTGGCATGAAAGAGTATATTTTAAAAAGGATTTTGAAAGGAGTTTCTGTCAATGATCTCTATATAGAGGTCCTTGATAATTTTGAGTACCAAGGATCAATTGACTCTTTTGGGAGGTATGTTCGTAATCTGCGACATGAGACACCATCACACTTTGGGTCTAAGGGTAGAGATGTTAGTACTGCATTTATCGAAGTATTAGAAAGTCAAGGTTATGTCCCATTAGTTAATCTTTGTAATGAATTAAATTGCCCACCAAAAGTTATACATTCCCTCATTGAAGAATATCGAGATGCCGGATATGAAATAATTAATGATGGACTTAAGGTATTTTTGAGTACGCATAAAACTGCAGATGTAAAGAAACATTCTATTTCAAATGATAAAGAAATTGATTTTGCTGTTGCTTCTGATCTTCATTTTGGTTCTAAGGCATGTCAGATAACTAGGTTAAATGAATTCTGTGATGTTTGTAGAGTAGAGGGAATAAAGCATATTTTTGTTCCTGGTGATATTGTGGCAGGTCGCAATGTTTATAAGGGACAAGAACACGATCAATATGCTACTACATCTGAAGAACAAGAAGAATCTGTAATAAAAAATCTACCTACAGGATTTGAATGGTATATGCTTGGGGGTAATCATGACTACTCATTTATCAAGAGTACTGGTCATAATCCTTTAAGAGCAATTACTAATCAAAGAAGCGATTGTCATTATGTTGGATATGATAATGCAAATGTTCAGATTCTAAATTCTGTTGATCTAAAAATGTGGCATCCAGGTGGTTCAGTTGCATATGCATTATCATATAAAATTCAAAAGAGAATTGATAGACTTGGTATTGATGAATTACATAATCTGTTGGTTGATAATCAATCTTCAACCGTAAGAATTCTTCTCGCTGGGCATTATCATCAAAATCTTTCTACTCTTATGGGTGGAACTATACTTGGTCTGATGTGTGGCGCTTTCGAGGGGAAAACAAATTTAACTGAAAGAATGGGGGTTACTCCTACAATTGGAGGTTGGATTTTAAACGTGTGTTTCAATGAGAATAATATTGTAGAATTCACCCAACGGTTTTGGAATCGACCTGAGATTCAAGACGACTATAAAAATTACAATCATTCATTAGAGAGAAATATAGGAATAGATAAACCAGTATTTGAAGAAAATAGTACAAAAATAAATGGTCAATAACACCTGAGGGATAGCGCCATCTAGCTTGCGGCACTATCCCTCATATGTCAGGTCAGCATCTATGATCGGCCCACCACTTGACCCCACCTGCTTCGTAACATTCACTCTCGTAGCTGTGTTCGGTGCATCCACCATCGAGATGAGTACACGCTCCCCAGTTACCAGTCATTGTCCCCAACATTTCTTCACACCCTGTAGTAATGGTGCAGCAGATGATGGATAGGACCAGAAGGAATGCTACAAACCCACATGACATCTTCATGATGAACTCCTTTTCATGTTGTTGGCACCAGGGTTTATTGACTACACTTACCCCAACCTTTTTCAATTCTCATGCATTTCCCGAAGTGGTCGAAATCAACAAGCATCATTTCGGCACTTCCTGAGCGTGTCTTCATTTGGCAGTCGTATTTGTCCCGCTCAAAGTCGGTTACATCTTTATAAGGATGGCAATACTTTGTCATGCATCCCGGCAAGAGAAAAAGGAGAATTGCTAATAACACCAATAACTCTCGCATTAGTCTACTCCCTTCTTATCCTGGATAGTATTCCCAACAGCGACCACCACAACTCCACGGGTGATCCCTCGAGCAGCAACCACCTGAGTTAGAGCAGTATAGTTTATCGCCACAGCTTACTCCAGAAGGGGTCCAATCTATACAAATCTCGATATCGCCGTGACAATCGACTGGATCGTAGCTAGAAGGTTCTTCAGTACCGCAGGAGCAAACTGCAGCAACCAGGATAATCAGGAATGATACAAACCAGTATATTTTGATCTTCATGATGAATCCTTTCTGATGCTGGAATTTTCAACCTTAGATCAAACAAACCTCCCTATTGGTAGTGACTCTTCAACATTTAGTATAACCAATTCACTATCACTTGGTTGAGATTTCATTATCTCATTCCAGCGCTGAAGGGTCATCCATTCCGGTAGACGAAGTTCAACGACTTGATATATATCTGACCTGTATGATGATGGTATAGCTTCGAAGCGTCTTAAAGGAAGGTTATGACATCTGTTCAATATAGCTGCTAGACTCTTCGCTTCCTTTTTACTTATGTTATTCCTATACGGTTCTTTGATCTGAAACATCATCGAATTTACCCCTCTTCATTTATGAGTCCTTTCGTTTGGTGGATGATTAGTTGCCGACTATGTATAATTGTGTAGACAGAGTCTCCTTTAGGTGTTGTTAATAATTATTTATCAACAACACCTAAAGTTTAGTTTCTTACGGACAATAGTGATGTAGTCAATATTGATGATCCCTTCACCAATTTATATAACCTATTGAGAAGGGGTCTTTCCTTTTCATCCTCTTCTTCATCCTCCTTTGGTAGGATGGGGTGTGTGCTCATAAGATATTCTCGATAAAGCTCATAGTCTTTCTTTCGGTTCATTTTTGCCTTCCACCACATCACCAAGGTTGGTTCCATGAACAAGATCCCATCATCTTCAAAGGAGAAGAAAAACGCCATATCTTCCTCGATGAAGGGAATCTCATTGTAGAACTCAACTCCAGGAAGGCAGATCTTACACCCACTATGATCTCCATTTTGTATCACTGACTTGGGATAGAGTTTAACTTTTTCCCAGTCTGCATTCGAGACATAGACACTCAGAGCGTTGATCCTGGTATTAATCAGTTTTTTGCTGATCAACGGTCCTGTGTCGAATACAAGGCACCTCTTTGGGTCTAACTTGAGTAGTGCCATCCAGATATGAAGATCTTTCAGTAACGCTAGTAATGTTTTCTTTTTCATCTTCTCCCTTCTCCTATATGATTTTACGATGAGTGCTCACTCCCCACGGAATGAACTCTTGGCCTTGTTTTACTGGTTTATCTATTACCCCTTTTGATAGCTTTGAATCAGCATCATTTCGAATCCTCTCGGCGAGCAGTCTGGCTTTAGAACAACAGAGTATAGCTTTTCTGCTTATTGGAAATGATATCAATGATCCACAAAATCTGCATGTCATCTTCGTGGCCATTCTGCTCCTCCTTTCATTTTATAGAAACAAACCCCACATTATTATTTAGTAATATATATAGTACTTTAGAACATATATATAAGGTCACTCTAACCTCTTCTGACTTTAAACCATATCAGCTACTAGTCAGATAGCTGAGAAGGAGGAACTCATGGTGTATAAAGAGCGCTTTATTGCAGTCGTAAAATGTAATGGTAAAATTCTCCGCGAACATGACGATATCGTCACCCTACCTTTCGGAGCTGAGTACTCAATCCTATTGAAAAACCTCGAGTCTCGTAAGGCCTCCGTTTCGATTCAGATTGATGGGAAAGATATTCTAGATGGGAAAGCATTATTAGTCGATCCCAAATCTGAATTTGAAATTGAAAGGTTTGTGGAGAGTTTGGACAAAGGGAACAGATTCAAATTCATTCAGAAAACAAAAGAAATTCAAGATCATCGAGGTGATAAGATTGATGATGGGATTATTCGAGTTGAGTTTACATTTGAAAAAGAGAAACCAATTCAAATCAAAAAGACAATAATCCATGAACATCATTACGATGATTATCACCATTATCACCCACCCTATAGATGGTTCACAACTTATGGTGGAACTGGATCTTCTCGTGGGATAGATTCATTCACTACTTACACGAGTAATATTCAATCGTCATTGTCAGATGAACCTGTAGTAATGTCAAATTTAGCAGAATCATCTATAAATTATGTTGATGAAGTATCGACTCCTTTGGAAGATGAAGGAATTACTGTCAAAGGATCTGATTCTCAACAATCATTTAGATATGGTAGAATTGGACCTCTTGAGTCTCAATCGCATACGATTATTCTGAGACTCAGAGGGACAAAGAGTAATGGAGTTACCCCAGTAGAAAAACCAATAACTGTTAAGACAAGAGTAACTTGCCCAACATGTGGTAGAAGATCAAAGTCAAGTGCAAAGTTCTGCAATAATTGTGGAACTGCTATAGTCTAATCCAGAAGTTTTAGAGTGACCAAACGAAAAAAATTGGGACCGCTGAACTAATGGCGGTCCCAATTTTCCGTCGGGTTATACTTCACCCTTATTCGATGCATATGAGTCTGCCTGACTCATGATCTTCAAGCATCGTTTTTCTGGCCAGACTCATGAAGAAACTATCTGGATTCTCCATCCTTAATGAAATCAGACCGAGAGGATAGATGAATACAGCGAGATCATCCTCTCGGTCTGTTCTGAAGATGGGTTGTTCACTATCCAGTAGAAGAGTTGCTTCATCGAACTGTTCATGAGTCTTCACCGCAAGAGTGATGAATGATTGAACCTTGGATCTGATTCTATTCAGTGCCTCTGCTACTCCCATCTCAACATCGACTCCACGAAACATGTTCAGTCCTCCTTCTGTTGCCTTCTAGTAGGAGCTGTACCCCTGCTTTGCGATGTCAGACTTCACAACCTCTCTAGTGATGAGATTCGTGATCCTATATGGAAAGGAACTGATTTCTTCTTCTCTTCCTTCATCGCCACTGTTAAGCTGAAGATCTGTTTCTTCGTCTTCATACTCCTTCATTCTAGTCTCGCCTGTTTTGAGATCTAGAATGATTCCATTTTCAAGATCTAAATTCATAACTGTCTCCTTATGTGATATTTCATTAAAATCAAAACTAATAACCCTTCTTAAACTCAGTAAGTAATATATATAGTGAATTGGGAGTTGACTGATCCCTATAACTTTCTAGAACAAATAAAAAATATTTCACCTTCGTAAGAGAGGAATCTGATCCATGGGAAAAGATCTAGTAGTAAGAATAGAAGATCATTTTGGGGATGAAGTGCTCACAGATAAAATGGATATGTGTGAGAATGACGTTCCACAAACAAAGCGAACCCCATTTGGGTTTGTAGAAATTTATGATATCACTGAAGAGGAAAAGAAGCTAATTGGGAAACATAATCTTGTTGTTTACCAAGGAAGAGAATGGTTAGGTGAGAGAATTTTCAATACTGAGAATGCATTAACAACTCCAACAAAAGATGAATATATTAGTTGGTTTGGAGTTGGTACTGGAGGTTGTCCTCCTGGCGATCCTCTTAATCCAACTTCTCCAACAAACCTTGATACTGATCTAGATACTAAAGTTGGATTCAACGGAACTGATCATACTTATGCAGAATTGATCGGTGGGACGTATTATAAACATCCATTCGACTCTGTTGCCTTCGAACAAGATACAGATAATGCAAATAAATATCTCGTATGTCGATTAATTATCACAATTGGGATTGATGATGCAAATGGAAATAATTTAACTGAAGCTGGTTTATATACATCAGAGAGTGTTGCTGGAGGATATGCTGGACCGTTTAATTTATTTGCTAGAGTTACTTTCCCTTCAATTGTTAAAACGACATCGAGGCAATTGGTTTTCGTCTGGTATATGTATTGCTAAGTCTTTGATTTTAAAAGGGAAAAATGAACTGTAGAATTTGTAATAGATTTTGCCATAGTAGTAGATCTTTGGGTGTTCACATCAGAAAAGCACACCAAATATCTACACAAGTTTATTATGATAAATATCTAAAAAAACCACATGAAGGTATATGTGTATTATGCGGAAATGAAACTAATTACTTTGGATTGACGAATGGGTATCGCAGACTTTGTTCCAATAGGTGTACTAGTCTAGATCCAAGAAGCAACGAAAAGAAAAAGCAAACTTGTTTGGTAAAATATGGAGTTGATAGTCAGAATAAATCTGAAGAAGTTAAAAAGAAAACAAGAGAAACATGGTTGAAGAATTACGGAACAGATAGTCCAAATAGAGTACAAATTGTAAAAGAAAAGAAAAAAGAAACAGTCTTAAAAAACTTTGGAGTTGAACATGCACTTCAGAATTTGGAAGTTCAAAAAAGATGGAAATGTACAAATAAAAAAAGATATGGTGTTGAATTTCCGGGTCAAAGAAAAGAACATAGACAGTACATGTTAAATGGCGGTGCGGCACACGCATTATCATTTGCAAAGAATCCATCTAAACCACAGGTAGAATTATTCAATTTAACAAAGAAGTTATATCCAGATTGTATATTAAATTTTCCTGTCCTAAATTATTCAGTTGATATTGCAATACCAAGTAAGAAGATAGTGATCGAATATGATGGATCATACTGGCACCAAGATAAAAATAAAGATTTGATAAGGCAAGGAAAAATAGAATCTATTGGGTGGAATGTTTTACGATTCATTGATTATGTACCATCAATAGATGAACTTAAAGATAAAATAGAAACAAAGTAAGAAAGGATAGCTTACCCTTAGATAAAATCATATTAGAAAGAATGAATAAATTGTTAGTGGAGGAATTTCTGATGCCCAACATTTCACCTGGAGTTTATACAAAAATCGTTGACTTGAGCACATTTGTTCAAGCTGTTCCGGGTTCAATCGGATTGGTTTGTGCTCTAACCGAAAAAGGACCGGATAATGTCCTAACGTTTCTAGGATCACGAGCAAGTTTAGTTAGTCAGTTTGGTGAACCAGATATCACAAAGTATGGGAAGAGATATGGACAGGGACCATATTGTGCATACAACTTCCTAGGTGAATCAGGAGCTCTGTATTTCATGAGATGTCTTCCTGATGACTCACAGTTTTCAAACCTAAGAATTGATTGTGTTATGGCAGCAGGCGATGCGACAGCAAGCATTCAACTGACATATGTTGATTCTGTGAATTCAAAAGATGAAATTAAAACCAGTCTGGCCACTTTAGGGACAACCTATCCAATTGGAATGCTGTATCCGGTTGGTAGAGGTGAATACTATAACGGAATTGGAGTGAGGTTCACTGAACACACAAATCCTCTTCTAAACGGTGTTTATGTCCTTGATGTTTATGAAAAACAATCAGATGGTGATGATGTTATCATTGAGTCATTTGAAGTTTCTTTTGATCCACTAGCAACTGACAATGCTGGTGATTCAATTTTCCTCGGTCAAATCCTTGAGCTTTACTCATCTGTTCTTAGATTTGATATGGAGCTAGCCAGTGGTGCCTATACAGGTGGTTATGATTTAGTTTCCAAACTCTTTGATAAAGATGTTGGAACAGTGTCAGTAGTTGGGACACCAGGATCATCCAACTTAACAGACATCAAGCAGGATTTTGAAGATTGGGAAAATTCAACAGAGACAGGTAATGCCACATACTGTGTGTTAGTGAAGGACGGAAAAGGAAATAGCATTAGAGGTTGGTTAGGAGCATCTGGTGGTGATGATGGTGATACTGTAAACGTCTTCAATGCTAGAAATCTTGATACAGCAACACAGTCTTGGGAACTCTATAATGAGACCACAGGTATCTGGAATGACTGGAATGGAACTTCAACATTTGATGCAAATTCTGAAATGACTTATGAGATCAAGAAGTCATTTGCCAATGTGGCAGCTGCTTTCATAAGTGCAGAACCAGCACCACTCAAGAAGGGTTCTGATGGTTCCCTATTGACTGCATCGGGTGACTTAGATTCAGCAGAAGCGACTACTCTTCTTGCTTCTGGTTATGCCGGAACTCTCACTAGCCCAGATGATGTTACAACTCTAGTTGATGATATTCTAGATACAGAGAATATCTATTTCAACTTAGTGTTTGATTGTGGTTATCCAACGAGTGTCAAGACACAAATCTCATCTCTAGTTCAGACTAGACGGGATTGTGTGGCAATCATGGATAATGGTGATAATGCTTCTTTCACAGCAGCTAATACATCAAGATTAGATTCTCATACATATAACACTTATTACGTTGCTCTGTATGAAGAATATAACAAGGTATATGATGTATTCACTGGGCAAGATACATGGTTCTCACCGATCTATCATATGTCCTATATTCTTCCAAGAAATGATGCTGTGAGTGAGATCTGGTTTGCAGCAGCTGGATTTAATAGAGCTGCTATTGACTCAATTAAGGAGTTGAGATTCAACCCAAGAATTGGTCAAAGAGATCAGATGTACCTGAAACAACTCAACCCAATTGTGAAATTCAATGAAGGTTATGTTGTTTGGGGTCAGTTAACCTCACAAGCAAAAGCAAGTGCTATGCAAGATCTGAACATTGTTCGACTGGTTCTTTATTGCAAGAGAGCACTTGAAAGATACTGCCGAAGTTTCATCTTCGAGCAAAATGATGCAATTACCTGGAATTCAGTTTCCGGAGATATCACTGACTTCCTAGAGTCAATCAAGAAGAAGAGAGGTCTTTACAGCTACTCAATCGCTGTTGGTGCAACAGAGTATGAGCTTAAGAGTAAAACATTCCATGTGGATGTAACTCTGAACCCCACCCGGGTGGCAGAAAAAATTGAGCTTAATTTTTTTATCAAGTAAATCAATAGGTTAGAGCTGTCAATAATTGAGTTCAACTTTTAACACAACTTTAGTCAATATCCTCCCTTACTTAGAACATAATATAAACTAAGCAAGGGAGGATATTTTATGTCGGAAAATTGGGAAGTTTGTTTGATTTGTGGAATGTCTGAATTTAAGAATGCTAATTCATTTACAAAACATTTAAGAAAACATAAAATTTCAACAAAAAATTATTACTTATTCTATATTGATTATACGGCTGGAATTTGCTCATGTGGAAAAGAAATAAAGTTCTTTACAATAAAAAACGGATTCGCAAAGTTATGTAGAGATTGTAACAATAAATATAATCCCGATAGGATAAATAAAGCTAAAAATACAATCCGAGAAAGATATGGTGTTGACAATCCTTCCCAAGTAGAAGAATTCAAAGAGAAGAGAAAACAAACAAACCTAAAAAGATTTGGGACTGAACATGCGATGTCTAATCCTGAAGTGATGAATCGGTGTCAGAAAACATGGAAAGAAAATTATCCCGAGGGTCACCCAGGAAGAGATAAAAAAATAAAATCAAAGAAAAAGAAAACATGCCAAGAAAGATATGGTGTAAATAACCCTTCACAAGTAGAAGAATTCAAAGAGAAAAGAAAGAAAACAAACTTAGAAAAATTTGGATATGAATATCCGATGACCAATCCTGAAGTATGTGATAAGTCTATAGACGCAATGCTTCAGAAATATGGAGTTAGAAGTGCTTTGCAAAAAGAAGAATTTCTAGAAAAAGCTAGACAAACTAATCTTAAGAATAGAGGAACCGAATGGCCAATGCAACACCCAGAAGTTGTATCTAAAGTATCTGGTCCAAATTCTTATAGATGGGTTGAGGATAGAGAGCAGAGATTTGCTCCATACACAAAAAAATTCTTTGATGATTTATTTAGATCTGAAATAAGAATTCAGCAAGATAACTTAGATCCATTAACTAGTGAAGAACTTGAAGAATCTGCTCATCTCCATCATATAGATTATGATAAAACAAATGACTCAAGAGAAAATTTGATATTTTTAAATAGAGAAAGTCATTTCAAAACAAATACAAATAGAAAACATTGGATTAGAGTTTTAACTTTGATTAATCAACCTTTTAAATAGAGGACAAAAAAATAGCACCCTAGTTAGTATCCTAGGGTGCTATTTTTTCGTTGTCATTTCTTTTTTATTCTTTGTTTTACGATTATTTTATTCAAGAGTTGATGATCTTCCCAAGTCATATTCCCTTCTGTTAGATTCTTCTTCAGTCTTAAGAGTGCTTTCATATGTATATGACTTTTTCGGATTACCCATATTCCTACTATTATCAATACAGGTGCAATTATTAGGTCGAGATTGATTATCATATATCACCTTAGATCAGACGGTAGACCAATACCAGGAAAGTTGTAGTCACCTCTCTTGACTGCATTGTTGTCTGCTTCCCTAGCTTCTTCGTACTTTGGGTGATTTCTTTCCTTATCTTTACAAGGCATACAAAGTGTGTCAGTATTGAATATACTCATTATGGTTATTGTTGTCTTTGTTCCACATCTTCGGCAGATCTCTGGCATAGAATTCCTTTCTTAGTTATCCATCCATCCATGCTTCTTCAATGATTTCCGGCTCATCCATTAGCTCCAATTGAGTCAAAGAGTCTGCCACCCTTTTCTTGAATTCTCCCATCGTTTCATCATTATTCATATCAAATGGGTTTATCCCGATATATATTTGGTCGTCACTACCTCCTCTTGACACTTCTAAATTTAGTTTATTACAAACTCCTCTTAATGTCTCTACTAACTCGTATCCGTAGCCATCAACGTATTCTTCTAACCATTGTTCCATGGATTTGGTGGGTTTTTGTCTATTTTTAGAAACCTCCAAATATTCGTTGTACATTACTTGAAGAAGAACGGAATTTTCACGAATATCAGCTATACTGACGGAAATTCCGTATGCAAAGAAACTCGTTGATGATGAATTTGTTACGAAATCTAGTTTCACCTTCATTTCTATACTCCTCTCTTAATAGATGTAAACTATTTAATGATTACTCTTAGTGAATACATATAGATCATCGACATAAATTTCTGTACTAGCTCCATCTGAATCTAGAGCTTCGGATACCCCACCATTAGGTATCGTTCCATCATTCCCAAAAGATATTTCAATATAGTGAGTGAAACCATTGCGTATTGCTTCTAATACTTTTTCTTTCCTATAATCACATCTCTCTTTTTCCTCTATGTATATTTCTTTCGCATAGTCATCTCTATCGTCAGTTGGGATTATTCCAGTGATAATTTTATTATAGTATCCTTCAGTTTTTGAAAAACTTTCCACTAATTCAGTAATTGGTCTCAGTGATGGCGGTTGATAATAATATTCTTTTTGCCATTGATTAGGATCAGTTGTAAAAATATGATCCATTTCTTCAATAAGATCATGAACGGAGTTAGAAGAATTATCCCTTCTCCATGAGCATGTAAATGTGAAGCGGTCTGGATTATTAACTAATGCTCGAAATAGATCTTCCTTCGTGCCACCTTTAATAATAAAGAAAAAGGAAGTAGAAGATGAGTTGGTTACAAAATCTGATTTAATCTTCATATTCATCTCCATTCATTATACTTAACTGGGTGGCTTTGAAACCAAATGAATTATCACCTTTTGAAATGAAAGAACTAACTATCAGCCACCTCATATAACTAGGAATGTCACTTTGACTATTGTACATTCCGGTATAATCGTGGATAGCAAATTTATTATTAGATATCTTTTTAATCTGAGATGGATTCCAGAATTTAATTTTTTCTCTTCTGTAAGGTCCATCATTCAAAAAGAATTCCATGAAGTCATTGAATTTACTCACAAAATCATTGAGGTCTTCGGTATTTGCTTCAACATGAAGGATAAATGAGGCAGAAGATGAATTGGTTACGAAGTCTAATTTTATCTTCATTTCATATTTGCTCCTTATAGTCCGAATGGACATGAATTAGGACATTGTTTTAGTTGTTCTCGGAATTCTGCAAATGGTTGACTATTAGTCCAAACATCTTTTATAGAACGGTCTCTAATAGAGACTCCATTATTAACATAATCACCGAATGAGCACGAAACTAATCGCATATCAGGAGTAACATAAGTACTCATTCTGGCTCCCTCGCAAGTATCAAGTATGATTTCTTCACTTGCTGTGAGAGATTCAACTTGTTTGATTCTGTTTACTAAACAACTGTCCATTCCAATCTTGAACTTAACAATATCTTGGGTCATTCTCATATATTTGAATAACCATTCAATTTGATAGTCTAAAGGTGACCACCATTTCAGATTCTTTCCACAACCTTGCGGTTTAAATAATAGAAAGACAACTGCATTTAGTCGATCTAAATCGACTTTCCCATTCCATACATCAACGCCATTTAGTATGTTGAATGCTCTATGAAATGAATTTTTAGTTAGGACAAAATGTATATTCGTTTTTATCCCTGCATCCATGAGTCTCTTTATTGCAGAGTAGGTAGCTTCAGTATCATAATCAGACACAGCAACAGCTCCACAATTTTTACTGACCTCAATGGAATAGTCCGACAACCCGATGCCACTGGTTGTATAATTTGGAACTATATTGTACTCTCTTGAATATTCAATCAATTCTTTAAAATTCTCATGTAGGTCTGGGTCTCCTCTTCCTCCTAGTGCGAATTGCATTGTTTCAGACTTTGCTTCATCCACGATTCTTTTAAAGTCTGAAATATCCATATTTTCTTGATAAGTATTACCTTGGTAACAAAACTTGCAATTATTTCTACAGTGTCCCATAACTCCAACATCCATCATAGATGGAAATTCAAGTACAAATGGATCAGGAAAACCATTGATTCCAGTAAGAATTTCCTGTCCATTTTCTGTGTTGAAAAAAATTTGGTAGGATTCTGTCCTAATAGATTTTATCACTTTACCTCCGTGGGAGTTCCCCTTATTATTAAAGAGGAACTCCAAAATTTGTTTACTCACTTTCTAATGCGCTTTTGAGTCTTTCCTTTTTTCATAGTACCTTTGCAGGAGCGTTTTATAGAACTTCCTAGCTACACAATCTTCCTCATTTCCTAGTGGGCACTCTAGACGAAGAATCTCTTGAATCATCTCTTGAATTGTTGGATCAAAATATGAAACAAGAGTGGCTGATGCATAAACTTCTGTTGATATGTCAGCACCCGAGATGGTTCTGCAAACGATATTCTTCGATGCATCATAGTGTGTGGAAATTTTCCACCTAACCAATGTGTTACCGCCTGAAGTTGATCGGAGTAGTGCATCTACCTCAGATGAATCATCAGGTCCAGGATTGGCCATCAACGTTTTTTCTGTAACCTCTTTGTTTATCGGATGGATCAAGTCGATGAATGGGACTCCTTCTAACTCAAGCCGTGTTAGACCTGTCATCCGACAAAGTTCGTTCGAGACAAAGAATATGTCTCCTTCTGGTGTGACTACACACATTGGAGCTTTAATGGCCCACAGAATGTCCGCGAGATTAACTTCGATAGTAGATGAATTGCATTTTGGGCATTTACCGGATTTAGATGATGCCATCTTTTATTCCCTCATACTCCATAAAACTTCTTTTAACTTCTCTGGCGTATTCACTGAGGGATCGTCAACTACAATTTCTTCTAGGTATCTCTTAACTCTTCCAACCTCCTTTCCTTGAGGGATACCTATAATTCGCATGATATCATTCCCTGAGATTTTCAACTCTAGTCGATCTGATTTCTGATCCACCTCCTTTCTTATAACTCCGATGATTGTTTGTATTTCCTTTA
>Ga0307379_10007219_pt1 | contig 15136 bp, 11 predicted proteins | sample UN2MG_FD_202237 | JGI IMG/M metagenome (GOLD analysis project Ga0307379, IMG submission 202237) | Soil microbial communities from Risofladan, Vaasa, Finland - UN-2 | ecosystem: Environmental > Terrestrial > Soil > Coastal area > Acid sulfate soil | place: Finland: Risofladan, Vaasa | collected... | reverse complement strand
ATCCCGCCGAGGTCGAGAGACTCTCCTCCAAAGCGGCACGCGTCCCTGGATCGCCATGATCCTCGCCTCACTACCCTATACCATCCTTTGGGAGGGTCTGAATGGCATGATGGGCTCGTGGGTCTATCAAGACATCTTCTGGCTCAAGCCCACCATCTGGAGTATCCCACTCGTTGCCTTCTTCGGATATCTCTTCTGGTACATCCTCTTCCTCTCCCTCCTGAACGCCGTCACCGAGCGCGACCTCGGCGTTTGGGGAATCAGCCCCAATGGTAAAAGATAGGCATGGGTGGGATGAGGTTTCCGCCCCAACCAACCATCCAGGCATTTCGAAGGAAGCCAGGAAGAACCGGCATATCCTCATCACGGCGATCTACGGGAAGGCAGAGCATCCGCCGGCTAATGATCCGGACGGAAACTGTAACTCCGAGCGTTCTCTTTCACCTGGAACCACACCATCCCCTCAGAATATCGAAGCTTGACCGAACCCATAGATTTACCATCGGCATCGTAAGCAGTCAGCGTTCCAAACCCGGCCTCAAAGCCGATCTCGTCATTTCCTGAGCAGTCAATGATCTCTACGTTCCCGCGGGATCGGCGAACCGCGATTCCGCCCTTCGCCGCTAGACCGCCATGGGCAGTGAGCGTCCCTCGACCGTCAAGGTAGTCATACTTGCCATGTACATAATCAACCCTATGCCCATCCACGAGCGCCGAGAATTCCACGAATCTCCTGCCATCCCATGCATACCAACCCCATGAAGGGAGAACGACTCGTTTGCCGTCATGACCATCGATCGTCCAATCGCCGTTCGAGCCGTTTACGAAGACCTGCAGGCCATTGTCATAGCCAACATGCAGGCGTGAGTCGTTGATGACGCCGGTGGCAATCGCCTGCGAGGCGTTGAACCAGCTTCCCTTGTCATCCGCATACTTGATGGCCGACGGCTTCCGCAATGCGTATCGCTTCTGGAGCTGCTGGAGCATGTAGTACGAGCGGCAGGTGCGGCCGATGCCGTGCTGCTCCTCCACGAGCCAGCCGATGTGCCCGTATGCCATCGTCGCCGCTATGAAGTGATCAACGCTGCGATCTATGTTCTCCGGCTTATCCCAGCCCGGCTCTTTAAAGAAGCCGCCTGTCCACGGTACGCCGATGTCACATTCCAGTGTGTGGATCTTCATGAGGTCGAACGCCACGTTCAACGGCTCTTTCGACAGGTCAACGCCGGTATACTCAAGGCCGTAGTTCCCGCTCGCGAGACCGGCATACATCCACTGATATGTGCCCTCGGAGAAAATTGGGCCGTAGATCCGCTGGTCATTGAGCAGCAGTTCGCCGTATGCGTAGAAGGTTGCAGCAAACGTCCCTGCGCCGGGGACTCGGGCGTCGAAGTCGCAGTAAGCCCATGGTGCGACCGCCGTCTGGACGTCCGTGTATGCGCTCGTGGAGCCGAACCTCTCATGCACGATTGGCGCGAGTTTCGCATCCCATTCAACCGCTCGGGAGGGCTTCAGGGCATAGCACCTCGGCCATCCCGGGCGCCACTCGCCCTCGGGAGTGCGCTGGACGCCATCCTCGTCCCAGTGCTCGTTAACCGGCGCATAGTCGGTGTAGTTCGTGTAGAGGCCGGAGAGCCATCCCAGCGACTTCTGCGCGGCGACATACTTCTTCAGGGCCTCGTCACCGCCTCTGCCGGGTGCAGCTTTTGTTCGCAGAGTGAAGCTCTCGCCGCCGTCCCGCCAGGTGATCTCATGATTGCATTGGATCAGCTTCTCGATGCCATATGAGCGGAGCATCTTCGACCGCCCGTGCTCCTTATCGTAATTCTCCGGGCCCCAACTCTCCTGCCAAAGACGTTCGCCGGCAACCTTTGCATGAGGCGTCGGAGGATTGGCTATTGTCGGCAGAGTTTCCTCGAAGGTTGGGGAGACGGTGAGGAAAACCCGCTCATAGAGGTCATTTCGCCGGCCGTCGGTCTTCGCTATATAGCGCACGCCGCCATTGATCTTCGCCGAATCGGCCGAGGCACGCTCCTCCGACCATAGCGCCGAGCCGTTCGAGCGATACCAATCAACCCACGCCGACAGGAACGCCGGCTTGTCCGTCTCTCCAAAGCACAGTACCCGGGGATTCGAGCCGCCGAATGTCAGGTATGGAATCAGAACCAGCTTCGGATTCTCGACATCCTTGACCTCGCCCAGCGAGAGGCCGGTGGCCTTCCCGCCCCGGCAGATGAAGTCCATGACCAGTGACTTCTGCCATATCCGAAGCTTGTACTCCGCCCCCTCGAATGTCACAGTGAGAGCGCCGTTCTCGAGATGGGAACTCATCAATCGCCCTGGCGAGCCGTCCTCGATCTCTATCCCCCCGCCTTGCATGGGCACGAATACCTTTCCGCCATTCACGCTGCAAGTGATCTCCCCAACGCCGCCGGTCGAGGGTTTATACCGATACCTGATCTCGCCGTCCTTGGCCCGATAGGAGAACTCATAGACCCCCGGCTCGACCTCCTTGACCTCATTCTTGGAGCCCTTGACGAAGTTCGTGGGCAGGATGGTCTCCTCGCGGGTTGGGAATGGCAGCCTTCCGGGGCCTGTGCCGTTCAACCCCTGATCCTGCCCCAGGAGAAGGGTTAGATTCCGTGCCGGCCGAGGCTCGAACTTGAGGGGCTTGAGCACCTCCTTGTAGAAGTACAGGCTATCCATGAAAATCGAGCGCGGCTCGGAGTTCGAAATGCCCGTGACTTCGATGCCCGCGAACGAAGCCGCCTCCATCGCCGCATCGAGCTTCTTGTGCGCCAGCCACCACTCTTTCCAGCGAATTCTCGTCAGCGGAATCGAGTGCTCCTTGCCGTCAGCATCCTTCAGGAGGATGAAGACATCCAGGAACGGCGTTCCGGGCTCGGGCGCCCACTCCCAGAGATTGCCGTAGATCCAGCCGTTGATGCAGTCGAACTCTCCTGCAATTGGGATCGGCGCGGGCGGCCTGAGGATTGCCTTGCTCTCCTGTGACTTGCCGGTGTAGGTCAACTTACCCACTCGCCTGCCCCAGACCTGCTGCTCCAGACTCGCGACGAATTCGACCTCAGCGCCATTTTCGCATTGGATCGTCCAGCCGGAAAGATCCTCGAAGTCAGCTAGCGGCTTACGATCTTCCTTGCGGCCTTCCATCTCGTAGGGGCGAACCCCCACCTTCTCAGCAGGCTTCGTCATTGGCGCTTCCTCCGCTGAAACACATTGACTGGCTATCAGAATCAGGGCAACAATGGTCTTCATTTGCCTCCATGTTCCATCAGCGCCTGCTGTACTCCTGCCGGGTTTAGGCTCGGGACGTCCACGGGTACGCCAAGAACGAGGGGGGATGTACATGGCCATGCGTGCCAGACGACTTCCCAAAGGACGGCACGTTGACCCGAAAGCGGTCTCAGTCCCGGCGGATTACCGGGTGGAGGTTGCTGCCACGGGGCTCAATAACCCATCCAGCGTGGACTTCGATCCCGACGGGAACATCTTCATCGCTGAGATGGGCTCGCCGGACGGCTCGGCTTATCTGCCCGGACGCGTAATCAGCATTCATCCGGATGGCTCCACGGGAATAATCGCGGATGACTTCGCCGGCTCACTGACCGCCCTCACTTACTATGAGGGAGCGTTCTACGTGGCCGAGCATGCGCACAATGGCCGCATATTCAGGCTCTTCGAGGACGGCAGCCGCCAGGTTCTGGCGGACGACCTTCCCGGCGGCGGAGATCATCCGACTTCCGACATCGTCGTCGCCCATTCGGAGAGATTCTACTTCGCCCAGGGGACTCGTACGAACTCAGGGGTAGTCGGCCCCGACAACCTATGGCTGGCCGATCATCCCGAGCTTGCCGATATCCCCGGCGAAGACGTAGTTCTTTCAGGCCGGAATTTCGAAAGCGACGATCCTTTTGGCGGCGGAAGAGCGGTCACCGGGCCGTTCAAATTGTTCGGGGTTGCCTGCCGCAAAGGCGAAACCATCGCGGGTGATATGAAATGCAGCGGCGGAATAATGAGGGCTGATCCGGAAGGCGAAGAGTTCGATGTGTTCGCCTGGGGATTCCGGCGGCCGCTCGGCTTGTCGGTACATGCGGATGGTAGGATCTTCTGCAGCGACGTCGGCATGAAACCCCAAGGCAGCCGCCCTATCCCCGATGGACGCGGATATCTCTGGCAGGTCGTCGAACTTGGGTGGTACGGATGGCCCGATTACTCCGGGGACGAACTCGTGGAGGAACCCGTGCTCGCGGAGCATCCGCCTCTCGCAGGCAAACCCCTGGCCACTCTGCCGATTGGATCGGAAATCGCCAAGTTCGACTTCTCCCGAAGTCCCCTTTTCGGCTCGGATGACGTCGCATACGCCGCATTGCTGGGAGAGCACGGCAAGTTCGATGCCGGGTCCAAGGTGGTGATGATAGATATCTTGACCGGCAAAGTCACCGATTTCATGACCAACCGTCATCCGGGGCCGGCGTCCGAGCACCGGAGTGGTGGAATCGAGCGCCCCATCGCAGTGAAGTTCGACCGCACCGGTGAGGTCATGTATGTCCTCGATCTCGGCATGATCGACACCTCGTCGCCCATTCCTCGCACTCTTGCCAACTCAGGCGTATTGTGGAGAATCGTCCCTCAGATATATATACGACTTGGCGCCGATTTGCTGAAAACTGCTTGACAAGTCCTTAAGAAAAGCCCATAATGACATGGGCTGGCGCTCACTCTACCAACACTCCCACGCTGGTCCAGGGAGCGCTCGTATGGATGGCGAGACCGAGTTCAAAGTCGAGGAGAGAAACGGCATTCCGGTAGTAAAGATTGTCGGTTCACTGGATCACTACAATGTCCCCCGGTTTCGCCAGATCATTACTGATCTCTCCAGCAAAGGCCATAACGAAGTCGTGGTTGATATGTCAGAAGTAGACTTCATGGATAGCGGCGGGATGTCCGGCATAATCCTCGGCCTGAAATGGCTCTCGGAGGCCGGTGGGCGATTGTTACTCGCAGATCTCAACCCCAGGATCATGCGCAAACTGGAGATAAGCGGGTTTACAATGATGCCTGACAAGCTGGTCCTGTCCGACTCTGTTGACCAGGCGGTTGCAGCCGCGCGGAGTCAGTGAACACCCTGTAGGTTAAGGGATGGGTGAGGATGGAAAGGCAAACAGGCGCTGAACGGGTTTTTGAGCGCTTCTACGAGCTCTCGGGTACCGACGATCCTGATGACCTCCACGAGACGCTGAACCGGTCACTGGAGAGTGTGCTGCGCCTGTTTCAGGCGGACAGCGGGTCGGTGATGCTGTGCAGGGAGCGCAGGCACTACATAGCAGTCTGCCGCGGATTGCCTGATGATGCACGAGATCAGGTTCACTCCCGGCTTGACGGCGCCGTTTCCAGCCGTGTGATCGCAAGTCAGACCCCGGTAGTCCTGCACGGACCGGTTGATCCCCAGGATTGGCCGAGAGCGATCCCCAGACCGAACCTGGTCTCCTCTATCTCCATCCCACTGCAAAACCGGCGAAAAGTGGTAGGGCTTCTGAACATCAACAGCGCTAGCCCGAATAGGGTGTTTAACGAAGACGAAATGGCGTTTGCATCCGTCATAGCCCATCACCTGGCGATGACCATCGAGAACGCGAGACTCCGCGACGAGGCGAAGGAGCGGTCTCGGTATTTCAGCGACCTGTATAAGATCGCCCGCACAATCACCTCCTCCCTGGACCTCGATCTCGTGCTGAGAATGATCGCCGAGCATGTCCGCAGGGTTATCGCCTGCGACATTTGCGCGCTCCTGCTGCACAACCCCGATACGGGCGCGCTTCAACTCGCCAGGGGCCAGGGGATTCCCGATGGGACGGATAGCGATTACGTGGATTTGGTCGAGCCTGCTGCGAGACAGGCGCGTATCTGCTGCAAACTCGTCACCATGCGAGATGCATGTCTTCCGAACAATGGGAGGCCGGCCTCGGGCATCGTTGTGCCCCTCATCGTCAAGCGCAAAGTGGTCGGCTACATAGCGGGTTTCAGGTCCGACGGCACGGCTTTTTCTCGGGCAACGACCAGGCTGCTTCTGGGATTGGCGGAGCTTGCGGCAATCGCTATCGAGAACGCCCGATTATACAGGCGGCAGTCGGGCATTGCGCATATCACCCAGAAGGAGTTGACACCCGAGCGTTTCGAGCCGATCAGAGGCTATGAGATAGGGAGCAGGTACACGCCCGCTCATCAAGTCGGGGGCGATTACTGCGATCTGATTAGAATCAACAAGCGCAAGTTCGGCCTGGTGGTGGCGGACGTGGCGGGACGGAATGTCACGGCGGCGCTGCATATCGCCAAGTGCAAGCACGCGGTCAGAGTCCTCGCTGATTGCATAAGTTCTCCGGCGAAACTTATGCTGAAGTTGAACAAGTTTATCTACGAGCACACGGATCCCGAGGCATTCATAAGCATGTTCTATGCAGTCCTGGATACCACAAACGGCCTGCTGACGTACAGTGTTGCCGGCCATGAGCCGGGATTGCTTCTGAGAGCACAGATACCGAGCATAGAACAGGTGCGTACCTCGGGAATCCTGCTGGGGATCCATCCTGGTGCAACCTTCGAAGAGCGGACGACGTATCTACATATAGGTGACATTCTATTCTTATATACTGATGGGCTTACCGATGCCCTCTGTTCCGGGCAGACAGACGGCCTCGAGGTTCTGGAGGAAGCCTTCCTGCAAAGGCGACTAGAGCCGGCGCAGAGACTGGCCGATAATATCCATAGATTGGCGATCGGCAATCAGGAAGGCAAACCGCCGGACGATATCGCTATCGTTACTCTCAGGAAGATGTAAGAGGCAGTATGGAAGACGCCCGAATCGTTAGGCTGGAAATACCGAATTCCCCCGAATTCGTCAGTGTAGCGCGCAAGACTCTGGAGGCCATCGCAAGCACCATAGGGCTTACAACCAGGGAAGTCGAAGACCTGGAGTTGGCTGTCGGTGAGGCATGTGCCAACGCTGTGAAATACGGAGAAGCCGGCGATCAATCCGTCCAGGTGATCTATCGCGTGGGACGGAATTCGATAGAGATCGATGTCTGCAACAAGGGAAAGGCCTTCACACCCCCAGCCTGCCCAACTCCGATCGAGAACTTGCAGGCCGGTGGTCTGGGGCTGTTCCTCATAGACCAGCTCGTTGACGAGATGATGATTGACTGCAAGGCAGGGCAGACGACGCTCAAGATGGTGAAGCAGATCGCCAAAGCCAAGTGAGCGGTGAACGGTAGACAGTGAACGGTCAGAACCGGATCTCTGCGACAGCCTTCTTAGCCGCCTGGATCTGCTCCTGCAGCCGCTTTGAGGCAGTTCCCCCGGGGATATCCCGTGCCTCTATGCTCGCCTTCACATCGCCGACGCTTTTCAAGCCCTTGAACTTGTCTGAAAATGAGGCCAGATCCTCCGAGCTCAGATCACTCAGCGATATCCCCTGCCCTATTGCATGCTGAACCATCCGCCCGACGATCTCGTGGGCCGAGCGGAATGGGACTCCCTGGCGAACGAGGTAATCCGCGAGGTCGGTGGCAGTCGAGAAGTCCCCCGCCAGAGCGCCGGCCATGGCCTCCTTGCGGAAGTCAGTGGTCTCGATGAGCTTGCGGAGCATGGGAACGCACTGGCAAACGGTATCAACCGCATCGAAGACCGGCTTCTTATCCTCCTGGAGGTCCTTGTTATACGTGAGCGGAAGGCCTTTGAGGACGGTCAGCAGGCCCATCAGATTGCCATAAACCCGACCGGTCTTTGCCCGAATCAACTCGGCGACGTCGGGGTTCTTCTTCTGAGGCATGATGCTGCTGCCGGTCGCCATTGAGTCGTCCAATTCGACGAACCCAAACTCCCGGGTATTCCAGATGATGATCTCCTCGGCGAACCGCGACATGTGCATGCCCAGGATCGAGGCGGCGGCAAGGAACTCGACCGCGAAGTCCCGGTCTGATACGGCGTCCAGGCTGTTCTCGCTGATCCGAGCGAACCCCAGCAACTGCGCCGTGTACGCCCGATCGATGGGAAACGACGTGCCGGCAAGCGCCGCCGAACCCAGCGGCATCACGTCCGTCCGGCGATAGCAGTCGGCAAGGCGCTCCCGGTCGCGCTGGAGCATCCACACGTAGGCCAGAAGATGATGCGCCAGAGTCACCGGCTGAGCATGCTGAAGGTGCGTATAGCCCGGCATTACCGTGTCGGCGTGTTTCTCTGCGGTCTGAATGAGCACGTCCTGCAGGGCCTTGATCTCGCCGTCGATCGCCTTGATCTCAGCCTTCAAGTACATCCGCAGGTCGAGGGCGATCTGATCGTTGCGGCTGCGGGCGGTATGGAGCTTGCCGGCGACTTCCCCGATCCGCTCGCCCAGGAGCTTCTCGATGTTCATGTGGATGTCCTCGCCCGAGACATCGAACTCCACCTTGCCTGCCTCAATGTCCTTCGCAAGCTGCTCCAGGCCGGCGACGATCTTGTCGGCATCCGTCTGAGGAATGATCCCGCACTTGCCGAGCATCTTTGCGTGCGCAATGCTCCCCTCGATGTCATGCTCCCACAGCCGGACATCGAAGCTTATCGAGGCGTTGAACTGATCAACCTGGTCAGAGGTCTCCTTGCTGAACCGACCGCCCCAGAGCTTGGCCATCATTTGCCTTTCTTAAGCTGCCAGTACATGCGCGATTGGAGGCCGTGAACCTTGACTGCGCCCGTCATCTCGCGCTGGTCGAAGGTTTTGGTGTCGAACGACGCCAGATCCGCATTATAGAGCGCGTATGGGCTGCTGCGGCCGATTACCTTCGCCGAGCCCTTGAAGAGCTGCATCTTGACCGTGCCGGTCACGCGCTCCTGAATCTTCTTGATGAACGCCTCAAGGTCCTCCTTCAGCGGATCGAACCACAAGCCGTTGTATGCCATCTCGCCCCACGCCTGGTCAACCATCGTCTTGAACTGTCTCTCTTCCTTGGTGCAGACCAGCGCCTCGAGGGCCTTATGGGCCGTGAGGAGGGTGATCGCCGCGGGGGCTTCGTAGTTCTCGCGAACTTTCAGACCGAGCATGCGGTCTTCCATGATGTCCACCCGGCCGACGCCGTGCTCGCCGGCGATCTCGTTCAGCGCCTGGATGAGGCTCACGCCGTCCATCTTCTTGCCGTCAATCGAGACGGGCTCGCCCTTCTCGAACCCGATCTCGATCACCAGCGGCTCGTTGGGAGCTTCCCGAGGACCCTTCGTCCACTGGTAGATCTCCTCAGGCGGCGTATAATCCGGCTCCTCCAGGCGGCCGCCCTCTATCGAGCGACCCCAGAGGTTCTCATCAATACTCCATATCTTCTCGATGCTCTGCCCTACGGGCACTCCCCGCTGCTTGGCGTACTCGATCTCCTCGATCCGAGTGAGGTTCCGCTCGCGCATTGGGGCGATGATCGTCAGCTCAGGCGCAAAGTTGAGGCAGACGAACTCGAAGCGGAACTGGTCATTGCCCTTGCCGGTGCATCCGTGGCAAAATGCCTCCGCCCCGACCTTCTTCGCCACCTCGACCGCCTTGAGCGCGATCAACGGCCGGGCAATTGCCGTGCTGAGCTGATAGCCCTGATAATTGCCGTTCGCCTTGATGGTCGGGAAGATATAGTCCTTGACGAACTCATCCTTCGCGTCAACGGTGTAATGCTCAGTTCCCAGCGCCTTGGCTTTCTCCTCGGCCTCCTTGATGTCGGCTTCCGGCTGGCCGACGTCAACGGTCACCGTGACTAGATTATCATAGCCGTAGTACTCTCTCATCATCGGTATGCAAACCGAGGTATCGAGACCTCCGGAGTATGACAAGACTGCTTTTTTCATAGGAACCTCCTCAATCTAACGAGTAACGGGCAATCCGTAAGGCCTCTTCCGGTTACGCATTACGAATCACGCATTACCTCCTACATCGTTAATGCCATTATCGCCTTCTGAACGTGGAGGCGGTTCTCCGCCTCATCGAACGCCGCCGACTTCGGCCCATCGAGGACTTCGTCCGTGATCTCTTCACCGCGCTTGGCAGGCATGCAGTGCAGGATGATGACATCTTCAGCCGCAGCATCCACCAGCGCCTGGTTCACCTGATAGGGCTCGAATACCTTCAGCCGCGCCTCTTTCTCGGCTTCCAGACCCATGCTGACCCAGGTGTCGGTATAGATGACGTTCGCCCCTTCGACGGCCTTGTAAGGATCGTTCATGACCGAGATGGTCGCCCCGGTCTCCTTTGCATCCCTTCGGGCCGTTGTGACCATCGCCGTATCGGGCTCATAACCCTCTGGGCAGCCGACGGTCATGGTCGCGCCAACTTTCGCCGCCAGGAGCATGAGGCTGTTGCACGTATTGCAGCCGTCCCCGATGTACGCCAGCTTCACCTTCGTCAGGTCGCCTTTCTTCTCAAGGATCGTCATGAAATCCGCCAGCGCCTGGCAAGGATGCTCCGCATCCGACAAGCCGTTGATGACCGGGATATTGGCGTACTTCGCCAGATCCACGACCGTCTGATGAGCGAATACGCGAGCCATGATCCCCTGCACCCACCGCTCCAGGTTTCGAGCGGCGTCCGGCACGCTCTCACGAGTCCCAAGCGCAATGTCCGCCGGCTGCAGGTAGATCGCGTGCCCGCCAAGCTGAGTCATCCCGGTCTCGAAGGTCACCCGCGTCCGAAGCGACTGCTTCTCGAAGATCATGGCCAGCGTCTTGCCTTCGAGCAACGGATTCACCAGCCGGTCTTCGCTCTTCAACTCAGCCGCCACCGCGAAGATCTTGAAGATCTCCTCGGCGCTCAAATCCTTTATAGATAGAAGGTCGCGCCCCCTTAAAGAATCATCCTGCGGTTTGGTTACCTTGCGGTCCTGAAGCTGCTCTGCCATCTGTCGTGTCTTCTCCAAATCCACTCCCAACTCCGTGAGTATCTGAGCTGCCAGACCATTTTGCTCTCTAACAAGACCAAGCAGCAGGTGCTCGGTTCCGATGTAATTGTTGTTCAACTGCCTGGCTTCATCGTACGCCAGATCAATGACTCGCTTTGCACGAGGCGCCAATTGCATATCATCGCCCGAACGGCCTTCGCCCCTGGTAACACGCCGCTCAACTTCCTCTCGAATCTTCTTAAGGCTGACCCCCATGTGCTGAAGCATTAGGGCGGCCACGGTGTCATCCTCCCTGATCAGACCGAGGAGCATATGCTCGGTCGAGACGTGGTTCTCCCCCAGCTTTGCCGCCTCTTCCTGAGCGAAAAAGATGACTCTTCGTGCCATCTCAGTAAATCGTTGCCACACATCGTACTCCTAAGGCGTTGCTGATAACGTCGGGCCCGTCGCATTCTCAAAAGGCAGAGTTCCCGCCTGCAGGTTCCTTAGCTGGATGCGAATGCTCGGAACATCCGCCCCCAGCTCTTTCAACACCTTGGAAGGCAGTCCGCAGACGCTCACCAGCCCGATCAGAAGGTGCTCGGTGCCCACCCAATCCTCATTGCGCTCCCTGGCCTCATCGAACGCAACGTGGATCGCCTCACGGAGTTCGGTCGTGAGCTGCATATCCTCGCCCAGGACCTCGTTGCCGCGAGAGAGATGCTTCAACGTTTCCGCTCGGGCCGTGCCCGGATCAACCCCAAGCGCCTCCAGTATTCGTGCTGCCACGCAGTCATCTTCCCGAACCAGGGCAAGAAGCAGGTGCTCGGGGCCGGCGTGGCTGTAACCAAGCTTGCCTGCTTCCTCCTGGGCATGAAGTATTGCCTTTCGTGCCTTCTGGGTAAGCTGCTTCCACATTCGTCTATCTCCTCCGAGACGGCCTTATGTGCCCGTCTCCGATACTGCCTCAATTAGTATACGCAGAGCGGAGTCAACGTGCTCCTTTTTCGCAATCAAGGGCGGCAGGAACCGGAGGGTATTCTGGCCGATGGCATTCACTATCAGCCCCCGCCAAAGGCAGCCCGCTCCGACGGCAGGCGCATAATCCCGGCTGAACTCGATCGCCGCCATGAGCCCCTTGCCCCTAACCTCGACTATATCTTGCCGCTGATCCTTCAACTCGGCGAGTTTCCCGAGCAGATACGCCCCCACCTCCGCAGAATTCTCGATCAGCCGCTCTTCCTCCATGACGTCGAGTGTGGCGATGGCAGCCGCGCAAGCAAGCGGATTGCCTCCGAATGTGGAAGCATGGTTCCCCGGCACGAATGCCTTCGCCACCTCGTCGGTCGCCATGCATGCGCCGATCGGGAATCCGCCGCCCAATGTCTTCGCCAGGGTCATGATGTCCGGCTTTATGCCATAATGCTCGTGCGCGAACCATTTCCCCGTTCGCCCGAGCCCTGTCTGAATCTCATCAAGAATCAGCAGTGTGCCGGTGTCGTCGCAAAGCTGCCTGACTCCCCTGATATACTCCTGCGACCCGATCCTGACCCCGCTCTCGCCCTGGATGGGCTCGATCATTATGGCGCAGGTCTTGTCGCTGACGGCTGCTTCCATCGCATTGAAATCGTTGAACGGCACGTACTTGAACCCGGGCACCATCGGCTCGAAGCCCTGATGGTATTTCGGCTGAGCGGTCGCAGTCACGGTTGCCATCGTCCGCCCGTGGAATGATCCCTCGGCAGTGACGATCTCATATCGCTCAGGACAGTAGTTCTCCTTCGCCCACTTGCGGGCCAGCTTGATGGCGGCTTCGTTCGCCTCAGCCCCGCTGTTGCAGAAGAAGGACTTGCCCAGCCCGGACAACTTCGTAAGGCGCTTCGCCAACTCAGGCTGCTGCGGCACGTAATACAGATTGCAGACGTGCATCAGCTCCGATGCCTGCCGGCTGATCGCCTCCACGAGTTTCGGATGGCAGTGACCCACGCCGCACACCGCGATGCCCGCCAGGAAGTCGAGATACTCCTTCCCGTCGGCGTCCCAGAGCTTCATGCCCTCACCGCGTACGAAGACGGCCGGCTGCCTGTTGATGAAATGCATCACGTAGTCGGCATCCATCTGTATGACGTCCTGGGCCTGAATACTGTTCGCGCTTGTCACCAAATCACTCCCACTAAACGCAAAGAGACAGAGTCGAGCCTCTGTCTCTTCGGCTTTCACCGAGCCGGTATGCAATTGTTGCCAAATCCGGCGTTTTCATTATGGCCTTATTCTAGCCTTTTGGCCGGCAAAATGTCAATCGAAAGTCCCAAAAAGCCTGTTAGCTGATCATTGTGCCGATGCCCTTGTCGGTAAAGACTTCCATCAGGAGCGCATGAGGGATCGTGCCGTCAATGATATGAGCCTTCTCGACCCCGGCCTTGACCGCCGTGATGCAGGACTCCACTTTCGGAATCATTCCCCTATCAATCTTACCCGATTCGATGAGGCTTTGCGCTTCGTCCGCCGAAAGCTCCGAGATCAGGCTCGACTTATCGCTGAAGTCGCGATAGACCCCCTGGACGTCGGTCAGGGTGATGAGCTTTGCCGCGCCCAGGACTCCCGCCAGCTCACCTGCGACGTGATCGGCATTGACGTTGTATGACTCCCCCTGCTCTCCTACCGCCACCGAGGCAATCACCGGGATATAGGCCTGGTCAATGAGTGTCCGAACGATCTGTGTGTTCACCTCGACAATCGCCCCGACCTGGCCGAGGTCCACTCCGCCCGGCATGGCCTTCTCCGCCACCAGGAGATTCGCATCCTTCCCACTGAGGCCTACAGCCTGCCCGCCCTGGGAGTTGATGAGCGAGACAATGCTCTTGTTCGTCTTGCCCGCGAGCACCATCTCGACGATCTCCATGGTCTCGGCGTCCGTCACTCTCAAACCGCCGATGAAATTCGGCTCCTTGCCCATCTTGTGCATCAGCTCGGTGATCTCCGGTCCGCCGCCATGGACGACCACCGGCTGCATGCCGACATACCGCAGGAGGACGATGTCCTTCGTCACGCTCGCCTTCAGCGAGTCGTCGGCCATGGCATTCCCGCCGTACTTGATGACGACCGTCTTCCCGTAGTATTGGCGAATGTACGGAAGCGCCTGGACCAGTATCTCAGCTTGCTCTGATCTTTCTTTCATGATGTCCACTACTCCGTTTTAGAGTAAGAGTACGAGTATGAGTAAGAGTCTAAGTATGATACTCGGCATTTATGCGCACGTAGTCATAGGAAAAATCGCAGGTGAAGACGGTTGCACCCCGTTTTCCGCCGCCGACCTGAAGATGAACCAGGATGTCTTTTCCCTTCAGATATCCGTGCACTTCCTGTTCTGAAAAGTCAACCGGCTCTCCGCCTTTGACCAGAAGAATATCGCCCAAACGAAGGTTCACCGCCTTCGGTTCGAAATCAACCCCTGCTCTCCCTGCCGCCGCCAGAATCCGCCCCCAGTTCGGATCGCAGCCGAACATGGCGGTCTTGACGAGGGGAGAGTTAGCGATCGTCTTGGCGATCTGCCGAGCCGCTTCAAAAGAATCAGCGCCTTGAACCCGAATCTCGATGAACTTGGTTGCGCCCTCGCCATCGGCGGCGATCTGCTTCGCCAGCGACATGGTCACGGAATCAAGGGCGGCTTGGAAAGCATCCGTATCCACCGCCTTATTCCCTGCCATGCCGTTTGCCAGCATGAGCACGGAATCATTCGTGCTGGAATCACCGTCAACCGTCAGGCAGTTAAAGGAGGTCTCGACGGACTTGGACAGGCATTCCTGGAGCACGTCGGGCGTGATGGCGGCGTCCGTGGTGATGAACGCCAGCATGGTTGCCATGTTTGGGCAGATCATCCCCGCGCCCTTTGCCATGCCGCCGATTGTGGCTTCCTTGCCGTCCACCTCGAATCGGGCGAAAGCCTCCTTAGAGCGAGTATCCGTTGTCATGATCGCCCGAGCCGCGATCTCTCCGCCATCCCGACTGAGCGACGACACTGCATTGGCGATGCCATCCTTCACATCGGCCATTGGCAGGGTCTTGCCGATTATGCCCGTGGATGCCACCAGGACATCCTCCTCGCAAATACTCAGCAGGCGCGCGGTCTCGCAGGCCATCGTGCGCGCGTCGCGCATACCCTGCTCGCCCGTGCATGCATTCGCATTGCCGCTGTTGACGATTATGGCCCTTGTGGAACTGTTCGGCACTGGCTCGCG
>Ga0307379_10007217_pt1 | contig 15137 bp, 7 predicted proteins | sample UN2MG_FD_202237 | JGI IMG/M metagenome (GOLD analysis project Ga0307379, IMG submission 202237) | Soil microbial communities from Risofladan, Vaasa, Finland - UN-2 | ecosystem: Environmental > Terrestrial > Soil > Coastal area > Acid sulfate soil | place: Finland: Risofladan, Vaasa | collected... | reverse complement strand
CGTGATGCCGCCGTTCGTCCTGCCCTACTACAACGGAGTCGTTCCCGAAGACTGCGGGATCAGCGCCTTCGTCTTCCTCTCCGGCGGCCACTTCACCCTTCACACCTTCTCCTACCGGGGCGCTTTTTTCGTCGATTTTCTCTGTCCCCGGGACTTCGATCGGAAGCAGCTGTATTCTCTTATCGACAACGTCTTTCCCGCGGAGAAAAAATTTCAGAATTATGTCAACAGGACGGCGGGCGATCAGCTGGTCCGGCCGGCCATGGACCCCAAGAAGGACTTCGGCCCCCACCTCCTGTTTGATATCGACGACTACGCGGGTCCCGACACCATGGACGGGATTTTCGCCTACTTGGACCGGCTGCCCTCGAAGGTCGGTATGACGCCGATCGTCCGGCCATACGTAGTCAAGAACCGCTTCGGCAGACAAGAGGTCGTCTCCGGCCTGACCATGATCGCCGAGAGCCATATCGCCCTTCACGTGTTCAAGGAGAGCCGGAAAGCCTGCTTCGACCTTTTTTCCTGCACCTTCTTCGACACCACGAAGGTCCCTCGGGAGATCAAGAAGGAGCTCAAGGGCCGGGTCGTCCACGAAACACTCGTCTCCCGCGGCAGCAAGTACAAGAAATACGGAGAGACAGCGGCCCAGAAGGTCAAGTTCTCCCGGGCCTGGCTGGACAACGTCTTCTCCGGCCCTCACAAAACTTGATTTCCGGTTGACAGAGGGGGGCGGGGGAAGTTAAGTTTATACTGGAGTTGGAAGCTAGCCACAGACACTTAATTTCCGGAGGGGTTTTACGTGAAGAGCCGCCTGTTTCCCGCGACTTTTTTTTCCCTGCTTCTCTTCGTCGCTGCCGCGACGCCGTCCTCCCTTTTCGTCACAGGAACAATCAAGGGCAAGGTCACCGATGCCGACGGCCAGCCCCTCCCGGACGTTAAGATCACCCTCCTCGATCTCGCCCGCGGCCAGACCTATTCCATGAAGACTGACAAGAAGGGGAATTATTACCTGATGGGCATCGCCCCGGCCGAATACAGGCTGAAGCTCGAGAAGGCGGGCTTTCAGCTTCTCGAAGGCCGGGTCTCGATCGCGCCCGACCGGGAGAACGTTTTCGACGCCGTCCTCGCCCCCGAGGCCAAGCCAATCGTGAAACCGGAATGGGAGGACAAGAACCTCCGGGCGAACGAACTCTTCAAACAGGGCAAGTACGAGGAGGCGGCCGGGGTGTACCGGGAAATCCTGGTCCTCGACCCGGACCTGGCGGCCATCCATTTCAACCTCGGCAACTGCGCCTACTACCTCCAAAGCTACGAAGAGGCGGTTGCCTCCTTCCGGGAGGCCGTCCGGCTCAAGCCCGATTTCTTCGATGTTTATGCCAACCTAGCCAACGCCTACGGCCAGCTAAAGAGGTTCGAGGAGGCTATCCCCATTTTCGAAGAGGCGGTCCGGGCCTATCCGGAGAACGCCGGCCTGTACTCGTCCCTGGGCCTCCTCTATCTCAATTCGGGTCAGGGCATCAAGGCCGCCGAGTCCCTGGAGAAGTCGACTGCCATCGACCCCCAGGGCACCTTCTCTTACTATTCGCTCGGGATCGCCTACACCCAGACCGGCGAGTTCGAAAAGGCCGTGGCCAACTACGAAAAATACATCACCCTCATCACGGACGCCAAGGAAATCGAGAGGGTCAAAGGTATCATCGAACAACTAAAATCCCTGGCCATAAGATAGGCGCCGGGGAGTGACGAAAGGAGGTGAGAGAGGAGATTCGATACCTTAAAATCCGGAGGAGTTAAGTTCGTTAATCGTTTCATGAATGGCTCAATCAGGGAGGACAAGTTGAGAAAAATCATTGCCGTTTGTCTCGTCTTCCTCGTTGTCGGAGTCTTCACCGCGGCCCGCGCCCAGCAGGCCACGGCCAACCTCGAGGGGACAATCAAGGATGACCAGGGGAACGCGCTCCCGGGCGTCGAGGTCGTAGCCAAGGACACGAGGACCGGCATCACGCGGACCGGTGTCGCGGGCCCGCTCGGCCGGTATCGCCTCTCGGCCCTGGCCCCTTCGCTCTACGAAGTCACGTTCAAGCTTGCAGGCTTCAAGACCAGGATCGTGACAGGGCTGGATTTATTCGTGAATGAGACCAAGGTCTTAAACGCCACCATGGAACAGGCCGCCGTCGAGGAAGAGGTCACGGTCATCGCCGAAGTGCCTCTGATCGAAGCCACCAAGGCCGAGGTCTCGACGGTCGTCACGACCAAGGAGGTCGACAGCCTGCCGCTCCTGACACGTCAGTTCGCCAACCTAGCCCTTCTCGCGCCGGGGACAACCGAAATGGGGTCCTACGACCCGACAAAGAACGCCATGTCGCACTTCAGCGTCGGCGGTTTCCGCGGCCGCGCGGTCTACTACTCAATTGACGGAGCCGACAGCAAGGACAACATGGTCGGCGGCCCGCTGCAGATATTCACAACCGAGGGCGTCGAGGAGTTTTCGATCGCCACAAACCAGTTCAAGGCCGAATACGGCCGGAGCCAGGGGACGATCGTGACGGTCCTGACCAAGTCGGGAACCAACGAGCTCCATGGCAGCGTCTTCGGCTTCCTGCGGGAAGCGAGCCTGCGGAGCCTGAGCTATTACGAGAAACAGCTCAGGGACGAGCTGGGGGGATACGATAAGCCGAAGTTCCACCGCTACAATTACGGCGCGTCGATCGGCGGCCCTATCGTCAAGGATAAAACCCACTTCTTCCTGGCCTTCGAACGGGTCCAGGAAGCGACCTTCGCCATCGTGGACATGTTAGGGGAGGATGTCTGGAACGAGTACAAGGGCGAGTTCGAGGTCCCGTTCAGCCAGAACCTCCTGACCTTGAACCTGACGCACCAGATCAATTCCCGGCATAGCCTGAAACTCCGCTACGGCTTCCAGTACGACAAGACCGAGAACCTTGGTATCGGCGGCGAGTACGCCGTCTCGAACGGTTACTCCTCCAAGAATACCAACCACAACCTCATGCTCAGCCATACCTGGATCGTCAAGCCGAACCTCCTCAACGAAGCCCGCGCGGTCTACCAGTATTTCGACAACCGCTCCGACCCGAATTCGACCGAGCCGACGCACTATTTCAGCATCGGCGGGTTCGGCCAGGCGAGGAATATGCCCCAGGAGACGAGACAGACCAAATACCAGTTCCGCGACGACCTGTCTTTGCACGTCGAGGAGTGGCACGGCGTCCACGACTTCAAATTCGGCATCGACTACTACTATATGCCGCGGCTGGACCTGCTCTACATACAGGGACAGAGCTGGTACTACCGCCACGTCAGCGGCTACTATACGATGGACTCGCCAATACGCCAAATCGAACACTACTCCGGGGACCCGTGGCGTTTCTCGAACAACAGGTATCACTCGATCGGCCTTTTCATCCAGGACGACTGGAGGATCAGCGACAGGCTGACCTTGAACCTCGGCCTCCGCTATGACTACAATACCGGGCTCGAGTTCGACCAGAGCGGACTTCCCTCGGTCCAGTTCCTTGCCAATTACATTTCGGGATTCCGGGACCCGGGACTCAAGCACGACTGGAACAACATCGCCCCGCGGCTCGGCTTCGCCTACGACGTGTTCGGGAGCGGCAAGACCGTTGTCCGCGGCGGCTACGGCATCTTCTACGACCAGCTCTATGCGGAGACCTTCATGTACGCGGCCACCTTTCTTGCGACCGATCCCTGGAGCATGAAGTTTTATAACCGCCGGACAGCCGGCATCCTGAACCCCGACGGCGTCACTTACTGGCAGCCCGACGATCCCAGCAACCCGACCAACCTGCCGACGAACCAGATCACGCCCGGCCTCTGCACCGAGGCCATCGGTCCGGAATTCCAGTATCCGTACACCCACCACTTCAACGTCGGCTTCTCCCAGCAGATCAGCCAAGATTTCGCCGTCGACGTTAACTACGTCCATACAGAAACGAGGGGACTGGGAAAAGGGGACGAGCTGAACCGGTACCATTCGGAGACGGACAGCTACACGTTCTCCAACGATTACCAGCAGTCGATCTGGACGCCGCGGTTCGTCGGCAAAGGCCATTTCGACGGGCTGTACGTTTCCGCCAGGAAGCGGTTCAGCAACAGGTTCGAGCTGAGGGTCAACTACTCCTTCTCCGGCGGCCAGAGCACAGTCAACTACCGGGGCACCGACGGCTGGGGCGTCACCTGCTATATCGAGAACCAGCCCAACGGGTCTCAAGAATGGGGCCCGATCGACACGGACGAGCGGCACCGGCTGTTTGTCAGCGGCATTGTCGAGCTTCCCTGGGGCCTCCAGTTCGCGGCCATGTTCCGGTTCAACACGCCCAGGCCGTACAACATCTATGACAGCTCCGACCCGAACGACGATGGCTACAGCGACCTGCCGGCGGACATTCCGCACCGGATGTACGGGCGCGAAGACGACAATTTCTCCCAGCTCGACTTCCGAATTTCCAAGTTCGTCAAGTTCTCGAACCGCATGGAGATCGAGCTCATCGCCGAGCTCTTCAACGCCTTCAACACGATCAACTTCAGAGGGTACGGTGGAGACGTGGACGTCCCCGAGACTTACGGGCTGCCCAGCTTTACAACTATGCCCCTCGAAGCTCAGTTCGGACTCCGGTTCAGATTCTAGAAGACAAACGCCAAAGGGGGGACCCCGCCTGGGTCCCCCCTTGATTTTTTCCGGCGAAACGCCTAGTCTTTTTTCTCATGGTCGTCCGCCGCTCCTTTCTCATCTTCTACGCCGTCCTTCTTATGGCAGTGGCGGCGCTGCCGGCTGGTCCCCAGTCCTCCCAACTCGAAAAGAAACACGAAACCTGGCTCAAAGATGAGGTCAACTACCTCATCACCGACGAGGAAGAAGAGCTCTTCCTCTCTCTCAAGACGGACGGCGAGCGGAACGCCTTCATCAACGCCTTCTGGGCCCGGCGCGACCCTCTTGCCCTCACCCCGGCGAACGAATTCAAGGACGAACACTACCGCCGGCTGGCCGAGGCAAAAGTCAAGTACGGCATCCACACCGACCGGGGCCGGATATACGTCCTTCTCGGGCCGCCGGACACGATCGACAACGAGACCTCGGGCAAGATCGTTTTCCCGTGCGAGGTCTGGAACTACACCAACCTGAGCGTTCCCGGGTTCCCGAACTCGCTGCGACTGCTGTTCTTCAAGCAGTGGGGCGTCGGGCAGTTCCGGCTCTATAGCCCGCTCTTCGACGGCCTCGAATACCTCGTCCCCCAGCGCCATTATGACTTCAGGCAGGGCGACGATTCGCAGATCCGAAAGCTCATCCGAAGCTACATGGGCATCGATTTCCTCATGGCCACCCAGAGCGTCACGCCCGGCACAGACAAGCTTGAATCGGAGCGGATCCTGGCTACGCTCAGGGACCCGGGGGCTTTCGAAGCCCTGAGGCCTTCCGTCAAGCCCCGGGTGACCATCACCGTCTCTTATGAAAAACTGCCTTTCGATGTCGAGGGATTTTTCTCCGACGACGGGCATGGCAACATCTACTACGACGCCGTCCTCAACGTTTCGCCGGAAAACCTGACCTTTGAAAAAGCTGGTGAGAAGCACTACGGCCGCGAGGATGTCTACGTGACGATCCGGGACGCGGAACGAAACGTCGTCGCCCAATTCAACGAGCAGCTCAGCCTCGAGCTGGCCGAGGACGAAATGGAAGCCAAAAAAGGCTACCGCCTCGGCTATGCGTTCTCCCAACTCCTCATCCCCGGCGAATACACGGTGAACATCCTTCTCCGGGACTATGTCAGCAGCCGGGTCGGCGAAAAGGACCTCCGCCTGTCCCTGCCCGCCGCGGGCCGCTCGACGCCGCTGCTCCTGGCCGGCCGCATCGAGTCGCTTCCGCCCGGAGCGGCCGAGGCCGCCGGGAAGACGCCCTTCACCTTCGGCCGAAGCAAGGTCACGCCAAAGGCCAAGGCCGTTTTCGGCCCTGACGAAAGCATCTATCTGTATTACGAAATCTATCGCCGGGCCGCCGACTCAGGGGACTACCGCGTCGAGTACGCAATCCGGGATGCCCGGAATAACAGGGTCAGGACCGACGGTGAAACTCTTACTCTTCCGGCCGGCGAGAGGTTTCTGCCCGTCGAAAAGGTCTTTTCGCCGAAGGGGCTCGCGGAGGGCGCCTATACCTTGTCCGTCAGCGTTACAGATGCGCGAATCCAGACGACGCTCCTCGAACAGTCCGCAGGGTTCGTGCTTTCATCGGCTCCCCAGCCGCCGGGCGCCTTTTCCTTCGAGCAGCCGTACAATCCCTCCCCGGCAGAGATGTACACGCAGCTCGGAAGGCAGGCGCTCTTCAGGAAAGATTATCCCCGGGCCCGCCAGTTTTTCGGATTGGCCCTCAATTTCGCCCCGAACCATCTGGCCGCGAAAATCCAGATGGCCCGCTGCCACGCGCTCGAGGGAAACGACGGCCCGGCGCTCGAACTCCTGCTGCCTCTGGAGGAGGACGAATCGGCCGGCGGCGAGGTCTTCACCATCCTCGGCAGCATCTTCTACGGGAAAAGAGACCTGGAGCGGACGGCCCGTTATCTCGAGAGGGCCGCCGAACTCCGCATCGAGTCCATCGAGGTCCTCAACTTCCTCGGGAGCGTCTATCTGGAGATGGGCAGGAAGGAGAAGGCCCGCGAGACTCTCGCCCGCTCCCTCCTGATCAAGGACGACCAGCCTCTCGTCAAGTCCCTCCTCGAACGCCTGGACAAATAGCCCTCAGACCCGGGTTTTCACGGGTCCCGCCCCGGCCGCTTCTATGATGGCTTGTCGTCCTTGCAGAACCGGGAAATGATCTCGTCGACGGCCTCCTTTTCCGCGGCAGAAAGGCGGCCGAAATGCGGCGTTTTCCTGTACTCTCTCAGCCGGGGACAGGCCCTGGAAACATCCCCGTTCCGGAGATGGGTCAGGCCCAGATAGTAAAGGGCCTCGTGGATTTCCGGGTCGAGCGCCAAGGCCTCTTCCAGATTCGAGACGGCCCCTGGAAAATCCCCCAGCTGATAGAGAGTCAAGCCCAGGACGTATCGGGCCGGGCCGTTCGTGGGGTCCAAGGCGGCCGCTTTCCTCAGGCTCCCCGCCGCCGGCTCCAGATGCGACCTATCTTGGGTCTGCTGGAAAAAGAAATAGTCGAGATTGCCAAGATTGTACCACGAGATGGAGGAATCGCCGTCAATCGACAGGGCCTTTTCGAAGCATTCCCGGGCCCTCGGCTCGTCCCCCTTTTTCAGCCAGGAGAGCCCCGTATAGTTCCAGGGGAGCGGATCAAATTCGACCTGAGGCGGCCGCTTCCCTTCGAAAACGCCGAGCGCCGCGTCGAAGTCGCCGAGTTCATACAGGCAGGTGACGTACTCGAGGAAGATGTAGTAGTTTTCGGGAAGGGCTTCCAGCCCCTGCTTGAGAACCGAGGCGGCCTCCGCCCCTCGGCCTTCCTCCTTACAGAAATGGGCCAGGTTGAGGTAGGCCGTGCTGATGTTCTTTTTGGCGCCGATGACGGCCTTGGCCTTGTCAATGGCCTCGGCCGCCCTTCCCGCCTGAAAGAGGCTCAGGGCGTTCATAGCCTTATTGTAGAACGGCAGGAGCGCCTTGACATCGTCTTCCGGGCCGAACTCAGTCCGGCCCGTTTTCCCGCCGCCGGGGGACGCGGCCACGTAGCCGAGGCTTCGCAGCCTTTCGACCGTCTCCCTGTCTGAGCTGCGCGCGGCTTTGTCCGCCGTCCCTGACGAAAGAGCGCGGACGAGTTCCCCCAGCTTTTTCCTTCCGGCGGCCACATTCGCCGCGCCCGCGAGGTTCGCAGTCTCGCCGAAATCCTTTCTCAGGTCGTAGACCTCCGGGACGGGCGAATCGATGAATTTCTCGTCCTTGTCGATGAACCCCGAGACAGGCGCCCAGCCCATGCTGTAGAACGGAGAGAGCGATTCGAAATAAATAGGCCGCCGACCGGCCGGCCCTCCCTTCATGGCCCGGACAAGTGAGACGCCCTGGAGGTGGGCGGGCTTCCCGGCGCCGAGGAGTTCGCAAACCGTGGGGAAGATGTCCACATGCGAGACAGGGGCGCTCACGACCCTGTGGCTCAGCCCCGGGTGGGTGATGATCAGGGGAATCCAGAGCGTCGCGTTGTAGGCCAGGAAACCATGCGTGCTTTCGTTGTGCTCGCCCAGCGATTCACCATGGTCCCCGGTCAGGACCACAAGCGACGAACGGTCGAGGCCGCTTCGTTCGAGATACCCGAAGAGCTCTCCGAGCGCGGCGTCGACATAAGCCACTTCCCCGTCATAAAGACGGTCAGCGAACCGCGTTTTGTACGGTTCCGGGGGGGAGTAGGATTCGTGGGGGTCCCAGAGATGGACCCAGAGAAACCAGGGGGCTCTTTGTCCCTTGAGCCAGGCGAGCGCGCTCAACAGGACGGCTTCCGCCCGGCGGGTCCAACTGTCGCCAGGCGTCGGGCCCGTCCGGTCGAGACGGTCGTCGTAGGTGTCGAACCCCTGGTCGAGTCCAAAACGGGATTCGAGAGGGAATCCCCCGATGAACGCCCCCGTCGAATACCCCGAACTCTTGAGGTGCTCGGCCAGCGTCAGGAATTCGTTCCCGACGACGAAATTGGCGTTGTCATGGACGCCGTGATGGAGGGGTGTTGTGCCCAAAAGGATGTTGGCGTGCGCGGGGAGGGTGGTCGTGCAGTGGGAAAATGCCCGGGTGAAGACAATTCCCCGGGCGGCCAGGCCGTCAATTCGCGGCGTGCGGACATGCCGGTCGGAATAAAAACTGACCCGGTCGGCGCGGAGCGTGTCAACCGTGATCAGAAGCAGGTTGAGCCGGGAAGGCGGGCTTGTCCGGGCGCCGGCGGCGAGGAACGGGATAAGCCAGAGGATCAAGGGAGCGAGAAGCCTTGTCCCCGGCAGTCTGGTAGGGCGCATGTTCGTCGGCTGCGTTCATTATACACAATCTCCCCCCTTAGGCTAAAGACTCACCTCCAGGACGTTATCTTCCTCTATTCTTTTTTGGGTGATTTCCCAATTTTGGTTTTGACGGCGATGACTTTTCCAAAATCCAGGCATCGGCTCAGCGCCTCATCATCCGGGTTCCATTCCGCCCTGATCCCGTCGTCGATGAGCTCGAAGCCGGCTTTCTGCAGCCCTTCATTGATCATTTTCACGGATTCTCCGCTCCACCCGTATGTCCCGAAGGCCGCCCCCTTTTTCCCGCCGAATTTCAATCCCCTGATTTCTTCGAGGAAACCGGCCAGGGCCGACAGGATCCCCCGGTTTATGGTCGGAGAGCCCAGCAAGACCGCCTTGGACTTGAAGACCTCGGTTACGACATCGTTCTTATCGGAACGCGAGATGTTGAACAGTTTAACGGCGACTTCATCATCGGCCGATCTGATTCCTCGAGCGATGGCTTCGGCCATGCCGCGGGTCCCGTTCCACATGGAATCATAGACGATCGTGATCTGGTCCTCTTTATAATCCTTGGACCATTCGAGATATTTCCCGACGATCTGCAAAGGCTCGTCCCGCCAGACGACACCGTGACTGGGACAGATCATGTCCAAGGGAAGATTCAATCGTTTAAATTCCTCGATCTTTTTTTCAACAAGCCGGCTGAAGGGCGTGAGGATATTGGCGTAATACTTGATGGCTTCTTGATACAGTTCGGCTTGATCGACCAGGTCGTTGAATAATAGCTCGCTGGCATAGTGCTGGCCGAAAGCGTCGTTGCTGAAAAGAATGTTGTCGCCCGTCAGGTAGCTGAACATGCTGTCCGGCCAATGGAGCATCGGCGCTTCGATGAATATCAGTTCCTTCCGGCCCAGGCTCAGCCTGTCGCCCGTTTTGACCGGCACGAAATTCCAATCTTTATGAAAATGCCCTTTCAGCGACTTGACTCCATTAGCGGTACAATAGACGGGCGTTTTGGGAATGCGATTCATGAGCTCGCCCAGGGCGCCGCTGTGATCGGTCTCGGCATGATTGGCGATGACATAGTCGATCTTATCCAGCCCGACTTCCTTTTCAAGATTGTCGACGAATTCCGACCCGAAGGGCCCCCAGACGGTTTCTATCAAGACCGCTTTTTCATCCCTGATGAGATAGGAATTGTAGGTCGATCCCCGGTGAGTGGAATATTCCAAGCCATGAAAATTTCTGATCTCCCAATCAACCTTTCCAACCCAGTAAACGTCTTTTTTAATTTCTTTCAATATGTCTGCCTCCATCCAATATCACCTTGATCATTATAGCGGAGAATCTCCACTTTTTCCTTGACTCTTGTCAACAATTTTGGCTGCCCATTTCTCTATGCTATTGCGCCCAAAACCGGATTCACAGCCGTAAAAACCTTCGTGAAATGTTGCGGACTTCCCAAAAAAATTTCATCAAGAGCCAGAGTCTTGTATAATAAAGCGCGATGAATAGGCCCATCGGGCGCCGGGATTTCCTGAAGACGCTGGGAGGAGGGGTGCTGGCTGCGGCCGGGAGGTCCGGCCGGGCGGGCAAATAGAGATTCCCATTTAGCCCTGGCGGGCGTCGTAATACAGGGCGGCCGCGCCCAGGATGGCTATCTCCGGCTGGTCGGAGGTCTCGATGACGATCCGCTCCAGGGTCTTGCGATAGGGGAAAGATCTCATCGCCTCCCCCATCGCTTTCTCAAAAAAGGAGAAGGCCCGGGAGACCGAACCGCCCAGAATGATGGCCTCGGGGTCGACGGCCAGCATGATGATCATCAAGGCGTCGCCGAGATAGCACCCGAACCGTTCGAAGATCGCCAATGCTTCCCGGTCTCCTCGGGAAGCTCTGGCGAAGAAATCTTCTCCTCTGATCCCCTGCGCCCGGGTGAAGTATTGTCCGCTACAGTAATGCTCCAGAATAGAGTCTTTGTACGGGATCATCCCGAACTCGCCGGCACCGCAGTTGGGGCCGCTGTAGAGGCGGCTGTTGAGGATGATGCCCGCCCCCAGTCCGGTGCCGATGATCAGCCCGACCAGATGGCTGAACTTCCGGCCGCGGCCGAAATGTTTCTCCCCGACGGCGAAACAATTGGCGTCATTATTGACGTAGACGGGCCGGCCGAACCGCTTTTCCAGGATCTCTTTAAGCGGGACTTCCTTCCAGGAAGGAATGTTCTGAACATCATAGACGATCCCTTTCTCGACGTCGACGACACTCGGCACGCCCACTCCGATGCCGGCCACACCCGGGTCGATGACCCGGGCGATCGCCCCGCCGACCTCCTCGATGACTTCCTCTTCCGACCCCTGAGGGCTCACCACGGAGGAGACATGCTGGACGATCCGGCCGTTCTCAACGCGCCCGATTCCGATCTTGGTGCCCCCGAGATCGACCCCGATAATGGCCATCCCGCTCATGACTCTCCCGCTTCTCCTTTTGGCTTTTTCCGGCGGAGGGTGGCATTGCTGATCAGCGGCCGGGACCAGAAACCGATGCTCAGGATATAGCCCAGGGGGATAAACAGAAACATCATGCCCGCCCGGAGGCCGAAGTGATCCCCCAGCCAGCCGACGACGAGCGGCACCAAAGCGCCGCCGATGATCCCCGTGCAAAGGATCCCTGAGAATGAGCCGTAGTGCCTGTCCAGGGAGTTGAGCGCCAGGGAGAAGATGATCGACCACATCACCGAAGCGCAAAATCCCATAAGGGGAAAAGCGATGAAGGCCACGGGGCCCGGCCCAAAAAGAGCGGCGCCCAGGGTGACGAGCGCGGCGACGGCAAAACCGATCAGGACCCTGCGGCTATCGAAGATCTTAAGCAGGACGAGCCCGAGCAGGCAGCCGGCGGTCATCAGGCCCCAGAAAAGGGAGACCGTGTCGGCGCCTTTGGTCTGAGGGTCGATCCCGTGGTAGCTGGCCAGGAATTTCGAGATCCAGTTGGCCACACCCTGTTCCGTGCCGACATAGGCGAATATCCCCAGGAAATAGAGCAGGACGATCTTTTTTCGGAAGAGCTCTCGGTAGATGGACCAGGCCCCCGCCCGCTCCTCCTCCTTGAGCTCAACCCTGGGCAGCCGGACCACGGAGAGGAGAAGGACCATGCCCAGGGTAACCAGGGCAAAGACCCAGTACAGAGAGACCCAGGGAAGGCTTTCCGGAACCACCATCTTCAAGATCTTAAGAAAGGGACCACTTTGGCTGGATACCTTGGGGAGGTTGAGGACCAGATAGGAATAGACCTGCGGGCTCAGGAAAGACGCCAGGCCGAAGATGAGCTGGGCCACGACGGAGTTGAAGGCGAAGTGTTCCTCCCCTCCGGCAACACGGAGGAGGGGGTTGATGGTGACCTGCAGCATGGCCATCCCGATGCCGATGAGGAAGAGCGACGTTAGGCCCACCGAGAACCGCGGCAGGGCTGCGAAACAGCAGGCGCCGACCAGGGCGACGCCGAAGGCCGCCAGCATGACCCGCTTCTCTCTGTAGCGCTCGACCATCATCCCGGCCGGGATGGACATCACGCCATAGGCGATGAAGAAGGAGAACGGAAGGAACCCGGCCAGGGTCAGGCTCAACCGGAAGCTGTTGATGATGTCCGGGACGAGCGGGCCCAGGATGTTCGTCAGGAAGGAAATGACGAAAAAGATGAGGAAGATGAGGGCGACGATCAGGTAGTTTCTCTTCATGCTCCCAGGCTCCTTCTCAGACTCTAAAACCTACTGCTGTTTTAAATTCCAGCCGCTGACGACGAGCTCCGGCTCCTCGCCCCGCAGGTCCCGGCTGGAGAACGAACCGCTGATTGTCCTACTCTCCCCGGGAAGAAGCGAGATGCAGTTGTCTTCCCAGTAGATGGGCACAACCGTGTCTCCGCTCTGCTTCCTGACGACGTCAAGGTTCACAAAGAAAGCAATCGTCTCCGTCGGGTTCTCCAGGGTGATCCGGACCTTGTGCTCGGCGCCGGCCTGCTCGAAAGCCGAGAGGACCTTGAGGGTTACCGAAGGAAGTCTATCCAGGGCCGTCAGGTCGGCGAATTCCTTGATCGGGGTGACGAACCACTCGGTCGCCGGATAGTCCATCACGTCCTTCTTGGTGGCAAGCCAGTAGAAATTCTCATCGATCAGGCCGCCGGCGTTGTCCACCAGCTTGAGGTCGAGAAAATACACAGAGGTGAGCCCTTCGATTTGAGGAATCCGGCCGACCTGGGCGGCGGTGTTCTCCCCGAGCTCCACGTCCCAGACATCGCGAAAAAGCTCCTTGGAGTGGAAGTCAAGGACACGGGCCTGCGCTTTCCAGCCGCCGAGCGGCGAGAGGCTGTCATTCACCACATAGATCCCATCGTTCTTGGGATGATAGAGGATGTGGACCGGCCGCGACGCTTTTTTAGCGCCGTAGAAGGCGCCGTTCGGCATCAAGTCATAATCGTAGAGCTGCCAGTAGAGCTTGGGCCAGGCGGCATTCAGCATCCATTGAATCACACCCGTGGCCACGGGGCGGTGAGCGGCGAAGGCTTCGAACATCGCCCGCATGGCCTCGTAGTTGGCGACCTGGGCCTTGCGGACGAAATCCTCGAGACCCTTGACCTTGCCGTACCGCCTGTTGAGGGCTTCGAGATAGCGGTCGAGGGTGTTGAACTCGCCGCGGGCGCAATGATAATCCCAGATCTCGTCGATCGGCCAGAGGTGATCGGCCGGGAGCATCTTCTTCAGGCTTTGGAGCGGCGGCGGCTGCGGACCCGGCCCGGTTTCGGTGTTGAACCCGAAAGCGCCGCCGTTCTCCGTGTCCTCGAACCAGTAAATGGGCGGAACATAGTCGTAGGGGCCGTTCATCTTGACGCCGGTATCGCCGCTGATCTCGCTCCGGAGGCCTTTGGTGGACATCAGCGCCGGACGGCTGGGATCGTGGGCCTCTAATATTTGCGTATATCTTCGCTCAAGCTCCGGCCGGGGCAGCTTGTCGCTCCCCAGCGCCCAGACAAAAACGCTGGGATGATTGCGCCATAAGACCAGCTGGTCCTGGAAGGAGCGGGCCACGAGATCCATGTCCTCGGGAGTCATGACCCCGCCGAATTCGTCGACGGGCTTGCCCAAATAATTCTCCCATTCCCACTGGCAGCTCCAGCCGGCCATCAGCAGGATCCCATGACGATCGCAGAGATCATACAGCGCCGGACCGCTTCCCCAGAACCCTTCGAGACGGATGGTGTTGAGGTTCATGTGGCGGGTGTACTTGACCTTGGCTTCCAGGACGCGGGGCTCCTCGACCATGAAGAGGTCGTCCACCCAGCCTCCTCCCCGGATCAGGACCTTCTGCCCGTTGACCATGAATCCGCGATGCCTCTCTTCGTTGATATAATCCGCGACCTCGCGGATGCCGAAGGTCACTTTCCCCTCATCCGAGATGAGCTTTCCGGTCTGGAATCGCATTGTCAGGGCATAGAGATTCGCCTCGCCCAGGTTGTGGGGCCACCACAAGCGCGGGTTTTGTATCCGCAGCTCGGGGAATTGCCGGGAATCGAAGACGACGGTCCGTGTTTCTCCTGGATCCAGGACCAAGTCCTGCCGGAGGATGAGGTTTTCGATCTCCGCCTCCACTTTTCCGGAAACGGACTGGGTCGTGTGATTGACGGCGTCAACGGTGATGGTCAGGTCGGCCTCTTCCAGGGTATCGAGGTTGACCTGGCTCGTCACGAAGGGGCGGTCGAGAGAAACCGGCCCGCTGAGCCGCAAAGTCACCGGCCGCCAGATGCCCATATTCTGATCGGGCGGCCTGGGGTTCCAGTCGACGAATCCGAAGGTGAAATCTCCCGGTTGGGGAGGGAATACTTCGACCGCCAGGACGTTCCGGCCCGGTCTGACGGTCGGGGTGACGTCGAATTCGAAAGTTCTGAAGGAGCCGAAGACCTGGTTCCGGGAGGCGACCTGCTGGCCGTTGAGCCAGATATCAGCCCGGTAGTTGATACCATCAAACCCCAGGCGGGAATAAGCTATCTCCTTTTCATCCGGCAGGTCGAACTCCGTCCGGTACCACCAGGCACCGGCGAACCGTTCCCGGGGAATGCTCTCCAGGTTTTTGCCTAGGAACAGGTCGGGATATTCCCCGTTCCCACGGAGGGCGGCCAGGACGGTCGTCGGGACAGCCGCGGGGC
>Ga0307379_10007214_pt1 | contig 15142 bp, 18 predicted proteins | sample UN2MG_FD_202237 | JGI IMG/M metagenome (GOLD analysis project Ga0307379, IMG submission 202237) | Soil microbial communities from Risofladan, Vaasa, Finland - UN-2 | ecosystem: Environmental > Terrestrial > Soil > Coastal area > Acid sulfate soil | place: Finland: Risofladan, Vaasa | collected... | reverse complement strand
TTAAACTCTTTCGATATTTCTTCTCCATATTTTTTATACAACCCATCTTTTATTTTTTTGCTGTGATTCGTTATAGAATTAAAGGATAACCCAAATAGCCTATTAATTTCATCATTAGATATTTCTTCATTATTATTTATAATTTTATTATCTGTTAAAAAATTCTTTTTTCTATTTCTATTTCCCAATTTAGTCATCCTAGAGAATTCATTCTCTCCTTTATCTCTAATAGTTTTAACTCTTTTCGATTGAGATTTTTTAACGGACTCAGATTTTAAATTATGAAATAGATCATTAACTTCTTCTTCACTTTTATCTTTTAAACAAATATCTTTTATCCTATTTTTGATAAATGTTTTTTTAAATTTATATTTAAACTCATCTGTTTTCTTATAACAGGTATAAGAACAAAAACCCTTGATATGACATTTGTTTCTTTTTTTGGTAATATATTTTTCTTCACACATTTTACATTTTGGCATATAGACCTCTCTATCTTTATAAAAATATTACTCTCTATGATCTATATTCTTTATTTTTATTTTATCTCCTTCTTTTATTTCAGATATTTTTTTCCATTCTTCTATTCCGTCTTCATCGTTCAAAACTATAAATTTTTCATTTGATGTACATCTAATTTCTAGTCCATTTAATAATTTTAATGATAATGTTTGTTTTTTTCCATTATTATAGTATTCATCTAATTTAACCATATCCATATTGTGATTTAAAACATTGACTTCTTTATTATTTTCGCGGAAAGAATTTTCATCAATATTCTCCAGATCTGTTAACTCATCAAAATAAAATAGCCCATTCTCTGTTTCTATTAACGAATCAGAAGTAATACAACTACTAATTGAATGATCAACATGTTTATTTGCTGTTGCTTGAAGTTTTACTCTATTTAACCAATTAATATCGTCTGCACAGCAATCATACCATGGTGATTTTGTAACATCTGTTTCTCCTGTAATATCCATCCATTTTTTCACAGTAGGATGAAAAACATCAAACTCCTGCCACCTATCTCCTGTTTGATCAATATAATCAACCCTTATGTTTTCATCATTTTGATTTATCTTTTTTCGTCTTTTATAACTAATCATAAAACAAGGTTCAATACCTGAAGTTGTTTGAGTTAAAATAGAACAAGATCCTGCTGGAGCAGTTGTTCCTATAGCAATGTTTCTTCTGCCATATTTTTGCATTTGCCTATAAAGTTTACGATCTTCTGCTTTTATTCTTAACAAAAACGGATTATCTTTTTCTCTCTTTGGGTCCCATATTGGAAATGGTCCTAATTCTTTTGCCATCTCAACAGATGATTCATAACAACCTAATTTTAATGTTTTATAAATATTATCTACTACTTCTATACTTTTTTTAGAGCCATATTTAACCCCTATTGCCGCTAGTGCATCTCCTAATGCTGTAATACCTGTTCCTGTTCTTCTTCCTGATTCACATTTTTTAATTGTTTCTTCCCATAAATTTATTTCTACTTCTTTAATTCTTTTTTCTTCTGGATCTTTTTTAATTTTGTCCACTATTCTCTGAAGAGCTTCTCTTTCTAAATCAATTATATCATCTTGAATTCTTTGAGCTATTTTTGCATCTGCTTTAAATTTTTTGTGATTAAAAAATGCTTTTTTAGTAAATGGATGTTCAACATAATTAAAAAGATTAAGTAAAAGCAACCTGCAAGAGTCGTTTGCACATAAAGTAATTTCTCCACAAGGATTCGTGCTAACTGTTTTAAAACCTAAATCTGCATAACAATCTGCTGGAGACTCTCTTATAATTGTGTCCCAAAATAGAAGACCTGGTTCTGCCATAGCGTGAGCATTTTCTATAATCTCTTGCCACACATCTTTAGCTTTTACCATATTGCTTATTTCTGGGTTGTTAGAATCAACTGGAAATCTTTGCTCATATTCTGTGTTGTTTTTAACTGCATTTAAGAATTCATCTGTAAGACGAATAGAAATATTAGCTCCTGTAACTTTTGTAAGATCTCTTTTAGCTTTAGTAAATTCTAAAATTTCGGGATGATGAATAGAAATAGAAATTAAAAGAGCTCCTCTTCTTCCTGAATTATGTACATATAATCCATTTGCAAAAAATAAATGTTCTTTATCTAAACAAATATCATAAACTAATTGTTCTTCTCCTTCAGAATATTCCTCTATGGAACAAATTTCATCTTGCAACAAATATGTATTTTTACTTATTTTTAAATCATTTTTTAATTTATCACAAACAGAATAAGAAAGATACTGATCATTATTTCCAATATAACTATGTCTACTTGAATTAGTTTTAAAATCAGATGTTTTATAAATACTTCTTGTAAAATCTCTATATTTATCATTAATAATAGTATTGCTAATTTTAACACTTTGGGACATTAATCCCCTAAACATCTCTTGGGATTTACCTCCGTTAATAGATAGAGAATAAATATCTCTCCAATTTTTATTATTCCTAACTTGTTTATAAATTCTACTTACAACCCCAAATGCTGATAAAATGTTTTGTATAACTATAAGAAAATCTTTATCGATAGAAGCTATCTTGTAAACCTTTTTAGATATTTGAGCACACCCATCTGCATCAAAATAACCTGACAGAAATGAGAAAATTATATTTTGTTTAGCACTTAATATCTTGTCTGGAAAAATTAAATCTCCAGCTTTTTGTTTAAGAATATTATTTTTTTCTAAAAAATCCAATACCACTCGAGAAAAAATTCTCAAACTTTCACATGCTTCATCTCTACTTTTTATTTTTACATCATAATTAAAAATTTCTTTAATATTACAACTTAATTTTGTTTTTATCTCTTCCCAATCATCAGAGCAGGCCAACGATAGACACGTATTTTCTCCATTTTTCTGTTTTTCAACACAGCCATCTCCATAGCTATATCCTACAACATATGACAACTTGTCATCCATCACCCTTGGGATACTAATATCTTCATTTAATCTATTCGAATTATTATAATTATCTTTTTTATAATTTCCATGATCAAAAAGAATATTTTTTCCTTCCCATCCCTCTCCTACAATTTGTGTAATTTTATCACCCAACCTAAACTCTTTGGCTCTACACTCTCCGTGAATCATGTGAAACACATGATCTTTACTACATATTATTTCTTTTCCATGTTTTGTTCTTATCTTAATACATGGTTTCTTATTAGAAACAACCCCACTAACTCTTACCCACCCCTCTTTTGTCCAAACTTTATCTCCTATTAAAACTTCTGATATTCGTTTGAGACCATAAAAAGTCATTATAAGAGTGTCGTTGTGAAGACACTGTCCTACTTCTCTAATGGTGCTAGAGTATCTTTCCATAAAAGAAATAATACCTGTTGATGTTCTTGCTGCATTTGTAGTAGCTGACCCACCAGGTCTAAGATTAGAAATATCAGTTCCAACTCCTCCTCTTCTTTTACTTATCTGAACTATTTCTTGATCTGCTAAGCAAATACCCCCGTAGCTATCGACTGGAGGCTCTATAACAAAACAATTGCTTAAAGACACATATTGGTATGGGTTTCCTAAACCATACATAGGAGAGCCTTGTGGGACGATTCTTTTAAAATCCCTTATAAATTCTTTTATTTCTTCAAACGAATAAGGTTTTTTAAATTTGTTCTTTTCAATTCGTGCTATTTCAGTAGCAATCCTATTAAACATATCTTCAGGAGTTGCTTCTAAAAGATTTAAATCATTATCTCGAAGTGCATACTTATCTAAAAATACTTTTGCTGGTAATTCTTCTCCCCCAAAATATTCTTTACTCTTCTCAAAAGCATCAGAATACTTGTAAACTTCTCTCTTTTCTGTCATATAACCCTCTTAAACTCTAACTAAAACATATTTTACTTAAAATAACTATTACCTAATCGCTTTTCAAGATAATAAAATAGATTTTAGTTCTTCTCTGCTATATTTTCTATCTCCTAACATCTTTACTGCTTCTTCTATTTTAGTTCTTTCTCCAAAATACTTATTTTTAGAGCAATTTATAATTGTCCTGTCTTTACTATTGTCTCTTATAAATTTTAGGCCCTTTTCGCAATCTGGCAAGGTGTGCCTTCTATGCATCGGGTTTTTACCATAAAAGTCTGTATCTCCTGTTTTTTTATTATATCTACAATCCATTCCTACTAAAATAATTGGATCACACCCTAAAGCGTGAACAAATTGATAAGTAATAGAGCCACTGCTTCCTCTTCCATAAAGTTCTGTTGTAGAGTGGGCTAATCTTGGTTCTCTGCCATTTAATTTAAATGTATAAAACCCCCCTTTAGTCTCAGATCCTTCCCTGCAATACTTAATTGCTTGTAGTTTTTGTACTCTTTTATGTTCTTGGCTCCATAAAGCAAGATCTTGCCATATTAAAATAGTAGGGTCATATTTGAAAAATATTCTATTTATTCCAACTGTAAAATAATCATCAAAAATAGATAAATCTTCTATTTTATTTAAAGAAGGGGCATTCCCCATAATAAAACAAGGAATGCCCTTAAGTTTTCCATTCCAATCTCTAGGGCTTAATGAACCACCCTTTTTAGAAGAAGGTCTTGCTCCTGCCCTTCTTTTTACTTTGTTGTTAATAATTTTTGACGATCTTTTCATAATTATTTGTCTCGGGAAACCCCCATCCTTGTGGTGGGGGAGGAATGAGACTTAGAATCAGCCGTAGGCTGATAACTGCCTCTCCATTATTTTTTCTAAATTTTAACATTTTTTAATTTAATTAAAGGATTTTTAACACTAATCCGATAATATACATATATGAAGTTAACTCGTACAATTAAACTTAAATTAAATATTCCCGAATCTGATATCCTCCCTACTATTCAGGCATATACAAAAGCATATAATCTTATATGCCAACGAGGTTGGCAAGATAGTGATTATAATGCTATATCTTTACACCACAAAACTTACAAAACAGTTAGAGAACAACTTAACCTTCCTTCTCAACTTGCTATCTCTGCAAGGACAAAAGCAGTTGAAAGTCTTAAATCTGTCAGATCTAAAATCATTAAAAAGAAAAAGGCTACACAACCAATCTCTAAACAATGTTCTATCAGATATGATAAAAACTCTATTACTATCTGGTTTGACAAAGAAAAAATTTCTCTTCTTACTATTAGTGGTAGAAAGAAATATCCTATTCAAGTCCCAGATTATTTTAAACAATATATTACTTGGAATAAATGTTCTGCTGATCTTATAGTTAAAAATCATACTGTTTTTCTTAATATTGTAGTTTCTACAGAAAAAACAGATATTCCCGCAAACGATCATTATGTAGGAATAGATCGTGGCATTAAAAAAATAGCAGTAACATCTGAAAAACAATTCTTTAGTGGTTCTGAAATTAAGAGAATTACAGATAAGTATGAAAAGCTTAAAAGCAAACTTCAAAGCAAAGGAACTAAATCTGCAAAAAGACACCTTAAGAAACTCTCTAAAAAGGTTAACCGTTATCGCAGAGATGTCAACCATTGTATTGCTAAAAAAGTTGTTCAATCTGTAAATCCAGGAAGCACCATCATTCTTGAAGAACTGACTGGAATTCGTCAGAATGTTAGATTGAGAAAGAAACAAAGAACGGAACTTCACAAATGGAACTTTTACCAGTTTGAGCAGTTTTTGAAGTATAAGGCAGAAGAGAAGGGTATTCAAGTAGAATACGTTTCTGCTCGTTATACTTCTCAAAAATGTAGTAAATGTGGTCATATTTCTCGTTCTAATCGTAAAAATCAATCTCAGTTCAAATGTGCTAAATGTTCTTATCAGTTAAATGCAGATTTAAATGCCTCTTTTAACATTAGACAAAATTACTTAGATAGTATATCTTACCTAAGTAAGGCTGTAGTCAATCAGCCTATCGTAGCATCGTCATCCTGACGATAGTTACAAGCCTCCACCTTTATGGTGGAGGTAATTGACATGGTCTTTTGTTTTATAAATTTCTTCCAAGACTCTTTTATCGTCATTTTTGGATGAATCACTATACTATTAGACTCTAATTTTTTAGGTTTTCTAATTAGTTTTAAACCAGTTTCTTTTAGAGTTTTGTCCGCTTTTTTGCTATTAATCTTTTTATCACATACTACCATATTTTCCCAAGTGCTTCTCCCTCCTTTGTTAAGAGGGACAATATGGTCAATATTCATATTTGAATGATTACCTTTTTTACCTGTATATTGGCAGCGGAACCCGTCACGAATATAAATATTTCTTTTTGTGCATGTGAACTCTTTTCTAAATGCTTTATCATATCTTAATAAAACAACAACATCTGGAATTATAACCCCATAATGACCTGTATGAGCTATTACATCTCCATCTTTAATAGGGTATTTTAGCCATTGTTCCCAATTATAAACTGCATAATCTTCTGGGTTTACCACAGTAGCCTTATCTGCAAACAAGTATGAAAAAGCTTTAATAGCTGGAACAACATTGATTGCCATCCACATTTTATTTAACACTAACACTGGTTGATTTAACAGAGACATTTTCTTTTCCTTTATCTAAAATCCCTAATTTTGATGCAAAACTATTACATTCTTTTATAAATTCTGCATTATTATCAATAATTTTTATTTCTAACTGGTTTCTATGTTTTTTACAAATTTCAATTGTAATTCTTGCTATGCTCTTTGCATCTAGGTCTCCTGGATCTATTCCTAACCCACACAAAGACACAGATTTAACTTTATCTGCCTTAATTTTCTTAAACACTTCATTTAAAGCTCTTTCAACTATAAAAACAGAAGTGAAATCACTTTGCAACCTTTTTATCACAACATGGTATATTTTTTTTAATCCTCTTCTTTTTAATCTTCCTGGTCCTGTTGTGAATATTTTACCAACTTCTACTTTATTATTCGTAATATATTCTTTTATTTCTTTAGTTATACTCCCTAAACCATCTTTTACTATTTTTTTCTGAACAGGATTACTCATTATTCCTAGAGAGTTTGCTGGGATAATGATTGCTTCTGATTTAGGATAACATATATCTCCTAATATTATTTCCATTGTATTTTACCTCATCTTTCACTTTCTGTCTATAACTATTTTCTACTTTTTATACTTTTTTTAAATAATTACTATTTTTTACTTTACAATTCTCTATTTGCTATACAATATGACTATATTGTCCTCTGGTGATATTGTCCTAGGGACACTAGGTACTAGATGACTAGTTACACTAGGTACTAGATATTATTATTCTAATAATATGCACCGGCAGAGAAAAATCGTTAATATAATAAATCTTCATCATTACACTCTTTTATATAAGTTTTAACATCATTATTAAAAAATTCTGGATTTCTTTCTATTTTCTCTTTAAGTCTTTCTAATAAATCTGAATGTATTTGACTTATTCGAGATTCTGAAGTTCCTAATCTTTCTCCAATCTCTCCCATAGTAAAATTCTTATAATAATAATAATATATAATTTTTTGCTCAAAAGGAGAAAAGTTCTTACTTATTAATTTATTAAGAAATTCTTTTCTTATAATTTTACTATCAGGAGAAGTAGTTTTTTTATCTGTTAAATCTGTTAAACAGTCTTGTTTAAAATCTTCTTGACTATTACCACTAATATCAGAACCTTCTAAACTTATAAAACTTAAAGGACTATATTTCTTTATATTCATTACATAATCTTTTTGATTTATACCTAATTCTTCTATAATTTCATATTCTGAAACTTTTCTACCTTCTTTACTTTCTATATTTTGTCTTGTTTTCTCAAATAAAGAATAATTCATTCTTACAGATCTTGGTATTAAATCTTCTCTTCTTATACCATCTATCATAGAACCACCTATTCTACGGTTAGCATAAGCAGGAAAATCTACACCTCTATCTAAAGAAAACTTATTAATTGCTATATATAGTCCATCTACTCCAAAACTTGATAATACTTCAGGAAGAACCTTCCATTGTAGGTTTTTAGCTACTTTATAAGATATTTTTTGAACTAAAGGATAATATATTTCTACTATTTCCGTTCTTATTTTATCTTTTTTGAGTTTTATTTTTTCTTTATGAAATTTTTCCCATAACTTTAAATGTTTAATCTTTTGTTTTTCCATACCTCACCTCAAAAAATAATAATACTTTATATCAATATACTTCTTATATTATAAATTTTTTCACTTTTCAAGAGAAATCCTTTGAAAGTGATTATTTTTTATGTTATACTACTCTCAAAATATAAAAATCCAGACAAACAAAAATCTAATTTATAGAAGTAATAGTTAAATAATAATAAATAATGGAGCAAAAAGATGATAATTAAAAGTATATTAGATAATGATTTATACAAAATATCAATGATGAATTATGTATTGGAGCTTTTTCCTAATACTTTTGCTACTTATAAATTTAAAAATAGAGGAGAACAACGTTTTAATCAAGAATTCCTCTCTGCTCTACGACTCCAAATTAATAGTCTAGCAGATCTCAAATTGACTAATGAAGAATATGTTTATCTAAAAAACACCTTTCCATATCTAACTCCTGGATATATTGAATATTTGAAAAATTTTAGATATAATCCTTCAAATGTTTCTATAAATTTAACAGAAGATAATAATTTAGAACTTTCTATTAAAGGGTTGTGGGTTGAAACTATTTTATTTGAAGTCACTTTAATGTCTATTATTAGTCAATTATATTTCGAAATAATCGATACTAATTGGAATTATGATGGACAGGAGAAAAGAGCATATGAAAAAGTTAAAAAGCTGAGCGAAGCAGGGTGTCTCTTTGTTGAATTAGGAAGTAGACGTAGAAGAAGTTTTAAGACCCAAGACATAGTTATTGGAGGGATGGTAAGATATAGTAAAGAAAATACGAATAGCTCATTTCTTGGAACTAGTAATGTTTATTTTGCGAAAAAATACGGAATAAAATGTTATGGCAGTCAAGCTCACGAAATAACCCAGGCCGCTCAAGTATTAAACAGCTATAATCACTGCAATTATTATGCTATGGAAAATTGGTTAAAAGTTTTTCCAAATTTGCTGATAGGAACCGCATTAACTGACACGGTAACAGTTGATGCTTTTCTAAGAGATTTTAATAAAAAGTTATCGACACTATATAAGTCGGTAAGGCACGACTCTGGTTGTGAATTCTTGTTTACTGATAAAATGATTAAACATTATGAAAGAATGGGTATCGACCCTCAAGAAAAAGCTATAATTTTTTCTAACGGCTTAAACGAGAATAAAGCTATTGAGGTTAAAAAATATTGCGAAAACAAAATAAAATGTTCATTTGGCATAGGGACATTTTTTACATCAGATTTTCAAAATAGTCCCGCTTTAAATATGGTAATAAAACTTTTTAGTGTAGATAGTATGCCAGTTGTAAAATTAGGTGATGATGGTCAGGGGAAAGAAAATGGAGATCCTAAAGCTGTAAAATTTATGAGATGGCTTGTGAATAGTCAGTCAGGTTTGTAATATTCGCATTTCCATTTCTTATGATGCTTACGATGCCCTTTTGCGACACTAAACATATGACTTTGTTGTAAATTATTATTGCGACAAAATTCTCCTAATCCGTATACTATTTTTTCCTCCCCATTAGGAGAGATAACTTTCCAATATTTTGTTTGAGATTTATTTTTATATTTACATCTTATTTTTTTAAGATTTTCTTTTTGTTCTTTATTCCATTTCATGCCTTTCATTTTATTAACTCTTAATAAAATTGATTTTTTGGAGAATTTTTTACCTAACATCGGATGAATAACTTCTCCACTAGCATATTGTCTTTTTTTTGTTTCGCTTATTTTTCTTCGAACACTTTCTGGTTTAGAAATTCCACTTAATCCATTATCTAGATTAGTTAGAGGACCATGAGAATATCTATTCCCAATCATATTTATATATTTTCTTTCTATATCTAAAGAATTGTTTTCTGGTAAATTTTCTTTTATTTTGATTATTATTTTTTTGATTTTATGAGAAATTTGTCTGAGAAAACCCCTCTCCTTGTGAGAGGGGATGAATTAGACTTGTCTGAACGTAGTGAAGACATTATCCTATTCTCCTAAAATAATTAAAGGTTTTTAACTTGACAAGTGAAAATATATTAGTATAATACTTAAGTAGTTCTTTAAAAAATAAATAGAGTAAATGGTTTTACAAGGTAAAAATGTTTTACATTTTTCCTCTTGTAAGTAAAACTCTTTAGGTTTTAACTGATATTTAAGAATACCGAAAACCAAAGTATTCTAATTAAATAATATTAAAGAACTGTCGGGACGACAGGGTTAGCCTACTAAATATACAGATGAAGTTAGTCTGTAGTTCGTAGGAATCCTCCACCTTTATGGTGGAGGAGGTTCAATTTTAGATGCCATTATTTTTTTGATTTTATTGTTTTTATAGGGGTTATAATTTCTTTTTATCTCACCTTTTTCAAAATGTATTTTTGCCCTATCTCCACATCCTTTTCCAATATAAAATGGTTCATACAAGAAACAAATATCTTTATATTCATATCTCCCTGGTTTTCTCGGATCTAATAAAGCATAAACGTAAAACCTATTATTATTCATTTTCTCTCCAAATAATTATCAACTATTTTTCTAAACATTTCGGAGAAAGTGATTCCTCTTTCTTTTGCTTCTTTTAATACTTCTGAATGCTGTTTTTGAGTTAAAAATATATTTGTTCTTTTCATTTTATTTTCCATATCTTTTCTCCATATTATATACATTATGATAATGTAGGTTAATTCCTTCTTTTTTATCGAAAAAATATAAAAAATAGTTGAAAGTGAAAGTGTTTTATGGTATAAGTTAGAAAAATCCAGACAAACAAATTTTCAAAAGCATAATACAATTAAAAAGACTTTTATAAAAGGAAAACAACAATATGGTAAAAGAAACAATTAAACACGCAGCAATAATAAGAAGTGATGGCATTTTAGAAATAGCTAAAGGTCATCCTGAAATAATAAAAAGATGTCCCTACGGAACTTGTAAAGCAGGAAGTAAAATGGGTTTTGTTACTTCTACAGGAAGATATGTAGATAGATTAGAAGCTCTTAAAATAGCAATAGAGGCAGGACAAATAAATAAAGATATGGACACGATTAGACAGAGTGGTTTAATATCTGAAAATATATGGAGCGATACAGAACATAAATATGATTCTGAAAAAGGTTATTATATCTCTGAGGAAGAATAAATGGAACTATCGGATATACCAAAACCATATAAGAGAGTCTATGATGATAAAAGACGAAAGAGAAAATTGTCTATTGAGATAAATTCGTGGCAAGGCATAAGTATCGGAGCAAAACATTTTTATGCAAAAGTGCGTGAAGATGATAATATGATTATATATAAAAATCGTTTATGTGGTTTTTTTGAAGATACAGAAGGCGATGGGAAGTCCTTTGGTGGAGTAATGGATAGCGAAACTTCATTTAATACATTAGAAGGAGCAATAGCTTGGGTAGTTAATAAAATTTTAAAAGAATTTCCTAATCATATGATTGACAATATATCAGGGAATTATGTATCTCTTACAGAAATTAAAAAAGAATTAAAAGAAGCAAGAGAATGAAAAAAATAAGTAAAAGAAAATTAGAGTCATACAAAAGAGCAGAGATGGTTTGTCAAGAATTAAGACACCAAATAGCAAATAACTGTATAAACGAGTCCAGACTTTGTAATTATGCAATATACTGGTTGAAAGTAACTGGAAATATAAAATTTGAACTTCCAAAAGAAATAAATAAATAAAACAGAAGTAAGAATATAATGAAATTATATCATTGCGAAAACAATTTATCTTATAATAATGACTACATGCACCCTGGAATAGAAGAAGAAGATTTAGATATAGATGTTAAAAACGGAGTAAAAATATTTTCTCTTGGTAGTTTTCAAAACCATACTTCAATTATAGATATTGCTTTTTTTCTAACAGAAGAAGAAGAAGAAGAAGAAGAAAAATACCACAGAGTAATATCTCTACAAAAATATTACTCTAAAAAAGAAACATATTTTAAAAAACAAGAAAAAAAACAACGAGAAAAAGATAAGAGGGAACAACGAAAAGAAATTAATAGAGAGAAGGAAATAGTCAAAATTAACAAACAAAGAAAAAAACGAATAGCTGAAAGAATAAAGCAAAGAGAAAAACGAGAAAGAATCAAACAAATAGCAATTGAAAAAAAACAACAACTAGCAATTAAAAAAGAACAACAACAAACAATTAAAGAACAACAACGAATATTTAAAGAAATACAACGATCAACTAAAAAAATACAACGATCAGCTAAAAAAACAGATCAACAAAGAGCAATTAAATATGAGAATCTATTAATTAAAATTAAAAAAGAAGAAGAAAAAGAAAAAGAGTGGTTAAAAATAGCTGAAAAAATTGTTAAAGAAAATAAGAATGGAACACTATATACACATAAAAAAATGAAAGAAATAGGACATCATGGTTTGTTTTTATATATGGAAAAACATCCTAAAACATTTGCTCATATTAAAAAAAATAAAACATTTGATTGTAGTAAAAGTGTTTTGCGAGGTAAAATTAAACATGAAATAGCTCTTAAAAAATATCGCAAAAAAATTGAAAAAATAATTAATGAAAATAATGGAGAATTGCCATCCTTACAGTCTCTTAAATCTAATGATTATCAATTATATGTATTTGTAAAAAAATATCCAGAAGAAACTTTAAAAATAAATAAAACAGAAGTAAAAATATATTTTAAGGAAGAAATAAAATGAAAACTAAACACTGTTTATATATAGGTCTTAAAGTAGAAGGAAAATATTTATGTAAAATTCCAGGAATGGAATTTGTAAAATGTTATTGCACAGGTTATGATAAGTGTGATGATTATAAAGAAAGTAGTAGAGAAATTAAGGAAAAAAATAATGACTAAGAAAATACTGATCACAGGCGGACCAGTCCATGCTTATCTTGATGATGTAAAAATTATCACAAATAGGTTTAAAGGTGGGTTAATGTCAAAACTCGCAGGAGAATTTGTTGATATGGCTGAAAATCTGCACGCTAAAGTTAAAGTCAATAGAGGAGATAAAAAAGCAGATGTTCATATAACATATCTCTGCTCTAAAAACTCTCAACAACCATGGTATTCTGAATTTCTTGGTGGAGAAAAAACTCCACATTTAACCTGTGTCCATCATAATGGCATAGATGATTATATGGAGAAAGTATTAGAACTGGCTCCTCAGATGGACGCTATTGTCCTTGGTGCTGCTGTTGCTAATCTTATTCCGAAAAATAAAATCAAAGGAAAATTTCCTAGTCATAACTACAAACCAGGAGATACTATCCCTATTGAATTTACTATTGCTCCAAGAATCATCGATGAAGTTAAAAAGGCTAATCCTAAAGTTCATCTTTTTGGATATAAACTTCTTTCAGGAGTTAGCTATCCTGAACTTATTAGTGCAGCATATGGAGTTCTTCTTGAATCTAAAGCAGTAACAGTCTTTGCTAATGATGCTATGGATCTTATGCAGAAATATGCTGTTACTAAAGAAAGAGGAGTTCATCCAATGCTAAATAAAGAGGTTAGCCAATGGATTCTTGATAGAATGGACGAACAGTATTATTCTACAGAATTTTATTCTTCAAGTGATATTAATTTAGACATAAAAAATGCTAAACAAAAATTAAAAGAAATTATTGATGAAAATAAAAAATCATTCTTACAAGTAGATGAAGGATATGTTTTTGGTTCTGCTGCATATTCTATAGGTAGTGGTTCTGTGAAATTTGCCACTACTTCTAGAGGCAAAAATGAAATAAACGATTTAACGTTTGTTAAAAATGTTGATCATGACCAAAAAACTGTTCTTGTTGAAGGGAACAAAAAAGCAACTTTAAATGCTCCTTTATTTTATCGTATTTTTAAACAATGTTCGACTGTGAAATATATTTTGCATTTTCACTATCAAAGAGATGATTTAATAACTCAAGAATATGCTACTCCCGGAACTGATAAAGATAGTTTTAGGCCTAGTTTGAACAGTTATCTATCTTTTAATATCAAAGGGCATGGCTGTATTTTAAGTTATAACAAAGAAGGAAAATTACTAAAATGAAATATCCTGATCATAAAACATATGAAACACTTTATGCTAAATATATCAACAAACAAAACCTTCTTGATATGATGAACTTAGCAGGAAAAAATTATAGTGGCAAGAACTTCATGGACATTTGTTGTGGTAATGGAGATGCCACTATAGAAGCTTTTAACAGGGGAGCATCTTATTGTTGTTTAATAGATCAAGAACCAGATATGATTCCAAAAAACCTACAAAGAATAAATGTAAAAAAAAGACATTATTATAATTATTCTGCAAAAGATGCTTTACATATTTATCATTGTAATAGTGGAAATAAGATTGATATTGCTTTTTGCAGACAAGGTGTAAATTATTGGCTTGATTATAGATCTATTGAAAATCTTGCAAATGTTATGAGTGAAAAAGGTGTTTTTATTTTTAATACTTTTAACACTAAACCTGCAAGAGAACCAATGATTAAAGAATATAAGATAGATGCTGTTTTTTTTGTTGAAATTAGTTATCTTGTGGGAGATGATACTGTTCATCATGTCCAAATTCGAGAAGGTTATCCTCCTCATATAACAGAATTTAAATGGTTAAGTGAAGAATATATTAAAAGTTGTCTTACAGATTTTTTTGATTATAAAATAATCAGAAAAAATAAAACAGATATTTATAAGTGTGTAAAAAAGAAATGATGAATTATAGCAAACTTGAAGTTTTTAATATAATAAAAAATATTTTAAAAATTCAATTTCCCGATGAAAAAATTACAAAAACGACCAACTTGAAAAAAGAACTGAAAGCAGATGGTCTAGATTTAATAGAAATTCTAATGGAAATAGAAGATGAATTTGAGTTAAATATCCCTGACAAAAAAGCAGACAAATGGAAAACAGTTGAAAATATATTAACATATCTTTGTAAAGAATTAAATATAATAGAACCTATAAAATCAAGATTTGATATTTTGGACATAAGATGAAACCAAAATGGT
>Ga0307379_10007212_pt1 | contig 15144 bp, 12 predicted proteins | sample UN2MG_FD_202237 | JGI IMG/M metagenome (GOLD analysis project Ga0307379, IMG submission 202237) | Soil microbial communities from Risofladan, Vaasa, Finland - UN-2 | ecosystem: Environmental > Terrestrial > Soil > Coastal area > Acid sulfate soil | place: Finland: Risofladan, Vaasa | collected... | reverse complement strand
AGGTGGAGGTGGGTATACGCCCCGAGGACATTGAAATCGGTCAGAGTGCTACGGCCCTGAGGGGTAAGGTGGAGATGATTAGCAATATAGGCTCGGAGAAGTACCTGCACGTTGGTCTCGGTAATGTAAGTCTTACAGTCCGTGCGCCCAAGGAGGCTATCTTCCAACCGGGCCAGATTATACTTCTGACCATCGATCCTGACCGGCTGCATATTTTTCATGAAGGCCGTCGCATTTAATTCCTCTGAATAGTCCGAAATTTTTTGCCCGCCTTCTTAAATATCCGAATCGGTAACATTTTCTTGGGTATCCCGGCAATAGAATGTGAGCAATCTGTACCAGAAATTTCTCCTAATCGGTGTATGGCGATGTATTATGTCAGATTATTCAGATGGGAGTTTTGGTACGAAATATAAAAAAATATTATGTATTAAAATATCAAAGGGTTAAAACTAAAGAAGGAAATAAAAGAGACAGTTTTCTATCTACCAAAAAATAAACCTCCTTTCACCATAATCCCTCAACCCCTCATTCTTTATAGCCACTCCCGTACAGGTTTAGAGAATTGCCTAAAGTGATCTCCCCTAATGAAATCTTTCGCCCATTGGTTTTAGACTCACCTTCTTATACACTGACTACTCCGGGTAAGAGCTTAGACAGAGGTTACTATAAGGCAGTTTGGAATTTTTTTTGGGGTAATGCATTTTTTTCTTGACAAACAAATATTGTATTTTGTAGTAACAATGTTACATCATTTAATATTTTAATATTAATAATTATTTCTCAAAGTGATATTAACTGATAAATTAATAAGTTAAATGAAAATAAATTAGGTAACATTATTACCAAATATTGTTTTTGTTCAAGTAAGTCTATATTTACATAATTGAAAATATCTGAAATATCAAATAATTATATTTACTCAACCTAAAGAATTAATTTATTAAGTAACAATGTTACCATTAAGTTATCGCGTAGCTTCTGTGTTGGGTCTGAGAAAAAAATTAACTATTTGAAGAGTGAAACATGGTCAAGGAAAACAAGAAAAGGATTTCCTCCCCAGATGAGCTAACTCCTGAGATACGGAGGCGCATTGAGGCGGCTGTCTTGGATATTTTTTCCAATACAGATTTCCACCGGGCAAATATGCGAGCGGTGGCCAAGAAAGCCAGGGTTAGTTTTAGTTCCATTTATAAGTATTACGGTAGCAAGGAAAAACTCCTATTCGTCTATATTGATAATTGCCTCAGTGAGCTAAACGAACGGATGATCGATCATCTTCAAGGTATAGAAGACCTAAAGGAAAAAATGAGAAAAGTATTCTGGCTACAGCTTGATTTCTACGAACGAAATCCCAATGTGGGCAAAATCATATTTTTGACTATCCCTTATAAAAAGTGGATGGCCGATAAAACATTTAATCAAAATAAGATGGTCAATGTGTTCCTTGATGTCGCCAGGCAAGGCCAAAAGGAGGGAATCCTTAAGACGGACGTGCAGGCAGGGGTATTACTTGATTTTATGCTTGGCGTGGTGCATAGACGTTTTACTATGTGGATTTTCCGGGGACAAAAAGAGAGCCTAAGCGGGAATGCTAACGTTCTTTTTGAGATGCTCTGGAGGGCCATTTCCAATTCAGAGCAGTAACTACTGGCACCGGTATTTTAAATGTTTACACAAGGGAGTTGAACCGTGAGAGATGTATACGTAATTGGATCCTACAGCACTCAATTCAAGAAATGGCCGGACAGATCATTCAAGGATTTGACTAGAGATGCCTATCTGGGGGTTTTGCAGGATGCTAAAATGGAAAATGGCAATGAGATCCAGTTTGCCTGGTTTGGAAATTGCTGGATGGGGCATTGGGGACAGGAGAACATTCGCGGGCAGGTCTGCTTTATCCCTTTGGTTAGGGAAGGATTGTTCCCCCAGCGTGTTCCGATCATTAATGTTGAAGGTGCCTGCGCAACGGCATCGATGGCCTTTCATGGAGCTTGGAAAGACATATTAAGTGGACAGTGCGAGATGTCTTTGGCTCTAGGAGTAGAAAAAGTATTTAATCCGGAAGCAGACAAACAATCAGTTTTTAAAATTTTCGATGAAGGGATTGACAACTTCGATAGAGAAGAGACGATCCAGGCCTATAAGGCCGCAGCAGAAACATGCGGACAAAAATTTGAGCCAGGACCAGGACGGACGATGTTTATGGACACCTATGCCATACAGGCTTGCTATCATATGTGGAAATACGGTACCACTCAGCGCCAGATTGCCATTGGAGCCTCAAAGAACCACTACTGCGGTTCCCTTAATCCCAAGGCACAGTATCAATTCGAAATTTCACTTGAGGAGGTTCTGGAAGATCGGCTGGTGAGTTACCCTCTCACACGGTCTATGTGCGCCCCCATTGGTGATGGAGCAGCCGCAGCAGTCCTATGTTCAGGAGATTTCTTAAATAGTCTACCCTCTGAAGTTCAAAACCGGGCCGTGAAGGTGAAGGCTAGTGTTTTGACCGGCGGCAAGTATCGGGGCTTAGACGAACCTAGCCAGAGCAAAGTCGCTGCTGATCGAGCTTACGATATAGCGGGGATTGGGCCTGAAGATATGGACGTAGCCGAGGTGCATGACGCCACATCCTTTTGCGAGATCTACCAGGCCGAGATGCTGGGGTTTTGCCCAATAGGAAATGGGGGTAAGTTAATCGAATCCGGGGCAACTATGTTAGACGGGAAGATTCCTATTAATACGTCAGGAGGTCTCGTTTCCAAGGGGCACCCCATCGGTGCTACGGGGCTGTCTATGATATATGAACTGGTGACCCAACTCCGGGCGGAAGCAGGCCCCAGACAGGTCAAGAACGCCGAGTTTGCTCTGCAGGAAAACGGAGGCGGGGTGATTGGTTTGGAGGAGGCTGCCTGCTCAATCATTATTCTGCAAAAGGATCGATAAATGCTCGAAGATCAGAGAGATGACATGCAAATTCTTTTCGATGATAAAGTCGCCATCATAACCGGGGCTGGGAGTGGCTTAGGCAGAAGCTACGCTCTTTTCCTGGGCTCTCGTAGGGCTAAAGTTGTGGTTAACGATGTTGGTGGAGCCGGGAATGGTATTAGCCGATCCAAGCCTTCTGCTAAAATAGTGGCTGAGGAGATCAAATCCAGAGGGGGCGAGGCGGTGGCCAATTTTGACAGTGTGGCCGACATCGAGGGATCTCAAATGATTGTAAAAGACGCCCTCGAGCACTTCGGAACAGTCGATATTCTGATTAATAACGCTGGCATATTGAGGGATAAGAGCTTTTTGAAGATGTCTCTGGAGGACTTTGAATTAGTGCTCAGGGTACATCTTCTGGGATCCGTCTATGTCACCAGGGCGGCCTTGCCGGTTATGAAAGAAAAGAGTTACGGACGTATTGTTATGACCACCTCGGTGGCAGGCCTATTTGGCAACTTTGGGCAGACTAATTACAGCGCTGCTAAAATGGGCGTCGTAGGTTTTATGAACTCCCTCAAACTAGAAGCAGAAAAATACAATATCCTTATAAACACCGTCGCACCATTGGCAGCCACAGAATTGGCTAAACAGACGGGCGTATTCCCGGAAAAGATCTTGCCCTTGTTGAAACCGGAATTGGTGACCCCGTTAGTGGCCTACCTGTGCAGCGAGGCTTGCCATACCTCCGGAGATATTATTTCTGCCGGAGGCGGGTATTATGCCAAGGCACAAATGGTCGAGGGCCCTGGAATCAGGATTAATCCGGGAGAGGAGATCACACCGGAAAGAATTGCTCAAAGTTATGACAATATCAATAACATGAAAGGTGCGATTTCATTCAGGAATACAGAGGATGAACTTATGGTGGCGTTAGGGCCTTTGATGAACCGATCATAATGAATGGAGGACGAATCAAATGGGACTCTATGATTACGGAATCTATCAGGTTATCAAACGTAATGCACTTGTCCTGAGCGAGAGAAACGCCCTAATATCCGGGGATATAAGGATAACCCATAGGCAGTTCCTGGAGAATGTGGACAGGCTCTCTAATGGACTGATCAATCTTGGTTTGAAGAGGGGTGACCGCATCGGCGTTCTGGCATTGAACAGCCTGGAATATATGTACCTTTACGGCGCTACTGCCAAAATAGGTGCCATTATGCTTCCCATAAACTGGCGTCTAAATCCACAAGAGGTCGAATATGTTATTTTCGACGGGACACCTAAGGTGATTTTTGTCGGCACAGAATTTCAGCCCATGATAAGCCCCTTGATTGCCAAGTTTAGTTTTGTTGCAAACTACTTTGCAATGGGTCGGGCAGAAGGAGATTTTGCGGCCTTTGGTGAGTTGATTGAGGATCAAAGGATCTCACAAGAGTTGGATGCCTGTGCCGATGATGCGTACGTCATCATTCATACTGCTGCGATAAGCGGAAAGCCCCGTGGTGCAACCCTTTCACAGAGAGGATTTATTATTAATGGACTGCGGTTTATGTACTATTGGCGTTTAACGGAGCAGGATTGTCATCTCTGCATGTTACCACTGTTTCACTTTGGTGCACTGGGAACATCTTTAAGTGTAATGCAGGCAGGCGGATCCAACATTATCCTCCCCAAGTTCGATGTGGACCTTGCTCTTAAACACATTCAAGAAGACAGGGGCAGTCTTTTTGGCGAATTTCCTCCCATGCTGGCCTCTTTATTAGATAAAGCTCAGAAGGAGCACTACGATATCTCAAGCTTACGAATCGTCGTTGGGCTTGATCAGCCAGAGACCATAAAGAGATTTGAAGAAATAACCAAAGGCACTTTTTGGGCTTTTTATGGTCAAACTGAAACTACAGGGTTGGTTACTTTGGCGCCATATTTTGAGAAGCCTGGATCTTCAGGTATCCCTGGTTCTATGGCTGAGGTGGAGATCGTGGATGATTATGGAAATATTTTGGAAACAGGCAATACAGGAGAGATAGTTGTCAGAGGTCCAATGGTATTTAAGGGTTATTGGAATCTGGAACATGATAATAAACACACATTTCGTGATGGCTGGCATCATACCGGAGACATGGGGAACTTTGATTCAAACGGCTACCTTTGGTATACGGGACGAAAAGCTGAAAAGGACCTGATTAAGCCAGGAGGTGAAAATGTTTACCCGGCAGAGGTTGAGAAGGCGATTCTGGAGCATCCACTGATCGAAGAAGTTTCAGTAATCGGAGTACCTGACACACAATGGGGCGAGGCCATTAAGGCCATATGTGTCATGGAAAAGGGAAAGACTATTAGTGAAAGTGAATTGATTGAATTTGTGGCAGCCCGAATTGCTCGTTTTAAAAAACCAAAACATGTCGTCTTTGTGTCAAACCTTCCCAAGACGAATGACGGTTTGATCGATAAGGAAAAGGTCAAGGCACATTACGGCAATGCTTAATGGGGAGAAGGTGGCAACCATGAAGAAAGATAATTGGTTGATGCGAGCCCTCGACATATCGCTTTCGTTTGATGGCATTATGGCGCTCAACGGCGTGACCGCCAAAGTGGCTCCCAGTGAAATACTTGCGATTATTGGTCCGAATGGCGCTGGTAAGACGTGTCTCCTGAACTGTTTTAACGGATTTTACCATCCCCAGAAAGGGCATCTCTTTTTGGGTGATCAGGATATTACCTCACTTAAGCCGCACAAAAGAGCCAAGCTCGGTATAGGACGAACATTTCAAGGTGTGCAGCTATTTCCAGGTCTTAGCGTTATCGACAATCTTTTGACAGGACGGCACATGCATATGAGGACCAATGCCCTTCAGGGTTTTTTCTACCGTTACTGGACACATCGCGAGGAAATGCGCGAACGGCGCAAGGTCGAAGAAATTATAGATTTTCTGGAGATCAAGAATATTCGGCATAAGCTTGTCGGATCACTAAGTTACGGTCTTCGCAAGCGGGTAGATGTGGGGCGGGCCCTTGCCATGGACCCTTTGATACTAATTATGGACGAGCCAATGGCAGGAATGAATCTGGAAGAAAAAGAAGATTTAGCCCGTTTTGTAATAGACATTCGGGAGGCCAAGGACATCCCCATCGTAATTGTCGAGCATGACATGCAAGTCGTTATGGATATTGCCGATCGAATATATGTCCTCAACTGGGGCAATCTGATTGCCGAGGGAAAACCAGAGGAAATAAAAAAGAATCCTGCAGTTATCGAGGCATATCTAGGGGAGGGATGAGAAAAATGAGGGAGATGCGCGAGGCCCAGAAGAATTGGGGGGAGATGCCCAGGTGTTTGGAGCAAGGTGTAGAAACCCTTCCGCAGTTGCTCGTCTTCCAAGCAAGTCGATTTGGCAATCGCGTTTTGCACCGCAAAAAGGATTTTGGCATCTGGCAACGTTACACCTGGAATGACGTGGTTGAACAGGTTAAGACTTTTGCCATGGGGCTTGCTTCTCTCGGTGTTACGCGGGGCCAAACCGTAGCCATCGTGGGGGAGAATGAACCGGAACTATTTTGGAGCGAATATGCTGCCCAATCGATCGGTGCGAAGGCGGTTTGCTTTTACCCCGACTTAACAACTTCCCAAATGGAGTACATGATTGTTCACTCAGAAGCGAGGATTATAGTCTGTGAGGACCAGGAACAGGTGGACAAGGTACTGGAATTGGAAGAGAGAATTCCTGCAGTGCACACAATTGTATATTGGGATGAGCGGGGAATGTGGGAGTATGATCACCCTAAGATGATGACCTTCAAACAGGTTCAGGAAATGGGGAGAGAGTATATCGGGAAACATCCCCAAAGTTTTGAGGAAGAAGTAGCGGCTGGTAAGGGCGATGATATTGCAGCACTATGCTATACCTCAGGGACCACCGGGCTTCCAAAGGGCTGTATCTTAAGTCATACCTATCTCTTTGATACAGTCCTCCGGCTTGCCGGTGGGTGTCCTTTGAAGCCGTTCACCCAATACCTGTCATATATTTCACCGGCCTGGGGCACAGAGCAGATGTTTGGAATTGCGATGGGGCTTCTTTTGCCACTTGTTGTCAATTTCCCCGAAGAGCCGGAAACGGTCCAGGAGAACATCAGGGAGGTCGGGGTTGAGGCCCTCGTGTTTAGCCCCCCGCAGTGGGAGAGTCTTTCATCCTTGATACAGTCTAAGATAATGGATGCAGGGCCGATTCGGCAGTGGTTTTATGAATGGGGCATTTGGGTGGGCCGAAAGGTTAACCTAGGCAGGCTGGAGGGAAAGAAAGTCTCTTTAGGCTGGCGCTTACTTTACTTCCTGGCAGACAAAGCAGTGCTGTGGCACCTGCGGGATAATTTGGGGCTTCAGGACTCTTACTTCAACCTATCCGGGGGTGCAGGTATGTCCCCGGATGTATTCAGGTTCTTTCATGCCATGGGCGTCAAGCTTAGAAGTGTATTCGGTACAACCGAGATGAATCTTCTTACGATGAATCAAGGTGAGGCGTATGATCTGGAAACTGTGGGTACTGTTCTCCCAGTGCTACCTAAACTTGGTCCTCCCCTGGAATTTAAGCTTACCGATAAGGGAGAGCTTCTGGCGAGGGGCGGGCTTGGGTTTCTCGGATACTACAGGAACCCGGAGGCCACCGCCAAACAGATGATGGACGGCTGGTATTGTACCGGAGACGTGGTCAGCATGACTGAAAAGAATGAATTGGTTTATCTGGACCGGCTGGTCGATATGCGGGAGCTATCCACCGGTCACCTTTACCCACCGCAGTTCATTGAGACACGGCTTCGTTTCAGCCCTTTCGTAAAGAATGCTATGACGCTGGGGGACAAGGAAAAGTCTTTTGTAGGCGCCTTCATAGACATTGATGCCACTACATTGGGCACATGGGCTGAGAAGAGGGGGGTCGCTTATTCAACCTTTGCCGATCTTTCACAGAATCAAAGAATACGGGAAGTAGTCAAGGGTGAAATCGAAAAAGTCAATCGCCTGCTGCCTGAAGGATCAAAGGTTCAACGCTTTATTAACTTACCAAAGGAATTGGATCCCGATGAGGATGAGTTGACGCGAAGCAGAAAAATACGGCGTAAATTTTTGGAAGAAAAATATGCAAGCTTTATCTCCTGTATGTACCGGGGCCTGAGCGAATTCAAAGCCGAGGTCCCGGTTAAGTATCAGGACGGGAGGACTGGCACCCTCAACGCCACAGTCCATATCAATAATCTGGGAAATGAGGGAAAGGAACAACAATGATTAGTCTATTGTCACACGTCATAAATGGTGCGCTGACAGGTCTCCTATTTGCGCTGATCTCAATGGGTTTTGTCATTATCTACCGATCCGCTCGAGTTTTCAACTTTGCCCAGGGCGAAGTTGTGGTAGTGGGGGCCTTTATATTATGGTCTTTCACGCAGTATTTAGGCTTATCCATGTGGTTATCGATTGTCCTCACATTCGCGTTTAGTGCGTTCTTGGGGCTCCTTATCGAGAGGATCATTCTTCGCCCCCTGGTTGGTGAGGAATTGTTTGCCCTGGTCATGGTTACCATTGGGCTGTTGGTATTCCTAAGGGGCGCGATCTTGGTCGTCTGGAGTGCTGACGTACATTTTATTCCACCTGTTTTTGTTTCGGCCGGCATAAGGGTCGGGCCTTTGGTGGTGGATAAATCATTGGCCGTTGGGGGAGGCATTACCCTGCTTCTTGCAGTTGCGTTCTCCTGGTTTTTCAATCGTACACGTATGGGCATGGAGATGACGGCCGTGGCGGAAGATCATCAGATAGCTCTCTCACTTGGATTGAAGGTCAAGCGGTCAATTGCCTTATCTTGGGCTATCAGCGGCGTTCTGTGCGCGCTCGCTGCTATCACATTTGTCAGTGGAAAAGGGATGACGTTTATGGTGGGCGATATAGGCTTGACTGCTCTGCCCGTGGCCCTGCTGGCCGGCATTGAATCCATAGGCGGGTTGATTTTGGCTGGTTTGATAGTGGGTACATCCATGGGTTTTGCGGAACATTTCCTGGATCCGCCATTACAGGGAGGTGTTGGCGCAGTCTTCCCCTTTTTCATTATGATTATCGTTCTGTTAATCCGGCCCACCGGTCTATTCGGGTGGAAAACCATAGAAAGGATTTGAAGGCATGACACTTCCGGCAGGCGTATATGCAAAGACCTACGATGAAGATCAGGCTCTAATCCGAACCAGGCCTCAGTGGTTCTTTTTTATAGCCATAATGATCTTCATTTTTGTGTTGCCCCTATTCGCAGGGGGAAAAGTGGTTGGAATGATGAACATGGTCTGGATCACGCTCATCGCCGTGGTTGGGCTCCAGATCAATGTGGGTTATGCTGGGCAGGTCAACTTGGGCCAGTCTGCCTTTATAGGGGTTGGAGCCTATGCTGCCGGCGCTCTCACCTTCCATTTCGGTGCGCCCATCTGGCTTACCATTCCCGCTGCGGGAATTAGCGCCGCGCTATTCGGGGCGATATTTGGATTGGCTGCGGTAAGGGTAAAGGGCTTCTATTTGGCTCTCACCACCATAGCAGCCCAGTTCGTTTTTGCCTTTACTATGCTAAAACTACCCAAAGCGTGGTTTGGGCAAATCGAAGGTCTGCGACTTAACCCGGTTTCACTGTTAGGATTTAAATTTGATACGGATGTGCGGATGTACTATCTAATTGCCGTCGTCGCTGTTCTGATGGTTTACGGCGCCTGGGGTCTGGTTAGAAGTAGAACTGGCCGGGCTTTTGTGGCTGTAAGAGATAATGATAATGCGGCGGATATCATTGGTATTAATGTATTTTACTATAAGGCGCTGTCCTTTTTCATTGGTGCATTCTATGCCGGAGTGGCTGGCGCTTTGTGGGGCTATTACATCAGATACATCTTGTCAGATATGTTCACACTGTGGCTGTCGGTGTGGTACCTAGGCATGTTGATCGTAGGAGGAATGGGCTCCATCCTGGGGGCCATCATCGGTACAGTCATCATACGATTGTTACAAGAATTCATAACCTATTTTGGTCCGTGGATCACCGAGATCAAAATATTTTCAGGAATGGGGTTCGAGATCATTTTTGCATCTATGAATATGTTCTTGGGTGGTGTCATTATCCTTTTCGTGATCTTTGAACCCCGAGGGCTGGTTCATCGATGGAATATTATTAAGGAAAGCTATCGTATATGGCCATTTCCCCATTAAATGAGGGGGATGGCTGATTATAAAGCTATTTTTTAACCATTAATAAGGAGGGAGATTATGAAAAAGACGTTGTTATTAATTGTTATGGCCGTGGTGTCTTTGTCGTTCCTGGTTAGTGGTCCAGCCCTTGCCGGTGATACAAAATACAAGGTGCCTGTGATCTCTGATTTTACAGGCTCGTGGGCCCAACTTTTTAAGGCATGGGTGCCTATGCAAAAGGCGGTCTTTGCCTGGTGGAACGACACGGAGGGAAAGAGACTGGGCGTGGAGTTGGATCTTAAACATTATGATGGGCGCTATGATTCATCTGTAATTGCCAGCATGTGGCCCGGCATTCTTGCAGAGTGTAAGCCCATCATTGCTCTTGGCGGTGGGGGGGCAGACGTGGCCGCTCTTCAACAGAGATTACCAAGCGATAAAGTGCCTGTAATTTACGGCACTGCTACTTACGGCTATGGCTGGCTTCCCAATCAGTGGTTGTTCCAGGCCAGGCCGCTTTATGTTCAGGAATGGGTTGCGGCTATAATATGGTACACCGAGCAGCATCCCGAAAAAAGGCCATTGAGAGTAGCTTTCTTGGGCTGCCAAATCGCTGCGGCCCTTGATATTGTTAAGGGCATAGAAAAGTATGTCTCTGATGTCCTCGAGCCTAAAGGACTGGCCACAGTGGTGGCCAAAGAATATACTGATACAAACCCGGTCGATGTGTCCAGTCAGGTGAAGAAAATCGTTGATGCAAAGGCGGACCTTGTCCTCGGGGTTGTAACACCGGCGATGTCCTCCGCTTATATCCGGGCCTGCGACCTTTATGGGGTCAATATCCCAACAATCGGATCTCCCCACCACACAATCTGGGCCTTCGGCAAGGCCAGTAAAACCTACAAACCCTTTGAAGGGCATTTGGTAGTTGCTGCGCACGCGCCGGTGACAGATAAAAATTCCAAGGCATATGAGTTCTATAAACTACTCGTGGAAAAATATGGGCTAAAGAAGAACTCCTATAATCCTTATACCATGATGGCGCTTAACCAGAGTATTTTGGCGGTTCGAGCAGTCGAGCACGCCGTTAAGAAAGTCGGTGCGGCAAATTTGACCGGCCAGGCTGTTTATGACGCTATACTGGCGGAACCGTTTACCACAGAAGAGCTCATGTGTACACTCCCCACACTCCAATTTACTAAAGAAGCACCGTTTTCAACCGGGGAGCCGAAAGTCATGATTGAGACGGTCAAAAACGGTGAGTACACTCTAGCGGCCCCAGAATGGATTCCTGTTCCGACCGATGTGAAGAAATGGTGACGATTTACGGTGAAGGAGGAGCTTCTCGATTCTATGAATGCGGCAAGAGGCCATTATTGTATGTCCTCCCTAAAAACTAATCTATGCTTTTAGTGTCTTGATGAGTCGCACCTTAACGACTACGTCACGTGGGGGTTTAATCCCCGCGTGACGATTGTATATTCAGTAGCCGTATAAAGAGGAAAAGAATATGCTTTTGGAACTTAATAACGTGGAGGTGATTTACAGCGACGTGATACTCGTTCTGAAGGGTATTAATATGGCGGTACCCGAAGGAGATATTGTTGCCCTTTTGGGTGCCAACGGCGCCGGTAAGACTACGACTCTAAAGGCCATATCTGGCTTACTCCACTCTGAAGATGGCGAAGTGACCTCGGGGAGCATCCATTTTCAAGGCAAACCCATCCATCAGGAAGACCCTCAAGATGTAGTTAGATCAGGACTAGTCCAGGTTATGGAGGGTCGGCGTATCCTGGAACATATGACATCAGAGCAAAACCTCATTGTCGGGGGAAAGCCCCACAAAGGCCATCAGGAGTTGAAAAACGCCTTGGGGATGGTATACAGTTATTTCCCCAAATTAAAGGATATGAGAACTCGTGTTTCAGGTTATCTGTCCGGTGGAGAGCAACAGATGTTGGTTATTGGCCGGGGCCTAATGGCCAAACCCAAACTTATGTTGCTCGATGAGCCTTCTCTTGGTCTGGCCCCTATTATTGCGGCTGAGATATTTGAAATGGTTCAAAAGCTGCAACAAGAGGAAAAACTATCTATTTTATTGGTAGAACAGAATGCACGTGCGGCATTATCTATAGCTGAGTATGGCTATGTGCTTGAGAATGGTCGCATCGTTCTTTACGGTACAGGAGAAGAATTGCGGGAAAACGAGGATATCAAGGAATTTTACCTGGGCATGAACCTATCAGGAGAGCTCAAGAGCTTTCGAGATGTAAAGCACTACAAAAGGCGAAAACGGTGGCTTGGTTGATGTATGGCTTTAACCACCAAAGAGAAGGTTATCTTTGTAAATGACCGAGAGTCGGGCTAAACCTTTCGACAATTGTAAAGCCCTACTTAGTCAAACAGTTGAAAGTGGGTTCTAAATGAGGAAACGTCTGGAAGGCAAAGTGGCTATTGTAGTCGGCGCGGGGACTGAAGGAGAGGGCATTGGCAATGGAAAAGCAACGGCAATACAGTTTGCACGGGAGGGGGCAAAGGTTCTCTGTGTTGATCTTAATGAGTCAGCAGCTGAAGTAACTGCAAACATGATCAAAAATGAAGGTGAGCAAGCAGAGGTTTGCGTAGCTGACATCGTGAACTCAAAGGACTGTGAACGCGTTGTTGATAGGTGCCTTCGGTATTTCAAGAAGCTCGATGTCTTACATAATAACGTGGGAGTTCCCAGTCAGGCGGAGATCGTTGATACCACCGAGGATGCCTGGACTAAAGCCTTCGACATTAATATCAATGGCATGTTTCGAATGTGCAAGCAGGCTATACCCCGGATGATAGAAGGGGGCGGGGGTTCAATAATCAATGTTTCGAGCGTAGCCTCTCTTCGTGCCTTTCCTGATGCCGCTTACGTGTCATCCAAGGGCGCAGTAAATTCGCTTACCCTTTATATCGCTGGCCGCTATGGTCGATACAATATTAGGGCGAACGTCCTTTTATTAGGGTATATCGATACCCCATTGGCAAGGCCGGCCTGGGAAAATGAGAAGGTTCGGGAAATCAATTTAAGACAAGTACCTATGCGACGCTTTGCCTCCCCATTGGAAGTGGCCGCGGTCGCGGCCTTCCTTGCCTCTGACGAGGCGTCCTATGTTAATGGGGCCATTTTACCCGTTGATGGTGGCCTAAGCCTGTCTATGTGACGATAACATCCGTGGACAAAGTGATGATTGAGTTTGTGGATGGATAACTTCTGCACTCCCGCTAATTAAGTTCCTTTTTAAAAAGGCTTCCATCAGCCTTTTTGTTTTGATTATCCTATGTAAAGTCAGGGCTTAAATATCCTGATTTTATCGTTGATGAAGAGTTCACCTGCTTAGGATAGGAGTAAGTGTGCTATTATTTTTGTATGGTCCTGCAAAGAAGCAGCCACGCGAAATATGTGATAAGAATGTGATAAGAAATAGCATGTGCTATGGAATCTAAGATATTAAGAATGGACTTTGAGCTGGGATATTGGAGAGCGAATAAGAAAGTTATTAGGAATTTTTCAATCACAACACTTCAAGGAAAACGATGCTTATCAAGCCATTTCCAAAAGTTGAAAACGTTCATGCGGTACCAGTACCCCTTCCAGATCCTCCAGATCTAATTACTGCCAACGTGTATGTAGTGGGTAAAGGCCCCATCACCCTGATCGATACGGGCCCCAAGATCCCCGGTTCATTGGAGTTTCTCCGGAAAAAACTCAGGCTAGCAGGCTTTGATTTTAGCGACATTGAGCGGATCATCATTACCCATGGCCACGTGGATCATTTCGGCCTTGCAGCCAGCATCCGCAAAGCCGCCGGACACCCAGTTGAGTGTTTTATCCATGTAGAAGATAAATGGCAAGTATCTGGCGAGAACTTTCAAGGGAATATGTGGAGCGAAGAATTGGATCATTTCATGGCCATGGTCGGCATGCCTGAGAAAGAGCTTGAAAGGATAAAGAAGCACTTCTGTTCCTTCAAACAATTGGCCGATCCCATAGAGGAAATCTCTACCATGGAGGACGGAGATGAGTTCATTGCAGATGGCTTTCACCTGAGGGTAATCCATAGCCCAGGGCACTCTCCCGGATCCTGTTGTCTTTATGAATCCCGGCAAAAGATCTTGTTCAGTGGTGATCATATTATTAAGCATATTACCCCTAATCCTTTTGTAGAGATAAATCTTGACCACCTTCAAAACCCACAGTACCAGAGCCTAAAAGCATATCTAAACTCGCTTGATAAACTTATCCGGCTTGACGTGCGTTTCGTCTTTACAGGACATGGAGAATATATTCAGGACTTGCCTGGCATTATCTCTTCCTACAGAACTCACCACCGGGAGCGCATGGATTTTGTATGGAGGGTGCTTAAGAAAAAATCACGGCCAATTTACCGCCTCATCGACGATGTGTTCCCCTTTGTCCCGGAAAATGACGTTTTTTTGGCGGCATCGGAAATTTTTGTCCATTTGGAGATCCTCATCAATGAAGGAAGGGCAGAGCTTGTTGATCCCGGTCCTCCCGCATTGTATCGGGTCTTGTAGAATTTGAATTCATTTTCTGAATTATTTGTGAGGGCGAGCTCTTTGGAAGATGGATCAGTATGCCCGGAATTATTAACCTAGCAAGGACTGCTGTAAAGGAATTGGCACTATACAACATTCTCATGAATGCGATTTACTAATTATGATGTGGCCACTTGCCAATTTGAAGCAAAAGGGAAAGGGGAGCAAAGATCACTCAAGCTCTTATTTACACTTCTGATGTTCTTTCCATGCATAGGGAACCTATTTTGGGATGAGAAGGTGGATTGCCTTGGGCACAATGTCGATGATAACGGGGAGCTGGCCCGGTTGCTCTCCGTCTACATCCAAAAGGACCTGTTGATCTGAGGAGGCCTTCACCCTCTTGCCCACGAGTGTTTGTACCTTTTTTAGCTGAAGGATTTTTCCATTATAGAGCTTGGGGAGGTTCCAGA
>Ga0307379_10007211_pt1 | contig 15145 bp, 16 predicted proteins | sample UN2MG_FD_202237 | JGI IMG/M metagenome (GOLD analysis project Ga0307379, IMG submission 202237) | Soil microbial communities from Risofladan, Vaasa, Finland - UN-2 | ecosystem: Environmental > Terrestrial > Soil > Coastal area > Acid sulfate soil | place: Finland: Risofladan, Vaasa | collected... | reverse complement strand
TTAGTGCTTCGAGTAGAGACATACTATGTTTCCTTCTTTAATGGCCGTAATGGCTAATGGTCAGATTGACTTGCATAGTATAGCAAGACAATGACGAACTTTTACAGGTAATTTGTAGTTTTTTTTGAGGCTACATACAGTCGGAAATATCTGGCAAAACAAGCGCTTCTGCCGGAAAATCTCGTTTCAACTCCAACTCCACCGGCTCACCGAACTTCGGAACGACAGCAGAAAGTTCCACCAAAGGAACACGAGTGTCAGATGCGGACCAACCTGCCTGGCGATTCTTGTTCAACTGCACAAGCATGTCCCTCTTTATTTTGATAGCGTTCAGAGTTTCCTGACATGCTGCCAACACCGCCGATGCCTCGTTCAGATTGAGTTCGGCGCATACCATTCGCGAGTCACCGGTCACTCTTGAAAGCACCTGTGGATTGGTGACTTTTTCCTCTCTGATAACGGCGTCATCTCTGATGACCTTCTCCAGTTGCGCCGCCATTAGGTTTCTGCGACTCTTGAATCCATCTCGCTGAATGCGCGCCTTTGCGACAAGCAAGGAATACCTTGCGTACAGCGGCGAAATGGCAAGCAAGTTGTTGCCTATTTCGTGCGGATCGATGGACGTATCTCGAATAACATCCTCGATGTTGATAAAATCCTGTACCAATGGGACCGCCTCAGACTCCATTGAAATCCTTGCGCCTTCTAACAGTGATGTTTTCATGTGATCGCCTCTTTTACTTGTGCAAATAGGTCGTTGAGAATGTCTTGCTTGCTTGTGTCGAATGTTATAGCAGCGGGATTAAAGCCTATGAATAAACTGCATTCCCGCTCGGCATCATAAATCACTTTGCCCACGCTGTCGGCTCCAATTTTTACCGAAGGGCACAATTCACGAATGACCGCGTTACCAAGCATCACAATAACTGGCGGCCTTAAAATGTCCATCTCCAAGGTAAGATATGGCTTGCAGCCGTTTACCTGTTCATTTGATAAAAACTGCTCCGTCTTTTTTGCCTTCACAAGACTGGTGTAATAGCCTTCACCCACCTGTATGTCATTCTTGGCTAATGCGGCGCGCACATAGTTTGACGCCTTGCCGCTGAGCATCTTGTTGTCATTTTCCTCAGAAAAATTAGGACAATCAGTTACAACCATAAACTTTGCCACGCCGCCCAAACGTGGAACAGGGTGAACGGTGCCAGCGAGGTCGCATCTGTCGCATACTCCGCACGGTCTGATGACCTCACTTATCAGTCTATTCTTGGCCTCCTTACCCTGCTCAATGTTACGGTCAGACTTAACCACCGAAACCATCAATCCAGGCATGAGTTCCAACTGCTTCGGCAGCCTGCGAGGGTCATTTATATCGCCAAGTGTCGAATCTGGAGGTTCAATGCTGACTAGCGCGCCCACTGCCCTAAGATTTTCTTTGTGCCTTTTATTGAATATACGGCCAGAAGTTCTCGCATCAAGGTCATCGTAGTTTACGAATGGCCCGGCTGATGTTCTGACCTCTATCAGATGCGCCGCCGTTTTGTCCGATATCTGTTTAACTCTATTGAAGGGTGAGACAAGCACTGGACCACCTTTAGTATCAACAATTTCAAATCGATCCGTTGATGTATTGATATCAGGCGGCAATACCATGATGCCAGACTTGTTTGCCGTGCGCACAAGATTTTCCAATTTCTCTTCCTTGAGAACTGACAGAGCGGCAGCAAAGAACGCTTCCGGATAGTGTACCTTTAGATACATAGTCCAGAAGGATATGACAGTGTATTCGACGGCATGACTTTTGTTGAACGCGTAGCCTGCAAATGCTTCGATCTGGTCAAACAGCTTTTCAGCCGCCTTTCTTGGGAATCCGGAGGTTGCTTCTGCACCATCGACGAATGAGTCCTTCCATTTTGCCATTTCAGCAGGAAGTTTTTTACCCATCGCTTTCCTAATGTGATCTGCGTCAGACCCACTGAAGCCGCACAAATACTGACAAACTTTTGACACTTGCTCCTGATAGACGATGACGCCGTGAGTTTCTTTCAGCGCATCCTCCAATGATGGATGCGGATACGTTGGCATCTTTAGGCCCTGTTTGATAGCAACGAAGTCATCAAGCAGGCCAGACTCTTTCGGACCAGGACGATACAGTGATGTGGTCGCGGTCAAATCCTCGAAAGTCAATGTGCCGACTCCCAACGCAAGGTCGCTTAGCAGCTTTCGCATACCAGGCGACTCAAACTGAAACACTCCGGCTGTTTCTGCTGCGGAGAATGCTTTAAGCGTTTCAAGGTCGTCAAGTGGTACATCATACAGGTCGACGTGCTCGCCAGTTCGCTCTTTTATATAGTTCAGAGCCAACGACAGGACATCAAGATTTGACAGGCCCAATATATCCATTTTGACTAGGCCCATCTTCTCTACAGTGCGCTTATCCCAACCAACGAACGGTTCGTCCTTCGAGTGATCTACGACCGCCCTATTGGTCAGTGGCTCTCCTGCCACCACAATACCAGCGGCATGTCGACCTAAATTTCTGTTGGTTCCCTGTAGCTTTACCGCATTCTCCCATACTTGCGGCCAATCATTAGCAAACTTCTCAAGACCGGGGACCGCATCACGCGCATCCTGTAGTGACATTGTTTTGCCACCACCCTCGTCCGGCACAAGTTTAGATACGAACATGATTTTCTGTGGCACCTCAAACACTCGTCCTACATCACGCAAGGCACCCTTCGACGCAATGCTGTTGAAGTTGACTATGCCTGCAACGCATTCGTGGCCGTATCGCTTCTTCAAGTATTCGGCAATTTCATGTCGCCTCGACGATTGAAAGTCCAAGTCAGCATCAGGCAGATCGTGTCGATCTGGATTGATAAACCGCTCAAATAGCAGTCCATGCCTGATTGGGTCAACGTCCGTTATTTCCAACAGATAGGCAACCAGCGAACCACCAACGGACCCACGCCCTGGCCCAACCATAATGCCCTGAGTGCGCGCCCACCTCACCAAATCTTCGACCAAAAGGAAATATCTCTGGAAATTCATCGACATAATCGCCTTGAGTTCCATCTTCAATCTTGCCTTGTACACTGGCAGGTCTTCTGTTGCAGGTCGATAACCCATAATGTCGCGATTCAACCTCTTTTTCCAGCCAGCGACACACAATTCCTTTAGAATCTGCACCTCGTCTTTGGTAGCGGTGGACATATCTGGCAATGATATTTCAAGCGGCTCAAATTTATAAGCAGCCGCTTTGAGAAAAAGATCAACGTATTCCTTCGGCAGCTTCGGCAATGCGACGGGGAACGCATCAAAGTACGCCTGCACATCCTTATATGGAATAGGGTCAAGATCGTCGTACCAAAGTTCTGTCCGCCAGGGCTTGCTGATGGTCGTGTGATTGATAACTGCCGCCATCGTATCGAACGCCTTCACACAGCCAAGCGGATACAATACCGGTCGAGTGAATATCAGATTGCCCTCACCTCGCCCAAGAGCATCGTTGATGCCTGAGAAGTACGGACCATTATGCGCTTGAAACTGACGAAAAAAATTGTCCTTCAAAACTTTTTCAGCCTCACGAGTCCACTCTTCGTTTTCAGCCAGCGACTTTATATCGCCTGATGTGACAATCCACTCACCTGATGATGCGTGGTGTAGAACCTCTTTCCACGACACTCTGGCCTTGTAATAGAAATGTGCAGCGTCCGTCGCCACTGTGAGCAGGTGCATGAGTCGCTTGAAGCCTTCCTCATTCTTGGGCCATATCATCGGATAATATTCTGGCACCTTCTTTATTCTTGCACCCGCATCCGATACAACACGAATTCTACAGCCGATAACTGGCCTTATTTGGTGCTTCTCGCAGGACGTTACGAAATCCGGCATAGAAGAAACAGTCATTGTTTCCGCCAATCCGAGAACCGTATGACCACCAGCGGCAGCAGTTGCCACAAAGTCGGACACATTGATGATGCCCTCGCCAAATGAAAAGTCGGATCGTGCTATTAGTAGGGCGCTATTCATTGCAAGGTCCAAAGGATATATCCTCTTTAATTTTGATTGGGCGATTTGGAAAACGCAGTTTACCAGCGTCGATGAAATCCTGCAATGAACCAAGACATGGCCCCTGTATTCTCATTATCCAGTCCGTCTGCATCCGCTGGAAACTTTGCGTGGGTATTACGGAGACGCGGAGCGCGCTCTTAGCAACCTTAATTGCCTTGAGTCGTTTTCTGTAGGCTATGCTCATTGATATTTTTCCGGCTGGACGACAGGAGTTTGATAGTAGGCAATCACATTATCCCAATCTTCATCAAATTGTCCTACCGCAATCGGTTTACCAGTGTCTTCATAGAAACCTGAAATTTCCATCTGGGATAGATAGTCTCCGTACTCCCAAAGCACCAGGCCATCGACAGATTCGCTGTCGCCAGCAATCATAACCCAATATATACCAGGTTTGAGCGGCCACAATTTGAGTTCGGGGTTGTACGGGTAAGTTCCGACCCAACCGACGAACTTAGCTTCCGTTTCGCTTTTATCCATATCTTTTCTCCTTCAGTGTATCCACCTCAACAAACTCCACCGCATTAAGTCTCTGCGCTATTTGGCCGAGCGGGAAATCATCTTTGTGCGCCTCCCAAAATCCACGACAGCATACGTCCTTACTGTGGTGACATATTCTATGACCGTTAAATCCCATATGCGGGTCTCTCACGGCATCTTCCAATGTCTTCAGGTCGAGATTGCTGTCCGGTCTGTAGATGCAGGTAGAACACATTTTCTTTTGTACGCGGAACATCATAGCCCAATAGTTTTAGCCGAGTGCCCATCAATTTCAATGAGATTCAGGCCATAAAATAGCGATGTGCAAATGCCTACGTGCGATGACGCTGTGCCCTTTCTCCATCCAAACTCACTCATGAATAGGTTAGCAAGACGAGGCTTTTTGTAACCACCTTCCAGCAGTCTGTCGAACGCGAAGGACAAAAACTTTGGCTTGTTACTGAGCGGATTGAAATGCCCCATAATACCAGCCTTCAAATCGACATTTCTCTTTAGAAGTCCGTCATATACTTGCTTTGCCTTGATGGACATTGTATTGCCGCCGACAATCTTTGTCACAACCATGCGCGAAACTATGGGTGCGAGGATCTTCTCTGGCTCAATGAGAGCGCTTGTGAGATGAGGTAAGTGCTTACCCATCTCAACGCTAATGTTCAGACTGCGGATCAGTTGTACGCGATCTGAGACGCTCTGAGAGCAAGCCGCGAACTGGTCACACTGTTGACATATCTGCTGCGCAGGATTGTGAGTCGCTATGTGACCAAAGCATCCACGGCTACCCATGCTGAATCCTCCAAATCTCTGTTCTTATACCGCGAAAGTCGGCTACAGATATGTTCCAGATTTTCCTGGCCAAATCCTCCATTACCACAATGTCCGTCGGACACTGGCCACCTGGTCTATGTCCAAGCGACCGTCTTATCTTTGCCTGCTCTCTGGTTGCGGTGAATTCTTCCACTAGCCAGTCTGGAGGCACCAAGATCAATTCGTATATGATTTTGGCCGCACCACTTAGCGTATCCAGTTTTTCAGATACCGCGTCCTGCATCTCCAACATTATATCCGGCTGATACACGGTGTTTCCATCCAGAATTTCCTGAAGCAATCCGTCGTCATCATGCCCTGCTGGTTGATCGATACTGGATACGAACGCCGTGACTCCGTGCTGGTAGTAGTCGTTCTTATCCACTAGCCTGTTGAGATTTGTGATAATGGCACGAGACAGGAACGTCGTAAATTTCACGCCGTACTCTGGATCAAAACTATCACAAGCCTTCATCCACGTTAATGCCGCGTCTTGACTCAGGTCTTCAAACTGAACTCGATGACCCAATCTTGCGGCTATCACCCTGCCATGTACCATGTGAGCGAACTTGTAGGCCAGCTTCTCGATACTGTCCCACTGCCTGTATTTGCTATCCAGAGGCAGCATTTATACAAATATCCTTTGAGCCAACTGTGTAGCCGCTTCTCTGTCAATTTCCGACAGTCGATTGATATACGCCAGCATCAATCCTTTCTTGAAGCAGCCTCTCATGGTGCCGATTTTGCTCGCATGAATCAAGGCGCGTGGAGATATCGGCATAGACATTTCTGAACGCTCGACGGCTTCGCGAATCTTGGTTGCGTATTTCACCATGTTGACCGCGTCCTTCTTGTGGAGACTCGCCTGAGATTGCAGTACCAATTCCTCCATTTCGCTAGCCATATAAAGCACCTTCTCGACAATGGCGAACCGCTCGTAGTTAGCGGCGTTCTGCAACTGGGTTCCCTGGTACAGACCCGTTTCGTCACCAACGCCGTTAGTGTTGCCGGTCGCCACAAACCTGAAGTTTGGATGCGGGTCAACTCTGCGCCACTCGCCCTCAGCCTCTTTTATGATAAGCGCCTTTCCTTCCAGCACCGGCTGATAAACGGACAAAACGTGTGGAACGCCGAAATCGTATTCATCGGCTAGATAGACCCACCCGTATTTCATAGCGAGCGCAAGCGGCCCCGGCTTGAATGATGTTTCCGTGTACGTCGACCCGTCCGCCCCAATCTTACCCTTCAACTGTGGATGACCTAGAATCATGGACTCCTCAGTATTGAGAGTATGCTGGACACGAATAACAGGTCGATTGGTGTGCGCACAGACCTGATCGAAGGCAGATGTTTTGCCAGTACCAGAGTGTCCCCAAAGGTAAACCGGCATTCCACCCTCAAGGCCCATCAGAATGATCTTTGTCAGGTTGATATCGAACACATAATTTAAGTCAACATCCGGCACCATCTCAGGATGGTCGTGCTTGCCAAACACGGTAATGTTGATAGCGTTTCCTGTTGGTGTCATCGCATCTGGCGCGGCCCCCAAACTGAAAACCTCGTGAAGCGGTAATCTGGTTGTGTCGTCTCCGACAACCGCCTTCGTGTGTTTTTCCATTTTTTGTTTTTTGATAATATCCCTGACGGTAGCGGAGATGACCGGAGAATCAGGATACTCCTTTTTGTATCGCTCAATTGTCCAGCCGTCAGACAAGTGCTGAGGGGTATCCTCTATGTGCCGCTTTATTGCGTGAACTTCTGAGGAACAGATTTGACAAACAATTTTTTCACCTTCGTTCATGTGGCCACCTCACTCATTTTATGTTTATGTTATGTTCGCGCACATTGTAGTCTTATAGTTCAGCGTATTCAACTTCCGCTTCAGATAATTATTGTCCCTTCAGGAGCATCCGTTTTAGATTGGACATAACCGTGTCAAGCAAGTCCGACATTTTGTGGACTACCACGTAATCAGGATAAAACTTAGATACGCAATCATCCATAATGCCTATGCCAAACACTTCCGTCCCATCCTTGATAAGTCGCTTGATGACCCGCCCTAAGTGAGACACCAATTCCCAATGATTGCCTGATGCGACTGGCGATCCGTCACTCAAAACAATCATCAGTTTCCTTGCTCCTGGTTGCGACCACAACATACGTGCGGCGTACTCTATTGATTCTCCGTCAATATTGTTTGCTAGGCCAACATCATGTGCGGCCATGATACATGCTGACTTTCTATCGGCTGAAAATCTCTGGTTCCAATCCTTAATGATCGGCATATATATCGGCTCATATCTTGACGGCTCCTTTGGCGTTGTGTCTTCTGAAATCGCCTTTCTAATCGTGGTCATATGGTGCGTTATCTCTTCCATGCCTTTAGTGGTGAAGCCTACTATTTGGCTATTGATGTTTAGCCTATCCAGCGCCGTGCCTATAGCATAAGCACACTCACAGGCCAACTCTACTTTCTCTCCGTACATGGAGCCAGAGAGGTCGATAACCAACTGCACATCGACATCCTTTGTCGTCATTTTCATATCACGCCTAAACACTCGCTCGTCACCCGTTGGAACGCGATGCAACGATGCGCCGTCAAGTTTGCCAGACTTGAATCCTGGAATCTTTCGATCAAACGATTTGGCCTGAATCAATCGCTCAAGGTTTTTAGTGATCTGGCCGATATGCTTCTGTATGGCGGTTTGCCGTTTCAGCACGTATTCCCTGTCCGTAACTTTAGGAGTATAACGCTCAATGCGGTCACCATCTTTTGTTAGCGGCCAGTAATTTGAATGCTTAAGCGCCTCTTCCATCTCTGCTGCGATCAACGCGTCGGTCAGACCCTCCATGTCCTCCATCGCTTCTATGCCTTTTTCCAGTTCATCTACGGATGACTCAAAGTCCGACATATCGACCTCTCGATCAATAGATTTCTCTGGTGAATCGCCTACTGCGCCTTTATCATCATTTTCATCATCGGCAGATTCAGAGTCTCCGGCGTCATCGTCATCGTCATCTTCTCCTGTTGATGCGATAGCGTCGTCGTCATCCTTGGAACTGCCACCAGTTGATTCGTCCTCTTTCTCTGGCGCATCATCGCCTTCTTCTTCGCTTGATTCAGAACCTTCCTCCGACGATGCGGTTTTGGAATCGTCATCGGATTTTTCCTCGTCTGGCTCGTCATCTTCCTTTACATGCGACGTAGATTCAAAGTCCGGACCCTCAGCGTCTTCTTCCTCGTCGTTTTCTTCCTCGTCGTTTTCTTCCCCAGCCTCTTTTTCCTCAGCGTCTTCTTCCTCAGCGTCTTCTTCCTCCGGAGAGTCATCACTCGCACCATCCTCATCTTTGTCGCCATGCGGATCATCTTCTGGTTCTTCGGACTCTGGACAATCATCATCTCCCGGCTGTTCCTCACCGTCTTCGTCGTTCATTGGCATATCAGAGCCTACATCTTCCGACTGGTCATCTGAATCAGACTCGCCGCCACTTCCACTTCCGCTCTCGCCACCTGAATCGTCGCCTTCATCGCTATTCGACTCTTCCTTATCTCGCTCATCCTCTCGACGTTTCTTTTCCTCGTCGAACTCTCTTTGCTTCCATTCGGCCATTCTGTTTTTAATGCCAACAGCAACAACCAAAGCCTCTTTTGAACTACTGATATTAGGAATTTGCTCAATCAGATCGTCGCCAATTATCTCCTTGATTTCGGCGAAGGCACCCCATCGAGAGTTCATAAACTCTACCGCAGCTTCATTACCTGCCCATGCGTGAATTGCAACCGACAATCCAGCGCCGATGATTTTTGATTTTGTACCTTCTGCTATAGCTCGATCAAGCTGCGGCTTAATCATCTCTTCCGCCAAAAACGACCAGACTTCAACCAGGTTGTGACGACTTCCGGCATATAACTTTTTCATCTTCCGCTCGATGAATGTGTCCTCCAGAATGTTATGCGCTCGATCCGCACCCGCGTACTTCGCCGCCTTGACTACTTCAAACTCAGTGAAAAGGACATGGGCGCATTCGTGATCGACAAAACCCTGTACGGCTTTGATTAGCTTATCAGAGGCGTTATCTGGAACATACGGAATGTTAATGCGCTTTGGCACACCTGTATGCGGGTGCCACTCAACAAAGGCACTTGCACCGGCTTGCGTTATTGGTATTTTTTTATCGGACAGAGCGGCTATCACAATTTTGATAGACTCTCTGAGGATTTCCACTCTTGTTAGCTTCACTTGCCACCTCCGTTATTTTTGCCGCTCCACTCGCGACTCATTGCTTATAGTACAGCAAATAAAGCATCAGTGGGCAGGTAAGTTGGTAGCGAGAGCGGGACTCGAACCCGCGACCAACATCTTATAAGGCTGCTGCTCTAACCAACTGAGCTACCTCGCTATATTACCTATGCCCACTCGCCAAAACCATCTGCCTTGGATATGGTATGTGCGTCCGCTTCGACCGCATATGCGTCTTTATCGTCGCGAAACCACTTGAATCGAGGATGCCTCATACTCTTGTCCGGAGTAACCTCGTGAAACCATATCTCTGCAACCTTGCCGTGCAATTCGCCGCTAAGATGTTCCTTCCATAGTGATTGACGTTGATCGTCCGAAAAGCCAGAGCCTACATTCACTTTAACGCCGTTGAAGTCCACGATAATTGCACCCAACATACCTTCGTATTTACCGGTGCCCTCTTCGACTCCAGTAACTATAACGTCCGCCTCTTCCTGGCCCTTCATTTTCATCCAATCAACATTACGACGCGGGTGATATTTGCCATGCAGGCGTTTCAGAATAAGACCTTCCAGGCCACGACCACGCACACTGTCGTAAAACCTTGTTACCTCGTCCATATCGCGAGCTAAATAACTTGGCGGCAAAATGACACGAGGAGTTTCGCCCCAAACGTCGACTGCGCTATAAACTTTGTACAACCCGCTCCTTCTCTTCTCATAACCTTCTGATGGATTTACCGCATCTCTCAAGTTTTGAAAAACTTCGAGCGGAAAGGCATCAAAGACATAGAAGCGGCCATCCTCAAATACGTGGCCCTTCTTGCGACCCTGCTTCATGGTGTCTCGGAAGTCTTCACCCATGAGTTCGCCGTCAAATACCATTTTTCCCTCTTGTTTCCAAACGTCAATGCCAGCCTCATACATATCGACCAGTCCACCTATAACACCGTCATTGGGCGAATCTACTCGAATGCCGGAACGAGTATGAAATTCAAAGCCGTCAGCGTCACCAATAGCCAGCAGCCTCATACCATCGTACTTCGGCTCTACCCTGATTGGAAACTTGATTTTTGCCTCATCGAACTTGGCGGCAAGCATCACATCAAAAGAGAACAGCGTTCCTGGTCGCACTCTGTTTACCGTTCCTGCTCCAGCGTTCACCCGCAGATCCTTAGAGAGAATCATAATCAGCAGACCGTAGGTTGACATGCAATACTTCGCCGCAATCTCTCTTATTGCGGTCTTGGCAGCATTGCCCGTAACTGTACGATCAGACAGGTTGTGCAGCGTTCGAAAAAACGACGAACATGCGTAATCGTCCGCAGTCAGCGTCAAATACGACCCTTCCGGATTGTGCGTCTTGTCGCCGACTTCATCCAGAAAGGACAAATCTTTGATGCCGAAGGTAATCATTGGATCAAGCGCCTGCACCATAATCGCCCTGAACAAGTCCTCTTCCAGATAGCCCTTCATCAACACTTCTTTATCTTTTCGACCAGACACTTCGCCTATCGACAGAATTCTGTTCATCACGGTTACACTATTTGTCATTGGATTCTTCCTTCATCAATTTGTTGACCAGACCGGCATGGTCTAGCGTGAACTCCTCAGAAACTTTACCCTTCGAGGCGACTGACTTTTTATCTTGTATAACAGCCGGAATAAAGGCTGCTGGTTTACGCTCGTGCGACTTGACCTCATCGAACGGCTCTGTGCAACTGACAATTGGCGGCTTGTCTTTGCCGGGTCTGGAATTCAGATACGCTTTGACCTTTTCAAATGCCGCATTTGTCCACCCCTTCTGATACCCCTCGTCCGTAACTTTCACTGGTTTCTTTAGCCTCTCTTCTTCTGTACGTGGTATATAAAAGAGTGCGTGACCGGCTTTTTTCTCGCGCTTCATCAAATCGACTGACGCACACCTGCCACCTGCAATATCCGCATTACAGACTGACTCAGACTTTCGCCCTTCGCCAGACTCCTGATCTTTGATGATTCCTTGGCAAGCTGCGTAATGCCTGGCCGCTCCAAACGAAGCACAGGGCACCAAATATTTGTTATGCCCATCTGCCGATATACTCGTTGGCAGTATAGGAATGTTAGCTATAATAGCCTTTTGCTCTTTCAGCGTTTCCTTAAAACTCATGACCACTCTCCCCAATTTTCACCTCGATTTAATGCCTCTTCAACAGGCTCCACAATCTTCTCTTTGTATTTTGTCGCATTTTCTGGCAACGTTACCGCACCTACCTCCATCACATCTACCTTCACGAGTACGCTCTTAAAAAACTCGGAGTCATACAGCGGAAAAACCTCTTTCTCACCGCCTAATACGTCACCCATATCATTAGTAGGCATCATGAATGATGCCACCGCAATCATATTCTCTACCCAGGTTCCTCCCTGGTTTTCGGACGAAACAAACGTTTGCTTTATGCGGCGACACATTGCCTGACTAAATTCGTCGGATGAAATAGGCTCCACATAAGCGACAAGCGACGATAGATGCGCGGCGAGACATACGTTTTCGTTCCAGCCGTCGCCCGTTGTACTCTTGATGTTCATTCGCATCAGCGCGACCTCATGGTTAGGAGACTCTAACGCTTCACCCAAAAGACTGCCGCACCCTTTAACTGCAAACTGTGCCTGGCCGATAATTTTTAGCTCCATATCCTCCGATGGGGTGGATGCTGTCGCTTTTTTCAGCCGACAAAGTAAATATCTTTCTAACAGGATAGCGCTGTCGAAATGCTGTATATAGCCCTTTGAGTTGCCACCCCAGGTTTCGACGAGTGCTACATCTCTTGAATCCTCACGACTGATTACGTCCCATACATACCGCAGCGTACAATTGCCTTTAGCGTTTTTCTTTCTTAACTGTAGCGATACAGTTCCAAACCTCGCGTCCACTCCTGTCTCCAACATATCACCCTCCGACCGCACTCACTTTTCGATTGCCAATCATGACATATATAAGAATAAAAAACATCACGGCTATAGCAACTTCCTTAGCAACTCCATTTTGTGACCTGGAAGGCTTAAATTTTTGGCGCTATAATATGATTTGACTATCTCTTCCGGGCACACTTCGTTAGGGTCCTTGCCATCTGGCAAAATTGCTACTCTAACCGTCAGGCCCAATCTCTTTAGTCTCATTGCCGCATCCAGTGCTTTCTTGAGGGCGCGTTTTTCGCCATCCCACATGAAGGTTACTCTTTGCAGTCCTAGGCGCTGAAGTTTCAAGAATGCGCCTACTTGGTCGTCACCATCAGAAGGATTGTCAGACAAGTGCATACCAAAGGTCGCAACAACTCCAACTGCCTCCAGATCGACGCTCGCTCGACAGGCCATCAATACGGACCAGCAGTCGAATACGCCTTCAGTCACAACCAACTCTGTTGCTCCTTTCACGGCATTTCCTCCATAAAGAAAACGACCGCTTGCTGGCAGACCTGGTGGAAACAGGTATTTATTTTCAGCCGTTCCAGTGAGGTCTCTGCCTTGGAACGTCCTCTGCTCGCCGTCTAAATCGAACACAGGAATCACTAGCCGATCCCCGTAATATTGAAACGCTTCCCTTTCCCCTATAGGATCGTAGAACCTAAAGTAGCCACCGTCGCAATAGCTGAGATTGAAAGATCGAGAAATTTCCTCGGAAATGCCTCGCTTTGAAAGATACTCAAGATAGTTGCCGTTTGCATCAGGAATTTCGACGCACCTTTCTGGCATGATTTTTGCAGCTATCAAAGGCGAAGTCTCTGGCATTGCCTTCTTTCTTTGTGGCTTCCAACCGTGTCTTATTGCCAGTCTCTTTATATAGGTGATTATGTCACGAGCGGGCGGATTGCCTAGATGCGCTCGTATAAAACTGTACTTATTGAAGGTTCCCATCGTGCAGTCACCGTGGAAACAATTACCGAGGCCCGAATCTTGGTTCATCCATACTCGCCACTTTCTATCGCCGCATGATGGACATTCGTGTAGATTAAATTGTGGGCCTCGCGAACCAGTTCGCTCTCTATATTCCAAACCTTCATATTCAAGAAAGTCTTCGATGTCGATGCTGTTTAATGCCTCTTGCAATTCCGAAGCCATTGGCCACCTCTATACGTGTGCGTACCCACCCCCAGGCCGCATCTCTACGGACTGGTCCTCCCTAGGTTTTTGCGCCGAGCATTTTCTCGATACGCATTGATACTGTAGCGCCAAATAAACTTCCGCTGACGGTTCCTGCGATATACGGGATTAGCAACCACCAAGACAGGTTAGCTGTCACAAGATGGTACATTGTCGCAAACCAAATACCGTTACTGAATACAGAACAGATTGCGTGATAGGCCATATTGTCGCGATTTCGTGAGCGGCTGACCATCGTAAAACTCACATTTTGAATGAATGCGAGGCAAACAATGATGATAATTTCAATCATGTTATTACCGCCACTCCTCTTTGGCACACCTACGGCACCGGTACAGAACCTCAATGTCTGGAAAGGTGTCACCGCACATGGTCACCATCTTGGATTCATGATCCCGTGTGATAGCTTGAGGATGCTGGCTTTCAGCCTGACGGTACACAAAGTACCACCGATGCCCTAACAAGGCACATGAGAAACTCATGACTTATCCTCCCATTCAGCCAGTTCGACCCAGCCGAGTTCAATCAATTCTTCCAGTGGTTCCAGGTCCTTCCGCGACATGGAGCGAGATACCAGATTGTACGCTCGTGGGACTGCCATCGCTTCCCGGCACTCTGCCACGTAGGACTCGTAATCGAAAGAGACAGTTCCATCCTCCTGATTGACGACCACGTACAGCCGGTCCCGTCCTGAAATTGTTTGCCAAGGCAGATTGTTCCGGTTAGCCATGTACACCTCAAAGAATACCCCTGTATGATGAGGTAATCTCAGGACTCGTTCGAGGGTGACATCGCCTCCCTTCTTCCAGACCCGTGTCCCGTCCCGGTTCCATTGCATATAGTTGCTCGCAAACAGCTTTCCGAACTCATAGCCCATTGACTTCAGCTTGCCGAAGTCTCCTGTAAACTTGATGTACTTATGGCCCATATATTCCTCCTTGCTCAATCATTGGTAGACGGAGATGGAGTCGAACCATCGACCTCAACATTATCAGTGTTGCGCTCTAACCATCTGAGCTATCCGTCTATAATACATTAGTCTACGCCTAAAATTCTTGCAATAAACTTGCCTCGATCCAGAGCGGTCAACACCTTGATGGTCACATCGCCAGCCTGGTTTCGTGATGCTGCGAAATATAATCTTCTGATGCCTCCTTTTACTTCATCAGCCGTAGCGTTAATGGATATAAGCAGATCACACGTTCGAGCCTTGTTTATGTCGTCTGATATGTCGGTCATCTTTGCTACCGCCGCCTTCATTCCCTCTCGATTAGTTTGAGTTGCCGACAGCATAGCCAGATTATGCTCTTGTGCTATGCCGCGAAGGTCTATGTAAATTCTCTTTGAGTTTTCAATCGCGTCATCCATATACCTTGATGGGATCATCAG
>Ga0307379_10007209_pt1 | contig 15147 bp, 17 predicted proteins | sample UN2MG_FD_202237 | JGI IMG/M metagenome (GOLD analysis project Ga0307379, IMG submission 202237) | Soil microbial communities from Risofladan, Vaasa, Finland - UN-2 | ecosystem: Environmental > Terrestrial > Soil > Coastal area > Acid sulfate soil | place: Finland: Risofladan, Vaasa | collected... | reverse complement strand
CCGAAGCATACCAGGACCTGATTGAGCACGACGTCGTTGAGGATCTCATAACCGGCGGCCTGCAAACCTTCCGCAAACTGAGACGCGTACCCGCAAGTGCGCCCAACTAGTTCAGCGAGCCCCGACCGTCCGAGAGAGCGCAGGGCCGCCCAAACCTCAACACCTCGTGCACGCCGGGACATCTCGGGCACATAGTGGGATGGTTCACGGCCCTCGCCTTCGATGAGGTAGGCCGCGGTGGCCGTCATTGCCGCGCGTAGGTGCTCGGGGTCTCGTACGAGAACGATGCCGCTGTCCTGAGGGACATTGAGCCATTTGTGTCCGTCCGTAGCCCACGAGTCGGCGTCTTGGACACCCTCTGCCAGATGAGCGCGCCTGGGAGAGGCCAGCGCCCATAGCCCGAAGGCGCCGTCCACATGGACCCAGGCTCCTGACGCCTTGGCAGTGCGACAGATCTCTCCAGCCGGATCGAAGGCCCCCGTGTTCACATTGCCTGCCTGGATGCACACGACGGTCGGGCTGGAGATCTTCGGCAGCACATCTGACCTCATCCGGCCTTGGCCGTCCACGGGGACGCGGACAACCCGGTCCCGGCCCAGCCCCAGCATGCTCAGCGCTTTCAGCAAGCTGACATGGACTTCCTCGCCCACCAACACCGTGATCGGTGGTGCGCCAAACAGACCTCTGGCTTCAACGTCCCACCCCTGCTGAGCCAACAGCGCGTGGCGAGCTGCAGCCAAGCCTGAGAGGTTGGCCATGGTCGCTCCCGTCACGAAGCCCGCGCCAGCGTTTGCAGGTAGCCCAAACAGCGAGATCAGCCACCTGATACAGACATCCTCGAGGGAGGCCGCTACAGGCGACAGAATCCTGGCCGCGTTCTGGTCCCACACACCGGCGAGCATGTTCGCCGCCATGGCCGCGGGCAGTGATCCACCGACCACAAAGCCAAAGTAGCGGCCGCCTGTCGTAGCCACTGTCGCCGGGGAACCGATCTCATCGAGCTCGGCCAGGACCCTGCTGGGTTCGATGGGCTCGTCTTGAAGTGGTACATCCAGCAGTCTGAGCTGCTCAATCGCTTCGAGTGAAGGGGCAACACTTCTTTCCGGTAGCCCCACTACGTATCGATTGGCTCGGTTGGCTACATCGAGCAGGAGATGCTCCATATCCACTATTCTCTCACCCTCCTATGTGCGACCAGACACGCAGTGTGATCGTGGTCCCGGTCCCGTGGCGATGAGTTCGCCAGCCATCACCTATCCCCTTCAGCTCTCCGGTACAGTCCCCACGATATCCCTGTGGCCAGACCGGATATCAGTCCCATGGCGTAGAATGCTCCCAGGTCTGTGAGGGTGACATCAGGAAAGAAGTTCTCGATCAGGTACTGGGCGAACCAAAGGGCCAGAAGCGCAGGGACGATCAGTGCCACAGGAGAGATGACATTGCGTGCGTTTGGTTTCATCGTGCTACCTCGCCGGATGCCGCGTCCAGCCACCTAGTCCTTATCGGGCTTATGCCAAAGCTTCATCGCGCCCGTGCTGCGTCTCCGGGCCGCCGGGCTATGACCTTATGTCAATCCCGCTGGTTGTCCACCGCGGGGTACCCTACCCTGGCGGGAGATCAGGATAGCGCGACGATGCGCGGCCATTATGCCACACGTTGGGGACCACGGCAACATAGGTGGGAGAGGAAGGAGACCAGCCTTCGCACATCGTTCTCGCACCACGCGTCGCAGCAGTTGCACCGTCCTCTGGCCGATCGCAGAGCCGGAGCCGGTGTCTGAGGCTGTGATGATCCCACTGTCCATGCGTGGCTTGAGCAGCTTGGGCGGGTACGCCATGCCACCCTTCGACTTCGCTCAGGGCAGGCGCTGCGCTGGAGAACGAAAGAGTAAGGGAAAAGACTGAGAGCCGATTGGCTGTCGATGAAGGGGCCGCGACAGAGGTTGCGGCCCCTTGTTCTTGCCCTGATCTCAATCAGTGATTTCCCGGGCAATCTCCCACCCCGGCCGGCTCTCTGTCCTCCTGTCCCAGCGAGGGCTCCGATGTTGCTTCTGTGCACTTCCCCGCCCCAGACTTGGACCATGTGCTGACTTGGGGTAAGCTACTCGTTGACAAAGGCATCGACTATGAGGGGGATGACGAGGGCATCCGTCCGGCTACCCTGGGGCCAGGGTGAGACCCTGCTGATGAAGCTATCAGCATCATGGCGCCTGAGGCTGCACCCAGCCATCAGCGCCGGGCGTTGATCTCTTGAAGAGGGAGGCACCACATCTCGCAACGGAGCCACGGCGAGTTCACAGGGCGGGCAGCAAGTCACTACGACCTGGTGATGGACCTGCTCTTGCTGGGGCGTTACCAGGCCTTCATCGAGCAGGCCATCAGCCGGATGGAAATCTGCCGCGGAGATGCGATCCTTGACTTGGGATCGGGCACCGGCCGTAACAGCTGTCTCATGCTGGAAGCGCTGGGTCCCTCCGGGCGGGTTGTCGGGGTAGATAGCAGTCAGGACATGGTGCAACAGGCCCGGCAGCGGTGCCATGCCTACCCCGAGGTAACCTTTCAAATAGGGCGGATCGAGGAGCCGCTTCCTTTCCGGGAAGAGTTCGACAAGGCGTTCATATCTTTCACTCTACATAGCCTCGAAGATGAGGACAAGGAGAGGGTGATGGACAACGTCCGTCGGGCCCTGAAGCCAGGAGGCATTCTCTGGATCCTAGACTTCAATGAGTTCGAATTGGACCAGCAATGGTTCCCCTTCCGCTGGGCCTTCCGGCGCACCGAGTGCGAACTGGGTATCGAGTACCTGTCTCTGGATGTGAGGCGGATGCTGGCCCGCCACGGATTCGGCAGATTCGTTGCCCACCCGTTTCTGCGGAACCACGTGCGACTGCTGGGAGCGGAGAAGTTGGAGGTAGGAGGTGACGGATGAGCGGCGAGCGGATCAAGGAATTAGAGAAGCAGATAGCTGAGCTGGAGAGTCGATGGCCCGCCCATTCGGCCCCGCCGACTTTGCTCGAGCAGTTGGATGAACTGGAGGCACAATTGAAGGAGAAACTGAACAAAGCAACCGAGGAACAAGTGGGCGGCAAAGCAGCTGGCCCTGGTGAGCTATAGGAAACGCCAATCCCAGAAACACGACAAGGGTACCTGCCTTTCCATGCTTTCATACCCCAGCAAGGCCCACGTGCAGGAAGCTCGTCAACTGCACCGCCAACCCCTTCGTTTCGAAGTCTTCGACATCACGCCCTTCGAGCCTGTCGGTCGCCAAAGCCTGGCCATCGCGCTGGTGTTTGTCGGCGGCATTGCGTTGAGTATTGTTCTGGGGGGCGGACTGGCCAGTTTCTCCGTCTGGCAGAACTGGGTGGTCTATCCCTTTCTGGCCGTGGTCCCCATACTGGTCTTCTTCCTGAACATGCGAGACACCCATCGCGTGCTTTCTGAGGAGAAGAGGCGGCAGTTGGAGGCGGTGCAAGACAGAATCGTGACCTCCTCTCGGAAGCTGATGAGGCACATCGAGGCGGGGGAAAACACCGGCACGCTTGGTGGTGAGATCAGCGCTCTGGTGGCATACGAAGAACGTCTCCAGGCGGCGAGAACCTGGCCCTACAATACGGCCATGCTGCGTACCCTCTTCGTCTCCGTCATCGTGCCTGGTGGTGGGGCTATGGCAGGTCTTCTGTTCGACGTGCTGTTCCGGTGAGTCTAAATCGCCGTGGCGCAAAGCGGGATGGACAGGCCTCACCAGGTCCCGCGATCATCTGTTGCCACTCGGCATCTCTTCTGTGGCTACCGGAAGTTCAGCGCCGACATGCGATCCATGAACGTCGAATCTGGCTCGGTCGTGGGTTCATGAAGCAAGTCTAGGCCAATCTGCAGCCCGCACAAGTGGAGCCGCGGGACGGCGAGGCGGAGGAACAAGCACTTTCAGCCATGTCGGCGCTTGAACCAGAGAAGCTCACTCACCGAGATCGCCTGCGCCTCGATCTCCAGTGGCCCAGTGAACCTGCGCGGCGGGCACGGACCCGAAGACAAGGGTAATCGCTGAGGGCAGGGCGTCTGGCTGTCGCGTAGATACCGTACCACTCAGCGCCGTCGAGAAGCCGATGTCTTGCGTGTGACGTCAAGCACTATGACTTGGATGGTCTTGGATGGTACTTCATGCGCCACCGCTTGGACGTCAGCACGCAGGTCCTCTGGAGTCTGATACTTGGTGGGTTTGTGCCAGTAGTTGCCATCCTTGAACCACAGGACGAGGTACACACCGAAGGACGTACCAACCGAATCCATATAGGCTGGAAGCTGCCCGCTGACTCCGGCGCGGATGTGTTCGTGATGGGCCAGTTTGCTTTCTATGCAGGTGTTGTGCACAGCCCCACTGCTTGTTGAAACGCAGCGGAAGTCCAGCAAACCAACGCCTTCATTGGGCTCGCGCAGTATCTCCACTCCAAGGTGCCGGAAGCTGTCCCTCAGCAACTGCAGTAAGGTTGGCTGAACGCTGGGCTCCCGCTTGGGAACGGGGCAAGTGACGTCACTGGATTCGGAGCCTAGACTGTGGTGCTCATCCCAGAACGGCTGCCACAGACACATGGCCTCGATGTCGGACTTGAGCTGGAAAAGCACATCGACGACGAGCCCATGTAGCTCCGAGTCAGACCGCATGCGAGGCACTTCACTAGGGCTGAGCGCCAGAGGTGAAGAAACGACAGTATCTGCACTTGACGGAACCGTGTCGAGATACTCGACTAGGGCCTCGGTGACCCGAGACTTGCCCGGGGTCCCAGCGCCGAACAGGCTGTAGGAAGGTACTTGCCTGATTGCCCGGAGGCGCAATCTCCTGGACTGCCCTTCATTAAGGGATCGGAAGTATGCCGATGCCACCTGCATCGCGTATCTGTTATCCCGAACACCCCGGTCTGCCAGAAAGTCAAAAACAAGCCCAAGGATCGTGGGGAACTCTGGCGATTCGCTTGCCGTGGCTTGAGTGTCAATTGGAGCCACTACCCTTCCTTCAACGCAGACTTCAGAGCATCGCTCAGTCCGATGAACTCGTCCTGGGCGAATCTCCGATATACATATCTCTTGGAGCTTGAGTGCACCAGCTGAACGAGCTTTGCCTTTCTCAGCGGACGTAACAGCGCTGTCGTGTACTGCTGGGAGATTCCCTCGTCGGACAGGGCATTCCGAATCTCTCCTAGGGACCTTATCCCGTCAAACTCAAGGTACAGCAACGCCGTCTTGCGAAACATCTCGGAGCCCGGCGTGCCGAAGAGCCCTAGCGCTGCTGCCTGAAGTCTGTCCCTGTCTCCTGTTGCGAGGAGTCCGGTCAATCCCTCTATGCTCTCGACCCGAAGGGCCAAATCCGCTAGTTGCTTAGCGAAGAGGGCGTTCCATCCGTTCTCAGTCATCATCGTGCTTCCCTCGGTTGAGCTTTGAGGAGGAGCCGTCAATCCTCAGGGGCCACCATCTCCACCAGCTGGCGCAAGTAATACTTCTTCTTGAATCTGCCCTTGTAGGCATCAGAAGCCTCCACTAGACCATCTTCGTTCCACCGCTTCCAGCAAGCAACGACTGTCACATGGCTGGTCCCAGCGAGCCGGGCAATCTCCCGTGAGCTCCTATCGCCGTCTGAGTAGCGATACACAAGCAGATCTTGACCGGAAGAGAAGTAGGGTGCGAGGGCCCGCTGTAGAGCACCCTGATCAGCGAGCTTCAAGTAAACTGCAATTTCCTCGGCGGCCTCGGCTATGCGTTCGAGCAATCGAAACAGGCGCTCCTTCTCGTCCTCGTCAAATTCGGGCATCTCACGCATTCTCCTCGTCAACTGGCGTGTCGTCGGGCCCAGTTTCCAACGGTGCTATCGACATACCAACCTCACTAAGCGAGAAGAGCTTGCAGCGTTTGCCCCTAGAACCCGGCACCTCTGTGACTATGCCCTCTTGTTCCCACTTCCGGTGCCATTCACCTACAGTCGTCTTCGACACGCCGCCAGCCTTCGCTATCTGCCGGGTCGAGTTCAAGCCGTCCGTTAGGCCATAGATCCGCCTCTCCTCCGCTGTGCGAAGCGTGCACTCAAGCCGCTCTCGCACCAGTGGACTTGCCATCGCGCGAGTCCATCTGATCAGCTCCCTCAAGAGTCCCACTACTTCCTCAGTCTGGCCCTTGCCGTCATCTGGGTGCATTGTTCTTCCTCCCTGTTGTCGTCGGTCTAAGTTGCTCAATCTCGGTCGCCGGACGGTAGTCGTCCTGAGCTATTTGGGCCATATATCGTACTTGTTGCGCAGGCGCAGTTCCCCGTGATCGTTCGTATAGCTGTCGACTAGGTCATTCTCCTGCAGTGCTCTCACGAACTGACTGACAGCGGGCTGGGTGATCCCCACCTCGCGCGCAATGTCCGCCTGGGTTCGGCACTCCTTATCGAATAGCAAATCGAATATCCTTCGGCGGGCAGCGGTGCTGGTGAGCCCATCCAGGATCGATTGCTTCTCCTGCAATAGCCGCTCGCCCCGCATTGCTTCCTCATATTCGTCCATGAACGCGTGCGAGATAGGAATCAGCAGATTCCGAATCTCGACGAGCAGCTCGATCACTGTACCGTGTCCCTTGTTCTCTTCCATATCCAGACTCCTTTTGACTTCGCAGGATGCCAATACGCTCCGGAGTTGGATCCAACCTGCCCGGCATTAATCACGCGAAGCTAATAATGTATTAGTGAGGATGCTGCATTGTTTACGGAGGCATCCTCGTGGCTGCCGCCACCAGCGGTCTTCGTCTCTGCTCCGCTCGCATTGCATGCGTGTCGCATGCGGCTGATTTGAGCGTAATCGGCAGATGCCCGGTATCAGCCACTGCTTTGCGCTGAGCTGCTGTTATGCGCGTCGCAAGTCGGGCTGAGCTTCACTTCTAAGCATAAGTATACTACAAACCTCAGCCGTTGTCAACTGAGGCGCATGAGGTCATCACAACGGCGCAAGCAGAGGAGAGAATGAGCGACTGCAGGGGCTAGGTGGTCAACATGCCATGCGCCGCCTTAATGTGATAAGGCGCTCGGTCGTGTGCTTAACGCCGTCAATGAGTGCGGCTGAGACTGATTCCTAAGCGGGGCGAAGGAATCTGGCCCGCCGTTGCCTGGGTTGCTGCCGGGGACAAGCTGGCGTCGAGATGACGGACGCGAGAGGCGCGGCTTTACCGGCCCAGCTTGCGCATGCGCGCCGCAGGTGGTATTCTACATCGCAATCCTTCTACGCGGCTCCCTTCGTGCGCGTCCCAGCTCCACAGCACTGCACTGCAATGAACCGGCGTGTCATCGTAGATGAGGAGGGTGGGCTATGAAACGACCAATCATCTGCCTTGCAGCGGTACTCGTGCTGACCTTCGCCCTTTCCGCGTGTGGCGCGCCGGGACAGGGCCCCATGACCTGGTTGGACCGCCCTCTCGATGGCGCCAGGCTTCCTCTGGCCCCGGTCACCATCCAGGTCCACGCCTCCGATACCGACGGCGTGGCCAGCTTCCACTTCTTTGTGGACGATGCCCCCCTGGTCACCACCTCTGCCGACGGAGGACGGTTGGGCCAGGCCATGGTGGAATGGATCCCCACCGAACCTGGCACCTATACCATCCGCGCCCGGGGCGTTGACAGCCAGGGGAATCCCGGTTCCGACGCCACATCGGTGGTGACCGTGGGCCAGGTGCTAACGCCATCCCCACCGCCAACGGTTGCGCCAGAGGAACCCCCCGTAGAGCCACCAGGCGAAGTGCAGATCACTTTCACCGCCAATCGCACGAACTTGAGTCCTGGCGAATGTGCTACACTGATGTGGAGTGTCCAGGGGGCCGAAGCCCTGCTCCTCGAAGGGGAACCGGTCCCGTTCTCGGGCGAGAGCGAGGTCTGTCCACAGGAGACCACTTCTTATACGCTGGCAGTGTACGTCGGCGTGGGGCCCCCGAGCCCGGCGACGGCGGAGCGGGAACTCGTGATCGTGGTCAGTGGGCCAGCGATTACCCCTTCGCCCACGTATGCAGCACCCACCCCAACAGCTGTACCCCCATCATCGACGCCGCGGGCTACCATTGCGCCCCCAGCCACCCCTGTCCCGACATCTCCCCCTGGATGCGCTGGCCGCCCGGTGATCTCCTCTTTCACCGCCAGCCCCGGCACCATCACCGCCGGTCAGTCCAGCACCCTCAGTTGGGGCGCAGTGACTAACGGCAATAGCGACGTGCTGGTTGGCTCGGTGGTGATCAACCCGGGCCTGGGCGAGGTGGGATCGCCTGGCTCGCGTGTAGTGAGCCCTGGGAGCACCACCACCTATACCTTGGTGGCCACGGGTTGCGGTGGCACGGCTCAGCAACAGGTGACTGTGACCGTCAACCCGGCGGTTTTTTCAGCGGACCTAGCGATAACGGATCTCTACCCAGAGACGCTTTATGGGCCAATATGGGCCAGGATCACCAACCGCGGTGGACCGGGCACCGTCAATCACACCGTTCAATTATCGTGCCAGTGGGCACGAACCATTTTAGACAGGCCTCTGGACACGGGCCAAATGGGGCCCATGCCCATTTCTATCAGCAGTCTGAGCCCCGGTCAGACGCAGGAGTTCAACACGGACATAGCGGTCGATCTGCATCAGTACGGGTACGACATGACCTGCACCATACAGGTGCCCTTCAACGATCCCAATACCGGCAACAACACCTACTCCGAGTCCTTCCCGTAGTAGATCTGGGGGCTGCCCGAAAAGGCCCTGGATACCTAACCTTAGGGACGGAGCAGCGCGATGAGAAGACGAGGATGGATCAAGTGGACGGCTATTGCCCTCTGCTCCCTGGTGGCCGTGGCCCTGCTGGTTTTCTGCCCGCTGGGCCTTCTGTACGCCCGGCGGCTGGACCAGGCTCGGGTCGAATACGAGCCGCCGATGGTATACATCACCGAGCCGGTTCCAGGAACCTCCGTTTATGCAGGCAGCTACGTGTCGGTATCTGCCACAGCCCTTGGGTTCAACCCCATTACCCGTGCCGAGTTGTGGGTGGATGGCGACCTGCTCGAAACGCAAGATTCCGCTGAGCCGGAGGGCATCTCACCCTTCAATGCCTACTTCGATCTGCCCCTAACCGAGGGTGCCCATATGCTTTTTGTGCGCGCGGTGAACACTCTTGGGAGCATCGGCCAGAGCGCGCCGGTGGGCATCGTTGGCGCACCGAAACCGGGCCCGGGGGAGACCCTAGTGGCCGTGACTGTGGAAGAGGGCGAGACGCTGGAGGATATCGCCAGCTCCTACGGCAGCCAGCCGGGGACGTTGCAGGAGTTGAATCCAGAACTGGGCGGGCAGGAACCCCCCGCCGGAACGGTGGTCATCCTACCAGCCCCGCCCGAAGAAGGACAAGAAGAAGCGACCCCGCCATCCGTCGGCCCCTCAGTGCCTCCGACCCTCCCAGGTACCAGTCCTGTGCCGATGCCAGACGTCGCCCCTCTCCAGCCGATTGAGCCGGCGCCTCTCCCAGTCGGCCCCGGCTTCATCGAAGCCGTATTCGTGCCGCCTGCGCTGCCGGCCGTGCCCACCAGCCTGCAAGCCCAGGTGGCCAACTGTAAGGTTCGCCTGCGCTGGAACGACGCCGCCGCCAACGAGTCGCAGTACGAGATCTGGATGGCCGGGCTGGGCTTACCCGAGCGGCGTATCGCCTCGCTGCAACCGGCCGGTGGCGGTGCGGTCTGGTATGAGTTCGCGGCCCCGCAGCCTGGTTACTTCAGTTTCTGGGTCAGGGCTGTCAACCTTGCCGGTGGGCAGCCCAGCAACATCGTCTGGGTGGCGATTGGCTCCGAGTGCCCCACGTCGCTGGCGACCCACCTACAGGTGGAGGCACTCGACATGCAGGTGAGCGACCGCTACGACAGGGTCTATTGCTATGCCTCCTTCGAGGGTACCCCAGAAACCCGACTGCCCGCCGACGATTCTGCCTTCATCCGAGCCCAAGGGGGGCGGGGAGAGATAGCTGCCTGGGCGGCAGGGAATCACAAATTCGTGGTTCCCATTCCTCGCGACGGAGCGCTGGACATTACCGGAGAGTGTTGGGGGTGGTCTGGCGAGGCATTGGACAGCCTAGGTTCTTTCCGCGGCATTTACACCAGCGACATGTGGGATGGCGGCAAGCACTTCCTGCGAGGAGGCGCCTGCCAGATCGGTATTGCCATCAAGCCCTTGGGGGCGACGGAGCCCTCCGCCGAGACGTATTGCTTCAACGATCCCTCTTTGCCAGCGCCATATGACGTGCGAGAAGAAAGCTGCCCGAGTAACTGGGAGGAGTGCAACTATAGTTGGGTGCGTCCCCCCAGGGTGCTTCGCTGGAAGTGGAACGGTGATCAGAAGAAGATCACCGGCTTTCTGATTTACCAGAATGGTGTTGTCTATAACTCTCACGTGAGAGCTGACCAGCGAGATGACCTTGTGTTCCCCGGTGAATGCGGCAGGCATGTTAGCTGGCAGGTGGCCGCCGTCGCAGGAGAGGGCCAGTCAGCGTTGAGCGCCCCGTTCCAGTACGACCAGCCAGACTGCCGGATGTACGTCAGGGTGAGATTCGAAGATATTTACTTGCACGATTGCAGAGATGGCGCCTGCTATGGGGCCTGTACCCTCCAAGGCTACTACAGAATCTCCGTCAATGAGGTAGCCAAATCCTTCTGGAATGGCCAATTCGCCAAGTCTTTGGACTGTAGCACGCACTCCTTTGCGGACATGGCCAACTGGTACAAGACTCACGGCTACGACCTCTGTCCCGATGAGATCACCATTCCCGTGGAGGCTTACCCGATCGATCTCTGGATCCGGACCCGATTCTGGGAGCAGGATGACTGGTCACCTGATGACGAGTTTGCTTACCATACCGAGCATTTCTGGTGGCCCTCCCTCCAGAAGGCTCAGGATGACTTAGGCGAGTTTGGGCAACAATTCCAGTCGAGCACCCTCTTGGACGACGATGCTGAGTCTACGATCCGGTTCAGAATTGGGGTTTTCCCGAACAAGTGGCGGGATACCCCTCTGGACCGCGGATTTTGATGAGGCGCTTTCAACCTTACCAAGCGGGAGATAGCCTTGGCGTTCTGCACCCCCGCCGTAGTAGCCCTCTGCAATCTGCGCCTGAACAGCCGTGACCTGGCGATGCGTGTCTCGGACGGTGATGCCCAGGACAGGGAGCTGGGACAGCCCAGCGTCACAGGTGGACTAACTATTGTCGTCGTCGCCTTGAGCCAGGCCGCCAACAAGGGCCACGAGGTGACGCTGAGCGGTCGGATTCACGCATACTCTGAATAACGGAGCAGCGCCATGAAGAGCAGAAGAGGATGCATCAAGTGGGCGGTTGTTGCCCTCTGCTCCCTGGTGGCCCTGGCCCTGTTGGTCCTGTGCCCGCTGGGCTTCTTCTACGCCCGCCGGTTGGACCAGGCTCGCGCGGCCTACGCCCCGCCAACGGTCTATGTGACCCAACCGGTTTCCGGGTCCACGGCGCCCGCAGGAAGTCAGCTCCCTGTCTCCGCCACCGCCTGGGGCGACGCCCCGATCAGTCGCGCTGAGCTGTGGCTGCACGGCCAACTGGTGGATACCCTGGAGCCCGAGCTGCCTGAGGGTATCTCTCCCTTCTACGCCCACTTCGGTCTCCTAGTCTCCGAGGGCCCTCAACAGCTTTTTGTGCGGGCGGTCAACGTCCAGGGTATCATCGGCCAGAGCGTGCCCATCGGCGTTACGGGTGAGGCCGCCGTGGACGAGGGCCTTGTGGCCGTTGTCGTCGGCCCCGACGAGACCCTGGAGGACATCGCCACGGCGTACGACACCGAGCCGGAGGACTTGAGGGAGTTGAACCCCGGCCTGGGCGACCGGGAGCCCCCCGAAGGCACGGCGGTCATCGTGCCGGCTCCGCCAACGACGACAGCACCGGGGCCTCAAGCGCCTCCCGTTGGCCCTTCGATCCCCCTCAGCCCTGGTGCACCGTTAGTGACAAGTACCGTGCCGCTAACCCCAGGCATCCCTCCCCTCACGCCCATCCTGCCGGGTCCCAACATAACAAACACCATCCCGTCTCCGGGCATAGTTGGCTCTCTACTCCCCCAGCTCGCGGTCCCCATCTTCACGGCGCCGGCGGCCCCTACGAATCTGTCGGGCTCGGTGGAGAACTGTATGGTGAGCCTGCGCTGGACAGACAACGCCGCGGACGAGTTGCGCTACGAGGTGTGGATGGCCCCTCTGGCCGGATCGCCGCAGCTCATCGCTTCGCTCACCCCAGCCAAGGGCGGTGCCGCCTGGTTCGAGTTTCCGCCACCCCGGACCGGTGGGTTGAGCTTCTGGGTGGAGGCGGTCAATCTCGTTGGCAAGCAGCCCAGCAACATAGTGTGGCTCGAAGTTGACTCCCAGTGCCCCACCAAATCGCCCACGCGCTTGGCGGTCGAGGCACTGGACATGAGCGTCCGTGGCAACTATGACAAGGCGTATTGCTACGTGTCCTTCGAAAACACTCCCGAGGAGCGCCTGCCTGGCAATGACTCTGCCTTCATCCAGGTCACAGGTGGCCAGGGGAACATCGCTGCCTGGGCCTCTGGGAACAGGAAATTCCTGGTTCCCATCCCGGCGGACGGAGCCCTCGACCTGAGCGGAGAGTGTTGGGGATGGGCAGGAGAGGAGTTGAGCAAGCTGGGCACCTTCAGCGATAGCACCAACGCCCTCCAGTGGACCGGCACGAGGCTCCCCCTGCTGGGAGAGAGCTATGAGATTGGCTATGCGGTGACCTACGCGGGCGAGGCAGGCGGATCCGGCGACGAGACCACCTATGCCTACGAAGACCCCACTCTGCCCTCGCCCTACAACCTGACCTTGCTCGGCGAGACTATCCCAGGAGTTCCGGGATCCTCCTCGACGTCACTCCACTGGCAGTGGAACGGCAATCAGAGTGAACTGACCGGCTTCGCCGTTTTCCTGGACGGCCAGCCCTACGCCATCATTTTCGGGGGGGACGAACGAGGCAGAGCAGTGGCACCGCTCACAGGGTGTGGGCAGCGTCAGCGCTGGCAGGTGGCCGCCGTGGCCGGTGAGCGCCAGTCGCCGCTCAGCGCCGCATACGAGTATCGCACACCTGAATGCCCGGTGGCCGTCGAGGTCATCTTCGAACAAATCGAGGTCATCTGTGTGGACACGAACTGGTTCCATCCGGCGTGCCCCAGTTGCGACACGGCCGAATGCTGGTTCCGCGTCTTCGCCAACGACCAGTCTGCGCTGCGCTTCAACGCTATGTTCCCAATGAAGCTCTCATGCCAGACCTGGAAAATCGATTGGGGCCAGTGGCCCGAGCCCACCAAGAACACATTGACCGTGCAGATCTCGCCCTCCGATACGTCGCTTACCTTCGGCTCGCGCTGGTTCTATGAGAACTCCTTGGGAGAGCTGGCCAAGTTCCAGCAAGCCTCCAAGACCATCACCTTGTCGCTGGACCAATGGAAAACCTACGAGGGTGAACACCGCCTCTGCACTAAGCAAGCTGGCGTGATGTCGTGCCTGGTAGTAAAGATCCGGGGACCGAATGTCTCCGTCCTATGACCATAGCTTGCGCGGGTTCTTGGGCTAAGCGCACCCTCCAACAAGGGAGGTGTCCACAAAACTCGTGGGGACTTTCGACTCAGCAAACAGGCCACGAACCTCACTCTCGAGCTTTGGGTCAACCTCTACGACGACGACGGCGGCTGGTCCGGGTCTGACAAGATCGCCGACTATCGCCTCAAGCATAGCTTCTCCTCCTTCCAGCAGGCCCAGTCGGTGTTGGGATGCGGCAAGCAGTTTCAGGAACGAAACTCGGCGAAGGATGGCATCTCGGCCATGTACTACACACTGACGGTCTTTCCCAGCCCCTGTAGCCAGTATCCTCCTTACCAACTACCCGACTGGGGATACTAATAGCCCGGAGTCTGAGAAGAACCGTGCTGGCGCAGAAGCCGTGGGGTTACTCGAACAGCAGCAGCGCGACCTGTGGCGGGTCTCTTCGCGAGGGCTCGAATCCCTGTCACGTCAATCGCCTTGGAGAGCGCAAGATCGTCCAAACTGTCTCCAGAACAATCACTATGCCGCTGTGGACGTACACCACCTAGATGCGCAACTCCACCACATCTCCTTCGGCCAGCACGTGATCGCGTCCCACCATCTGGCCGTCGAAGGAGCCACTGCCCCAGACCCTGGCCGCCTTGAGATTCTCCACGAAATCCTTGTGCACCTTTCCCGCAAGGTCGTCCACGGTGCTCCCCTGGGGCAAAACGAACGGCATGTCGAGATCGGGTTTCTTCCCAGGCGGTTTGGCGTAGACCCGGATGATCTCCAGTTGATCCAAGACCGCTTGCTTCAGCTGTTCCAAGTTCCTACCCGTCCTGACTGATACCGCCACCAGAGGCCATTCATCCTCGAGCAATTCCAGGAAGAGATCCAGCAACTCATCTGATGCTTGGTCATCGTTCTTGTTGACCACCACCAGTAGCCGCACGAGCGTCAATCCTGGGTCATCAGCCCTCTGGTCTGCGTGCTGTTGGGGCGCGATACGGTGCTCTTGCAGGAAAGCGATGCTATCCTCGAGTTGACCGAGCGGGTCTGTCTGGAGGTCGACGACCAGCAGAAGCAGATCCGACCTTCTTATCAGATCCAGCAATTGCGGCTCCACGAAGTCCCTGTTGAGCGGAGGCGTGTCTATCAACTGGATCTGGACGTTCTCCCACACCATCATGCCCGGAGTAGGTTCCCAGGTGGTGAAGGGAGCCCCAGATACAGCCGGGGTGGCGTTGGTGAGAGCTGCCAGGAGGGCTGACTTGCCGGTATTGGGTGGCCCGGCAATGGTCACTTGACCGGCACCCTCCCTGTCGATGTGGTAGGCAGATTCCTGCCGGCCGGGCCCCTTCTTGGCCGTTGCTGAGGCTTTCAGCTTGGAGAGCCGCCTGCGCAAGCCCGCGCGCAGCTTGTCCGTCCCCTTGTGCTTGGGGATGGTACCCATCAGTTCCTCGAGGCGTGTTATCTTGTCCGCAGTCGATTGCGCTGCGCGATACCGCGTCTCCGCCTCGAAGTATTCTGGGGGGAGGTTGGTGGGCATGGTTAGGAGACATGATACCCTAGGATGAGGACGAAGTCGAGTTGCG
>Ga0307379_10007208_pt1 | contig 15148 bp, 12 predicted proteins | sample UN2MG_FD_202237 | JGI IMG/M metagenome (GOLD analysis project Ga0307379, IMG submission 202237) | Soil microbial communities from Risofladan, Vaasa, Finland - UN-2 | ecosystem: Environmental > Terrestrial > Soil > Coastal area > Acid sulfate soil | place: Finland: Risofladan, Vaasa | collected... | reverse complement strand
TGTGATAATCCCACTTGAGAGGAGGAGTTTAAATGAGCGGTGATTTTCTCAGGGGTCTGGAAACATTGGTTTTGCATGCAGGCCAGGAGCCGGATCCGGCTACAGGCGCCCGTGCTGTGCCTATCTATCAGACCACGAGCTATGTTTTCCGTTCCTCTGAACATGCGGCAAATCTTTTCGCGCTTAAAGAGTTCGGAAACATTTATACCCGGATCATGAATCCGACACAGGATGTTCTGGAAAAACGTCTGGCCGCCATTAACGGCGGCACCGGAGCGCTTGCACTGGCTTCCGGACAGTCCGCTATCACTCTGGCGGTGCTCAATATCACCAAATGCGGGCAGAACATAGTTTCCTCGAGCTATATTTACGGAGGGACCTATAACCTTTTCCGCTATACGCTCCAGAAAATGGGTATCGAGGTCCGGTTTGTCGATTCCTCGGACCCTGCCAGCTTCGAGCAGGCCATTGATCAGAACACCAGGCTCCTGTACACAGAGACGATCGGCAACCCCAAAAACAACGTGGATGATTATCCGGCAATCAGCGAGGTGGCCCACAGGCACGGGATTCCTTTTGTGATTGACAACACGGTGAGTCCCCCGCCGCTAGTGAATGTTTTCGAAGTGGGAGCCGATATTGCGGTAGCCTCGCTCACCAAATTTATCGGCGGCCACGGCACCTCGATCGGCGGGGCGATTGTCGATGGCGGAAAATTCAACTGGGACAATGGAAAGTTCCCTGAGCTGGTCGAGCCGGACCCTTCCTATCACGGGATGAGCTACTGGCAAGCTTTCGGTAATCACAAGGATGCGGTTGTTCCAGGGATAGCATACATTATCAAAGCCCGGTTGCAGCTGCTCAGGGATCTCGGCCCGGCAATCAGCCCGTTCAACGCCTTTCTTTTCCTTCAGGGTCTCGAGACCCTGCCCCTGAGGATGAAAAAGCACTGTGAGAATGCACTCAAAGTGGCCTGTTTTCTGGAAAAGCATCCAGCGGTCGCCTGGGTGAATTACCCCGGCCTGGAGAGCCATCCGGATCATCGGCGGGCCGGCAGGTTTCTCAAAAATGGATCCGGAGCTATCATTGGTTTCGGTATCAAAGGCGGCCTTAGTGCAGGCGCCAGGCTGATCGATTCAGTCAAGCTGTTTTCCCATCTGGCCAATATCGGCGACGCCAAAAGCCTGATCATCCATCCGGCGAGCACCACACACCAGCAGCTCTCAGCCGAGGAGAGGCTTTCCAGCGGTGTGACGGATGATTTTGTCAGGCTGTCTGTGGGACTTGAAGATCCGGATGACATCCTGGCCGATCTCGAACAGGCATTGGCCAAGAGTCAGGAGTCCTGATCCATGGATCGTTCACTGAAAAGCGCTTTTGACAAGCCCGGGCAGGAATCTAGAAGGAGAGCTGTCAAGGGTCCGGATCACCCGGGCTCAGTGGGCTGGACCCGGGCCCAGCGGATCCGTCTGCTCGACCAGGGAAAGCCTTTCAAGCTCGAGGCCGGAGGGAACGTTGACCAGATAGACATGGAGTATGAGACCTACGGCAGGCTGAGTCCGGGAAAGGACAATGTGATTCTGATTGTTCATGCCCTCTCTGGAGATGCTCACGCTGCAGGCTGGGATCTCGAAGCCGAAAGGACCGGGCGCAGGTGGCGCACCAGAAAACCCGGCTGGTGGGATGAGATGATCGGGCCTGGGGAGCCCCTGGATACCAACCGCTACTATATTATCTGTTCCAATGTGCTGGGAAGCTGCTACGGCACCACAGGCCCGGCGGATATCAACCCTGAAACAGGCAGGAGATACGGCCTGCGATTTCCTCTGGTGACTGTCGGCGACTGGGTGAGACTCCAGGCTCTGCTGCTGGATTATCTCGGAATCGAGCGTGTTTATGCTGTTATCGGCGGCTCGCTCGGGGGCCAGCAAGCACTCGAGTGGGCCCTGGCTTTTCCCGGTCGGGTGGAAAATGTGCTGGTGCTTGCCGCCAGCGCCCGTTTGAGTCCCCAGGGACTCGCTTTCAATGCTGTGGCGCGGCATGCGATACTGCACGACCCCAATTTCAGAGGCGGTGATTTCTATAACGGGCCGCCGCCTGCCGAGGGCCTTGCCGCAGCCCGTATGCTGGGCCATATCACCTACCTGAGTGACCAGGCGATGTACCAGAAATTCGGGCGCCGCCTGCAGGGTAAAAGCGCTCCGGAATTCAGTTTCAGTATCGAGTTCGAGGTGGAGAGCTACCTGGCCTATCAGGGACGCTCTTTTGTGGAGCGCTTCGATGCCAACTCCTATCTTTATATCACCCGGGCCATGGATTATTATGATGCCGCCCAGAGGTGGGGCGGCGGCGATCTTACCGCGGCAGCGAGCAGGATCGATTCCCGGATCATGATTGTCTCCTTTTCCTCTGACTGGCTCTATCCGCCGAGAGAATGCAAGGAGCTGGCCATGGCGGTCTGCCGGAACGGCAAGCCGGTGACCTATGTGATGGTTCCCAGCGCCTACGGGCACGATTCCTTCCTGGTGGAGACCGAGGCTCTCGGCCGTCTGATTCACAACTTCCTCTCCAGACGGAGTGATTTATGAGCGAGGAGAAATCCCTGAGCGGAAATAATCACCCGGACCGGCTGACAGAGCTTTTGCGCCTCTGGGCCAGCCGCTACTCGCAGCCCATTGAAAATCTCTCTGCTGACCGCCTGGTCAGTCTGATCGAAGATTTTCTCTCCGAGAAATCCGGCGCAAAGGGAGCTAAAAGGCAGCCCGGGAGGCGGTGGGACCACGAGGTTATCGAGCGGATTATCACTCCGGGCAGCACTGTGCTCGATCTGGGCTGCGGCAATGGAGAGCTGCTTGAGAGACTGGTCAAGGTGCGTGGTGTGAAGGGCCAGGGGGTTGAAATCGACCCGGAAAAGGTTTACGACTGCGTGGCACGGGGCGTGTCCGTGCTACAACTGGACCTGGATGAAGGCTTGAACGGGTTTCCGGACAACTTTTTCGACTTCGTTATTCTGGAGGAAACCCTCCAGACAGTGCACCAGCCTGTGAAAGTACTCTCCGAGATGCTCCGTGTCGGCAAGCGGGGAATAGTGAGCTTCCCTAATTTCGCCTACTGGCGGGTCCGCCTCGAGCTGGGTCTGGGCGGCAGGATGCCGGTTCTCGAATCACTCCCTTATCCGTGGTACGATACGCCCAACATTCACCTGTGCAGTGTGGATGATTTTATGGCCTGGGCCGGTGAGTCGCAGGTGAGCATTATCGAGGGTCACGTGCTCGCTGAGGGCAAGGTGCGGGCCCTTGAGGAGGGCGACAACCTTTTCGCCGAGGAAGCCCTGCTGGTTGTGCAGGGAAACCATTGATAGCCGGCCCTGAGGGACCACTTTTTCCGTATCTCCCATTCCCTGACGCATGATTTTTTTGCTTAATCTCCCAAACAAAGTTAAGTTTTTTAATGCCTGTTTTCCTTTATGTGAGTCTATAAAATCATACTTTTACAGCCGGAGCCAAAATGAAACTGCCCGGGATTGCCATTGCCGGATTCTTGATTGTCCTCTCCTGTGCCGCACCTGAGCCCCCGAAAGCAGAAAGACCGGACCGGGGTGCGTTCGGGATGCTCGCTCATCACGTGCAGAGCCGGATGAAACTCTCCGCAGATTGCAGCGCCGGAGCCGCTCTGGTCATGCTGGACGGCAGAACCGTTTACGAGGAATATTTCGGCAAAACGCACCGGGGACCTGATGCAGAGCCGGTCACAGCCCTCTCGCGCTTCCCATTTTATTCTATTTCCAAGGGTTTCGGCTCAGCGGTCCTTCTTTCCCTGGTCACAGACAGCATTATCAGCCTGGATGACCCGGTGTCCAGGTACCTGGATTATTTCACCGGTCCGGGTCCGGGAGGGAAATTCGACCGCGGCAGGGTCCTGGTGCGCCACCTGGCAAGCCACACCTCTGGTTTGCCGCAGGACAGCACTCCGCCCAGAAAGTACCTGGACCAGCCTCCTTTTTTTGATCTCACACTGGATTACGAGCCAGGGAAAAGTTTTCTGTATACCGAGCTGGGGATGCGGGTGCTGGGCCAGGTGATGGAGGCGGCCACAGGGAAACGTTACGAAGTGCTGATCAAGGAGCGCGTGCTGGACCCCCTGGGCCTGGAAACTGTGGGCTATCTGAACAAGGGACAAAGCACTGAGCATATCGTGCACACCTGTGATGGTCTTGATTCCTCGTATGTCGCTTACTCTGACGAATTTGCGCCCAAGCCTTACCCGGGTTCCGGGCTTTATGGATCGATCCGGGACATCGCGCGCTATGCCCAGCTCTGGCTTGACCAGGGCAGAGCAGGGGACAGGGTGATTTTCAAGGCAGAACTCAGAGCAGAAGCTTGGCGGACCCAGCCTCCAGGCAGGGAGCCGGATCCCGATTACGGCCTTCTGTTCTGGCTTTTCCCGCAAGAGGAGGCAATTGTTTTCTCAGGCGCAGCGCACACTATTTGTGCTATTCTGCCTGAGAAAAAGATGGTGCTAGTAATGGGGCTCAACCAGCGAGGGGGACACCGCGGCTGGGATTTCGAGGCTGAAAAGCTGAACCTGGCGCGCCTCGGTCATGCTGTTTATGCGCAGACCAGGGAATAATAGCAATGGCTGTTAGATTACGGATTTTATTCTGATCAGGGCATGGCCTGACTCGCCCTGATTCCCTTTATTGTCGAAAACCTGAATATGAATACTGTTGTGATCGACGGTTATAATCTGATCCGCAGGGTTCCCGAGCTTTATGAAATTGAAACGGCTCAGGGACTGGAGAGCTGCCGCCGGGAGCTGGAAAGGGTCCTGGCTGCTTATATTGCCGGCCGGAAAGGGCTGCGGGCTGTGGTGGTTTATGACAGCGCAAGCCCGGTCAACATTTCACCTGAAGGCAGCTCTTATCCGGGTCTGACAGTCCGTTTCGTAGAGGATGCGGATCGCCTCGTGGTCGAGCTGAGCAGGCGTTTTGCAGGCCAGGGAGACCATGTCCGGGTGGTGAGCTCGGACAGGGCCGGGGTAGGGGGCCCCTTGAGCGGGGTGCGAAGAACAGAGGTCATCTCCGCAGAGGATTTCTGGCGGAATTTTTTAGCTGGCAGAATTGGAGGAAAGTCGGCAAAGGGAGATTCTAAGAGGCTGGGAGTTGAAAGGGAGAGTGCGAATAATGAGAAACCACCCCGCCAGAGCCCGGAGGAAAAGGCTTACTGGCTCGAGGCTTTCGGAGTAAAGGACCGGGAGGAGAAGAGCGAAAGCCCTGAGAAACCTCGAGGGCTGGATAGAAAGAGCGCTTCAGCCATCAGTCAGGGTGAGTCAGAGCAGGGGACGGCTCAAAGAATGAAAGACAGAAGAAAAAAGCGTTATCTCAGGAGGCTTGAGCGCGGAAAATAAGTTTTTATCAGGACAATGTTTTTATCAACATAAGAGAAAAGAGTTGAAAATGTCCACAACCAGAAGGGAAATTGTTCGAACCGGTGTCACATTCGGATCAGTGCTGGCCATGGTAATTTCATACAGCTACAACCACTCTGTGCTTTGGGCCATCATCCATGGATTTTTATCCTGGTTTTATGTTTTGTATCATATTTTCTTTCACTATTAAAAAGTTCTATGGCGGCTCAGCGCATAAAGTTGGGAGCTTCAAGGAAAGTTTCAAATTAATAATATAAAATGTTTTATTAAAATATCTTAAGCGTTGAATCTCATATTTTACTTTAAGCCCCCTTCAGAGCTCATCAAGGCTGGGCAGGCTGTCCTGGGCCCCGAGCTTTGTAGTGGAGATAGCCGCTGCCCTGGAGGCGAACTCGATTGCCTCGGGCAGGCTCGCCCCTGTGGCCAGTCTAGCTGCCAGCGCCCCGTTAAAACAGTCTCCGGCAGCGGTGCTGTCTATCGAGTCTGCCTCGACTGTCCTGAATACGCTCTCCTCGACTCCATCATCCAGAAAAGATCCCTGCTTACCCCTGGTCACGAGCACTGCTTTGACCCCTTTTTCCCTGAGAGCTCGAGCCTGAAGGCGTGCTGAGCTTTCATCAGTGCCGACTATACCGGTCAGAATCTCGGCCTCGGTTTCGTTCGGGGTGATAAGATCGACATTCGAGAGCAGCGCCTTTTCGAGGGCCCGGGCCGGAGCGGGATCCAGGATCACCCGCGTGCCATGCCTGGCAGAGAGCTCGACCGCGCGCACTACGGTTTCCAGGGGAATTTCAAGCTGCAGCAGCACCGAATCGGCTGTTTTTATTATCTGTTCGGCAGCCTCGACATCTTCAGGGCTCAGCACCCCGTTTGCCCCGGGAGCCACAACAATGCTGTTCTCCCCGGCTTTATCGACCACGATTATCGCCACCCCGGAGGATTGTTCCTCATCCCGGATCACAAAGTCCGTGGTGATACCCTCGGCCTGGAAGTTCTGGAGCATCTTGTCCCCGAACGGGTCGCGCCCCACCCGGGCCACGAAATACACATTCCCTCCCAACCGCGCGGCAGCCACTGCCTGGTTCGCGCCTTTGCCGCCTGCCACCATGGCGAACTCCCCTCCGAGGATGGTTTCCCCGGGTCTGGGAATACGGCTCGTTTTTATCACCAGGTCCATGTTCGAGCTTCCGATCACCACAATCGGTTTTTGAGGCATGGTATTCTCCATATTTGATTGATTAAGGAATGATATAATTTTCTTGACATTAAAAATTAAAGATATGTATAATTCTTATAAAGGTTTTAAATACTAAACCTAAAAAAGAGGTGCATCATGGATTTCATCGAAAAAATCCAAGAAATAGCCAGAAAAATAGAAAAACAACAAGACTTTATTAAAACCGAAGAAGCCACAAAAAATGCTTTTGTTTTGCCTTTCATAAGTGCTTTAGGATATGATATTTTTGACCCAACAGAAGTAGTTCCAGAGTTTACTTCTGATGTAGGTATAAAAAAAGGAGAAAAAGTAGATTATGCTATAATTAAAGATGGAAAACCAATTATACTTTTTGAATGCAAAAAAATTGGAACTGATCTTGATTTAGAAAAAATTTCTCAATTATTTCGTTATTTCACTTCTTCATCAGCAAGAATAGGTGTTCTTACGAATGGAATGATTTACAGATTTTACACTGATTTGGAAGAAAAAAATAAAATGGATGAAAAGCCATTTTTAGAATTTAACATATTTGACATACAACAACAATTCATAATAGAACTAAAAAAACTTACCAAGAATTCTTTTGATATTGATGAATTAATGAGTTCAGCAAGCGAACTAAAATATACAAGCCATATAAAAAATATTTTGGCAAATCAATTAAAAACTCCTTCTGATGATTTCGTTGAATTTTTTGCCTCACAAGTATATACGGGAAGGTTAACACAGAAGGTAAAAGCGCAATTTTACGACATTACTATAAAAGCTTTGAATCAATTTATTAGTGAGACAATAAATGAAAGATTAAAATCTGCAATGACAGCCGAAGATATTTCTGATAAAGAAAAGAAACCTGAACAAAAAGATGAAGAATTAAAAGATGAACTTTATCGTAAAGGTAAAATTGAAACAACGTTAGAAGAAACAGAAGGATTTTTTATTGTTAAATCAATTTTGCGAGAAGTTGTCAAACCTAATAGGGTATTTCAGCGCGATACATTAAGTTATTTCGGAATACTACTTGATGACAATAACAGAAAGCCTATTTGCAGATTGTATTTTAGCACTCCCCAAAAATATATTGGAATTATTGTAGAAAACAAAAAAGAAATTAAATATAAGATTGATGACCTAAATGACATATATAAATATGCAGATCAATTAAAAAAGACTATTTCATTTTATGAAATTAGCAATAAAGTTTGATCTTTTTATAAAATTATAATAATCCTAAATTCTATATTAATAGCTCATCTGCGTGTGCGCTAAATTCAATATTAAGCCAACAATATTGATTCTTATAACCATCAAGGCGGCCATCAAGGTCCGCCCCGCAATGATAATAATCCCATGAAAATGATTAGGCATTATAATATGTGTGTCTGTTTATATTGAGGGAAATTTACGGGATAGTTCTTTCTACCACTATTGGGTCATTTGATCGGCATCATTCAAATACATCAATTCATCCTCAATTTCACCGAACAAACATTCCTGGTTATACGTGCAGATAGTTTTACAAATTATGCGCCTGGCGCGGTATAATCATAATCCGACAAACAAGCTGAAGGTCTATTGAATTGTCTTTTCTTCATTGCCACCCTGTTTAAGCAAAAATTCCTTTTTTGATTGTCAATTGATTAAAATCCTTACTCTATCCCCAACAACGATTTGGCTTTTGAGAGTACTTTCTGAATCCGGTTCGATTTCCCGGCTTTCCTGGGCTCTTTTATAAATGTTTCCCAGTCCTGGCCGAGGATCACTGTGACATCTACCAGGGCCATGTCATCCACGTTTGCGCTCAGGCGGCTGCAGCCTAAGGCTTCCGCCACGGCCTGGCCCACTTCCGGGCGGCCAGAGTGGTCGATTACCAGGGTCTGTTCATAGGAAAAGTTTTCTGCGTTCTCTGCGCTCACCACATCGAAATGCAGGTCCCGCAAATGGCTGGACATTGTGCGGCCGGCTCCCGGGACACCGCAGCCGTTCAAGATTCGCACCTCGACCGTGCTGGGATCTACAAAGACCGGAACCGCCTCCTGGCCGGCTGCTTTTTGTGAAGGGGTCCAAATGCTCCCTTTGTACTGAAAAAACATTGAGCTTAACAGAATGACGAAAATAACGGAGCTAAGCACCAGACCCAGAGTGACAAGGGGATTGGAGTGTGTGGAGACTGCCTGTTTCCTGGAGGAGGTTTTTTGGGTCTGCTGTCTGGTTTTTTGCGCTTTGCGCAAATTTTTCAAGTGCTTCTGACGGTTTTTTTTCAATGAGCTGTCGGACATAAGGCCGGAATCTCAAGTTTAATGGTTGGTTTCAAACCTCTATTTTTGGCTCACAGGGCATTCTCAAGCCCTGAAAAAGATTTTTGTCCGGTTAAAAATCAAAACAATATTCTTTTTTACTTACTACTCGGGTCATAAAATTGTTTGCATCTATCCATAAAGGAAATTTTTTTTCTTCCCCAGGTAGCTGCTCTGAAACCTCTTTTCGATGGAAACTATTTAATACTCTCCGCAGTAGTTGTCCTTCCACATCTGGCTACATTTCAGACCCGCTGGCAACAGCTCTCGTTCCAGGCTGCCACTGCGTTCGGGTGCAAGGCTTTGCCCTTGGCCAGCGTATGGACAATCTTGCGGTAGAGAACCTCGCGGTAAACTTTATCGAGAGATTCGATTATTTTTTCGCGTAAAAAAACCGCATCCATCTCGCTTTTTCGCATCTCGCGGGCGGGATCGAGGTAATCCACGCAGAAAAATATCTTTTCGAGCCTGTTTGCGTCGGCTCTGCTTGTAGTGTGATAATAGACCAGCGCCAGTAGTTCGGTGTCGCTTATCCCGAGCCTGGAGCGCAGATAGTGTGCAGCAGCAGGGCCATGCAGGAGCCCGCCCCCGATTCTCAAAGTTTCAATATCAGCGGGAACCGATTCAGCCTGAACATGCAATTCCAAACTTTCCGCACCGTAGCCCTTGAACAGATCGTGGGCCAGGCCGGCCAAGTAGATTTTTTCAAGCTCCGTGTCCGGGCGGCCTTGGGATTCGGCGAGCCGGCGGGAAAACTCAGCTACTGAAAGGGAGTGCCTGGCCAGCCCTTTATCGCCGAACCTGCTTTCTATCTCGGCTTTTAAATACTTCACTGCCTGTCCGAAATCAACCATTTTTTTCATTCAGTGTTTTTATTCAATGTCAACAGAGGATTCCCGGCAGACTAAGGCGCCAGGAGCTCTTTCATCTCGCGAACCGCCCGCTCCATGCCAACCAGCACCGCGCGGCTCACTATCGAATGGCCGATATTGACCTCCTCGAGCTGCTGGATGGTTTTCAGCGGCAGGATATTTGTATAAGTAAGTCCGTGTCCGGCAATGACCTCGAGGCCTTCCTCTGCGGCCAGTCTGGCGGCTTCCTGAAGTTTTTTAAGCTCGCAGGCCCGCGATCCCCCGGAGCGGGCGTTGGCATAAGAGCCTGTATGCAGCTCGACTGCATCGGCGCCGATTTTTTTGGACAATTTGATTATCTCAGCCACAGGATCGACAAAAAAACTCACTTTGATCCCTGCAGCCTTTAATCTTTCTGCTGCGACAGCCAGGTTTTTCCTGTTCGAGAACACATCGAGTCCTCCCTCTGTGGTTACCTCCAGGCGCTTTTCAGGCACAAGGGTAGCCTGGTCGGGAAGCACTCGCAGGGCGATCTCCACTATTTCCCCGCTGGCGGCCATCTCGAGGTTCAGACGGGTCTGCACTGTCTGTCTCAGGATTTCCAGGTCCCGGTCCTGAATATGTCTCCGGTCTTCGCGCAGGTGGATTGTAATGCCATCCGCTCCGCCAAGCTCAGCTAACACTGCCGCCGCCACCGGGTCCGGTTCCACGGTGCGGCGGGCCTGACGGATAGTGGCTACATGATCAATGTTCACGCCGAGTTTAATCAAATTTACCTCCGCTGATCTGTCCGGCATAGGGGGTTCCGGAAAGAAGCCTTTGGGCAAGCGGCTTCAGCATCCGCACGCGCAGCGAAACACGCCCGTCCTGCATCTTCCACTCCATAACATGGCCCAGGCGATGGAAAGAGGCCAGCAGACAGCCCTCCTGCGGATCGAGGCTGATCGAAAATTCGGTCTCCTGATTCTCGATGATCAGCCCTATCCGGTCTCTGACATGTCTCACCCCTGTTTCTCCCTTGATCGCCGAGGAAAAAACGGCTCCCGGATAGTGCTCGGCTATCTTGAAAATCGCCTGGCGGTCCTCGATCAGGTCTGTCTTGTTGAAAACAAAAGTCCGCTCGATTGAGCCGGCGCCTATCTCTTGCAGGACCCCTTCCACCACCTGGATCCGCTCGCTGTAATTGGGATTGGAAATATCCACCACAATCAGCAGGTGATCGGCTTCGTAAACCTCCTCCAGAGTGGCCTTGAAAGAGGCGAAAAGGTCGTGCGGCAGCCGGCTGATAAACCCCACCGTATCGGAAAGCAGGACTTCCCGCCCGCCGGGAAGCTCTATCTTACGGGTCGTGGTGTCGAGTGTCGAGAACAGCTGATCGCGAACAATTGCCTCCCAGCCTGTAAGCCCGGCCATCAGGGATGATTTACCTGCATTGGTATAGCCGACCAGAGCGATATTGAATATGTTTTCGCGGCCCTTGCGCCTGAGGCTGTGCTGTGTGGCGATTTTCGCCAGTCTGTGACGGTGCCCGGTAATTCTTTTTTGAATCAGTCTGCGGTCTGTCTCCAGCTGGGTTTCTCCCGGCCCTCTCAGCCCGATTCCACCGCGGATTCGCGAAAGGTGGACCCACATCCGCTTGAGCCTGGGCAGCAGGTATTCAAGCTGAGCCAGTTCCACCTGAAGCTTGGCTTCAGTGGTCCGCGCATGCCTGGCGAAAATGTCTAAAATCAGCTCCGAGCGGTCGAGAACCTGGACTTCGAAAAGCTGCTCGAGGTTTCTGGCCTGGGTCGGCGAAAGCTCATCGTCGAAAATAGCCAGAGCCGCCCCGTTTTTTTCAATCTCCAGTTTTATCTCTTCTGCCTTGCCGCGGCCGATATAAGTGGACGGGTTTATCCGCCGGGACCGCTGAATAATCCGTTGAACCACAACCGCACCCGCGGTTTCCGCAAGACGGCCCAGCTCCTCCAGGGGTTCATCGCCCCAAAGCCTGTTCTCCGGCCTGTCAGTGCCGAAAAGAACTGCCCGCTGCGGTTCTTCTTTTGTCTCAATCATACTCAAGTAGCTCTTCCCACTCCTCGTAAGCCTGGTCTATCCGGTCTGTCAGACTCTCGAGGCCGGCCGCAAGCTCGACCGCCCGGCCTTCCTGTTTGTAAGTCTCCGGATAGGCAAGCTCAATCTGGAGCCGGACTTTGCGTTCCTCCAGTTCGGCGATTGTTGTCTCGAGCGTCACACGCCGCTCTTTCAGCTTGCGCAGCTCGTTCTTCGAGAGTACTCGCTCTCCGGTTTCCCGGCCTGCATCCGGTTTCCCGGCTTGCTGCTCTTTTGAAGGCTCGCCTGGCCTTTTTTCAATTTTTTCCGCTGCCGGGCGCTCCGACTTTTCCCGCTGTGCTTTATAATAAGAATAATCACCCGCATATTCAATGACTTTATCCTTTTCACCCTCCCCGGTAATCCGGCCTGGAGAGTTAAATTCGAGGACCCGGTCAGCGAGCCGGGAGAGAAGTTTTCTGTCGTGGCTCACGAGCACCACAGTGCCCGGATACTCATCCATAGCGTTCTCGAGCGCTGTGCGGCTGTAAATATCGAGATGGTTAGTGGGTTCATCCAGGAGCAGAAGGTTGGCTTTCGAATTAATCAGGCCCGCAAGCAGGAGCCTTCTGAATTCACCCTCGCTCAAGCTGTCCACTGGCTGTTCCACCTGCTCGCCGGTAAAAAGAAAGCGCGCCAGAAACGAGCGCAGCTGGCCCAGAGTGAGTTCCGGAGCCTCGCAGGCCAGGTAATCGAGTATCCGCCGGCTGTCGCCCGGGCGTTCGACATGCTGGGGCAGGTAAGCGGTCGAGACATCTCGTCCCCACTCGATGCTGCCCCTGTCAGGAGCCTGTTTGCCGGCCAGGATCTGGAGCAGGGTGGATTTCCCGGTTCCGTTGTCTCCGATCACAGCCAGGGTTTCTTCGCGCAGGAGCAGGAGGTCCATGTTCTCGAACAGGGGTTCCTGGCCCGGATAAGCTTTGGTCAGGCCGCGGGCCTCGACAACCAGCTCCCCGGACTGCCGGTCAATGTTGATGTCCCATTTGGGAGCGTTCCTCACCTTTCGCGTCTGGGGCGGCTGTTTGAGACGGGCGAGCATTTTCCTCCGGCTTTGGGCCTGCCTGCTTTTCTGGCCGTAAATATTGCGCCGGATGAAGTCCTCGATTTTTTCCTTCTTGCGCTCGTAGTTTTTTTTCGTGCGCTCTGCACTTTCAGCCCCGGCCTGGGCCCATTTACTGAAAGCGCTGAAATTACCGTTGAAGACAGTCACCTTGCTGTCCAGGATTTCGATAGTTTTCCCGGTCACTTTTTCCAGGAAAGCCCGGTCATGGGAGATCACCACCACGCTGGAGGAGGTTTCAAGAAGAAAATTTTCCAGAAACTCTATGGCTCTCAGATCCAGGTGGTTGGTGGGTTCATCCAGGAAGATAAGATCGGGTTCTGCGATCAGGGCCTTTGCCAGGGCAAGGCGGCTCTTCTGGCCTCCGCTCAGCGAATTTACAGGCATTGAAAATGTATCGGCCCCCAGGCCTACTCCGGTAAGAATCTTTTCCGCGCGAGCCCTCAGGTTCCAGCCATCCAGGCGCCTGAAGCGCTCGAGCCAGTCGCCGTAACGCTCGAGATCCTCTGCCTCGAGCCTCTCGCCGCTGTCAAGCCGCTCTTGATAATCCTCGATCCGGCGCTCGAGCTCTTTCAGATCTTTGCAGGAAGCCAACAGCTCATCCAGTACAGCGCTCTGTTCGGATTCGAAACGGGGTTCCTGGTCCATGTAGTGCAGCCGCAGCAGCTTATCCCTGTGCACCTGGCCCTCATCAGGCGTATCGAGCCCGGCGAGCACCTTGCAGAATGTAGTTTTCCCGGCCCCGTTCGGACCGACCACCCCGATACGGTCACCGCGGCGGATAATGCCTGTAGCCGGCCCGAATATCCTGACACCGCCGAAAATGCGGCTTATTTCCACAAAACTGACAATAGTCAAAGTCTGTTTTCCTGCATTAGATTTTACTATCCGCTTCGAAAATTATAAGCCCGGGTATATCATGGGCAGGCACAAAGGCTCAAAGGCACAGAGGCACAGAGTGGCTAAGTATATGATTTCATAAATATTATGACGTATTATTCAATCCAGACATTTTTACTGGTAGGGGCGGGTTTCAAACCCGCCCTTAACGAGCTATCACCGTGGTTCGATTCGCCTGAAAGGTCACGATTATTCACAGCCGGGAGGGCGGGTTTAAAACCCGCCCCTACTCCTGGATTGCCCGAAATAGTGCAGGCGCTCAAGACATTCTCCGCCCGCCGCATAAACTGGATCCGTGGAACTGCCAGAGGGCGACCGCTTAGCCGCATTTAAGGACTCGTGTACTATGAATAAAATACATCTCCGAACTTTCGAACTATAGCACTGAGGCGCAAAGCTCTTGAGATTAAGGTTATTGGCTTCACTATTTTCAAAACTCGCTTGAAAATACAGTCATGATTTCATCCGGAGCCATAACGTTCCCGCTCATTCTCACGCACTTGCGTATGCGGATTTCCCTCAGGCCCTGCCTGGCTTCGGTCTTGCATTAGTGTCTGAGCTGGTTTGTCCCTTTGGGCCTTTGTCAGTTGTATTTTTCTTTTTTTCATCTTTTTCAGCCTGGCCGCGGAGTTTCTCCCACCACTCAAGGCGCTTGCGGATTTCCCGCTCGAATCCGAAACTGGTAGGTTCGTAAAACTTCGTGCCTTTCAGGGCGTCCGGCATATACTGCTGCACTGCGAAGTGGAAGGGGAAATCATGAGCGTATTTATAACCTTTGCCGTAGCCCAGGGCTTCCATGATCTTGGTGGGCGCATTGCGCAAATGCAGGGGCACAGGTTCGCTCGGATGTTTCTTCAGGATATCCTGCGCTTTTTTGAGGGCCGCATAGCTCGAGTTGCTCTTGGGCGCGGTGGCCAGGTAGGTTACCGCCTGGCTCATTACAATCGCTCCTTCGGGCAGGCCGATGACAGAGACAGCCTGATGAGCGGCTACGGCCACCTGCAGGGCCTGCGGGTCGGCGTTCCCCACATCTTCGGCAGCGAAAATGACCATCCGGCGCAGGATAAAAAGCGGGTCTTCACCTGCCTCGAGCATGCGCGCCATATAGTAGAGGGCAGCGTCAGGGTCGCTGCCGCGCAGGGATTTGATAAAGGCTGAGATTACATCGTAGTGCTGGTCCCCGTCGCGGTCATACTGAAGGAGCCGGCGCTGGAGGGCTTGGGTTATTATCTCGCGGGTGATTTTTTTCTGAACGGGCTGGGGAGCAGGTTTCTGCCCGGCTTCTTCGAAATACAACAGGGCCGCC
>Ga0307379_10007207_pt1 | contig 15149 bp, 11 predicted proteins | sample UN2MG_FD_202237 | JGI IMG/M metagenome (GOLD analysis project Ga0307379, IMG submission 202237) | Soil microbial communities from Risofladan, Vaasa, Finland - UN-2 | ecosystem: Environmental > Terrestrial > Soil > Coastal area > Acid sulfate soil | place: Finland: Risofladan, Vaasa | collected... | reverse complement strand
GCATCAATCGAAAGCTCTACCGCCTGGGCTTTCATATCAAGCATCCGGTTGATGACCCGGCGTCTCGCAAGGTATTGCTACGTCAACTGAACTTTTGAGTCGGGCTCTTATGGTCGGGGTCGCCACCGGCGAAGCTGCGGCATCACCGCGCTCGGTCAGATATGCTTGTCAGACCTCACGCACCGCGCGCATCGCTGAACTGGCCAATTAGCCCTTGCCCGCGGTCACTCGGACCCGCCATAAGCGGCCCCAAGATCGATTGGGAAGTGATGCTGTGCGACAAATCCTGACGCTATTCTTCAAGGCTAAGGGAACGCGACCGTTCGTCGTGCTTGTTTGCCTGTTGTTGGGGGGCATTGCCGAGGGGCTTGGGCTCGCAAGCCTGTTACCGGTGATGTCCATCGCCCTGGGCAGCGAAGGCGCTGAACCGAGCGCATCCGCTGCCATTGTGACCGACGCCCTCAGTTCGATCGGATTTGTGCCATCTCTGCCGGTCTTACTATCGTTCGCCATTGGCGGCATAGTTTTGAAGAATATCCTGAACCTGTCGGCAATGACCTATGTCGGCTACTCGGTCGCGCAAGTGGCGACCGGCATGCGCCGCGATCTCGTCGGTAATTTGCTGCACGTGCGCTGGAGCTATTTTACCCAGCAGCCGCTTGGCCGGATAACAAATTCGCTCAGTGTCGATGCGACGCGGGCTGGCCAGGCTTACATGTCCGCCGCCAGTTTTCTGGTCAATGTGATCCAGTCGGTCGTCTATGCCGTCGTAGCGCTCTTCGTGTCGTGGAAGGTCGCGCTGATTGCCATTGCGATTGGCGCCGGGATTGCTTTGATTCTGAATTTCCTCGTTCAATCAGCAAAGAAGGCCGGGCGAAAGCAGACCCGCCACACGGCGGATTTCATCACCTATCTCTCGGACACGCTGAACAATATCAAGCCGCTGAAGGCGATGGCGCGGCAAGACAATTTTGCCCGGCTGATTGACCGCAACATCGTTCAGCTGCGTCGCGCCATGCGTCGACAGGTCATCGCCACGCAGGCTTTGAAAAACATCGATGAGATCCTGGCGGCAATCGTTCTCGGCTTGGGGCTGATGTATGCAATCACCTACTGGAATGTTCCTCCCGCTGAAATGGCGGTTATCTCTATCTTACTGATACAGCTGGTAAATGTGATTTCCAAAATTCAGAAGGAATACCAGAACGCGGTGATATTCGAGAGCGCTTACTACAACGTTCAAAACCAGATCGCCGAAAGCAGCGCCGAGCACGAGGTCGATCACGGCACCGCAATTCCCAGTTTCGAGACCGGCGTCAAGCTGGTCAATGTCAGCTTCTCGCACCCGAAAACACCGGTCCTGCGCGATGTGTCACTCGAGTTTCCGAAGGGTTCGATCACCGTTCTGACTGGCCCTTCAGGGGCCGGAAAGACAACGATCACTGACCTCCTGATCGGTTTTCTGACGCCGGATAGCGGCCAGGTTCTGGTTGACGACCGACCGCTACAGGAGTTCGTGCTGCGCGAATGGCGGACAATGATCGGCTATGTCCCGCAGGAACTGGTGCTGTTCCACGACAGCGTTTTCTCGAATATCGCACTCGGCGATCCGGCGATTGGTGAAGACGAGGTGCGGACAGCGCTGATGGCCGCCGGCGCACTCGAATTTGTCGAGAGCATGCCCGAGGGGCTCCATACTCCGGTCGGCGAGAAGGGAACCAAGGTTTCTGGCGGACAGCGTCAACGGATCGCTCTGGCCCGTGCCCTGGTAACCCGCCCGCGCATACTGATCCTCGACGAGGTTACCAGCGCGCTGGATCCCGAGACCGAACGGGCCATTGTCGAGAATATCCGGGCACTGCGGAGTGAGGCGACGATCATCGCTATCACCCACCGCGCCGCTTTCCTCGAGATCGCCGACCAGATCTACGAATTGGCTGACGGCCGTGTCGTATCGACAGACAAGATCCGGGCGATGCCTAGTCGCGCGAAATAGACCCGCCTGGGGTAAGGCCGTATGCCGACAGCCGCTATTTGCCGAAAGATTGATCTCGGCGGTCAGGCAACCCGGGATGTCGCCATATTGACGCCATAGGAGATCAGGCCCAGCTGTCGCCCAGCCTCGGCAAAAATTTCCAATGCGCTGGAAATCTGCTCGTCGTCATGCGCCGCCGATACCGAAACCCTTAGCAGCGACAGTGCGTTCGGCGTCGCCGGCGGGATCGCGATATTGGTATAGACACCGGCATCGATCAGCAGATTCCACAACGTGACCGCCGTTTGCGGGTCGGCCAGCTTGACCGCCACGACCGGGCTAACCTCGGGACCGAGGTCAAAACCGAGCTGCGCCAGCCCGTTATACAGCCGGTTAGAGTTCTTCCACAGCCGCTCGCGCAGCTCCGGCGATTCTGCCATCCGCCGGAACGCGGCACGCGCGGTCGCAACCGTCGGCGGCGTCAGCGAGGCGGTGAACATATAGGGCCGCGAGTAAGACCGCAGGCACTCGAAGCCCTCAACGTTCGAGACGCAGTAGCCGCCGGTGGTGCCAACACTTTTCGAGAAGGTGCCGACGATGTAGTCGCAATCATCCTCGACATCGTCCTCCTGGCACTTGCCACGGCCGGACTTCCCCATCACGCCCAGCGAATGCGCCTCGTCGACCAGAAGGTAGACATTGTCGCCCGCCGCACGTTTGACCGCAGCAATCTCGGCCAGCGGCGCGCTGTCGCCCAGCATCGAATAGATACCCTCAACGACGATGATCTTGTCGCCCGGCATGCCTTCCAGCCGCGCCAACCGCTTCGCCAGATCCTCAGGGTTGTTGTGACGGAACCGGATGATCTCGGCGTCGCTCATCTTGCAGGCGTCATAGATCGAGGCATGGCTGTCAGCGTCGATCAGCAGATAATCGCCCTTCTCGGCCAGCGCCGAAATCACACCCAGGTTGGCCAAATATCCGGTTGAGTACAGGATTGTCGCACGTTTGTTATAGAAAACTGCTATCTCCGCCTCCAGGGCGCGATGCTCCTCGTAGGTGCCATTGGCGATCCGCGAGCCGGTGGTTCCGGCGCCGAACTCGCGAATGGCGTCGATCGCAGTATCGATGCAGTGCTGATCGAAGGTCAGCCCCAGATAGTTATTGGTGCCGAACAGCATCATCGGCTCATTGCCCAGGATCGCCCGTGTCGGCGAGACGATGCGGTCGAATTTCAGCGATGTCGGATCGCGCCCCAGCGCCTGCAATGCGCCGTAAGCGGATCTGATCGAGCTTGCTCGTTGCTTGATACCCATGAGCCTAGTGACCTTCTCTCATTCTCTCATTGGTTCCGGTGAGTGGCGACACGTTTGCGCGAAAGAACTTCGACGGCGTCCGCCAAATCGCCAACCGTGCCCACCTCGGCAATTCGGTCCAGCGGAATGGTGATATCGAACTCGTCCTCGAGCTCCATCACGAAATCCATCACGCTGACCGAGTCGAGACCAGTGTCTTCGACCACATTGCTGCTCAGGTCGATCCGGCGCCCGGCACTAATTTTCCTGCCCAACAGCTCCAGCACCCGTGCCTGTGTTGCGGTGTCTTGTTCCATGATCATGTTCATTGTCCACCTCCGTCAACCACCTGGAATCGGGGATTTCCGGTGTCGTATCCGTTTTCGAGCGTCCTCATTCCTCGGAATGAGGATCAAACGATCGAGTCTTTACTTCATCGGCAGGGCTTGTCAGCCTTCGCCCCGCGACCGGACCACAGCGCCCTGCGGATCGCCCGATCCGACAAAGTAACATTCAGTGTTGCCTGAGCGATGTCCGCGACATCGCCCCGCGAATTCACATCGCGCTGCTCATGGACCCCGTTTCCGGCGCGCCCATAATCCGCGAAACCTTGCTCTCGGCGATCGGCAGATCGCGCGGGAAGTCAATCTCGCTCCAGGTCAATCCCTCGATCGAGACGACACCGACACCGCCTTCGCGGGCCAACTCGTCAATGATCGACAGGTACCAGCGCTTCAGCGTCTCTTCATGTTGCAGTGCCGCGCGCATCGCCGCGACAAACCGGTCGCCGCCACCGTTCTGCAGCCGGATCATGCCGATTGCCTCGCCGTCCACCGGCAGCTCCAACGTCTTGCCGATGGCGGTCAGCCGGTCGCCTTCGCGGCGAATTTTCATATCGTCCGAGTCGTAGTTGCCCTTGGCGTCGATGGTGACCGAGATCGGCGCCGTCGCCTGCTCCAGCACGCGCGTTACGATCTCCGGCTCGAACAGCGTGTCGCCGTTCAGCAGCAGCGTGTCGTCGCCAAACAAATCCTTCGCCGCCCAGCACGAGCCGATATTGTCGGCGACAGTGTAGAACGGGTTGTAGACCGTGCGCACGTCGATCGGCACGTTGGTGGTCATCAACATCGCCTCGACGGCATCGGCGCAGAAACCGGTAACCACAACGACCTCGTCGACACCGGCAGCCGCCAACGACCGCAGCTGCCACTCCAGTATCGGGCGGCCGGCGATAGGCACCAGACATTTCGGGCGCGCGTCCGTCAGGGGAGATAACCGCTTCCCCTGACCCGCGCTCAAGATAATCGCGTTGGTCATTGTCCCTCGTGTATTTTTATTTGTTGTATGTTTTAACGAGTTTGGCGGACAATCAAAGCCCTGAAATTACAACTTTTGTTACCGATTCTTTCCAAGACTCCGGGCGAACGCTGGCCCCGGTTGAGTGCTATCTCGGCAACCAGCCCGTCGCGCGATACCAGGCGACCGCCTCGGCGAACCCGTGCTCGAGATCGATTTCCGGCTGCCAAAGGCTGGTCGGAGGCTGGCTCGCCAGACTGGACCGCCAATCCGCATGCAGGATCTCGCGGGCCTTTTGCGAGGTCAGCATTCCCGCCACATCGCCCAGCGCCGCCACATCGCCCAGCATCCCCAACGCCCGGACCGCAATCCCTGGCACCCGCACCGGGCGAGCGGTCCGGCCCATGGCCGAGGCGGTGGCGCGGGCCAATTCGTCCCAGGAATAGCCTTCATGGCGCGCATCCGTGACTTCGTGGCAGGCGGCCAGCTGCTCGGCTCCCAGCAGCGCCGCGATCGCCCGCACCAGGTCACCGACATGGACCACCGTTACCCGCGCCTCACCGCCATTCAGCATCGGCTGAACCGGGCCTGTTGCGGCGCGAAAGATGTTCAGGGTTTCCCGGTCGCCCGGCCCATAGACCGCTGCGGGGCGCAAAATGCACCAGTTGGCCCCATTGGCGACATCACCAAGCCGCTGCTCGGCGGCGTGTTTGGAGGCCGCGTAGTGCGACAAACCCGGCTCGCGCGCGGCCATTGACGAGACGTGGATAAATCGCGCATCCGGCGCATGGGCACGCCAGGCGGAGGCCAGCGCGGCGGTCCCGTCAGCATTCGCGGCCATGAAATCCGCCCGGCCCAGCCCCTTGATCGAACCCGCCAGATGGATGACCGCATCGGCCCCCGCGACCAGGCCCTGCAGGGCTTTCGGGTCCGACAGGCTGCCCTGAACAACCTCGACAGCACCCCCCACCACGCCTGAAAACCGCGGCATCGAGCGTACCAGCGCCCGCAGGCGCCAGCCCTGGCGAGCCAGCTCGCCCGCCAGATGGCCGCCGATGAAACCGGTGATCCCGGTCACCGCCACCAAGCGGCCGCCGCCATCGATGCCGTGCAGGTCCATTCGAAAATCCCCAGGTCGCCGATGGCCCGCTTGGTATGCCGGGCACACCGCCTTGGCAACCCGATCAGCCGCGCTATCCCGTCAGCACCGCCGCCTCGACAATGTCCAACCCCCGGTCCAGATCGGCCTTCGAGATCACCAGCGGCGGTGACAACGTCAACACCGACCCCTGACTGATCTTGAAACTCAGCCCGGCGTCGAGGCAGCGGTAGTAGATCCGCTCGGCCAATTCCCGGCCCGGCGCCCGGGTCTCGCGGTCGGTCACCATATCGAGCCCGAACATCAACCCCCTGCCCCGCACATCGCCGACGAATGCCGATCGAGCCATCAGCTCGCGCATCCGCCCCAGCGCATGCGCGCCCAACTCGGCCGCCCGGTCGACCAGACCCTCCTCCTCGATGATCTCGATGGTGGTCAGGGCGGCCCGCGTGGTGACCGGGTTCTTCTCGTGGGTATAATGCCCGATGGCAAAATCGCCGCAGATATCCAGGTCGCGGCGCATGATCGCCGCCGCAATTGGCAGGATGCCACCGCCCAGCGCCTTGCCCAATACGATGATGTCGGGGTTCACGCCATCGTGTTCCGAGGCGAAGAATTTACCGGTTTTGCCCAACCCGGTTGGGATTTCATCAAAGATCAGCAGCGCGCCATGCGCCTCGCAGGCCGCTTTCACATGCTTCCAGAACCCCGGCGGCGGCACATAAGGCACCGCCCGCATCGGCTCGGCGATCACCGCCGCGACATCGCCCTCGCGCTCCAGCACGTAGGAGACCATCTCGGCGCAGGCCAGCCCGCAGACCTCCGGCCCGGCATGCTTATAGGGGCATCGATAGCAGGCGAACGGCGCCACATGTTCGGTGCCCGGCAACAGCGGCCCGGCAATATGCGAGCGGAAAGTGTGCTCGCCGCCGATACTCGAGGCACCGAACCCGGCGCCGTGGAAAGCATCCCAGAACGAGATGGTCTTGAACCGCCCGGTCGCCGCGCGCGCCACTTTCATCGCCACCTCGATGGCATCCGAGCCGCCGGTGGTGAACAGCACCTTGCCCAGATCACCTGGCGCCAAGGCAGTCAGCTTTTCCGCCAACTGCACCGCCGGCTCGCAGGTATATCGCCGCGGCGCGAAGCTCAATTCATCCAACTGCGCTTTGATGGCAGCTATCAGCTTGGGGTGGCCATAGCCGATATGGTGGACGCTGTTGCCATGGAAATCCATGAACCGCCGCCCGGTGGTATCCTCGACCCAGATCCCTTTGGCCTTGGCGATGACCGACAGTACGGGCGAGGACAGGCTCTGGCGCATGAACACCGCTGCATCCCGCTCGATCAGCGCCCGGCTGGCGGCATTGTCATTCCGCGCTCGCCAGATGGCGCGCGCCTCGGAGGTGTTGGATTCGCCTTCCGTGTGGACGGCTGAGACATTTTCCATTCGCTATCCGCTCACCTTTCGTAGGGTGCGCATTCTGCGCACCGTTCGGTCGCTCCACCTCGCAAAGGTGCGCAGAATGCGCACCCTACGAATTTCACCCCCAAGGCAGCGAAAACGTCTTGATGTTGGTATAGCTCTTCATCGCCTCGATCACGCCTTCCTTGTACCCCAAGCCACTGTCCTTGATGCCGCCAAACGGCGACATTTCGATGCGGTAGCCCGGAACCTCCCAGATGTTCACGGTGCCCACTTCCAGGCCTTTGATGTATTTTTGCATCCGGTTGAAGTCGTTGGTACACACACCCGACGACAGGCCGAAGGCGGTCGAGTTCGAGATTGCCATCACCGCCTCGTCATCGTCCGGCACCCGCACGATCGGCACGATCGGGCCAAAGGTTTCCTCCATCACCAGCTCGCTCTCGTGCGGCACATGGTCGACCACGATCGGCGGCAACAGTGCGCCCTGGCGGCCCGGATTATACAGCACCTTGGCGCCCTGCTCCTCGGCCATGAAAACCCGAGCCTCGAACAGCGCCGCCGCCTTCTCGTGCACTACCGTGCCCAGATCGGTATCGAGGTCCATCGGATCGCCGAACTTCAGCTTCTTGGCCCGCTCCAGCACCATCGGCACGAAGCGGTCGGCGACACTCTCCTGGCACAGGATGCGCTTGACGGCAGTGCAGCGCTGGCCAGAATTCTTGGTCGCCCCGGCAATCGCCAGATCGGCGGCGCGGGCCAGGTCGTCGTCATTCAGATCGTTGCAGATGATCAGCGGGTCGTTGCCGCCCAGCTCCAGCACCGTGCGCTTGTAGCCAGCGGTCGCGGCGATCATCTTGCCGACCGGCACACCGCCGGTGAAGGTGATCAGGTCGATATTGGGGTTGGTAATCATCTCCGGCCCAATCTCGGTCGGCCAACCGGTCACCACACTCAGCATCTCCGGCGGCAATCCGGCTTCATACAGGATATCGGCCAGGACCATCGCCGTCATCGGCGTCAGCTCGGTCTGCTTGACGACCATGCAGTTATTGGTCGCAACCGCCGGCGCAATCTTGTGCGAAACCATGTTCAACGGATGATTGAACGGCGTGATCGCCGAGATTGCCCGCAATGGCTCACGCGTGGTGAAGATCTTGCGCGGCTTGCCGTGCGGGGTCAGGTCGCACGAAAAGATCTGGCCGTCGTCGTTGATGCACATCTGCGCCGACAGGGTGAACACGTCATAGGCGCGCCCAACCTCATACAGCGAATCCTTCTTCGAGATCCCCAGCTCCAGCGTCAGCATGTCCGAGATCTCGTCGCGCCGCGCCACCAGCAGATCGGCGGTCTTGAACAGGATCTGCTGGCGCTCGTACCGCGTCAGCTTCGACTTGTAGTTGGCGGCAATCTCGAACGCCTCGCGGGCGTGATGGGCCTGGCCCGCCGGGACCGTGCCGATCACCGCATTGGTATAGGGATAGTGGACCTCGATCACCCTATCGGCATCGACTTTTCGCCCGGCAATCCGCATCGGCTCGTGGCGGATCTTGAACTCGGCTTTTGATTTATTCATCGATTTGTTCCTCGGTGGTTTGTTCCTCGGTCCGTCGGCTCACTGGGCCGCCGCCATGGTGGCGAAGTAAAAAGCGTCAAAATTGCGCAGCTCAGGCGCTGTCGGCAGCCCCGGCATCTTGCGGTTGACGATGAATGGCACCGCCTGCTCGGTCAAACCACCATGGCTGCGCAGTGGCTCGTTCAGTGCCGCCAGATCGTGCCGGTGTTCGCTGGTGCCGATGGTCTTGTTCTCGGTCGATACCAGCACGATATCGCCGATCCGGTCGCCCGGCAGCTCGAATCGCTCGCAAGCCGTAGCGCGGTCGATAACCACGTCGATGCCCTCGACAGCGGCCAGCCGGGCCATGATCTCGGCCTGATCGGCACCCTCCGGCAGATATGCAGTGGCGAACGAGCCCAATGCCCCGTGATGTACCACGTAGGGGTCGGTGATCGGCAGGATCACTCGTGCCGCCGCCTCGCCCAGCCATTCGTCCAGCAGGTCCTGCACATAAACCACATCGGGCGAGCCATCGGTCTTGTGCTTCGGCTTCATGCCGTGATCCGCCGTCACCACAATCGCCGCGCCCATGGCATCAAGCTGCGCCAGATACTTGTCGAACATCGCGTAGAAGGCATTCGCCTGCGCGTCGCCGGGGGCGTATTTGTGCTGCACGTAGTCGGTCGTGGTCAGATACATCACGTCCGGCTTGAACTCGACTAGCAGCTTGACCCCGGCGGCGAAGACAAACTCGCTCAGCTCGGCCGAATAAACCTCCGGCACCGGCATCCCCAACCAGGCCGAGGCATTGTCGATGCCGTGCTCGGCGAGTGTGGTGGTGTCCGACCGCTCGGCCGAGAAACAAACCGCCCGGTCCTGATCGAACTGCAACCCGTGGCCCAGCAATGCCCGCAGCTTGTCCTTCGCCGTCACCACCGCAACCCGCGCACCGCTGTCGTAGAACGCCTTGAACACCGTCGGCGCCCGCAGAAACCGCGGGTCGTTCATCAGCACTTCCTTGCCGGTCTCGCGCTCATACAGGTAGTTGCCGCAGATGCCATGAACCGACGGCGGACGACCAGTGGCGATGGACAGGTTGTTCGGGTTGGTGAAGCTCGGGATCACCGAATGCGCGGTCGAGACCGTGCCCTTCTTCATCATCGCTTCCAGTGCCGGCATCAACCCGGCGGCGATGGCGGTATCCAGATATTCCGGCTCGCAGCCATCCAGACAGATGGCGATGGCGGTCACCTTGGGCGCCGCATAGTCGCGGCCATTCACCGTAATGCCGACGGGAGAGATCTTGTTCATTGCAGCCTCGTTTCTGATTATTGCGCGGCGACACGGGCAACAGCACCCATTTCCGCCATCACCGCTTCAATCGCCGCCAGCGCATCGCGCATGTGGCCCTCGTTGAGACGCCCGATGCAGCCAATCCGGAAACTGTCCGCAACCGTCAGCTTGCCGGGGTAGATCACGTAGCCCAGTTCCTTCAGCCGGTCATAGAAGGTCTGGAACACAAAACCTGGATCTTTTGGCATATGAAATGTGACAATGATCGGCGCCTGCAGGGCGTCCGGTAGCAGGGTCTCGAACCCCAGCTTGCGCATCCCCGCAATCAGCACCTCGGCATTGCGCGCATAACGCCCGCCGCGACCCGCCTGACCACCCTCCTTGAAGAATTCGGCCAACGCCTGATGGAACGACACGATGACATGGATCGGCGGGGTGAACCGGTACTGCCCGGTCTTGACGAAGTTCTGCCACTGGTCATGCAGATCCAGCACCAGCGTCGTCGCATTGCCCTTGGTCTCCTCGATGGCAGCGCGGCGGCACAGCACAAACCCCAGTCCCGGCACCCCCTCGATGCACTTGTTGGACGAGGCGGCAATCGCATCGCAGGCGATCTTGCCGGCATCCAGCGGCAGGGCGCCAAAGGCGCTCATCGCGTCGATCAGCAGGCGGCGGCCATGGCGCGCGACAATCTCGCCAATCGCCTCGACCGGGTTCAGGACGCCGCTGGTGGTCTCGCACTGGACCGTGAATACATGGGTGATCGCGGGATCACCCGCCAGCATCGCCTCAACCACAGCCAGATCCGGCGGCGTATCCTCCGGCGTCTCATGTACGCAGTTCGCCCGCCCGGCAATATCCAGGATCTTCTTGGCGCGGTGCCCATAAGCCCCGTTGATCAGCAGCAGACACTTGCCGCCGCGCGGCACAAACGTCGTCAACATCGCCTCGACGGCGAATGTCCCCGACCCCTGCATCGGCACCGTTACATGGCTGCCAACGCCATTGACGATCTCCGGCAGCCGCTCCAGCACTTCGCGGTTGATGCGCAGGAATTCCGCGTCGCGCGAACCCCAGTCATGCACCATCACCGCCTTGACCGACTTCGATGTTGTCAGCGGGCCAGGTGTCAACAACAATGCATCGCCGGTTTCCGAGACCCCTTGGGTCACCTGATGATTGGTCATGATGATACGCTCCGGTTGATTTCGGCGCGATCCTCTGCCCATTCAATCTATATGTAAAATCGTTATTTTGGATGACATTCATCGATTTCACTGATATCAATTGATGGCCCGAAAATCGGATCAAACCCATGCGATATGTCCAGCTCCGCGCCTTCCATTATGTTGCCATCTGCGGCGGCTTTTCGCGCGCCGCCGAGGCGCTCCACCTGACCCAGCCTGCAATATCCGACCAGGTCCGCAAACTTGAAGAAGAAAACGACATCATCCTGTTCAACCGGCGCAAGAAGCAAGTCACCATCACCGATGCCGGTCAACGTCTGCTCGAAATCACCCGCCGCCTGTTCGAAATCGAGAAGCAGGCCCACGAGATGCTGTCGGAATCGCGCTCGCTGCGGGTCGGTTCGCTCCGGGTGATCGGTGATTCCGCGCATCACGCGCTGCCGGTGATCGGGCGTTTCCGCGAGCAGTTTCCCGGCATCGAGCTTTCGATTCACACTGGCAACTCGGCCGATGTTCTGGCCCGGCTGTTGAACTACGAGGCCGAGGTCGGCATCCTCAGCGACCTGCCTTTGGGCGATGCCTTCGAGGTGATCAAGCTTAGCTCCGCGCCGCTGATTGCCTTCACCGCAACGGACCACCCGCTGGCCGGGAACGGTTCGGTCACACTCGCACGGCTGGCCAAGCAAATGCTGGTGCTGCGCGAGCCGGGTTCGAAGACCCGCCAAAGCATGGAAGCCGCTGCAACGGCGCGCGGCATCACCCTCAAAGCGACGATCGAAGCCGAGGGCCGCGAGGCGGTCCGCGAAATCGTCGCCACCAGCGGTGGCGTCGGCATCGTCTCGGCGGCCGAGTTTGGGCGCGATTCGCGCCTGGTGCCGCTCCGCATCTCGGATTGCGAGGTCATGCTGGACGAGGCGCTGATTTGCCTCCGCGAACGGGCCGGCGGCAAGCTAATCGGCGCCTTCCTCGATTGCGCCCGCGAGGTTGTGGCGGCGAAGGCGGCACGCGCCGCATGAACCCCGGGATGAAAGATCGCTTCGCCGCGATTGTCGGCGAGAACGGCATTCGCACTGCCGCAGCGTTGGCCGGGCTCAATCCGGGCTTTCACCAGGAAAACTTCGGCGCCGGCCTCGCGGTGTTGCCGCGATCGACCGCTGAAGTCGCTGCCGTGGTCGCGCTCTGCCACAGCTGCGGCACCGCAGTTGTTCCGCAGGGCGGACGCACCGGGCTTTCGGGCGGTGCGATCTCGACCGATGGCCAAGTAATCCTGATGACCGACCGGCTCGACCGCATCATCGAGATCGACCCGCTGGCGATGTTCGCCGTCGTCGAAGCCGGGATCACGCTCCAGGCGCTGGACGAGGCCGCCGCCCAATATGGTCTGACCGCCGGAATCGACCTCGCGGCACGAGGCACCGCGACCATCGGCGGCATGATCTCGACCAATGCCGGGGGGATGGAGGCATTCCGCAATGGAACCATGCGCAACCGGCTGCTCGGCCTGGAGGTCGTGTTGCCGGATGGCGCCATCCTCGACGACATGACGCGGGTGCTCAAATGCAACGAGGGCTATGACGTCAAGCAGCTGTTCTGCGGCGCCGAGGGCACCTTGGGCGTGGTGACGCGCGCGGTGCTGCGCCTGTCGCCGGCGGAAGGTGCTGCGACAACCGTGCTCGCCACATGTCCCGACGCCGCCGCCGCGCTCGATCTATTTCGCCGCCTGCAATACGCGCCCGATCTCAGCCTCCTGCGCGGCGAGATCATGTGGCGCTCCTACGCCTGCCGCGTTGCCAATGCGATCGGGTTGTCGCGGGTGCTCGATTTTGCCAACGCTCCGATCTATGCGATCTTCGAAGTGGCGGCTCTCGCCACTGACACAGACATGACCGAGGCGCTTCTCGGCCGCTTCGCCGAACTGATGGAAACCGCCACCGTCACCAATGCAGTCGTTGCCGATGCAGTCGTCGCCGGCAGCGAGCGCGAACGCGGCGAGATCTGGCGCATTCGCGAGGAGTCGTTTGCCATCGACCAGACCTTGCCGCATGCTCTCTGGTACGACGTCTCAGTGCCCCTCACCGATCTCGACAGCTATGCGGCCGGCACCGTCGAACGGCTTGCAGCACTCGACCCGACGCTGGAGTTCTACCTGTTCGGCCACCTTGGCGACGGCAACCTGCATGTCACGATCGGCAACGACCAGACCCTGCCAACCGAAACAGCGAAGGCCGTATCCGCAGCCGTTTATGCCAACCTGAAATCGACCGGTGGTGCTATCTCCGCCGAGCACGGCATCGGCACCGAGAAGCGCGCCGCCCTACGAGGCCACGCCTCGCCGGAAAAGCTGCGGATGATGGCGGCAATCAAGCACGCGCTCGATCCAAAGGACCTGATGAACCCCGGCAAGGTGCTCTGAAAATTACCCGGCCTTCATCACCCTGACCCCACCGCCTTCGCTCAGCATGACCTTGTTCAGCAGCTTCACGCAGGCATAGACTGCCTTGATCGACGGCGCCGGCGTGCCGGTCAGCTCGGCCATCTCCAGGATCGAGCCGACCAGCGCCTCGGTCTCCAGCGACCGCCCGACCTCGACATCCTGCAACATCGATGTCTTGTGGGCACCAACAGACTCCGCACCGGCAATCCGTTTTTCGATTGTAACGCGGAATGTTACGCCAAGTTTCTCAGCCACCGCCTGCGCTTCGGCCATCATGTCGGCGGCCAGTGCGCGGGTCTCCGGGAACTGGCAGATCGCTACTAGAGTTGCGTGGCTTAACGCACTGATCGGATTGAAGGAAAGGTTTCCCCATGCCTTCAGCCAGATCTCGGACCGGATATCGGTCAGCACCCGCGACTTCAGCCCCCCCGAGACCAGCACATCATGCACCCACTTGACCCGGTCAGACTCGGAGCCGTCCAGTTCACCCACCGGAAAGCGATCACCCTCGACATGATGGATCACCCCAAGCTCCACCGCCGCCGCCGCCGGATAGACCACCGAGCCGATCAGGCGGGCCGGATCGACATTGCGGCTCAGCACACCGGAGGGGTCGAGGCTGGACATCTTGTGCCCGTCATGCGCCCCACCCAGGCGCTGGAAATACCACCATGGCAGACCGTTCTGGACTGTCATTACCATGGTCTCGGCATGCATCAACTTGTCGATGTCGCGAACCACACCCTCGAGGTAATGTGCCTTCACCGCCAGGATCACCAGATCCTGCTCACCAGCCTCGGCGGCACTGGAAACCGCCTTGACTTTGGAAACGATCTCGCTGCCATCCTCCCAGATCAGCTTCAACCCGTTCTTCTGGATCGCCCCCAGATGCGCCCCCATGTCGATCACCGTCACCGGGTGACCGCCGGTCGCGATCTTCGCCGCCATCAGCCCGCCAATGGCCCCGGCGCCCACAACGCAAACCCGCATCGGTTTCACCGCGGCCGAATAGCGATACGGCACCAGCTGCACAAAATCATTGGCCAGCGTGCCGACGCCATCAACAGAAATCTCGATCCGATGCACCGGGTCGCGCATCGCGCCAACACCAACCGACGTGCCGCAGGCGATCACATCGCCCGGCATCAGGGTCATGTCCTCGCTCAGCCGGGCCACCAGCTTGTGCGGCGGATAGAACATATCGCTAACCGGGTAGTTCTGCCGCTCCTTGCCGCTGACCACCGTCTTGATCCGCAGCGCCATCGGATCCAGCCCAGTGGCGACCACCGGGCCAAAAACCCCAAAACTGTCGAAGCTCTTTGCCCGTGCCCATTGCGGAAAGCTCGGGTCCTTGTTCAGGATATCAGCGGCGGTCACGTCGTTCACGCAGGTGTAGCCGAAGATATAATCCGCCGCCTCCGCCTCGGTGATATTGGCGCAGCGCTTGCCGATGACGATCCCCAACTCGCCCTCATAGACCACGTTCCCGGCATAGCCCTTGGGGCGGTTGATCACCTGACCATCGGCCAGAAAAGCGTTCGGCGCCTTCAGGAAATACAGCGGATCAACCGGCCGGGTCGTTCCCA
>Ga0307379_10007205_pt1 | contig 15156 bp, 7 predicted proteins | sample UN2MG_FD_202237 | JGI IMG/M metagenome (GOLD analysis project Ga0307379, IMG submission 202237) | Soil microbial communities from Risofladan, Vaasa, Finland - UN-2 | ecosystem: Environmental > Terrestrial > Soil > Coastal area > Acid sulfate soil | place: Finland: Risofladan, Vaasa | collected... | reverse complement strand
CGAGGTGCTGTGCCGGAACCGCACGTACACATCCCCGTCCAGGGCGATGCCCCCGGCCGACGCGGACCAGGTGCCTGCGAGAACGGCAACGATGCCCGCGCACAAGGATAAGGGCCGATTGCTGCTCACGTGCCTTCCTTATCTGGGGACTCCGCGAAGAACGCATCCAGGTTCGGGCCGCGAATGAAGAAGGGGCCCGCCCTGCCCGCCCCGGGCCGCCGGAAGTGGTGCTCGGGCCGCATCCAGGCAAGCATGTATCCCCACCGCCGGTGGTATGCCATCGCGGGGCGGTTATCATCGACCGGCGTTGGCGCGAGAGCCGTCCGCAGCCATTCTGCCGTGCCACGCCCGCGGTACATCACCACGCCCGGGCCCGATTGCGAAAGATGTCCGAAGGCTTCTCTTGACGCCTTGCTCAGAAGCGGTCGCGGAGGGCTCAGGAAGGCGGCCAGGAGCAACCGGCCTGCCGGCTGCATGGCGCATAGAGTCACTTGGCCGCAGCACACCTCAGCGACCTTTGCCGGTTCGGACCACTCGACCAGGTCGTTGCTCGCCATATGCCACACGTGGGTAAGCGGCTCGCCCTCATCGAACGTGGTACCGTTTTCTCTCGTGAGCCGCTGGATACGCCCCGACGTGAAGAAGATCACATACCGGCCGTCGGCTTCTTGCATGACACGGACGTCGTCGATGTCTGAGCGGGGCAGGCGGAGAGAGATTTCCGCGGATCGTTGCCAGTCGTAGGCATCGCGGCTGCTCCAGACCTGTATCGTGGGGCGGGATTGGCGCCAGGCTAATTTGACGAGCACAAACCGCCCACGGTCGTCCTGCAGGATGCCGTACTCGCGGAGCAGGGCTTCATCGGCGATTGCCGCAGGCGCGCTCCAATGCACGAAGTCCCGTGAGAACGACACATAGGGCCGCATTCTGTGCTGCCCGCCGCGGTCGGATGCGAAGACCAGCAGAAAGCGCCCGGACTCGTCGCGCAGTACCTTCGCATCTCGTTCCGTCCAAGCGCTTGAGACCGGCAAGGCGATCTTGCGGGGCAGTGAGAAAGCGTCGCCATCCGTGCTGACCGAGCACCAGATGTCTTGCCCGTAACACCACACGACTCGAACGGCTTCGTTGTCGGCTTGGATGCTGGGAACGTCGGGGTAGTAATCGTAGCCCCACGTCCGGTAACCGGGGTACGTCCGGCCAAGAAGGACGCCAGAGGTCCACGACGACCAGGGCGTTCCATTCCGCCACGGCAGCCGTCCGACGATCCGGGTGGCACTTGACTCGCGCACGGTCACCTCGGCGGTGGTCTCGCCGTACGGAGAGTCTGCCTCGGCAGGATAGAAGCGGAGCGTGTGACGGCCGGCCTCAAGAGGACCGATAAGGCCCGGTCCCTCCCGTCCCATCCGGCCATCCACGTCCACGCGAAAGGCGGCCGTGTTCGAGCATGCGGCGTCAACGGCACCGGGCGAGTCCACGCCGTCGAATTGTGCCGTTACGCGAACGCCACGAAGCAAATCCAACGGTTCCGTGAACTGGTGCTCGGCCGTCAGCACACACCCGAGTTGTAGAACGCCGGTGACCGGGAGGTGGTCCATAGGCAGGCCCTCCGCCCGGGCCTGGACAACAGGACAACTGCGCTTCGCGATGTCGTCGCGGTAGTCGAGCATACCTGTGACCTCGATGGTGCCGTTGTCGGCTTTGGTCTGGGGAAAGAGGCGCAGGGCCCTGAACACCTTGCCGGGGGGCGCGATGACGATGAACTCTTGACGACGCTGCGAGCGTGTCAGCCCCCACCCAGGTGAGATCCATGCCCCCCGGCTCGCCTCCGTCGAGAGCGCCTGCCGCTGTCCCTCCTCAAAAAAAACCGCATAGGAAGGCACGGCGGAGATGTGGCCCAGCCACCGCAACTCCTCGCGTGAGAACATCCTGCCGGTCAGCGCGTTGTAAGCGCGCAGGCTCGACAGGAACTCGCCCTGGTCCAACATGGCGACGGTGTGGGAAGGCATCGACCGCAAAACCACCTCTTTGTGCCGGCCTGCGGCGTTCAGAACACGGGACGTCTTGCAGTGCGCCCAGACGTGGCATTGATCGTGGATGGTGTCAGCGCGCCCGAACCCGCGGACGGATTGGTTGGGGTAGCGCTTGGCGAAATCGGCATAAAGCGCCAATAACGCCTCTGCGGGCGTCTCCGGTTTTTCGTACGTGTGCACGTACTCCCGGATGGCGTCGCCCAGGCGCGGGTGGGCTGTGTCGAGGTACACGAATCTCTCGATCGCCCGCCGCGCGTGTTCGTAGCGACTGAGAAAATAGTACATCTTGCCGACCCAGTACTGGGCCTCGACGTAGTCCGGGTCGGTGTGCGACGCCCGGCGGAACTTCAGCCACGCCTCGGCGTAGCGGCCCTGGTCGTAGAGGTCCATGCCCTCGTAGAGCGCCTTGGCGGCCGGCAGGCTGCGCGTCCAGACAGGCAGTTGCTCAAGGATCTGGGCGGGCGGCTTCTTCGAGAACCACGCGAGCAACTCCGCCGACAAGACCCGCTGGAGTCTCAGCACGTCACCGACCTTGCCGGATACGACCTTGCGAGCCACTTCCCGGCGTCCTCTAACCTCGACCACTTGGCCGACGATTTCGATCTGCTCGCCGGTCACACGGTAGACGCCCGTCACGAGGGAGTCGATGCGCAGCCGCCGCTGGATCTGCGTGACGCTCTCCGGGTCCGAGGTGGCCATCTCGGGCACCCAGGCCATCTGCTGGGCGAGCGCCTGCATCTCGTCGCGGGCGACGATGGCCAGGTTCCTATCCTGGACGAAGTCGGTGGCGATGCGGTCCGACAGGCCCTTCTCGAGCCACCGCCACTCGGGCGTCTCGGTCTTCATCTGGAAGTTGAAGACGGCCACGTTGGTAGCGGCTTGTGCAGGTGCTGACGGCCACCCCAGGGAGCAGGCCAGTATGCCCGGGATCAGCCATGCCGCCGCCTGCCGCGATGTGCGCGCCATTTGTTCCACCTTGCCAAGGGAGCCGACTTAGCGAACCGTGACTCTCACCGGTTTGACCTCGATGGGGAACGTGTCAGGGGGGAACTCGACCGTGGCCGTGTAGGTGCCCCTGAATCCAGGTGGGATCTTCCAGCCCCGGTCGCCGGCTTCGTACCGCGACGCCTCGAAGGTCATCGCCTGTTGGCCGGACTGCGCGGCCAGGGCGATCTTGACCCTCACGTTGGACGAAGGCTCCCCGTCGCGGAAACGCGGGACGTACACGCCTCGTCCGCCGGCGTCGTTGAGGTCGATGCTGAAGTGAAGCGATCCTTCCTTCTGCGTAACCGTCATGGTGCCGCGCAGCGGCGACCCCAGCCGGATGGGCGTGGTCGTCCCGGCTTTCAGATCGAACGTGGGGAGGTCCACACGGGAGATTACCCGGTCGGAGATCAGCAGGCTGGCGGAGTAGTGGCTCGGCGTGGGCGAGACGTACTCCCAGTAGGTTTCAAGCCGGTACCGTCCCGCGGGAATCGGCACCGGCCCCTCGCCGCCGTGCACGTTCAGCAGGACGTCATCGCCGATGAGAGTCAGCTGCCAGAAGGGATGGTCGAGCCGGATGTGGGCCATCGGTCCCTCGTACGGTTCAGCGGTCACGTGACAGCCGTCGGCGGAGACCCGGACGTCCCACCACCGCCGATCGACCAGGACAAGTTGCCCGTACTGGGCCTGGGGCATGCGCACCCTATTGATGCGCCACCGGCGGCCGTCGTACCGGATGGGCTCGCCGGTAACGTTCGTGAACCACTGGACGCTGTCGGCGTCTTGGTGGACGTCAACGCAGAACCCGTCGCCCCAGGCATCCTTGGCAAGGTGCTCGCCTTCCCGTCGAGGACGGGCGGGATCGCAGACGCTCAGGTTGCCCGAGTAGTCATAGAAGCGGACCTTGTAGGTCCTGTCGCCGAAACGACACTCGCCCACCGCACACGTAGAGAGCCTGTAACCCAACTCGGTGGCCGAGCCCAGGGCGGCCCCCTCTTTGTAATCGATGATAACGCCGGCAGCCATTTTCCGCTCGCCGACGGTCATCGCGGGGAAGTCGGCCACAAACTCGTACACGAACTTCTTCTGCCCCGACCTATCCGAACGGGGAGCGAAATAGATCCGAGGAATCTGAAGGGCGCTGCGGAAATCCCCCTTTCCGGTCAGGTCGAGGCGGACGATGTCGTACTGTTGGGCATCGGGCTGCTCGGCGTCCAAGGCGAGGGCCATCTTCCGGCCGCCCACATCCACGGTGACCACCCGAGCCTTGGGATGGACTGTGCCGCAGCCCGGCCGCGCCGGCCGGAAGTGTTGGCTGCCCTCCAGCGACGAGCGCTTTCCACAGAATGCGTACACATACGTGAGCGTTCCAACGGGTGCCTTCGAAGCGGAGGGGGGCTTCCACCAATCCTTGATCGCCTGGAAGGGCTTCCCAATCGCCTTGTGGCCGAGGCTGATCGTGGGTGCGATCTTGTCTGCGAGCTCTTCTTTCTTCGCGGGCACCTCCTTCTCTTTTCGGTAGGCAAGCGGCGGCAACGGATTGCGGTACTGCCGGAGTGGGTCCAGGTCCGGGCCGCGCAGCAGGTACGGTCCGCAGCGCTCACGCGGCCACAACCCGTGGTTCCCCTCACTGAGGGCGGCCATGAGATAACCCCATCGGGGGTGGTACGCGGCAGAGACCGATCCAGGCAGGAGGCCCCACGCCCGGCTCGTCACTCGCCACTCGCCGTTCTCGCCGGGCTCACACAATCCAACGCCCCACCTGTCAACGAGACCGAATCCCAGCAACAGTGGTCCCGACTTGTCTTCGAAGGCGAACAGGCTGGTGCTGGGGAACTCGCCATCGAGTCCGAACTTGCCCAGCAGCCTCCTCTCAGACCACGTATGCAGATCGGGGCTCGTCCAACCGTACAACTCGTACGCGTGGGGAACCATCTCGTTCGCATAGGTCTCCCCCTTCTTCCGGACGAGGTCGTAGGCGTGGAATCCGCCGGTCCGGTCCTGCATCAACACGTGACCGGGAAGCGTTTCGGTCGCCCAGCGGTACATGTCGGAACTGACCAACGCTCGGCGCGTCTTGGTGCCGCGGTAGACAAGAATCAAGCGGCCGCGATCGTCGCGCAGCAGGTCGTAGTGGTCGGGGACGCTCTCGTCAACGATAAGCGAGGGCCTGCTCCAATGAATGAAGTCCCGCGACCAGCAGACGTAAGGCAGGTTCCGGTGCTGCCCGTCGCGGTCGGAAAGGAACGTCAGAACGAGACGTCCGGTCTCATGGCGCACCAGCCGTGGCGCGAACTCGTTCCACCCGCTGGAGACGGGGAGGTCGAGTTTGCGCGGCGAGGAGAAACGCTTCCCGTCGGTGCTTTCCGATGCCCACAGGTCGCCCCGGAAGGACCAGACGAGCCGCAGCGCCTCATCATCGGCCTGGATGGCCGGGCGGCCCGTCCGTCGGTGCCAAAGACTGGGGTCGGGAGCGGGGCGCGCAGCGGGCACCCAAGCCGACGTCCACGACGCCCACGGACTGCCTTGTGCCCAGGGCAGGTGACCCAGGACGGGCGTCGCCTGGCCCGATCGGACGGTCACGATCATCGACGACTCGCCGTATGGCGTTCCCGAGCCGACGGGAACAAAACGCACCTCGTGCGTCCCGGGCGAAAGGGGGCCGACCTGGCCGGGATACCATCGCATCAGGGCCCCGTCCACGTGCACGCAGAAATCGGACGTATTCCGACACGAGACGTCGAGCGTGCCGGGGTTGTGGATTGGGGCCAGGGTGGGCTTGACCGTGACGCCCTTGATGTGAATCGGCCCGCTCTTCGGGCCGTTGACGGCAAAGCGGCACTCGGCAATGAGCATGCCAAGGCGCGGCGGCGCCGTGAAAAGGATGCCCTTGCTACAGGCGTCGGTGAAGGGGGCACGCTCCGGCGGCGCGTAGCCTCTTGGCGGTTTCCAGTTGTCTGGACGGCGGAGTTTGATCTCCAGATATCCATCCTTGCCTTCACCCGACGCCGTGAAATGCAGCGACGTGAACACGTACCCGCTGGGGGCTCTCAGCCCCATGGAGAGCACCGCCGACGGCACATCGAACACCGCGGTCCGATCGTGCCCTGTCGCCTCTTTGCCGATGAGGCGACGGGGTGCCGTCCGCACCGTGACCGCACTGCCCTTCTCGTCGAAGCGGAGCCAGGGCGCCTTGCCTCGCTCGTCTCCCAGGGTAGCCGACAGATCTCCAACGACACTCCTTTCGACGATCTTGAACGGCGCCATCTTCCCCGTCTTCTCGTGGTACGCCATCAGGTTGACGAGGCCGTAGGGGTGTCCACAGCCCGGCTCGGTGTCGGGGTACCACTGTGTTCCACTGGTGAGCAGGGGGCCGCTCATGCGGACGACTTCCTCGTGGCGGCCGATTTGGGTCAGCAGGTGAATCCGTTTGAACCGGAACCAGTCGTCGCTGCGCAGGTCACCGAAGTGGCCCCATGAGCGCCCCTGCCAGATGGCGGCGTTGGGAAACCGCTTCGCCAGATCCGCGTAAAGCAGCAGCAGTGCATCGGCCGGGGCACCCGTCGCTTCATACGTGTGGACGTACTCAATCATGGCATCGCCCAGGCGGGGGTGCGTCGTGTCGAGGTACACGAACTGCTCGAGCGCCCGCCGGGCATGGGCGTACCGCCTCATGAAGTAGTACATCTTGGCTACCCAGTACCGGGCCTCGACGTAATCGGGGTCCTCGCGCGACGCCTGGCGGAACCTCAGCCACCCCTCGGCGTAACGGCCCTGGTCGTACAGGTCCATCCCCTCGTACAGCGCCTTGGCGGCCGGGAGGCTTCGCGTCCAGACGGGCAGCATCTTGAGGATCTGGGCGGCCGGCTTCTTCGAGAACCACGAGAGCAACTCCGCCGACAGCCGCCGCTGAAGGTCCAGGACCTCGGCCGCCGGCCCCTCGATCTCCTTGCGGGCCACCTCCTGGCGGGCCTCGACCTCGACCACCTGGCCGACCAGGCGGATCTGGTCGCCGGTCACCTCGTAGACACCCGTCACGAGGTGGGCAATCTTGAGTTGCTTCTTGACCTCGCCCATCCGCGCCGCGTCGGTTTTCGCCATCTCGGGCACCCAGGCCATCTGCTGGGCGAGCACCTGCATCTGGTCCCGTGCCACGACCGAGAGATTTCGGTCCTGGACAAAGTCCGTCGCGATCCGGTCCGCCAGCCCCTTCTCCAGCCACCGCCAGTCGGGCGTGTCGGAGGTCATCTGGAAGTTGAAGACGGCCACGTTCGTGGCGGCCGAGGCGGACCAAGTGGTTGCGAGAACGGCAACGATGGCCGCACACAAGGAGAACAGCCGCTTGTTGCTCACTTGTCTTCCTTATCTGGGGACTCCGCGAAGAATGCGTCAAGGCTCGGACCGCGCAGCAGGTACGGGCCGGCGACCGGATACGAGTGCTCCGGGGCGTACCAGGCGAAGACATAGCCCCAGCGTCGGTGCCAGGCCATGTCGCACTGACCGCACACCATCGCGTCAAGCGGTGAGGAGGCTCTCCACGCACCATCCGCTGTCTCCGCCAACAAGACCGTACTCGCCATGAACTCTCCCAGATTGTACAGATGCATCAGCAGAACCGAGCGGCCCTGGGCCAGAAGCGCTTCTTGCGTCTGCAGGATCCTCTTCAGGCGCGTGTCATATTCGTACCGGCCGAGCGGGAGGGGATCGCTCCACCGGCAGAGATCGCGGCTCACGCGGCGTTCGGGGCGGTTCCGCTCGATCCGGTTCGGATTGAACGCCGGCTTGTGATCCTCGGTGAACAGTTCAAAGACGCCGTCGGACCGCTGCAGCAGGTGAGCCCTGTTGCCGCCCAAGTCGTGCCTCTTGATCGGGAGCACGGCTATCGGTTCCCAGTGATAGGCATCGCGGCTGACCAGAATGCGGTACACAGTTCGGTCTTGCTGCACCCAGACGTAGCGCCCTCGGTCGTCCTGGATAAGGTCGTAGTAGAAAATGTAGTGATCCGCTATTCGTGCGGGGGCACTCCAATGCACGAAGTCGCGGGACCAGCACGCGTACGGCAGCAGCGTGTGGCTGCCACTTCGGTCCGAAAGCAGAATCAGGAGGAATCGGCCGGACTCATCCCGAATCAGGTGCGGCCTTATCTCTTGCCACCCGGAAGATACTGGCAGGTCCAACCGCGTCGGGCCGGTGAGGGTCCGCCCATCTGTGCTGACAGCCGACCACAGGTCACCGCCATGGGTCCAGACCAGACGGATTGCCTGGGCGTCGGCTTGAACGCTGATGCCTGCTCCAGCGCCGTCAGTGGCAGGTGCATAGTCGCCCACGTACTCACCCGAGACCTTCATCGTTGTCCAGCCAGCCCAGTTTGCCTCCTGCTTCCACGGCAGGACGAAGCGCAGCACCGTGACCTTGTCGGCCTCGATCCGAAACGCCCCGGTCCAGGAGGCGTACGTCGAGTCAGGTTCTACAGCAGAAACTCGTAGCGTATGCTCGCCAGGGGAGAGGCCGCCCACCAGGCCGGGACACCAGTGCGAAGGGGTATCATCCACTTTGGCGATGATATTCCAGAGGTTCTCGCACCGAACGTCCACGGCCCCCGTGGTTGGTGACGTGGCCTCGGCAACGAGGTCCTGACCTCGACGAGTGAGCCTTTGGGACCGAGGTGCAAGCCACTCCGGGCACGTCCAAATCCTAAACCTGCCGACGCGGGCTTCCGGGAAACGCCGCGAGAAGTCCTCATAGAGCCGGAGCAGCACCTCGTCCGGCACACCATAGACTTCGTATGTGTGCAGATACTCGACCACGGCGTCACCGATCCTGGGATGCGCCGTATCCAGGTAGACGAACCGCTCCAACGCCCGTTGGGCGTGTTCGTAGCGGCACATGAAGTAGTACATCTTGCCGACCCAGTACGCCGCCTCAACGTAGTCCGGGTCCTTGCGCGACGCCTGGCGAAACTTCAGCCATGCCTCGCCGTAGCGGCCCTGGTCGTACAGGTCCATGCCCTCGTAGAGGGCCTCCATGGCCGGGAGATTCCGCGTCCAGACTGGGAGTTGCCGGAGGTACCTTTCCTCGTTCCCCCCGATGATCCATACCAACAGTGCCGCCGAGAGGCGCCGCTGCAGGGCCAGAATCTGCTGCACGTCACCCGAAACCTCTCTGCGGCAGACTTCCTCGCGACTCTCGACCTTGATGATCTGGCCCGTGATGCGGATGCGAGTGCCGTCGATCCGATAGACGCCGGTCACGACGTACACCATCCGGAGTTGCTTGCGGATAAGCCCCATGCGCGTGGCGTCGGTTGTGGCCATCTCGGGCACCCAACCGTACCGGTCGGCAAGCAATTGCATCTCATCCCGCGCGACGACCCCCAGTTTCTGCAGGAAGAAGTCCGTCGCAATCCGGTCCGAGAGGCCCTTCTCCAGCCACTTCCACTCGGGCGTGTCGGACTGCATCTGGAAGTTGAAGACCGCGTAGTCGGCCGCGAGGCAGGGAATCGCCGCACACAGAGCCGCGGCGGCGGCAAGAAACAGGCCCGTCGGTCGGGACCGGTTCATGTTCCCCCCATCGGTGGCTGCGGGCGATTCCGTCGGACGACGTGCGGCCCGCGGGTCACTTCTTCGAAGCCTTCTCCTTGGCGTCGAGGGCGGCGAGTTTCTCCCGGGCCTCCCTGGCGAACGGTGTGTCGGCGTACTCGGTGACGACGCGCTGATATTCCCGGCGTGCGGCATCGGGTTTCCCGGCCTTCTCGAGCATCTCGCCCAGTTGAAGCGTGTTGCGGGCAAGGATGCTCTTCCGTTCGGCGGGGTCCTGCTGTGTCGGAGCGGGCTTGGCGACGGCCGGCGCGGCAGGCGTCGGCTTGGGCCTGGAGGTCGTCGGGATCTTCGGGCCGAGGCGTTCGGGCGAGGTCTGGGCATCCTTGAGTTGCGCCTCGGCCAGGAGTTTCTTGACGGCGTCGGTCCGGTCGGAATCCGGGTGGCGGCTCAGGTACTTCTCCCACTCGATGGCGGCATGGGCGTGTTCGCCGAGCCGCTGATGACTCATGCCGCACCAGAAATGGGCCTCCGTGTAATCCGGATCGAGGTCCATCGTCCGCATGAACTGCATGATGGATGCGTCCATGTTGCCGGCGTAGTAGTGGCTCAATGCCTTGGCGAAATGGAGACTGGCGACGGGCGACGAGTCGATCTCGGTCAGGTCGATCTCAGGCAGCGGCACGGCCATCTGCGTGCTGAGTCGGCGGGCCAGTTGGAGGGCCGTCTCCAGCATGTCCACCGGCCGGAACGCCATCTGGTCGGCCGCCACCACCCGCTCGGTGGGAATGTCGATCGCCTGAAGGCTCACGGTCAGTTTGTCCTGCACCAGAAAGAGCCGGCCGGTCAGGACCGTGTCGGCCTTGAGGAGTTTGCCGGCCGCCACCGCGTACTTCTGGCCCGTCAGGCCTTTCAGCGACCGGGCCTGTTCGGCCGTCAGGGCAAGCAGCCGCTGTCGCTCCACGACCGTGACGTTCTCCTGTCGGGCCAGGAGCACGGCTGCCAGGTCGCCCAACCCCGCGGCGGCCGGATCGTACTGCTCCTCGCCCGTCTCGTTCTCCAGGGGCACGGAAAAGACGGTGCGCTTGACGGGCTTCTGTTGCCCTGGCGGCGCCGCAGCCGCATCCGCCGGCTTCTCCGTCTCGGCAGCGGGCGAGTCGCCGCGCGGCGCGGCAAAGACGTGGCAGACCACGCTCAGGCGTGCGCGCGGCGCGGCATCTGAACTCCCCTTGCCGGGTTCTTGGAGAGGCGTCTTCTCGCCGGCCGGCTTCCGGCCGTCATACGTGGCCAGGCGCCGGCAGATGGCAAGGCCGAGTTTGAGGCCGGCCTTCTGGAGGGCGGTTTTCCCGGCCGTCACCTCGTTCAGGTCCACCGCACGCTGCGTCGCCCGGTCGGCGACGAGAATCCGGCCGGTGTGCCGGTCGATCGCGTTGATCTCCGCTCGGCCCGTGCACGTGACCAGGTCGCCGGTGCGGAGGGCGAATTCGCTGAAGGCTTCTCCGACAACAATCACGTCGGCCTCGCGGATGGCCGTCGGCCACGGAGCGCGCTCGCCCTTCATCAACTTCTTGGCCCAGTCGGCGAGGTCGTTCTGGCCGGTGTCCACGACGGTGAAACCGCACGCCACCAGGGTGCGTTTGATCTCGGTCTCAACCGCCGGGTCCACCACCACGCGCCGTATGTGCGTTTCCGGAACGATCACCGCCACCGTGGCGGGGACGCGATCACCGAGAGCCTTACGGATCGCGGCCACCGGGTCGGGCATCTGCACCGTGTCGGGCAGCAGATTCGGTCCCTGCTTGCGGATGAGGTCGGCCACGCCTTCCGACATTTTGAAAATGGCCTCGGACATATCCATCGTGGGCTCGGCTTTGCTGATGCTGCCCTTGACGCGGCCGGTCTCGACGCCCACGACCTTGGTCACGAAGATCAGATGCTTGTCCATGGTGAAGGTCTTGCCGATGATCATGACCTGGGCGCCGAGCAGTTTGCCGACCTCAACGGCCTTGTCCTGATCGGCCAGGCCCGTGAGTTTGAGTTTCTGCTCCTGGAGGATCTGGTCGAGTTTCGCCCGCTCCACCAGTTCGAACGAGTCCTCCACGCTCAGACGCACGGTCAGAAGGTCGGCGATCTGCCGGCCCAGGTCCTTGTTCTCGTGCGTGCCCGTCTCGTAGTCGAGGACGGCCACCGTCGGCAGGGACGGGGGCTTCTCGACAACCGCCTCCTCGGACGGGACGGGTGCCTCCTCGGACGGGACGGGTGCCTCCTGCTTGGCCGCGTCTTTGCGCGGAACCGGAGCCGCCTTCTTGGCGGTCGCTCCGGGCGGAGTCGCCGGCACGCCCCTGAGGATGTCGGCCTCGCACGGGTTCGTTGCGACGGCGGCCAGGATAGCAAGCGCTGCGGTCACGATACCGAGCCTGACCCACATGGTCGGTCTCCTTTATCCCTCTCGCGTTCTGGTGTCCGTTTCATGCGCTCGAACCGCCCAAAGCAGCAGTTCACTGAGGATGCTCCGCCCGACGGCGTCCGCGGCGGGGTCGTCGGCCTGCGGAAGCATCGTCACCACCAGCCATCCCTTGCCCACACGCTGCGCGCCCACCAGCGTGTGTACCACCGTTTTGCCGGAGTCAGGGGCGCCCTCTCGGGTATTCTCCTGCTCGATCCAAGCCAGGCGTACGGCATCGGCCTCCGCCCGAAGCGCGTACGGCCAAGGCCCGTTGCCCAAGTCGTCCGACCGGAGGACCTGTTGGAAACCCGTCGCCAGACGGGCCGGACTGGCGAGCGGGTCCGCGAATGCGTGGCGACAGAATCCCCAGGCCTCCCATTTTGGCGGAGGGTTGAGCACCACGAGCATCATGCCCCTCTTCAGCCGGCCCTCCAGGTTGCGGCACGCAGCCGCCAGACTTCCCGCTCGCCGGTGACCGGCAAGGACGGCCACGTCGCCATCGAAGATGAGTTTCTGGATGTCGGTCTCCAATCGGTCAAAGGCCACCTTCTCGGCTTCCAGGGCCGTCTGCAATCTGCCGGTCGGGTCCGCCGCAGCAAGCGCCAGGTCGGCCAACCGTCCGGCGGCCGGAACCAGCAACGACGAGGGAAAAACCTCCACCGCCTTCGCCTCGGAACCGGCAGGAACGTGGACCACCAGCCGGCAGAGCGTCCGAGTCCGGACCTCCGGAGCCACCAGCCTTAGCCGACCGTGTCCCGTGGCGTCGAGCCGAACCGCGCCGCGAGCCAGAACGTCGTCGCCGTAGGCAAACCCCCACACGGCCACCTGGTCTGCTCCGGCTGTCAGATGGACAGCCAGGACGGTCCCGGCGAAGACGCGCAGTCGTCCGCTCCCCGCTCGGGCGCCGCCGTCGGAGAGGTCCACGAAGACGGCAACGTCGGGGCGGACGCCGGCACCGGGTTCGAGCCCGGCACCGCCCGCGCCGCGCGCCGGAGCGGCCGCCAGGCCCAGCAGCATCCCCAGCACAACCGTGTGTCGAGGATTCGCACGCCCCATCGTTCGCCCCCCCGTCCCGCCCCGTCCGCGGCCGCCCTCAGCCGATGGACCCGCCAAGCCCAACCGCCTGGAAAACGACGTGCACCCGGTCGCCGTCCATGCGGAACTGGCCTAATTCCACAGGCCCCTCGCCAGTCATCACGCGTCCTTTCACCCCGGCGGTGGTAGCCGGTTCGGTGCCGACCATCACGGCGACCGTCGCGCACGCATCGGCGGCGGCCACCTCGCAGTGAATCGGATGGCCCTTGAGACGACCGACATCGGGCAGCGACAGACGGGTGCGACCGCCGGTTGGCACGAGCACGTTGAACGTCTCCAGGATGTGTCCCGTTGCCGTCACCATCCGGCATCTCAGAAGGAGCAGGTCGGCGCCGGAACCGGCGCCGTCGGCTGTGGGCACGTAGCCGAACCGACCCGCCCCCTCGCCCAGCAATACCCACGGTCTCGATCGGGCCGGTCCCTCGCCCACGTGCTGCCAGATCTGGCGATAGGAGTCCACTTCTGCCGCCGAGACCTGCGGCATGTTGAGCGCCTGTTCCATCTCGGCCAGTTTCGCTTCGATTCTCCGGCCGGTCCACACAGCCGTCACGGCGACAGACACGGACGCCAGCACCACGATGGCCGCCGCCACCCGAAGCGCCCATCGCGCACGCCGCCGACGGCGCGAGACACGGACGCCCCGCCCGGCCACCTGGCCGGCTGTGGGCAACGGTCCCCCAGCACGAATTGCTGACAGGATCGGTCCCATCGACGCACGGAGCACTCTGGCAGCTTCGTCATGGCCACAGGCGGCCCGCGCCTGCGTCTGAGCCTGGATCATCTCATGCAAGAGTTGGCGGGCTTCGTCGTCGCCCGAGACGAGCGCCAGCAGGGCGCGCCGCTCATCCGAGTCCGGCTCATCACACAACAGGGCGTGAAGCCGTTCTTCCAGATCCAACCGGGTATCGTCGTCCATCATTCCGTCTCCGGAAACGCTTGCCGCATGGCTTCCGTCAAGCGCCGACGCGCTTGGTGAACGCGAGAGGCTACGGTCCCAATCGGCAGACCCAGCAGTTCGGCCGCTTCCTGGTAGGTGTACCCATCCAGGACCGTTGCCGCAAACGCCTGCTTCACGAGCGTTGGAAGGTTGTTCATGGCATCCACAAGGCGGTCGGCCTGCTCCGATCGCTCGACCGTCTCGGCTGGGTCGGCATCCCTGCTGGCCGCTACTGTAACAGCCCATTCGTCCAGAGTTTCGGCAGACCGAACGGACCGCCGCCGGTACCAGTCGCGCACGCAATTCAACAGGATTTGGTGGAGCCAGGTTGTCGGCAGAACGCTGCCATCAAACATGTCCCAACTCCTGAAGGCTTTGTAGAATGTCTGCTGCGTGACATCGGCGGCGTCCTCGGGATTGCGCGTCAGGCGCAGCGCCGTCCGGAAAAGGCGCGGATACCACTTCGCGATCTGAGCCTGGGTCGCCCGTTCCAATCGCGCCTCTGAGCCGTGTCCACAGCGCACCCGAGGGAAGCATCCTGACCGCTCTATTAAACGGGCCAGACAGGGGAGATTTCTATTCTTTTTTCAGTTCGACCGCTTGCGTCCACGTCTCGCTGGATTGCCCTGAGAACACACGCAGCGCCCCTCGGCCCCGATCATGTGGCAGACGTGGGCCGCCGCCGCACGTGCTGTCACCCCCATCGATCGCGCACCGTCCCACAGCCGGCCCGCTCTCCCGGTCAACGTCATGCCTCGCGGCGTCGAAGTAGCGCCAGCCCCCCCACGGCCGGCAGCGCGAGTGTGGCGGGTTCGGGTGTGGCCGTCGGCGTCCCACCCCCCAGCGGCGCGCCGCCGGAGAGCAGCCACGCCCGGTCAATGATGTCGTAATCGTGCGAGTTCATCACCCCGTCGAGGTTTGCATCGCCTGCCCAGCAATAATCGACGACTACCTTTTCCCCATCGTCGAGGACGCCCAGCGCCGTCAGGCTCTGCGGGTCATCCGCGGCGGCACTCGAGACAATACCCGGCCCGTCCCACGCGCCGCCGTTGCAGCCGGTGGCCAGGTCGGCAAGGATCCCATCAAACGGGCTCGGGCCGCCCGAATACAGGACGGCGAACTCCGCCT
>Ga0307379_10007203_pt1 | contig 15158 bp, 9 predicted proteins | sample UN2MG_FD_202237 | JGI IMG/M metagenome (GOLD analysis project Ga0307379, IMG submission 202237) | Soil microbial communities from Risofladan, Vaasa, Finland - UN-2 | ecosystem: Environmental > Terrestrial > Soil > Coastal area > Acid sulfate soil | place: Finland: Risofladan, Vaasa | collected... | reverse complement strand
GGTTGAGCCACAGTGCCCCGCCTGCCGAGAGTGCCACGAGCACGGCCACAGCCCATCCGGCCCGTGTGTGGGCCGCCCTGAAGAGCTTTGAGACCTGCCGCTCATCCTCCGGGCCACGACGCACGTCCTTGAAAAGCTTGTCCACCTCGCCGCCTTTCCCCAGGAGCCTGAGCGCCCGGAGGATCAGTCGCTCGATACCAAACATCATAAGAAACGCCATGAGGAATATCAGCGCCCCCGATATGTCGTGGAACGATCCCGTAGCCGCTTTCTCGTCCCAGACGTGCGCCACGACAATCAGACCGACGATCCGGATCGAATTGGCAACCAGCGCCACCGGAACGCTCATCAGGAACAATATCAGCCGCCAGACCCCTCGAAGTCGGCAGACATAGGCGTAGAGCGCGCCGAAACCAATGACCGTTATCAGTGTGCGCAGGCCGTTGCAGACGTTCGCAATAACCAGGCTCTTATCCCCCTCCAGGAAGACCCGGTTTCCGGCACGCTCGACGATGATCCCCAGGAGGTTTGCCAGACGCACGCCCCAGTCCGCCGCGACCATCTTCAAACGGAAGTTCAGTTGCGCAATGCTGACCTCGGGCAGCGGCACCATGAACGCGAGAAACGCCACGGGAAACCACAAGCGCCTCAGCGCGGTGGTCCCCCACAGCACCAGAACGATTCCCGCCAGCACACCGATCATCGCGAAGGCACTCATGAAGTTGACACGCGCTAGACAGGAGACCAGGTGAACGAGCAGGCTTCCGAGGAGAACGAGGAAGCCCAGCGCGGGCCTTGGCCGCACCGGGACCTTTGTGAACCGAACCAGCAGCAAGATAATCAGCAGGCTCACCAGCGGCACCACAGGCCCATGGGTATAGTAGCTCTCACCACGGACGACCCGTTCGTAGAGGGTGAGATGGGCATGCTTCCACGCGGGGAACCAGCGTATCCACATTTCGACGAAGTTTTGTGCAAAGCCCACGACCAAAGCCGCGACAATCAGAAGCCATGCGACGAGGTTCAGCCACCGCGTGCGGTCGGATCGTTCGATTGTCTGCGCAGGAGTTCGCTCAATCATCTGTCTTCTCTCGCAGTTTGTGCGCCATTATGCCTACGATTCGCTGCGCTGCTTTACCGTCCCAGAACTCAGGAACTCCTTGCTGGCGAGCCGGTCCCGACACGATGTCCCTATAGGCCGAAAGGATCACACTTGTGTCGGTCCCAACGATACGATTGGTCCCCACTTCCACCGTAACAGGACGCTCGGTGTTCTCGCGCAAGGTCAGGCAGGGCACATTGAGAATCGTGGTCTCCTCCTGGATGCCTCCCGAATCGGTCAGCACGAACTTCGCCAACGACATGAGTTTCAGGAAGTCAAGATAGCCCGCCGGCTCGATCAGGCGGAGGTTCTTCATGGCGTCGATGCGATCGCCGAGTGACGAATTCTCAAGGTTCTTCCTTGTGCGCGGGTGAATAGGAAAGACAATCGCCAGGTCGCGCTGGATCACCTCGAGTGCGGCTAGTATTCGCCCGAAGGCCTCCGGATCATCCACGTTCGTAGGGCGATGCAGTGTCAGAACCGCGTAAGCCCCCGCGGATAGCCCCAGTTCTTCCAGGATTGTCGATTCGTTGGCCTTCGCCTGGTTTTTGAGCAGTGTGTCGATCATCACGTTCCCGACAAGGAAGATCTTCTCTTCCGGAATCCCTTCGCGCCGAAGGTTGTCCACCCCGCTCTGCTCCGAGCAGAAGAGGAGGTCACTGATGGCATCAGTCAGTCTGCGGTTGGTCTCTTCCGGCATGGTCCGGTCGAAGCTCCGCAGGCCGGCCTCCACGTGCGCGAGCTTGACGCCGAGTTTCACCGCAACCAGTCCGCAGGCGATCGTGCTGTTCACGTCCCCGACGACCACGACAACGTCCGGCTCATGTTCAACGACAACCGGCTCGAACGCTTTCATGATCTCCGCGGTCTGCACGGCATGTGAGGCGGATCCGACGCCGAGGTTGATGTCGGGCTCGGGTATGCCCAGCTCACGGAAAAACAGGTTGCTCATCCGCTCGTCATAGTGCTGTCCCGTGTGCACAAGAACAGGCTCGATCTCGGGACGGCCCGCATAGGCTTCCATGAGCGCGGCAATTTTCATGAAGTTCGGCCGTGCACCGACGATGTTGATGATCCTCAAGATCGCCTACCTCCAATCCGACGCGCTTGAAAACACATCCCCTGTCAGCTATCCAACGTGAATCTACCTCTTCGTCTCAATTCGTCCGCTACCTTGCCGATAACGGGACGGTATTTACCTGAAGGCAAAGGTCGAATGTCATCGACCAGTTCCACGACAATGTTATCGTCGCTGCCGAGACGCGCACGCACGGCCTTCGTGATCTGGCCGACGCCGTCGGCAGGGAAACTCCAATCCGTCACCAGCAGGACCTTTACCTCGCCGATACAGTCCTGCACCACCTGGAACTTTACGATGCCCTTCACCGACCGGCAGATGTAAATGAACGAGTAGCCGATGACCCACTTGCCCTGATTGGTCACCACGAAGTCCGCGATCCGCCCGCCGCTGATCCGGATGCTCGAAAGCGTCCGCCCGCAGGGACATGGTTCTTTCGAGAGCGTCACGATGTCGCCAGTTCGATAGCGGATAAGCGGCATGGCTACCCCTACGATGTTGGTCACAACCAGTTCCCCCTCCCCATCAGTCGGCTGCCCAGTCTCAGGACTGATCGTCTCAAGAATTACCTGTTCGTCCATGCAGTGCATGGTGAAGTGGCTGCACTCGTGGCCGATGAGCCCCGCTTCGCGCAGGCCATAGGAGTCATATACCGGCACCCCGAAGGCTTCAGTGATGGTCTTGCGGTTCAGCTCACCTAGCATTTCGGATGTCGTGCAGATCACTTCCAGGCCAGAGTTTCTTAACTCACTCAGGTCTATCCCCTGCTGCTTGGCCATCATCACCGTCAATACGAAGGAGTTGGGATAACCGAAGATGCACTTCGGCCGCCAGCGTTTCCAGTAGTCAACATACTCGGCCACACGCTCAGGTGTCACCTCGAAGCCGTTCGTCAGCCCGTCATTGACCAGCCAATCCCGCAGCCGCTTGAACCGGTCCTGCCGGTTCAACTCGACCGGTGAACCCCAGAAATACATCTCCCTGTCGCCTCGGCGTATGCCGACCCATTCGTGTCCGCGCATCCTCGCCGCATTGATGTGGGCCTCGCGCGTAGAAGAGGTGTAGAATTGCAGCGCCTCGTTCGTTGAGCCGCTCGTCCGCACGAGCTGCACGCGCTTGCCGTCGCCGTACCACGTCATCTCCTCAAGACGCTCCCGGATGGTTGCCTTAACCAGTAGCGGAAACCGCCCCAGGCCATCAAGACTCTGAATGTCCTCGGGTTTGATACCCCTTTCGTCCATGACGGAACGCCAGTAAGGCGTGTGCTCGTAAGCTCTTGCGACGATCTGCCTCAAACGCTCAAGCCTCAGGGCGTCAAGCTCCTCCCGCGGCCGGCGCTCGCTTTCTCGAAGCTCACGCAGAATGGAAAACGTTCTGCGCCCGAGCAGACGCTCCTGAATTCGGAAGAATGTTCGGGCCAACGGCACAAACATGATCGGCCTCAGCTCCCATCAAGAGGTCGCGGCGTTCGCCGCGTTGGCTGGGACATGAGTTCCTCGGCCACCTTGCTTACGACTACGCGGTACTTGTTCGAAGCAAGGGGTTCAATCTCATCCACGAGTTCGACCTTGATTTCCTCCTCATCCCCCAGTCTCTGTCTGGCCGCCTTAAGAATCTTGGGAACCAGATCATTCGGTCGGTTCTCCTCTGGAACCACGAGAATGCGTATCTCGCCCAGACGATCCTGTCGCACCTGCATTTGTCTTATCCCCGGAGTGTTCCGACAGATGTAAAGAAAAGCCACAGAACTGACCCACTTGCCTTCCGTGGTAACGATGAATTCGTGCAATCTCCCTCCCGTAACTCGCAGACTCCGCAGCTTCCTTCCGCATGGGCATTCATCGTCAGAAAGCGTAACAATGTCGTTTGTTCTATAGCGAATCATCGGCATCACATCATTAGCCAACGTAGTGACCACTAGCTCCCCTTCTCCGTCAACAGGTTCACCCGTCTGCGGGTTCACCGTCTCAAGGATCAGTTGCTCGTCGTTCGTGTGCATCGTCAGGTGCTGACACTCATGGCCGATCAGGGCGGTTTCTCGTGTTCCGTAAGAATCACATACCGGCACCCCAAACGCATCGGAGATCATCCTGCGGTCATCTTCGCTGAGCATTTCGGCTGTGGTAACGATTGCTCGCAGGCCGCGTGCCTTCAGAGACCTCAAGTCAATACCCAGTCGTGTGCCCATCCTCGCGAAGAGCGATATGCTACTGGCGTACCCAAACAGACACCGTGGCCGCCATTTCTCCCAAGATGCGAAACACCTCGGAACATCGTCCTCATGCATCTCCACGGCGTTGGAGAAGGTATTGTTGATCAGAACATCGCGCAAGTTCTTCATGCGGGTCTGTGCAGTGACTTCAACGGGAGCCGCCCAGAAGTAAAGCTCCTTCTCGCCAGGCCTGATTCCTACCCATTCATGTCCCCTCATCCGTGCTGCCGTGATGTGCGCTTCACGACTGGAACTGGAATAATACTGGAGTGCGTCATTTGTCGAGCCGCTCGTTCTCGCCAGCACGACCCTTCGACTTTCCTCGCGCCAGACCATTTCGTCCCGATGCTCGCACACACTGGACTTCTCAAGCAACGGGAATCGACCCACGTCCGCCAGAGAACGGACGTCAGACGGCTTGATCCCATGTTGATCCATCACAAAGCGCCAGTACCGGGTCTTCTCATAGGCGCTTCTTACCGTCTGTTTCAGACGCTCAAGTCGGAGCGTATCGCGTGTTTCGCGGTCCCACCACTGGCTCTCTCGCAGTTCACGCAGGATCGGAAACGTCCTGCGGCCGAGCATGCGCTCGTGGATCCGAAACACGGTTCTCGCCACGACAGGCAGCATGTCGGCTACTCCAACATCAAACCCAGTAGATGCTGTTGACGACCTGAACTGCTTTTCTCACAAAGGCCTTAATCACCGACGACTGGCAAGGCGGAACCGCTTTGGCCGTGTATCGGTTCTCCGCAATTGCTGTCGAAAGCTCGCCGAAAGTGTAGGTCGGAAACTCAGCCCGATGACCGGAGAGCCAGTCGCAGAGCCGCTGAAAACGACGGGGGACAATCCAACTTGGCCGCCCTCCCTCGTATTGGCTGTTACGAACCTTAAAGAGGCTGAAGCTGTGCAGGATGACAACGGCATCGGCTCCCGCGCCGCAGATCTTGCGAATCGCGTTCCGGCATTCCTCAAATGAGACTCCCATCAGGTCGAGCGGCTTCGCCGCCTTCAGGCCCGGAAGCTTCGGCAGGGCAAAGCCCGACAGAGCCAGCTCGAGAACGTCGCCATACCACCGCGACCCGTTATAGGGCTCTCCGGTGTTCAGGCGGCACCCTTCAGGGGCATATGGAAAGCTGTAACTGCTGTCGATCCGGATGCCGACGGCCGAGAGCTGCTCAAGCACGCTCTCCGAGACGGACATGTTGCCCGAGCGAAACGCCACAGGCACCCGGCCGGTCCATGCTCTGATTCGGTCGCGCCCTTTCTCAAGCAGCGCCCGCTGTTCTCTCTCTGAGAGTTCAGCAAGCATATCCGTGGACACATAGGGCTTCCCCTGCATCTTCAGTCCGAAATGTTCGTGATTCGGATGGATGTGAAGCTGCACGTCCTGACTGCGGTCGAGCAGATACTTGCAGATCACCTCGCCTTGACCTTCGTGCCCCTGCTCGGTCATAAACGCTTCGACAAAGAACGTCGCCTTGAGCCCTTTCTCGGCCAGGATCTCCGTAATCAGCGGCAGCCCGTAGGTCCGGGTACCATACTGTCCCATCACCGCCCGCGATGGCGGCACGGGCCTGAGCGAAGGATTGTCCCACGCTCCGCCCATTCCGCATTCGACATCAAAGGTGACATAGACACCCGGTTTCATTGCGTTTCCTTATCTGCTTCGGGCTCACCGATGAGATCCACCTCGCGTCTTCCGAGTTTGCGAACCATCTGCCGCCAATCAACCCAGAAAGGTCTCGGGTCGGCTAAGCTGAACACGTCGTCACGCGTCCAGGGGCCGAAGTTCCAGAGGAACCTCGCCACCGCCGACAGCCGGCCAAGGTGTGTCTGGCCCGGAGGAAGCGGGTCGCGTCGGATCATCCCGAACATCCAGTTTGCGTCGCCTCCCAGGACACGCGTGCGCAGCCCCAACCGGTAGCAACGACGGCGCATGCGGTCCGGCTCGAAATGGCTTTGCCACAACAGAAACGGGGCGTCGAATCCCGCCATGATCACCGTCGGCAGACCGCCGATGAACCGCGGGTTGATCTCCAGGAAGATGTACCGTCCGCTTTCGGGATCGTAATGAAACTGAATGCCGCCTATGCCTTCCCACCCGATCGCCCGGAGCAGTCGCACGGCGTCACGGATCACGTCGTCATGCCGACAGGTGATCCGCTGGACGGTCACGCCGCCCGCAAGCGGCATGTGGTGTTCCCCGATGTACTCGCCGACCATGAACGGCTCGCCTTGGTGCATCAGGACTTGAACATGGTCTTCGACGCCGGCGTGGTATTGCTGCACCAGCACGTTTGAGGCAATGTCCTTGACCGACTCGCAAATCCTTTCGAGATCCCTGTCGCTTTCAGCATATGCAGCCTTCCAGGGCGCCGTATCGTCCACAGTATTCTGATTGCGCGTGCGCAGGACGAGCGGAAATTGAAGCGACGGTCTGGAGGTCCCGCTCATCAACCTGTCGAGCGTCGTCCCCCGGGCGACCGGCACGCCCAGCCGCTGTGCGGTCTTGTTCATATAGCCCTTGTCAATGGCCTTCGCGAAGCACTCCGCCGCCGGGCTGAACACGTGGATATCCGGTTCGAAGCGGTCCCGGCAGCGTATCAGCGCGTCGTGGTAGGACTCGGAGATGACCATGATGGAGCCAACGTTGAGTTCGCGCGCCAATGATTCGATTTCGTCCGCGAAACCCGCACCGCGGGGAATCGTCTCGAGCCGCCATGCCCCGGCGGAATACCGCGAGTGGGCTGGCAGGCTATGTTCGGTGTGACACACCGTGAACACCTGCAGCGCTGCGCGTCCCAGGCTTCGAACCACCCACAGCCCGACCTGCGTGTCACCCACGAGTGCGAGCACCCGCCGGGCGCGCGGCGCGGGATCTGGCTTTCGCCTGTTCGCCGTCCTGATGGGTTTCACTTCTTCACCTTTCCCACCCCAGCACTTCGCAGTAGACATCCATAATCCGTCCGATCATGCCGTCCAAGCTATATTCCGCTTCTACCCGGCGTCTTGCGGCCTGTCCCATTCGCTTGCGAAGATCGGGGTCACTGGAGATTCTCAGCATGCGCTCCGCAAGGGCCGGGACATCACCCGGCTCGATGAGGAAGCCCTCCTGTCCATTCGTTATGACTTCGGGAACAGCCCCAACGCTCGTCGCAATAATGGGGAGCCCGCACGCCATCCCCTCGAGAATAGCCATCGGCAAACCCTCCGCGTAACTGGGCAGGACAAGACAGGCTGCCGAACATAGAGCCTCCCTCTTCGATTCACCCGAGAGCACACCGACTAGGCATACGCGAGTGTCACAGCCCAACTCGACTATGTACCTTTCCAGTTCCTCCTTCTGCCCACGCATAGTCTCTCCACCGGCTATTTCGACCTGCCCATCAAAGCCGCACGCGCGAGCAACGGCCGCCGCCTCAATGAGGTCCCGTCCACCTTTGCCTTCAGCGAAGCCTCCTATAAAGAGGAAGACCGGCCGTGGGTCTTGCTCAGCCACCCTCTTATCGGGCAGAGGCACCCCATTAGGGACAACCCTCCACCTCGCCCTCTGCGCCAGTGGCGCTAGACGGCGAAGCCATTCCTTACTCAGGACGATTACTGCTGAAGCACCCTCGAACGCCCACCGCATCAGCATCTTTCTGAACCCATCCTGCTGCCTTCCGAAATCGCCGAATTCTCCCCCATGCACATGCCAGATCACGCGCGAGCCGAGTAACTCCCCAACAGCTGCGTGGAAGCAGTCCCGCCAGAACGTGAATCCGCTACAGGTGTGAATGTGCACAATGTCCGCTTTCTCCCGGACGATGTTGCGAATAAGCCTTGCGAAGACCCAGATTTGGGCGACGATTCCGGTCAACACGTGACGACCGTCCTGAGTCGTCTTGCCGTTGTTGATTGTTGTCACGCGGCAGCGTCGAGCAAGGGCGCTCTGTCGAAGATTCCCCATCACCGTAGCCATCCCGCCGACCAAGGGAGGCAGTGGGCCGAGCATAAGAACCCTGATTCTGCGCTTCCTCTGCCTGCTGGACATTCTGTCCCTTTTCTCCGCTGGTTCTGTCACTCGACGGTACACGTTCAGATAGTCTCTCGCCATCGCTGCGGCACTGTGGCGCTCCCTGACAAACCTCGCGCCTCGAAGGCCCACGTTTTCCCGGGCGTCAGGACATGTAAGGAGCTGGCGCATTCCCTCCGCCAGGCTAACGGGGTTGCGCGGCTCAACGAGCAGTCCGGCTCCAGACTGCACCAGAACCTCCGGCACGCCCCCCACGGCTGTTGCGACTACCGGCAAGCCGACCGACATCGCTTCGAGAAGCGCCATCGGCAGCCCCTCGGTTCGACTCGGAAGAACATAGGCATCGGCGGCAGAATACAGAGCCAGGGTATCTTCACGGTAGCCCAGAAACTTGACAGTGGACCTGAGGCCGAGTTTCGCCGTAAGATCTTCGAGGTTCCTCAAGCACGCCCTGTCTGAAGCAGAACCGGCTATTGCGACCACGAATCGCCGCCCCTGCACCTGGTGACGCAGATGCTCAGAAGCGACCAGCAAATCATCGTAGCCCTTTTCCGGCTTGATGTTACCGACAGCAACGAAAAGAAACACGTCCTCCGCCAGTCCAAGCTCATTCCTGACCTCTTGTCCAAGTCCCGGGTCTCGAGACCGAATAAGGATGCCGTTACTGATGACCTCTATAGGCTCGGAGATTCCGAGTAACTCAGCATAATCACGCGCAACTTCTCTAGAAACCGCCGTAACCGCCGCAACCCGATGAAGAGCCCATCGTTCCAAGAGCCTTGGCCGTTCCTTCTGCCCGAAAAGCAAACCGTGGCAACTCAGGACAACAGGGCAACTCCCGGCCAGCCTGGTAGCTGAGACAACGTAGGGAAGGCTGGAACGGTCGTGTACATTCACCACGTCCGGATGGAATCCGCGCAGCAACCCAGCCAAGCGAACGATCGCCCTGAGATCGTAGCTCCGATTGGACCCAATCGCCTCAACCGGCACCCCCATCTCGGCAAGGCGCCGTCCCAGTTGCCCTCTATCCCGCAGACAGATCACCATCGGATCGAACCCGCCAGCAGCGAACTCTGTGGCCAAATGCATGACCACACGCTCTTTCCCGCCCGGGCTCATGCGATCAACAACGAGCGCGATCCGACGTGCTGGCCCACGGAAACCGACTGAGGATGTCGGATGGTCCGTCACTTTACCACCTTTCCGGTTCTGCCAATCAGGTCAGAGCAACATTCCCGGACACACGTCACATAGTATCCACGGATCTGATTCCTGTTTCTTGTTGCGAATGCTTCGTCGAGCCGCCCGGTACCGGGAGTTGTTCCACACTTCACGTACCGACGCGCCAAACACATTGCCTACGCTGTATCTCTTCTCGTAGCTTCCGCAGCACAGGTCTACATCGCCGTCCCAGCAAATGATCATGTGGTGCCACGGGTTTGTGCATTGGAATATCTTTTGTCCCCCCGAGGGCATGATCCCGCCATTCTCACGAACCATCCGGTAAACGGGGTTTACCTTTGCGTCATCTTTGGGCAGCCACCGGTCCATCAATTCCAGGCGTTCCTTCCGCAGTTGCTCTTCGCTGACATTGCGCGGTTTCATCGTCCTGTCATAAGGCAGCAGACGCAAATTGAGGCTGGTCTCTTCCAGGAAATGCCCTACTCCGAGATTCGCAGCGAAATCAGGGAGCAAGGGTGCTTCACACTCATTATCGCTCCGGACAATGTAGTCGAGTCGAATCTCCGGGGTCTGTGAACCGAGCCTCCGCTTCGTTTCGCATACTGCTTTGACCTTGTTGATAACGTCTACGAAACGGTGTCGTGGCTGATAGTTGCGGTATGTCTCTTCGGAAAGCCCGTGGAGTGCAACACCCAGAACGTCGAGGCCCGACCGGACGAGACGTTCGGAGTCTTCTGTCTCTAAGTTGTGCAAATTGCTGGAAACCTCGGCGTGAATCTTCCGGGCCTTGACGTACTCGATCATGTCGTAGATCCGAGGATGCATAAGCGGTTCGCCCCAGTTGTAAAGACCGATAAAGGTAACGTAAGGACTGACCTCGTCGACCAGGCGTGTGAAGTTGTCCCACTCAATCATCCCCAAGGACCGACTCCGCCGGCCTTGGCCCACCGGGCACAACACGCAGTCGCCGCTGCACAGATTCGTGACCTCAATAGCAACGGATGTCGGCATCGCAGGGCAGTAGGAACTCCGCAGTCTCATCTGGGCCTTGGCCATCGCCGCATTTGTCACGCGGACAATTCCAACCGGCGACGAGACGATTATGCGAAGTGCCGTCACGAGTCTCGAAACCTGCTTCTGAGTGCTCTGCAAAATCTGCGCCATTTCACCTGTCCTCGAGAACATGGGCTGCCGCAATGGACGCCGGAGAGACATAGTGGCTCATCTGGACCCTCCTGGTGCTATTGCAGCGGAAGCCTGTGACGACCCGCGACGGTCCTGTTTTCCTGCGGCCGAGCCGACTTCATTCTGAGCATTGACCACTGCCCGCCAGAGGCACACGGGCATCGCGAGAAAAAGCCAGGAACCCTCTGTGTACAATCGATTTATCGTGAGACCGCAGAACACGTAGACGCTGATGCTCAGAATCACGGCGTAACTCGCCATGATCAGCTTTACCTGGATATGCGCTGGCAGGTTGGCACATTGCGACCGCACCTTGAGGAGGAGGCCAATCGCGCTGACAACGATCAGAAAGTACACCAATAGCCCCTGCACGCCCAATTCGCCCAGGCAAAGGACATAGGTACTATGTGCATCTCGGTTGGGATGTTCAGGAGCGTAACTCCCGATCTTCTTCTGAAAGTTCCCCGCACCGACACCGAGCGGCTGGTCCAGAAACATCTTCAACCCGCCTTCCCAGATTTCGAGTCGGCTTTGTGCGGAGGCGTCCCGCTCGGCCTCCTCAGCCGTGATCGTGCTCGCGCGCCCCCAGAAACCCGGGTCAGTCAATGAGTAGGCCCCGATGGCGAACACAATGATTCCAGCAAGGACCACCATCCGATACTTCTTCGGGGCAAGGAGCAGCGCAACCAGCAGAGCTCCAGCCAAACCGACGACGGCCGTCCGGCTGCGCGCAAGGACAATGCTGTTTACCGCAAGCACCCCGGTGATCAGACAGAGTGACCGGCCCTTCCAGCCGCTCAGGTAGGTCTGTACGGCTATGATTGGAAGACACGCAAGAAGGTGTACCGCATAATCGTTCGCCTCACCAAAATCGCTGCCGCCAACACCGATGTTGAGGCGCCCGCCCGAAAAGCCTGCTGCCCCCGCAGAATACCCTTTGTACGCCAGGTAAAGCACCCCGATAACGACCGCGTAGAACACAACGTTCATGCTTCTGACCGACGTGACGACGTGTGTGAGGATGAGCGCAAAGACCATGACCTTGGCGAACTTGATTGCCGGGATGTCGACGCTGGTGGGTGAAACCCGTTCGGGTGGCTCGCCCAGGAGCATCGAAAGCCAGATCACAACAAGGAAGGCCACCATCAGCCATTCATGTCGGGAGAGTAACTTTGGGCCGTAGCGTAGTTTCCTGTGATTGATCAGGGTACCCACAATAGTAAAGATCGCCAAGACCAGCGAATACCGCACACCCAGCCCGGCGATCGGTGCGGACCACCATTGCTTTTCGGGGGAGATGTGGTAGTGAAGTACGTACGCCACAACCCCAATCAGCGGGGCATAGAGTGCACCGCCACACGCGGCAATGAACCCAACCATGAACAGCATGGTCTTAATCGCCATCCCATTCCCGACCACTAATGCCAGATGTATGTCTTACTTCTTCTGGGACGCATTCATTGCACCCTTCAGAACCACTTCAAGGTTCGTTGCCATCCGCGACCTTGTGAAGGCCTTTCTTGTGCAGCTTCCGCGGGTTCCTAAGAGTTCATTCTTCTGGAAGGCGACGATAATCTCTTTCAGCACTGCCGCACACTCCCGGGCATCGCTGCTTCGCAGTCGCCACAGCCGACATCCGCCCCGCAGCAGAATGTCGCAAACTTCTTCCCCGGCACCAACAGCAAGCACAGGTTTGCCGCAACCGACGTATTCGTATGCTTTTGCCGGGACCGAGGCCAACGCCTCGCTGCCGCTTTGACCGAAGAGCATCGCCACATCGGCCCCTTTGAGAATCTCGAGCGCCCGCCGATGCGCCACGAAGGGTACCGTGCGCACGAGCGACGCAACTCCATGTTCCGCGGCAATATCCAAGAGATGTCGACCGTTGTAAGTCTGCGAGCCAACCAGCACGACCAGAAGACGTCGCGCCGCCTCCGGTGAGCTCTCGATCAAGGCTCCTAAGCCCAGAAACAAGGGAATGGGGCTCCTCGGGCCATAGAATGTTCCAGCGTGGACCAGGACGCAGCGACTCTCATCCAGCCGTTCCGGCTGAATCATGTCGAGTTCGCCGGGATCGAACCCGTTGAGGACGGTCGTCATATCCTGTCCCCTTTCTGGATGTCGCTCCAGGTAAAACCTACGGATGCCGTCCCATGCAAAGGTGATCTTCGTAGCTCCATTAACGACAATGCCTTCGAGCCAGTTGTCGACGGCTCTGTGCGCCTTGTACGGCATGGAACGCCAGTGGCTGCCACACCACGGGTCGCGAAAATCCGCGACCCAAGGAACTCTCAGCAGCCTGGACAGGGCTGCGGCCACAAGGTGACTTGTCCATCTGGGCGCGGAACTGAAGATAATGTCGGGCTTGTGGCGCTTTCCCTCGCCCAATCCAGCCCATACTGCAGGCAGAAACCAACCGCATGAGCTATCTGGAACATGAAGCCACCATGAAAGCCAATCAACAACTTGCAGTAGCCTGCCCTGTCTCCCTGACCCCGGCTTTTCCTGCGAATCGCTGGCTGCTCGGGCGGAACCAATTCGCACGCTCGGGTGCCGCTTCAGGACCCGTGCAGCAAGTGCGGGCAAGTCGGGAGTTGCGGTCCTGACAATGCGAACGTCTCTCGGAACCTTCGTCAGAAGTCCACAGTCCAACGCTTCATCGGCCTTCGGATGTGTCGTGATCACGGTGACAACCCATCCCTGCTCACTCAGGTGTTGACATAAGCCAAGGGTCCGGTGAATCCCCACCCCGGACCTGGGCGGAAAAATGTCCGTGATTATCAAGATCGATCTCTGGGACCTCACCATCGTCTTCCCTCGGCATGATCATCGTTCCGGCGCGTGGCATCGCTCGGGATCACAGCACTGTGCACGCGTTCTCCATCGACAAAAAACCTGTTCCAGTATTCGAACGTCACAAGCCGCGCCAGCACCTCGAAGACATATCCTTTCGCCATCTGGAGTCTCAGCAGTTTCTTGATTCCAGCACGGCTGTAATATCCCCTGTCCAACGTCCGCTGGTCTAACAGGATCGACTCGATCCAGGATCTGAGCGCTGGGACGGTCCGATACCAGTGTGCATAATGCACGTAGGTTCGGCGGTCAGGGATGCTCAGACGCCCGGCTGTCGCCCTCCCCAAAACAAAACGCAACAGAGTCATCATGCGCTGATACCTCAAACGGCGCAAACTGGGTTCGCGGTCCAAGGTTGTCGGAATGAATTGTGTATTCGCCGAGATACACGGGATGTCCACTAGTTCCGGAAACGCCCTGCAGAGCACCGCTTTGTAGAAGCGGCTTGCATACCGCCACTTCACCGGCAGTCTGCAGTAAAGATCAAGTAAGTCATAATCCCCAAACGGATACTTCAGGTCGGCTACGGTTCCCAACATGCCCGCGTTGCCGATGTTCGTGAAGCGCCTTTCGTCTGTGGCGAGATACATTTTCTCAAGTTCGTTTCCGGTCCCGCGCCCTCCGATGGCAAGTGCAATTTCACGGCGCGACGCCTTTGACAGCGATGCCAGCCTTCCTCGGTAAGCGATCCTGAGACTTGACGCCACGAACGGTGAGAAATCGGCTGCCAATTGCGTAGCGATCGCATCCGCACTTCCCGATATGGCCTCCTCTTCAAGATGGGGCTTTCTGAGAAACACTCCTCCGAGGAGAACGCCTCCCAAGTACCCGCTCAACAATGCGTCTGCGTGTGTGTCGAGGTATCCCAATTGGGACAGCCAGTGCAGGTGTGAGCAAGGAAACATTCCGTCAGTATACCAAATGCCAATATCGCCACACTTGACGAGAAAGTCGGGATGAATCGTCAGTTGATGGTTCGCCACGCGAAGACGTTGAGCGAGTCGCCGCGCCAGTTTCTGCTCAGTGTTGTTGCCGGAGCCCAGACTGAAGGTCGGAATCCTATGCCCTAAACCTGCGGCACCAGCCACGATCGCCCGTGAGTCCAGCCCGCCACTCAACATGCAACCACTCCGCCCCTGCTGCCGGAATTGCCGTCGCGTGGCTTGAATAATCAAGCCTGCCCCTTCTTCCACAGCATCCTCGAACTTCCAGTTCATGGGAGGACGAACCCGCGGCAAGTCCCAGTATTGATCCCGCGTTATCACGCCGCGTTGCCACATCAGAATGGTGCCATGCGGCAGAAACTTGACTTCTCTGAAGAATGTCCGGTCAAAGAAGGGGAACCCGCTGTTCAGGAACTCCGAGATCGCCTGGTCGTCGGGCGTTCCTCGAAAGCCCGGCACGGCCACAATGGCTTTGAACTCTGAAGCAAAGATGAGCGTGTCGTCAGCCGTCAAGTGATAATAGCATCCTCGCAGACCAAGCCGGTCCGTGAAGAGGTACGCCGCTTGCGCCCTGGAGTCGTGGA
>Ga0307379_10007202_pt1 | contig 15161 bp, 9 predicted proteins | sample UN2MG_FD_202237 | JGI IMG/M metagenome (GOLD analysis project Ga0307379, IMG submission 202237) | Soil microbial communities from Risofladan, Vaasa, Finland - UN-2 | ecosystem: Environmental > Terrestrial > Soil > Coastal area > Acid sulfate soil | place: Finland: Risofladan, Vaasa | collected... | reverse complement strand
CCGGCGAGATCCGGCAATTCCAGCAGCGCGTCGAGGCCGGCCTGCAACAGCTTGACGGCTTGCTGCGGCCGGAAGAGCCCGACCCGGCGGCCACCGGACCGGCCGGCAGTGCCGATTGGCAGCGAGTGATCCTCGGCCCCCATCTGGCCGGACGCCCCGAGCTGGACTTCCAACGCCAGCACCTGCTCAACGGCGTAATGGACGGAGAACCGGGCGCCTGTTCGCTGGCCGGACAGTTGCTCGTCTTCCAATCGGCCACCGCCGAGAAGATGCCTCCGCTGCTCAAAGAGATCGGCGAAGCCTACTACCGCTGGCAGCCCAAGACGCGGCCGGGATCCAACCCCATGGAGGAAGCGCTGGTCGGCTGGCTCAAAAGGAGCTGTGAAGACGCGGGAATCTTCAATACGATCGAGTTGGTACACCCGGGCGAACGCTTCGATTCCACGCGTCATACGGCGAACGCTCGCGGTGTGGAAATCACGGAAGTCCACGGGTGGATCGTGCTTCGAGACAACGGCAAGGTCTATACCAAGGCCGGCGTCGCCGTGAAATAGGAGTCCACCCACCATGCCGACCTTCCAGTGCAACCAGTGCGGTCAACAACTCCAACGACCCACGCAGCCGTACAGTTGCCCTCGATGCGGGCGCCAGGCGGTCGGGCTGTTTCGGGTCGTTCACGGGGCCGCACCCGCGGCGCCCGGCGGTGCACAGGGGGGACAACCGAGCGTGCCGCCAACACAACCGGGCGTGCCCTATATTCCGCCCGGCGTTCCACCCACACAACCCGGCGTGCCGCCGGCTCAACCCGGCATTTCACCAACACATAGCGGGATATCCTATACTCGGCCCGGCGTGCCGCCCGCCCAACCCGGTGTTCCGCCGGCCCAGCCAGGTTATCCGCCTGCGCAACCGGGTTATCCGCCGGCCCAGAGTGGCACGTCCTATCCTCCGCCCGGCGTTCCGCCTGCACAAACGGGTTATCCGCCTGCACAAACGGGTTATCCGCCGGCACAAACGGGTTATCCGCCGGCACAAACGGGTTATCCGCCGGCACAAACGGGTTATCCGCCGGCACAAACGGGTTATCCGCCGGCTCAGAGCGGCATGTCCTATGCTCCGCCCGGCGTTCCGCCGGCACAACCGGGTTGTCCGCCTGCGCAACCGGGTTATCCGCCTGCCCAGCCGGGAATCACACCGGGCCAACCACCGCAAGCCGCTCCGCCCCAAGCCCCGCCGCCGACGCAAGCTCCCCCGCCGCAAGCCGCTGCGCCGCAAGTGCAACAACCGGCACAAACTCCACCAGCCAGACAACAACGGCCGGCCCCAACCGCTCCGTCGCAACCGGCGGCGCAACCGGCATCCGTTGCCACGCCGCCTCCTTCGCCCCAGAAGGCCGCGCCGACCAAGCGGCCGCCGACGCCGGCCAAGGCCCCCGCAGCTTCGCGAAAGGAAACGCGGCAGACGGCTCCTCCGCAAGCCAAACCGTCGGCACCGCCGCCCTCGAAACCGACCGCGCCGCCGCAGCCCAAACCGGCCGCACCGGTGGCTGCCCAGCCGCCCAGCCGCCCTGTTCCCGTCGAACCGCCCAAGCCGAAACCGCGTCCCAAACCCAGCAGGCCCGAACAGTTCGTTTGGGCCTTTCCCGAAGAGCCGCCCGAGAGCGGCGCCGCGCCGCTGGTCACCGCGCCGGCGGTCGACGAGACGGGCCGCGTCTTCGTACACCTGCAGGGACGGCTCTACGCGATCGAGGAGGAAGACGGCAAGCCGAAAATCTGCTGGGAATACGTCACCAGCAGCCACGCTCCCGGCCCGGTCGTCGTCGCCCCCGACGGCACGTTGCGGCTGCACTGCAGCGACGGCACGCTCCACTGCCTGAGCTTCGAGGGCAAGCAGACCTACCCGCCGGTCAACGTCGGCGAGCCGCTGGGCTTTGCGGCCCCGATCGCCGACGCCGACGGCAACACCTGGATCAGCGCCCTCGACGGCGGCCTGATCAAGGTCGATCCCGAGGGCCGCGCCTCCGACCGTTATTTCCGCTCGCGGCAAAAATTCGACGCCCCGGGGGTCATCCACGGGGGCGTGCTCTACATCGGCTCGGAAGACGGCTACATGTTCGCCGTCCGGCTGGACGACCGCCGGGGCGAGAACCTCTTCGACCACGCGGCCGAGCAGGGCTACACCGGCTGGTACATCCACAGTTGGCCCGCCCTCTCCGACGACGGCAACCTGATCGTCGCCGGCCGCGACGAGCACCTTTACGGCTTCTCCCCGAGCGGCAAACGGCTCTTCAAGACGCACCTGCCCGGCCAGGCGCTGGCCTCGGCGGTGATCGACAGGCACGGCCAGGTCTACATCGGCGTCAGCCAAGCGCGGCGCGGCGAGGAACCCCGCGGGGTGCTGCTGTGTCTGGACGGGAACTCGCACAAGATCCGCTGGCAGTACCAGGCCGCCGGGGCCGTCGAATCGACGCCCGTCATCGGCGAGGACGACGTGGTCTACTTCGGCGACAACGCGGGCGTGATCCACGCGGTCGATTTCCGCGGCACGGCGAAGTGGACGGCGCGGGTGGAGTTGCCGGTCCGCTGTGCCGGCACGATCCTCGGCCCCGAGCGGCTCGCCTTCGGCCTGGAAGACGGGACGCTGATCGTGCTGAAGTGTTCCTCGCCCGGCCTGGCCCAAGCCGGCTGGCCGAAAGTCGGCAAGACGCTCGGGCAGTGCGGCATGGTGTAGCCGAGTAGGTTATGCTTCAGCATATCGGTCCGCAACCGCAACCAGCGCAACCGAACCCAGCGCAACCGCAGCCAGTATTCGTTCTGGGGAGTTTCTCGGCCACGGACGAAACACGGACGAAACACGGATCGAAATGAAGTAATTCCACGACCATCTTCTCTCTCCATCTGTGTTTCATCCGTGTTTCATCCGTGGCTCTCTCCCTCAAGCCCGATATGCTAAAGCGTAACCTACTCCGTAAAGCACGGCGACGCGCCGAGACACACGCGACCTTCTACCGCCGAGCGGACGCAATCGGCCACGCCGGCGAAGGCCACCCGGACGTCGAGTTCGCCCGGGGCGTAATAGGCGCACTTGCCCGAGTCGGTCATGATCACCTGCGAGTCGGAGCGGAGGATCGGCGAATGGAAGGGGCACGTGTCCAGCGTAATGCGGACGCCGAACTCCGTGAGCCGGTCGATCAGGCCGCCGCTTAGGGCCAAGGCGTGGGACTGCCGGCTGGTAATCACCAGGAACGTGACGTGCGGATGGACTGATTTCGGCCGCTCTTGGTCGATCAGCCCGGCCAGCCGGCGAAACTCGGCGAAGGAGAAATGCGGGCAGCCCAACACGACCGCGTCGAGCCGCTCGCCTGCTTTGGCCGAGGAGAGATCGGATCGGGCCGCCAAGAGATCCGCCATCCGCACGTCGAGGATCTGCTCGGGCTGCTCGCCTTGAAAAGCTTCGTCCCGCGTTCTCGCTTCCGGCGTCACGCCGACCGCGTGGAACAGCGCGACCGCGCCGGAAGAGGCGGCCGCCGCGCCCAGGGCCTTGAGCTGATCGTCGGTGGCGTCGGCCGGCAGCCCTTCGATCACCGGGATGCGATCCTGGACCCGCGAGCCGAGCAGGTGTCCGAAGATCGGATAGAAGGTGTCGTCCCGCAACACGGCCGGTTCTATGTCGATCAGCCGCACGAGGATCTGCCCCTTGCGGTTCTCCTTCAGGTGCAGGCCCTGTTTGGGCACCCGGCCGGTGATGGCGGCGCAGATGTCGATGTAGTCTCCGTACCAGTTGGTTCGGGCGCCCAACACGGAATTGGCGTAGGCCACGGCGTTCGACTCGCCCCAGCAGATCTGCTGTCCGAAACGGGGCGTCAGGTAACCCTGGTAGGGCGCGCAGGTCCACGTGGGAATGCAGCCCATGTCGGTGTACGCCTTGGCCTGGCGGATCGCCTTGGCGGCGAAGTCCTCCGGCACGCCGAACTCCCGCCAGTTCTGCAAGTCCAGCGGCCCCATGTTCAGCGTGGTGGGCACGACGACCTTCCCGCCGCGGGCGGCCAGCGTCTCGGCGAATTCGAGGCCCGCGTCGCTCAGCAGCCCGCAGCCGTCGATGTGGGCCTGGGTGATGTCCATCATCTCTTCGGCGCCGTAGACCTCGGCCATTCTCACCAGGATCGACATGGCGAGCCTGGCGGCGGGGGTCCCCTCGCCGTCGAGCATGCGGCGGTCGTTTTCGGTCAGGCGGACGGGCATTTTTCCTTCATCCAATGGATCTCTGTTCAAGATATCGCAATTTCAGGAAGATGCAACCGGGTGGTGCGCAGTGCGCAGGCGCGTGGCGGTTCGGCCGTCGGTCGCTTCGACCCGCTTGCCCGGCCGGTTCGCGGGAGGTTATACTGGGATTTTTGTGGCCATCTCGCTCCGCGAGATGAAGCTTCGTCTCGCGGAGCGAGACGGCTACTTTGTTCCCTCTTGATCTTGACGTGGAGTGCTATGCTGGTTCTCAATGCGGCGGACGTTCGGCGGGCGTTGCCGATGGACAGAGCGATCGACGCGATGAAACAGGCCTTTGCCGCACTGTCGGACGGACGGGCCGAAGTGCCGCCGCGCATCCATCTGCCCGTGCGGCCGCACGACGGGGTGAGCCTGGTCATGCCCGCGCTGGTGCATGACGCAGACGGCGATGCCATGGTGGTCAAGGTGGTTTCGCTGTTCGACGGCAACCCCCGGCGAGGCTTGGCACGAATCCAGGCGGCCGTGCTGGTCCTGGAAGCCGAGACGGGCCGGCCGATCGCCCTGCTGGAAGGGGCCACGCTGACGGCGATCCGCACGGGTGCCGCGTCGGGGCTGGCCACGGATCTGCTGGCCAGGAGCGATTGCCGTACGGCGGCGATCTTCGGCGCCGGGGTTCAAGCCCGGACGCAATTGGAGGCGGTTTGCACGGTACGCTCGATCGAAACCGTTTGGGTCTACGATCCGATTCCCGGCGCGGCGGAGAGGTTCATCGCCAAGGTCGCCTCTCGGGGCCCGATTCCCGCCGACGTGCGCGCCGCCTCGACCCCGCGGGAGGCCGTGGCCGAGGCCGATATCATTTGCACGGCCACGACCTCCCACGAGCCGGTCTTCGCCCACGCCGACCTGAAGCCGGGCGTCCACGTCAACGCCATCGGCTCCTATCAGCCCCACGTTCGAGAGATCCCCTCGCAAACCGTGGTCGAGTCCCTGGTGGTTACCGACCACCGCGACATCGCCCTGGAGGAGACGGGCGACTTGATCCAACCGATCCGCCGCGGCCTGATCGACGCCGATCACATCCACGCCGATCTGGGCGAACTCGTGCTGGGCCGCAAGCCGGGACGCAGTTCCGACGAACAGACCACGCTCTTCAAGGCCGTGGGCCTGGCCGTGCAAGACGCCGTGGCCGCACGCGTGGCACTCGCTCAGGCGAAGCAGTTGGGACTGGGGCAGCCGGTGGAGTGGTGAGGGATGGTCGCAGCCGGAACCCGCCGACTGCGATAACGCCCGCCGACTGCGATAACGCCCGCCGATTGCGATCGGCGGGGTCGCGTCGAGATCACGCACATCCTCTCGCAATGACCGCGGCGGCAAGGTGCCGCCGCGCGTACCCCGGGGAGTGCGATCCCCGGGCGTTTTCCGCGCTCTGCCGGCCTGTGTCGTCGGCGCTCTCGGACCGACGTTCATTCCTCCGCCGCCAGACCGGCGCACACCAACTCCTGGTCGTTTCGCGCGAAGACGTGCCGGTATGCGTAGGCCGGATGCGCCCAGCAAACGCCGTCGCGCTGGTTGAGCTGGACGGTCGTCGGTTCGATCAGCTTCGCCCGGCTGATCTCGTGAAACCCGTCGGGCGAAAGCCGGCTGATGATCAGTTCGCCCCGTTCGTTGAACATCCAGACGTTTCGGCCGTTGCGGACCATGTGGATGTTGCTCCAGCGGGCCTTGGGCGTGGCGGTGAGATCCTCCCAGACGCGGTCGCCGTTGTCTGCCCGCAGGCAGCGCAACTGGCCGTAGCTATCGACGCCGTAGACGTAATCGCCCTGGAAGTACGGCGTGCTGATCATGGCGTGCAGGGCGTCGGTGATGATCTCGCTCTGGCCGCGTCGGCGCCAGAGTTTTTCCACTTTCAGCTCGTCGGGATCGAGCCGCAGCATCAATGCCCCGTCGTAGAATGCGGAGAGAAACATCCGGTCGCCTTCGACAACCGGGGTCGGCACGTTGATGACCATCTTGTGCGGCGGGAAGGGATAGGTCCAGTGGACGTTGCCGGTGGCCGGGTCCAGCCCGACGACGTTCTCGCCCGTCCAGCAGACCAGCACGGGCCGGCCGGCCTGCTGGATGAGGATCGGTGCGGAGTAGGACGCCTGGTCGTCGAGCGCTCGCCATAGCTCTTCGCCCGTGCACTTGTCCAGCGCGACAATGCAGGCCCCCTCGTCGGCCCCGATCTGCACGATCAGCCGATCGCCGTCGACCAGCGGCGCGGAGGAGATTCCCCAGATGGGCAGGCGGATCCGGTAATCGACGCCGGGCTCCTTCTTCCAGAGCAATTTGCCGCTGTCCGCGTCGAGGCATCGCAAGTGTCCCATGGTGCCCAGCGCGTAGGCCCGGCCGTCGTCGAGCGTGACCGACGCCCGGGGCCCGGCCCGGTAGCCGACGCTGACGTACGGGCAGTCGTAGGAATGCGTCCAGATCGGCCGGCCGGTTTCGGCGTCGAAGCAGAGCACGCGTTCGACCTGCTCCGGCTCGGCGAGCCGATCGGTGAGGTAAACGCGTCCGCCGGCCACGGTCGGCCCGCTATATCCGCTGGAGATCGGCGCCCGCCAGCGGAGCGGGATCGTCTCCCCGGAGAACTTCTCAATGATTCCCGTCTCGCTCCAAACGCCGTCGCGATTCGGCCCCCGCCACTGCGGCCACTCATCGGCCGGAATTCTGCCGGCCGACGCCAGCGTGATGGTGGCCAACCAGAGAACCATGATGCGAATTCGTCCGATGTTCACTCGGCTGTCCTTTCAACTGACTGCATTTACGTCGGCAAGTCGTGACGACTGAAAGTTTAGCGGGCGGGCTTGCCCGCCGTGTCTTCCGCTGCAGTTCCCTCTGGTGGCCAGCCGACACGGCGGGCAAGCCCGCCCGCTAAACGACAGCGGCAATGGTTGCGCCGAACCGTGTTCCGCTCACTCTGCCGAACCCTCCTCGAACTCCTTCGCGTAATCGATCGCATAGTCGGGCGCGTCGCCGCCGGGGCCTTGCAGATAGTGCTCCATCCAGCGCAGCATCCGCACGTGGTAGTCGAACCGGGCCGCCGCCCGGCGATTGCCGTGGCCTTCCCCCGGATACAACACCAGCCGCACCGGCGCCTGGCCGAGCGTCTTCAGATGCCGGTAGAACTCCAGCGACTGCGACGGATGCACCCGCGGATCGCTCGTGCCGTGCAGGATCAGCGTGGGCGTGCGATTCTTCTCGACGTGCCGGATCGGGCTCCGCTCGAGAAAATAGTCCCAGTCATCCCACAATCGTTTGTGATGATGCACCAGGTACATTTCCTCGGGGATGTCGGTGGTGCCCATCATCGAGACGTTGTCGCTCAGGCCCACGAACATCACGCTGGCCGCGTAGCGATCGGAATAGTACGTGGCGCCCCAGGCCGACGCGTAGCCGCCGTAGGAGCCGCCGGTGATTCCCACCTTGTCCTTGTCGGCCAGGCCCATGGCGGCCAGGTGATCGATCGCGTCGACCAGGTCGTCGAACTCCTTGCCGGCCGCGTCGCCCTGGCCCATCTTCGAGAACTCCACGCCGCGGCCCGTGCTGCCTCGGTAATTGGGACAGAAGACGGCGAACCCCCGCGCCGCCGCCACCTGGCCGGGCCGATTGTAGCCGGTCACCCAGCCGTTGCTCACGTGCGACTCCGGCCCGCCGTGTACGCACAGGATCAGCGGATAGCGCCGCCCCCGTTCGAAGTTCAACGGATAGACGAGCACGCCTTCCAAATCCAATCCGTCGCGGGCCTTCCAGCGGACGACCGTTTGCCGGGCGAACCGCATCTCGCCCAGCCACGGGTTGGCGGTGGTCAAACGCCTGGGTTTCGAATTCTCCCCGGCCAGCAGAAAAACCTCGCTCGGATGCGTCGGGCCGTGGCCGGTGAAGACGGCCGTGCTCCCGTCGTCTGAAAGCGACAGGCCAGAGAGAATCGGGCCGGCGGCGTCGATGAGCACTTCCTTGCGACCGTCGAGCATCACCGTGCCGACCGTGGTCGCCGTGCCTTCGGCAGCGACCCAGCACAGTGTCGCGTTGCCCTTCCACTGGAACGATTCGACGTGCGCTTCGTACTCGGGCATCAGGTCGCGCAGCTTCCCGTCGCCCGGCACGCCGACGACCATCAGCCGGCCATCTTGCGGGTCGTGGATGTCCGCGCCGGAGATCATCGCCAGGCGTTTTCCGTCGGGGCTCCAGGCGACCTGGCCGAGCTTGCCCGGGTTGTCGATCCGCTCGATCGCCTTGCCCGTGTCGGCATCGACCACGCAGACCCGCTTGGACATGTAGCCGTCGTCGACCAACGGCGTGGGTGCCGACACGACGGCCAGTTGCCGCTTCGTCGGGCACCACTCGACGAACGACGCCGAGCCGGTCAACTCGATCGCGCGCGGCTTGTCAGACCCGTCGGCCGCGGCGATCCACACTTTCGTGGGCCGCCAGTCCTCCTCGTAGATCTGCTGGTCGAAGCCCTTTTCCTTGTATTCCTGTTGTTGCTTCGAGAGCGGCTCGGTGGCCAGAAACGCCACCTGTTTGCCGTCGCGGCTGAAGCTCGCGCCGTGCAGATCGGCGTCGTGGGAGATGGTGCGTTTTGCCTCGCCGCCGTCGATCGGCATGAAGTACAGGCCGCGGTGCTCGTCGTCGTCCCGCTTGGCGATGAAGGCGATCGCCCGGCCATCGGGCGTCCACTGCACCTGGCCGACGTTGACTTTGCCGGTGACGAACGGGCGCGTCTTCCCGTCCGCGTCGACCACGTGCAATTCGCTCCAGGCCGGCCCGTCCTCCTCGCCCAGCGGATCTCGCTGCACGGCCAAGGTATAGGCCACCTGCTTTCCGTCGGGCGAGACGGCGGCCGAAGTGACGCTCTTGAGCCTGGCCACGTGGCGGGGTGCGAAGAGTTCTTCGCCGGCCGAGACGATGGAAGCAGCCGACAAGAGGGCAACCAGTGCCGGGGCGACGGATAGGCACAGAACTCGTAGCAGGGCCGATTCCCGATGAGTGGGAGAGCGGTGCAGGTGATGTCGGATCATCGCAGGGAAACTCCGGAGGGGGTTGGACTCGCTGGACGTGGGCGCGTCGGACGTTCTCCAAGTATACGCCACGGCAAGGGGCCGGCCAAGCATGAACGCCCGCCGACTGCGCCAACGCCCGCCGACTGCGCCAACGCCCGCCGACTGCGCCAACGCCCGCCGACTGCGCCAACGCCCGCCGACTGCGCCAACGCCCGCCGACTGCGCCAACGCCCGCCGACTGCGCTCGGCGGGGTCTGCTTCGCAGCGGCTCCCAGTGCCGATCCCAACTGGCGCAATCGACCCCGCCGAACGCAGTCGGCGGGCGTTGGGGTCCACGTAGAAACAACTTGTGGACATGCCGGCAAGGATGGCAAACCGTTTCTGCGCGACTATCGCCGCTCAGGCCTCACACGCCCACCGTCTCTTCGACCGGCACGATCGAGAGCTTCGAGGCGGGGACCGGTGTAACGGCCGGTGTGACGTACCGGCACAACTGGGCTTGCGGGTTGTCGAGCACGGCTGCATTGCGTTCGTAGATGGTGGGCGGTTCGCGGGTCCAGCCCTCGGCCAGCCGCTTCTCTTCGCGGCGGATCTTCCTGAGCACGTAGCGCCCGCCCACCGCACTGTACAGCCGCGATTTCCAGCCGAACTCGCGATGCAACTCCCTGAGCAAGGCCGACGTCTTGGCGTACATGGCCGGGTTCTTGCGGTAGTAGAGCTTGGCGCCGGCGACAAGGGCCGAGTAAGTCGTCGCCAACTCGCGAGCCTCCCAAACGAACCGGCGGCGGACGCGCGGATCGGGGTGGTCCTTGTAATGCTTCCAGCCGGCCAGCGTGGTTCGCGTGATCCGCACGATGCTGGGACCGTTCCGCTCGAAGTCGCGGTCGAACGCCCGGATCATGAATTCAGCCGACTGCTCGTCGTTGATGTGCAGATGCCGGTAGTTGAGGATCGACTGGCCGTGAATGTCGCCTGCCTCGAACTCGCCAGGGTCCTTCATGCGTCCCTGGTCCGAAAGTTCGCGGTGCAGCGGGGTGCCGGGGATCGGCGTGTAGAGCATGAACTGGTGGAAGTCGGTGTCGTGCCGGGCGGCGTACTCGATCACCTCGTCGATGTTCTCCGGCGTGTGGTTCTCCAGGGCGATGATCGTCGAGCCGAGCACGCGGACGCCGTGCGACTGCAGTTCCCGCACCAGTTCGAAGGTATCCACGCCGTCGAGTTTCGTGTACTGGCTGTTCTCGCCTTCGAGCCCCATCCAGACCCAGGACACGCCCAGCCGGACGAGTTGATCCATGGTGTAGGAGCGCAGTACTCGGGCGGAGCTGAAGACGCAGATGGCCCAAACCTTTTGGTGTTTTTCCATCAGTTCGAGCAGGCGCAGCGCGCGGCGGCGGTGCAGCAGGAAGTTCTCGTCCATGACGAAGAAGGACTGGAGGTTCATGTCCCGTTCGATCTGGCACATGACGTCGAACAGCTCGTCGCCGGTCTGGTAGAAGTGGATGCAGTTGCCCTTGCCGCCGAACATGGCCGAGGTGGAGCAGAAGTTGCAGCCCAGCGGACAGCCGACCGACGGGATCAAGGTGGCGGCCGTGTCGCCCTCCCCGTCCTTGACCTGGACTCCCACGTTCCGTGTGCCCAGGCCGGAAACGATCAGCGGATGGCGAATGGGCCGGTCTTCGTCTTCGCCCAGGAAACGCCGGAACCACCGCACCCCTTCGCCGCGGACGATGTGGTCCGCGGCGATCCGCTCGTGCAGGTCGGGCACGTTGGCCACGTGGCCGCCGACGACGATGGTCGCCTCGGGCTGATACTCCCGCACCAGCTCGCACATCTTCTTGACCTTCAGCACGTTCGACACGATGCCGGTGATGCCGACGACGTCGTACTTGTGCGTGCGAAGCTCTTCGACGAAGCGGTCCAGATCCGGGAAGTCGAGCACCGTGCAGGGCGCCTCGACGTTCGCCTGGATCAGCATCAGCCCCCAACTGCGATGGAACATCCGCAGCGAAAACGCGCCTTGCGTGCGGGTGACCTGGTTATGGTAGAGTTCCATCGGGTTGATCGCGCGGCTGCCGTACTCGTCGTCTTGGGCGTAGGGGCCGAAGACGCTGCTGAGCAGGATTCTGGTTCGCGAGCCGGCCGGATGGATACTCGGGGGTTCTTGCCTGACGGGGTGAATATGAGCGTCGTCTGCTTTTTTGATCATCTGTTTCCTCGACTACGGTGTTGCCGTCTGTCTGTGCCGAGCGCACAAGTGAGCAATTATATGTCAAGTCGTCGCCGAGGATACGCCAACTGTGCCTGGGTCACGTAATAGGTAGGTAATACATGGCTTCCGCGTTGATTTGCCGGACACCATGGGGGCGCCCAGCCCGGCTGGAGGTGGCTGAGGCCGGGGCCGCTTCGTTGGATAAGAGTCACTATGGAGGATTTGCGGGGGATCGTGGCGGAACACCGCCTTTTTCGACGATCTGCGGTGGCGTGGGTCCGACCGGCGTGCCGCCTCCCCCCGCTGGTTGACGGTCTTCCGCCGGATCTGCTATCCTCGACTACTTCGGTGCGAAACATCGTTGCTGTGAATTATGGGGCCGCAATCTGCCGAGAAAGCCATGTCTGCACGCCGCTCCCTGAGACTCCCGATCACCCTGGCGATCGTGATGATCGTCCTGCTGATCGTGCTGACGGTCGGCTGGGTGTTGCTCAACGTGTTCGGGGCGCTGGGCGAACACGGTTATGCCGGACTCTATTGGGCCCTGCTGAGCGTGGGCACGACCTTCATCGTGCTGCTGGTGGTGGGCGTGATCCTCTACCTGGTGCTGTCGATCAAGACGATCAACCTCAACCGCCGCCAGTCGAACTTCATCGACAGCGTTACCCACGAGTTGAAGTCGCCCATCGCTTCGATGAAGTTGTACCTGCAGACGCTCAACCGCCATCAGGTCAGCGAACGACAACAGGCAAGCTTCTACCAGTTCATGCTCGAAGACGTGGAACGGCTCGACCACCTGATCAACCAGATCATGGACGCCGGGCGGTTGGAAACCGGCCCCCTCGATGGCGAAGCGGAAGACGTAGCCCTGGCCGAAGTGCTGCAGGAATGTGCCGAGACGGTCTGCCTCAGCTACCGCGTTTCCCTGCAAATCGTCCGCATGGACCTGCAACCGTGTACCGTCCGGGCAAGGCGCATCGACCTGGAGATGATCTTTCGCAACCTGATCGATAACGCCGTGAAGTACGCCGCCGCCCAGCCGCAGGTCGAGGTCACCTTGCGACCGTCGACCCACGGACGCATCGTGACGCAAATCGCCGACAACGGCCGGGGGATTCCGCCTCCGATGCGCCGGAAGATCTTCGGTCGCTTCGTCCGTCTGGGCATGGAGCTGGAACGCGAGAAGCCCGGCACCGGGCTGGGACTTTACATCGTGCGCACCTTGCTCCGCCGGCTCGGCGGGCGCATCCGCGTGCGCGATCGCCAGCAGGGTCCGGGAACCGTCTTCGAGGTGCAATTGCCCGGCGTCCCGGCCGAAGAAACTGTCGAGAACACCGAGGAAACCGCTGGATGAACGGCAAGGAACAAGACGACTCGACCGGCCGGAAACACCTCCTGGTGATCGAAGACGAGGAGCATCTGGCCACCGGCATCAAGTACAATCTCGATGCCGAGGGCTACCGGGTAACGACCGTCGGCGACGGGCCCTCGGCCATGGAAATCATCCGCGAAGATCCCCACGGCGTCGATCTGGTGATCCTCGACCTGATGCTGCCGGGCATGAGCGGGTACGCCGTGTGCGAAGCGCTCCGCGCCCTCGACCGGGACCTCCCCGTGTTGATCCTCAGTGCCCGCACGCTGGCCGAGGACCGTGCCCGAGGGTTCGACGTGGGGGCCAACCAATACATGACCAAGCCGTTCGATCTGGACGAATTCCTCAGCCGCGTGAAGAATCTGTTGACGTTCCACAACCGCCGCCGGGAATCGGCTTCCGCGGCGGCCGGTCCGATCACGTCGTTCGAGTTCGCCGGCTCGAGAATCAACTTCAAGACGTTTCAGGTCACCACGCCTGCCGGACCGGTGCGGATGACCCAAATGGAAATGACCCTGCTGCGATACTTCATCGAGAACGAGGGCCGGGTGATTCCCCGGCAGGAGTTGTTGGAGAACGTGTGGGGAATGAGCGGGAACGTACAGACCCGGGCACCGGATCAATTCATCCGGCGCTTGCGGAAGACGTTCGAGCCCGACCCGGCCAGGCCGCGACATTTCCTCACCATCCGCGACGCCGGTTATCGGTTCGTCGCCAAAGGGAAATAAAGCCGCGACCGGTGGTCGCGCCCACAAAGCCGCGACCGGTGGTCGCGCCATGAACTGCTGAACGCAAAACCGCCGTCAACGGCATCAGTTTCGCGATCGCGAGTCGCGTGTGGATCGGCGCGACCACCGGTCGCGGCTTTATAGAGGAGAACACTTTGCGCTTGAAGTTGATTGCTTGTGAGATCCTGTACCGCGAGTTCTGCGCGGCCGTGGCCCGATCGGTCAACCGGGTCGACGTCGAATTCCTGCCCAAGGGCCTGCATGACATGGGGCAGGAGGGCATGTCGGCCAAACTGAAGGAAACGCTTGCCGCGGTCGACGAATCGGCCTACGACGCCGTGGCGTTGGGTTACGCGCTTTGCAGCAACGGCGTGGCGGGGCTCGGTGCCCGGTCCATACCGCTGGTCGTCCCCCGGGCGCACGATTGCATCACGCTTTTCCTCGGCAGCAAGGAACGTTACGCGGAATACTTCGAGAGCCACCCGGGCGTGTACTACAAGACCAGCGGCTGGATCGAACGCGGCGAAGGACTGGCCCAACTGGATCCGCAGTGGGCCGGGCAAACGGCCGGCCTGGGCCAGACCTACGAGCAACTCGTGGCCAAGTACGGCGAGGACAACGCCAGGTTCCTCTACGAAAAGCTCGGCGACATGACCCGCAACTACAAGGGGCTGACGTTCATCGAGATGGGCGTCGAGCCGGACGACCGTTTCGAGCGACAAACCCGGGAGCTGGCCGCCGAGCGGGGATGGAAGTACGAAAAGCTCCGCGGCGACACGTCGTTGATCCGGGCGCTGGTCGACGGGCCGTGGGACGAAGAGCGGTTCCTGGTCGTTGGGCCCGGCTGCCGCATTGCGGCCAGTTTTGATGAGGGAGTCATCCGGGCGGAAGAAGCCGCCGGATAGGCGCAGAAAAACGTCGAAACGGACGGCACAAATGGGTCGGCGCTCCGGAAAACCGGATTGTGGAAGCTTATTCAGCTCGCGTCCTGACGCCCCAGTATAAGACCCTGGACTGGTACTTGGACCAGTACTCGTCCGTTTCGACTAATATATCGTAACACGTTTTGCTTCGAAGTCAATCGCGTGTTGATAACTTTCATGTATGTGGCTATGCTAAGCCGCAAGCGGCTGGGAAATTGAGAGAAAGCCTGCTCCAGATTATCCAAGCGGGAAAGATTTCCATGAACGGATGCCAGCGGATTCTTGCCATGTGGGACGGGCGGCCGGTCGACCGGCTGCCGCTGATGCCCATCACGATGATGTTCGCCGCCGATCAGTTGGGCGTCGAATACGGCCAGTACGCCACCGACTACCGCGTGCTGGTCGAAGCCCAGATCGTGACGGCCGAAAAATTCGATTTCGACTACGTCTCCTGCATTTCCGATCCCGCGCGGGAAGCGGCCGATTGCGGGGCCACGATCCGGTACTTCGACGACCAGCCCCCGGCGATCGACGAGACCCGGGCGCTGTTGGCCGATAAGACGAGGCTCGCCCGGCTGAAGGTCCCCGATCCGACCAGCGGCCGACGGATGCACGATCGGGTCCGGGCCGCCGCGCTGCTGAAGAAACGCGTCGGCGGCGAAAA